>Ga0118677_10014961_pt1 | contig 10845 bp, 10 predicted proteins | sample AliMusrvi5mmetaG_FD_86154 | JGI IMG/M metagenome (GOLD analysis project Ga0118677, IMG submission 86154)
GTCTCCGGTTGAATTGGAAGAGCGTGTTTATAACGCCCTGGATTGCTCGTCTGAACCTCATTTGACCCTATCCAATAATGTCGTCTGATTGTGCATTAATCGCAATTGCAACCATCGGTGGAATCCTGATCGCCATCATTTCCGTGCTGCCGCGCGACATTCAAGATTCGATGGGCGATTTTACCAGCCAGTTTATGCCCAATTTTGCTTACATCAACCTGCGCCTGGGTAGACCTGGCTCCGGCCCGGGCACATTCAGCGATGTGCGCAGCGCAGCAGTCGATTCAGCCGGCAATATTTATGTGGCCGATCGGGTCGGCGGACGAATCCAGGTATTTGATTCAAGCGGTGCGTTCAAGCATATGTGGAACATCGAAGATCCCAAGGCCTATATCGACGCGGTGGAAGTGGACAACAAGGGTGTGGTGTATGTTTTGTACAAATACAATATTTACCGGTATGAAGCTGCCACAGGCAAACCGTTAGGCAAGCTCCCCTTCGCGATCAAACTTCCCGACACACCCCTCGATATGGTCAGGAACATGGCTTTAACTGCTAACGGCAACATTGCCATGACTAACGGTCGGGATGTGGCGATCATCACTCCAAGCGGAGAACAGGTGCAGGTGCTTTTTAAACCCCTCCAAAATGTCACCGAAAATTCCGGGGCCAGCCTTACCCTGGCCGTGGACAACCAGGGTAATATCTATATCCTCGATACAACCTACAGCGTGGTATATAAGTTTAGCGCAAAAGGGGAATATATCACCCGGTTTGGCGGAAGCGGCAAGCAGCCCGGCCTGTTTTATTACCCATACTCCATTGCCGTGGATAAAAAAGACCGGGTCTATGTCGGCGACTCGAGCCGCATCCAGGTTTTTGACGGCAAAGGCAGCGTGTTGGAAAGCATCGGTGTGGAAGGTCTCGCCTATCACCTGGGGTTTGACAGCCAGAACCGGATGTACGCCGTGATGAGCAGCTCGGGAAATCCGGTTTTACGCTTCGCCATCAAAAATTAACCCGGATTTAAATTCTTTCGGAACCCTGACAGGAAAGAAAGGAATCTAAATTCACAAACGGTCTGGACAGAAAAAGGAATTCACGGTAAAATCTTGACCGTTGATAAGCGCAGTATTGCAAAATACGGCGCACCCCTAAAATCAACACGATCAGTCAGGATCGGGGCGTGGCGCAGCCCGGCTAGCGCGCTTGCATGGGGTGCAAGAGGTCGAAGGTTCAAATCCTTTCGCCCCGACTATTAAAAAAATCTTTTATGTAAATCCATAAAAGATTTTTTTTATCCTGACTGACCCGGTTCCCAGAAGGGGTAATTTATGCTCAAAAAAATTTTCTCAAAGTTCATCAAGTTTGCCGTCATTATTATTCTGTTCCTGTCAGTCTCCTTGATGCTGCCCAATAATTTGTTCGACTTTTGGGATTTTAGAAATAATTTATGGGGGCCGGCTCATCTCCTTGTTGGTTTACATAATCCCTATTTGATTAAGCAGCTTTATCCAGACTCCACCGCGACCTGGGTTCCAATGTTCCTTGGCCTCTTCTTCCCCCTGGGTTGGCTCAGCTTTGGCCTGGCTTCCCGCATCTGGTTTGCTTTTACCCTGTTATCCATCGGTTTTCTGTTTCTTTTCGTTTTTAAACCGGGGCGCATAACCCCACTTAAATTGGCGGCAGTTCTCCTGCTGGTCATTTTCTTCCCGCCGGTCATCGAAAATTTGAGCCAGGGCCAGGTCTCAATCCAGGTTGTCCTTTGTTTATTTCTGGCGGCATTTTGCCTGGATTCGAACGCATTTGTCTGGAGCGGCTTCTTCTGCGTAATGGCGCTGACCAAACCGCAACTTTGTCTCCTTGTGCTTCCAGGGTTGCTCATTGCAGCCTTCAGGAATAAAGGGATTCCCGGCCTGCTGAAACTGACCGCAGCCGCAGCGGCATGGTTCTGCTTATTGCTCGTGCCATTGTTTGCCGCTTTCCCGGGCTGGGTGCCTCAATTTATTGCCAATTTACAGGGAAACACCGCCTGGGCCCTTCCTTCCCTTTTTTATTTATTCTCCCAACTCTGGGGGTCTGGATTGGGAACAGCAGCCTGGTCAGGCGTTGCCCTTATCCTGTTCATTCTGAATATCTGGATCTGGTTAAAATTCCCCCCAAAGGAAGCTGTGGTCTGGAGCCTGGCTCTTACCTGCCTGATTCCCCCGTATATCTGGAGTTGGGATTTTGTTTTACTATTGCCCTGTCTGTTATATCTGCTGAACAAGTATAAAAGTGGCATCCGCTTCAACCTGCTGCTTGTCGGCTTTTTAACCGGCTCGCTGCTGATGTGGCGTGCCCGTTGGGGAATTCAAATAAGCGACCAGGTTTTTGTCTGGGTGCCCGTTTACTTGATCACGATCTATCTTCTGGTTGAAAATTTCCACCGCATCAGGCCATTTTGGAAAACGGATAAAAAACCGGGGCCGGTTAGTGGCAGCTGAATTTGCGAATAAAAGCATCCTTGTAACCAGGAAAAAAGCTTGAGCAGTGCGCTTGCGCGGGGTGCAAGAGGTCGAAGGTTCAAATCCTTTCGCCCCGACGCTTCTTATAGCGTATGTATGCGGTTTGCATTTCTGGAAATATCCGGTTTTTCCAGCACAGCCGGCAGATAATACCGTTGGCTTTTCCATCTGTCCAACAGGCCTTATTCCTCGCGTTGGGCTTCTCGTACCGCCCCCATCAGCTTATTTATCCCTTCTAAAATTTGATCATCGACCAGCATATGATGCGGGCACAGGCTTTGCTCACTGCACGCGCAGCCAGCATGGCGGCTGTATAGACCAATATCCAGCTGGCGAAGTTCGCCAATTATGTATTTTAACCTGGCAGTCATTTCGTGATCGTATTGAGTTGGTTCGCTCATGTTTCATCCTCTCGTTTCATCGTTTACCCGGGATAACCTGCCGCAAATTGCCCTGGGGCCCACCCGTCTTTTGGGTGCTTTCTTGATTAACCGGGCCAATCTGCGGCCCGTCTATTTTCCCAACCCATACATGGTAACAGTTAAAATTGGATTTACAAATCAGGGTTGCCTCGAAAAATGAATGGGCCAGCAATTGCACTTTATGTCTGATAACAAACTTTTTAATGTTTAATGCTGCTTTCAAAGGCCAGGTGTGTGGCTTTCCCGAAGGACATTCCAGGGGGTTTGGTAGAACAAATATCCAACGTTCAATCACCCTGATGAATCAGTGAAGAGAGTGAACCAGAAGGGCATCAAGGCTTTCCGCTCAGGTTATAATTAGCGTGATTCAGAGCCCGAAGGTCACAGGCGCGGAATCGAAATTTGAAAGGACAGCACCATGCCCGATTTTGTCAGCTTAACCTGCCCCGGCTGCGGCACCCGGCTCACCGTTCCCAACGAGATTGAACGCTTCGCCTGCGGTTCATGTGGAATTGAGCTTGTCGTAAGGCGCGGCGGCGGAATCGTCTCCCTCGCGCCTGCTCCAACCCCGGAACTGCCTGCAGTGCCCCAGGAGGTGCTGGATGGAACCGCGGTTGAGCTGGCTGTGCACCGCCTTCAAGATGAAATCCCCCTTTTGGAAAAGCAGGTCAGGTCGTTGACACCAGAAAAAGGGCGCGGCTTTTCAACCCCGCTCTTTATCATCGCGTCCATGGGCCTGCTCGTGTCGATATTTTTATTAATGTTCCATGATCTTTTACTGTATTCTATTTTGGGCCTGGCTGCCAGCGGGGTGATTTTTTTCTTTGGTGAAAAGCTGCTCAGGAAAGAAGACCAAAAATACAGGGATAAACTGGACCAGTTCAACCAGACCGAAGAAGTGGTCAGGTTAAATCAGAAGAAACAGGAATTGGCCGTGTACCGCGAAAAGCTGCGTTTATTCCGTTCGAAAGCAACCTCTGAATAAACTGAAGCGGGCCAAACTGTTTCCATTAAGAAGTGAACGCTTTCACATGCTATCATCGTCCGGGTATGGGTCTTCGTACTGAGGCTGCTCTTCATCTTCCTGTGGTTCGTCATGGTTATAATAACGGTCGTCAAAGGCCTTTTCACCGTCCGGCATAAAAAAACCATCCTCTGCCATATCCAGAACCATAAAAGAATCCATCGCCTGGTCTTCTGTTTGCCAGGATGAGCGCTTCTGATCACGATTCGCGCGCGCGTGGTCGGCTGGTTTTGATGAGGCCCCTGAAGATTTATTGGACTTGCCAATAAGTGCAGCGATCAACCAGATCAGAAAAAAAAAGACAAGAAATCCATCCATAAATTTTATTTTCCTCCCCTTATCCTGGCAGGAAGTATAACTCAAATGGTCCAGGGAAGTGGACGATTAATTCAAACCCTTCGACAAACCGCAACGAAGCGGCATCTGGATCTGGCGTAAGCCTTTATGCGGCGTCAAGGAAAAGCCGGTACCCTTAAAGGGGGGGGGCTGCCTTCTTTTTTCGAAAACTTGCGCGAGTTCCAAAATTAACGAATCTGGCAGTATAAAACCGCTAAGCTCCGCCGACAAAATGGCCGTGCCATTTTCGACCCCGGTCCAATTTTGCATTTCAGCTGCCCCCTGGCCTGGCGCATTGGCGCTGATCAAGGAACACAGTCAGGGAAAAATTAGCCTTCTCCAAGCTGCTCAACAATATGGTAACGACCGATATCCTGTCCAACCAGATCTGGCATATTTCACCATCCAATTATTCCGCTGTAGGAATTCTGATGTGTAAGTTTACGGGCATTCTCATTGAGTTTCATTCTATGCAAGGTCAGGCGGTTATGATCGCCTAAAAAAAGACGGACGATAGTTTAATTCTATCACCCGTTATTTATTTTCATATAACTTAAAATCACCGGCTGTGATCTAACCAGGCGTTTGGTTTGGGTCAATTCAAATCTGCCCGGCTCGATTTGCAGCACAGCCTCATCGAAAATATTGCGTTAAACCATTCTTCTGTATTATAATACAAGGCAGTAACCTTGTTATCAGGGTCGCTGTCGAAGTGGAAGGCAAAAAACCTTCGAATTTTAACAGGTTATATTGCGGGTGTTGCCAAGTGGTAAGGCATTAGCTTCCCAAGCTAACATTCGTGGGTTCGAATCCCATCACCCGCTCTGTAGTACCAAATACAGGTCAATATCGTTTTCATGAGAGTTGGACACCACATCTGGGTGTCCTTTTTTCATTCTCCCTCCACGTGAGGCATTAGCCCTCTGTGTCCTGAAATTCGGAGCGCAAGATGAAAACAAAATCCTCTTCCATATTCCACCGGGCAAGTTTTGCTTCTTCTTTCAGAGCCGTCCGCCAGGTTTTTTTTGATAAACCGGGGATTCATGCGCGAAGCCTCGAGGATAAATCAAATCCAAGCCTGTTTCGCTGTCTTTAAAAACAAAGCGGGTGATGCGCGCGGGAACCTAACGCATCCGTTCTTTTTCGGTGCGCTGCATTTTACGGATTTTATCCAGCGCCTCGTTGACCAACGACGCATTGATGTTGCTGCGCTTCAGCATGTTGATCAGCGGGTTGGCTGCGCGCACATCCCCGATTTCCCCCAACACAATGATGATCGATTCAACCTGTTTTGTGTCGTTTGATTTTCCCAGCGCCCAGACCAGGGGTTCAACCGCCGCCTGCCCGTAATGTACCAGCATTGAAGTCAAAACTGCTTCGGCATCAGGGTGGCGCACAAAGCCTTCAATAATCGGCTTGATCGATTGAACCCCAATTCCGTATAAGGCCGTCTGCGCCGTATTTTGAATCTCGTGCCCATACTGGGTTCCCACAAGTGTGTCCAGGATCACCCGCGCCGAGCTTTCCCCCCCGATTTTTCCCAGGGCATAAATCAGCACCTGCGCATCATATGTTTTATTCTTTAAAGCCGCGATCAGACGTTTCTGCGCAGCCGGACCCACCCCTCCAAGTGCGACTCCCGCAGCCCGCGGGTCGACCGCCGCTCCCTGCATCACCTCAAAAATCGGTTCAACCGCCGGCAGTCCAATCTTGCCCAGTGCCTGGGCCGCCGCCTCCCGGATCGACACCGGGTAGCTGCTCTTGAGGTATTCCGTCAGCGGCCGGGCCCCGCGTTCATCCCGTGTCTCGCCCAGCGCCAGGATAATCGGCGCCAGTTCCATGGTTCCCTGGTTTAATTCAGCCAGCAGCGGCGCCACCACCGCAGTCCGGATTTCGCTCTGCGCCTCCCCGCTCTGCGCCTCCCCGCTCTGCGCCCCTGTAAGGTCGGGGTCGGTGGCCAGGCGTCCCAGCGATTCCGCCATCTCGTGTTGAATGGAGGAACTTTTTCCTGTCAGCGCATGGATAATCGGGATGACCGCGCGCGTGTCGCCAATCTCAACCAGGGCCCGGGTTGCTTCCACACAGGTATCTTCCTGCCCCAGTTCCCCAATCAGCATTTCCACCGCCCCCACGCCCACATCCACGCATTTTTTCCAATCCTGCCGGGCAATCCAGAACAGCGTCATTTGCCCGTCGCTTTCCGGCTTCCATTTCAGTTTTTCCAGGATTTCCGCCGCATGCAGGCGCATTTTCCGGTCTGGCGCAGCCAGAATCCGGGTCAGCGCCGCGACTGCCGGACCGCCCACCTGTTCCAGCGACTTTGCCGCTGTATTCGCCAGGTTTTTATCGCCCAGGGCCTCGATGAGCACGTCCACTGTCGCGGCCTGTTTGAAATCACCCAGTGCCTCCAGGATCGTCTTGCGCCTTTCATAATCAGCATGATTAAGCAAACCCAGCAGGCCATTTAATGCGCTTTCGTCCCCGATCACACCCAGGGTGGTGATGATTTCCCCCTGGATATCTTTTTCTTTCTGATCCAGCAGTTTCAACAGGGGCCCCACTGCCGCTGGCCCGATCTGGATGCACTTTTCCAGGTTATTTTTTAATGCCCAGTACCACGCCCCAATCTCATTCACCCCCGGCCGCCAGGCCAGCACATCCAGCGTATTGACAGCCACCTGCCGGATGACCGGATCACCTTCCTTCATCGCCGCAAACAACAGCGGCAGTCCGCTTTCCTTCCATTTTACAATTGCCTTGATCACCCGGGGTTTGTATTTTGGGTCCCTGGCCGCTTCCAGCAGCGGCCAACCCGCGCTGGTATCCCCAATCTCTCCCAGCGCTTCAACCGCTCCCGGAATGAGCGCCGGTTCCTTTAACGCCTCCAACAGGGCCGGCACAGCGGCCGGGCCGACGCTCCCGCAGTTCTCGGGGAGATGTTTGATAATCCAATAGTCCGCGCTGGCGGCGTCCATGCCGGGGGTCCACGCGATTGCTTCCAGCGCCAGTATGGCGGCGTTGCGGATGGCGGGGTTGCCGTACTTCAGCAGCGGCAGGACCACATCCGCTCCCTGCGGTCCAATTTTCGCCAGGACCTTCAACACCCCGGGGCGTGAATAAGAATTTAAAAAACTCTGCCGCAGACCGGGATAAATTTGCGGGCCAAGGTCGGCCAGCCGCTCAATCAGCTGCCCGCCCAGCAGCGGGTCATGCGTCCCCAGCAAACCCAGCATGGCTGTAATTGCTTCCGGGCTGCCAATTTCGACAAGCACATCCAGGGCTTCCAGGCGGCGCTTGATTTCGCTCCGGTTGTTCAGCAGGATATTAATGATTTCTCCTACCCGGTTTTGCTCTTTGAGCGTTTTAATACTCACGTTGCGGGCAGAAAAAACCAGAATCCCCGCTACTACCAAGGTGAGAAATACCAGCACCGCTGTCACTATCAAAGCATATAACATTGTTTTTACCCAGTCCGGGGGAGAATTTTAGCAGAACCTTCTTTAGTTTAGCATTGTTTTTGCCATTCCGCATCTATTTTCGCAATAAATTTCTCAATACCGAACCCCAATCACTGCACGCCCAAGAATCAAGCATGTCTCCCTCTACAACTCCTGATAAGACCCCGGTTTTTCATTTTCCCTGGCACAAGGGCCTGGCGTATCTAAAAACCCTCCACTCTACCACATGCGGTTATAATTAGTCCGTGAATAAACGCATTATCACAATCCTATCCATTTCTGCAGCCGTGATCATCCTGATCGCCGGGGCATTTTTTGTCTACAATTCGGAAATTCGTGAAATCACTGAAGACAGCACACCCTTTCCCATGCTTTCCACCCCGATGTCTGCATTATCCCCCGATGCACCGCCCATCAAAGGGCTTTCGCTTGCCAATACGCTTCCGGTTTTGGAAGATAATGATTTTATTTGCGTCGAAAAAATGGAAACATATAATAAAATATTCTTCCGCACTTCCTGCGAGCAAAAAACAGCGGACTTTGATATGAACGTCCATTTAATCTCCTCCAACAAGAAGGACATTATCCTGGTCGAAGCCCAGATCAAACAGATCAACTCCCCGTCTGATGACCAGGCGGTTAACTTTCTCAGCGTGGTCACCGAGCTTCCCGTCAGCGGCATGGACCCTGATGGGGTGAAACTATGGATAAAAACAACCCTGCCGTTTATCAACAAAACCCCGGGGATGGTGGTTGAAAAAATCATCAACGGCATTGATTTTCGTGTGTACGGCCCATCCCAAAATCGCACCCTGGAAATCGTCAGCCACCCATAACGCACAGGTGAAGCATGGACTATTTATTCTTAAACGAAAGCGGGCATTGGGTCATTCGCAGCAGCGGACATGAACTGCACAGCGGCGACCCGGTTCGGGTGGTGCTGGATGGTTCCCTGGTTCCGGCGCGCATCCAGCTCGATGATTTAACCAACCAGTACATTGTGTTGGTCGATGGCGGCGAAAAAATCATCAGCATCACCCCCCGGGTTGATATTCGCGCCGTTCTCGACGGAATCCTTTAATAACGCGCCTCAGAACCGGCCTGCACAAGCAAGGATGATTCCCACGGGGCTGCTTGAGAATCGTCGTGGGAGGAGAATAAATGTGGACAGGTCATGCCCCTCACATATACTCCCCAGCACTGCGATTCCCAATGATCCATGATGATTCTTATGGGCCAAAATGATATAATGATTAATAATATCGGCAAGCCTTGGCCATTTAATGCAAACAGGTAAATCGATGACTTCTTCCCCAAATCTAAAAGAAAAATTTGTACTCGTCGTTGAAGATAATGTCTTGAATTTTGTCCTGATTTCAAGAATTCTTGGCAGCCTGGGAATTCGCTGTGAATGGAAAACATCAGGATACCAGGTGCTTGAAGCCGCCAACACATTTCCCAATATAGACCTGATCTTAATGGACATTCGCCTCCCTTATGAAGACGGCTTCACAGCCCTTGAAAAGATCCGCGGCTCAGCCATCCACAAAAATGTGATGGTTGTCGCCGTGACAGCCGAAGCCAGTCCGGAACAATTGGCCAGGGCCCGCCAGGCCGGCTTTAATGGGTTTATCGGTAAACCCATAGAACCGGACCGGTTTACCCGCCAGATTACCCGGCTCCTCAATGGCGAAGAAGTCTGGGAACTGAATTAACACCGAGGATGAAAATGGACAATCAGCAGCCCCCGGCCGTAAATTTGCATAAAATGGTCCTGGAAATCAATAAACGCCTGAACCACGCCGCAGATTTTGATTCGGCAATCGCGATTGCATCTGAAGAATTAAAAATAGCGCTCGATGTGGAACAAATCCAGATCATTCTACACCGCACAGAGCAGAATCAATAACAATGGACCAATCCGTTTTTTTCCAGGATACCCCGGGCATGCTTCCCATCTGGACATGGGAATGCGACCTTGATGGAATCTATACTGCCTGCAGCCCTGAAATCATCCTTTGCCTTGGCCTGGCGCCCGAAAAAGCCCTGCTCCAGCCCATTTCTTCCTTTCAAGTCGACGAAAAAACATCTGTCCGGCTGAGTGAAATTATTCAAACTGGCAAAGCCCCGCCTGAGATCGATGCCCTTTTCCAATCCTCCCAGGGGGATTGGGTCAGGGTGAAGATCAACATTTTTGAACAAAAAAATGACCAGGGCGTCCCAATTGGATGGCATGGTTTTAACCAGATCATCCTTTCTGACAATGCACCGGTTGAAAAAACCAGCGAATCCCTGGGAGTAATCACTCCGCAGCCCGACCTGTCGGCTGAGCATCGGGTGACCACAGACCAGGGGCTCATCCAACCGGGCAGCAGTTTTTTGACGGACCTGGCTCGCGAAAGCCCGGGCGATGAAAAATTGCGCTTCCAAAATGGAAAACCTGCCGTCATTGCGGCTCCCTTCAGTTTTGGTGTTTATGGGGCCGGCTTGATTGAAATCGTCGACACCTCGCACGAGCGCACCTGGAAAGATGAAGAGCTTGAATTTGTCGAGGAAGTCTCTCTCCAGCTCGCTTCCACCCTTGAGAGACTGCTACTTCAGGCTGTTTTGAACAAGGAAATCCAGGAACGCACGCGCGCCGAGGAAGAAATCCTGCGCCGCAACCAGGATCTTGCGCGCCTGCACCAGATCAGCCAGCAGCTGGGCAAACAGACCAAACCCGAAGAGGTTTACGAGTTCCTTTATAAAACCCTGGGTGAAATGATCGACAACCGCAACCTGACGATCGCCATTTACAATCGCAATATGGAGCCCGGTTTCCCCCTGGTTTACCGCGATGGCCAGCGCATCGGGGTTGAGGAAGATGCTTTTGCCGCCAGTATTTTAAAATATGTCTGCCGGGAAAAAAGCCCGCTTTTAATCACTGGTGCCCGTCGGGAGGGATTTGAAACCTACCAGATTATCCCGGTTAACCCGCTGCCCAGTTCCTTGATTGCTGTGCCCATGATGGCAGGCGACCGTGCCATTGGCGCGATCATTTTGCAGGACTTTCTGGGGGAGAAAACCTACAATTTTGTCCACATGGAGCTCCTCACCAC
>Ga0118677_10014963_pt1 | contig 10845 bp, 22 predicted proteins | sample AliMusrvi5mmetaG_FD_86154 | JGI IMG/M metagenome (GOLD analysis project Ga0118677, IMG submission 86154)
CAATATGGCAGTTCAAAATAAATTTCATGACGATGATATTCAGGTCCAAATTTTGAAACCACCCTTTTTTGAACCAACCGGTATTGTTGTTCCTCGCAAAGAAGCTTGGGAAAGGCGCGAATGGATTGGCACCTTTAATTTGTGGATGGTTCAATCCAAACCAATACCGTCTGTAATTTATCAGCTCAGAAGCCCTACTATTGGCTGGGCCCCAAATAAACTTGGCGTCGCCGTCGGTGGTCAGCGAGGCTCCGAGCTGCACGCGCTTCAGGCGGCCCATCTGCACACCCTCCTGGATGCCCCGACGCGACGCAAGGCCCGCTATGGGGCCATTGGGTACCATCCCTCACTTCTGCCCCTGCATCGCGGCCGGGATGCGATTCGTTGGGCGATTGCCATGGGGGATAAGGTCACGGGAGGAAGCGTCTACCACTTGACCGACGCCATGGACGCCGGGCCGGTCCTTCTTCAGGATTGGTGCTTCATCCGGCCCGGGGAAACGGCCCAGGATCTATGGCGTCGGGAACTGGCCCCGATGGGCCTGCGACTACTTAGAAGCGTTCTGAGCGGCCGGGAAGAGTCCTTGGACGCCTGCGTGGATCAAGACGAGGCCCTGGCGAGCACGGAACCGCCGTTCCTAGTTCCCCATTCTTCTCCCAGACGATAGAATCCCTGAACGCCGTTCGCGCTGGCGTTGATGCTGACGGGAAACTCGCGCACTGTCCCGGCCAGGACCAGCGACCGCATTCCCTGATCGAATTCGCGGCTCAGTTCAAGCAGCCGCTCAATGCCGACTAGAGGCAGCTCGCAGAGAAGAACTTCAAACTTCTCCGCTTGCACGAGATCGAATGCCTCGGCGGCGGATGGCGCGCAGGTTACCGCGAATCCCCAAACGTCGAGAGTGAATCGCAGCACGGATGCGCGCTCTTCATTCATCGAGACGACAAGAATCTTCTTCCGTGGCCTCATAGCGAGCCCTCATCTTTCGCGCTCGAACGGGCCAGCTTTGCCTCAAGTTCAGTTGCGTCGCAGCCGTGGAGCTTGGCGACATGGATAAGAGCCTCCAGCCGCGCGGTCAGATAAGGCCGCACGTCGTCCGTCCCACTCAGCCAGGAAGCGAGTGTCATTGCGACCTGGTCGCGAAGCTCGGCCGGAACTTCATCCCAATGCTGGGGACACATCAGGTGCGTGCCTGGAGTTTCGCGGGTGCATCCGATTGCCCAGCAGATGCGGGCATTCGGCGAATATCGTTTTGCGCCTGTAGCGGCGGAGGACTTTGCTTCGACTTTCCGTGCCGATCGAACGAACATTTTAGGATCTCCGGATTCTGCGTATTGCGTAAAGTTCCAAAAGGCTATTTCCAGCGGTGGGCGGCGATGAGTCCGGACGCGACCAGAATCAGCGCAAACATGAAGAGCACCGATCCGGCAAGCATGACGAGCGGGTCTGATTCCCTGAGCTTCATTCGGTTTCTCTTCCTGCGCTTTCGCGCCACATCTGTACCTCGTCAATCAAGAGCCGGATCTGGCGCGAACGGCGCTGCACCGGCTCAGGTGCGCTTTCATCTCTCTTGCGGGACGCATAGACGGCTTCGAGTTCCGCCAGTTCTTCCTTGGTCAAGCAGGTCATACCGATTTCCCTTCCTCAATCTGCCGCTGGCCGAGCAAGTGCATCATGTCCTGATCGTTGCGGAGAATGGCGACGCGGTGCAGTAGCTTCAGGGCTTCTTTCAGGTAGTCCTGGCTGCCCGTAATGCGCTCGTCGGCCGAGGTGGCAAAGTAGTATCCGCCGGTGTCGCCGTCGCGGCTGGCCACAATCGCGAGCCGGAAGTTGATCACCAGTTCGCGGACATCTGCCTTGATCTGGCGGGGCGCGCTGCCGTTCCGCTCCACCAGTTCCGCGATGGAGATGGCCTGAATGCGTCCCTGCCGGCCGCGAAGGCACTCCAGCAAGCGCCGCTGCCGCTCCGTGAGCTGCCACGGTCCCCGGCCTATCAATGCGTCGTGGATCTGGCGCTCGTTTTCCGACACGGCCTGGCGGCGTATGTCCTCATCGGTGCGAAGCTCGAATAGCATGTTCATGACTGTTCCCCAAAGAGGTTCTGTTGAGGCGGTGTCTGCCCGCGATGGTTTGGGCAGTAATCGACTTCGTGGCCGATGCGCGTGGCGCAGTCGTCGCACATCCCGGCGTCGCAGGTCTTTCCGGTGGCCACCGGGAAGTCGCACAACTTGCTCACGTATCCGCGCCGGCAGAATTTGCACTGCTGCCTGCGCTTGCGGCTGCACAGAATCCAGACATTGCCTTGGGCATCGTGGATGACTTCGCAGGGCATCAGAGCACCTCGTGGGGAAGAATCAGCAACTCGGCGTCGAACAGCTTCTCAGTGAGCAGGTCGAGCGCTTTCGGAAACTTGTAGCCAAAGGTGCGCGGGCTCATGCCCAGCAGCACGGCCGCTTCCGGCTGCGTGTATTCCTGCAGAACATGGCGGATCAACATATCGCGGTCGAGCGAGGGCAAAGACCGCAGGCACTTTTCCATGTCGTAGACAAAAATGATGGCGTCTTCGAAGGTGTGGATGGGCCTGCTCGAAACCCACCCCCGGCCCTGGGTGTCGCGTAACGAAGAAGCCACGCGGCTTGTCTGCGTGGCGCAGTATAGGTAGCGCCGGAGCATTCCGTGCGTATGCTTCCGGTAGAAGTACGGATCAACCTGGTGCCTCACAGCGCGCTTGACCTGGTTGTTCATTGCTTGCCCTCGTCTTCCACTGCGTGTATCCAAGCCAGCATCTTGCCTTTGCGCCCTGGCCGCCCCTTCAGCTTTCTCGTCTCCGGAGTCGGGAAGTTCTTCAGCAACGCTTCGCACCCGGCGCAATAGGTGTTGTGGTGCTTCTTGTCGCGGTAAAACAGAGAGCCGCAAGCCTCGCAAATCTTCAACTCCACGCGAGTGTCCATTTAGCCGACTCCAGGGATGCGGGTATCCTTGCTGAGCTGCTCCAGCCTGTCGTTCAATGCCCAGCCCTGTTCTTTCAGCAGAAAGATGCGCTGGTGAACAACATCGAACTGCCGGGTCAGCGTGACCGTCGCGGGAAGTTCTCTCATCTCCGCGCGGAGTGAGATCAAATCGGCAGTGATCCGCTTCGACTCCGCGATGATCCTGTCGATCTGGGAAGCTGCCTATTTGTGGTTGGTCGCAGTCACGCGGGTCACTTGGCCTTTCTTTCATCCATCAGCTCAACGCATTCGGCGCAATAGTCAGAGCCTTTGATGCGCCGCCATCCCGCCTTCCTGGCTTCGCGGCGGAGAGCGCTTACGGTCGGTGTGCGAATAAAGTCCACGACGTCCAGGTCACAAAACGCCGGGAATGTCACATCACCGATGCCGTGCTCTTCGTCGCAGAAGATGACCTTTGTTGAGCGGATCATGCGGTCGCTCTCTTCCGGGCTTCGAGAGCGACCCTGGCTTCGTGGCGGAGCAGGGCCACACCGATCATGAGGTTGTTCGCTCGCGCTTCAATTGCGGTTGCGAGCTGCAAAGCCGCCTCGGGATCTTGCCAATCCTTCGCGCCTTCTCCCCAGGCGTCTGCCAGGGAAGTGAGCTTGCGGTAAACGCTGCTGTGCGCGGCGGTGAGAGATGAGCGGCTCATCGAACGCTCCCTTCGACGCGCAGTTCAAAGAACGTTCCGAAGATGGCTGCTTTCCGGCTGAGGGGCTGGGAGACCCACCAGGTGTTGAGGGTCTTTTCGGAAAGGTTGATGGTGACCGCGTGTACGAGAGGTAGTTCGGTTTCAGGAACGGGTTCCCATCCCTGCTTGCCGCTTCGCGCAAGCGAGGTTGACTTCTTCGTCTTTGCGGACTTGGCTTCCTTCTCCAATCGCCTGCGATGGTAGGAGACCAGGTCCTGGCTCAAGCCGATACGCTTGGCGATGGATGCGTTCGTCTCCGTAGGGTCCGCGTCGCGGATCGCCTGCTTCATTTGGTCGGTCGTTTTGTTTCCCATCGGTGCAGCCTCCTTCTTCGGTTCGGGCGCTTGCGGGGCGCATTGAGGTTCTGGGGGAGGAATCGGTTGCAGGGCCGGCTGCTGCTCGGCCGGCGGGGGATGCGTGCCGTCGTCGCATGCCGCGCAAAGGTATTCACTTTCAAAGGCAATTACGGCATCGCAGCAAAGGCACGATGTGCAGCGCTTTCCGGGAGGGGAGGATTGAGTCATTTCGATGTGCCTTTCCGAGCGGCCTGCCACTCGATCTTGCAGATCGGGCAGTAGTCCCTCTGTGTGCGGTTGTCACGGCCCCAACCCTTGAGCGCCGCGCCGTGCCGTAATTCACTGCGGGTGAACAGCGTCGCGTCCTCGCCCCCGTTCGGCGGGTAGGTTGTACTGCACAGTTCGCCGTCGCACATCAACTGCATGAGGCATACGAACATCAGCGGCCGCCCTTCTCGCTGTCCTGTTTGGCGTGAAATGCGGAGAGTTCGCGAGGGCCTGACTTGCGCGCTTTGTATGCCTCGGAGTCAAGCCTGGAAACGATACCGTGCACCTGGTGGGACATCTTCTGTGCGGCAGTGCATTGCTCGATCAGTTGGCAGGCGTAGAGCATGTCCGATGGGTGCTTGCGAATCTGCGCCACCTGGTCGAGCGCCCCCTTCAGGGCTTCAGCCGTCTTGTCCAGGCGCAGGTTGATCATGTTGTCGAGCATCTTGCTCATTACTTGCCGGCTTTCTTTGCTGCCTTTGTGGCAGCCTTGGCTTCGCGCTCGCGCACGGTGGCGATGGCCTCGACCTTGAGCGACGGGGTCTTGGTCTTCTGCTTAAAGCACTGCGCGTAAAGCGAGATGATCCGTTCGCTCAGTTTGGCCGGGAGCTTGGTCTGCGGAAGAACGCGCTCGGCGTCCCTCTGCAGGGTGTATTCAACCCGTCTGGAGAACAGCAGCGGAAAGACCTTGGCCTGCTTGGCCTGGGAGAGCAGCAGCTCCAATTCGGTGACGTTGAAGTCGATGATCTCGATGGTCTTGGGAGTCGTTACCGTGGCGCTCCATTCCGCGCCTTCCATGCGGCGGGATGCCTCGGCGTTGGTGGGTACATGGCCAAACTCCTGGACGGCGTTCATCACCAGGGCTTTGGCGGCGTCTGCGATGCGCTTGGCATCGTCGGCCGCCAGCGACTTGCCCGCGAAGTCCAGGCACAGGGAATCAAATTCGTTTGCAGTCATGCGGTCACACTTTCTTGAATCGTGGCGGTGGAAGAGTTGAGGTCGTCGAACCACCGCGAGAGCCGCTTGTGAAGGCATTCCTGCCCGCAGATGTGTTCAAGGATCAGTCCGGTTGGATCGTGGAGAACCGCCTCTGAAGTTCCGAAGGCGATGCCATTGCTTCTAGGGTCCGAAGTATCGGCGGGTGCGATCGCGAGGAACCAGTGGTTGGTGTCCTGCTTCATACGGCCACAGACATTACAGGCAACCGTGTTGACTTCCATCAGTTCGCGTCCTTTCCAACGTCGAGAGCGACACCTTTCACCGCCAGGTCGAAGCCGGCCTGGGCCGGTTCCAGGTTGCGGAGAACATCCTGCGCTAGGGCGCGAGGCACGCCACCGAAGGCCAGGAAGCAATCAAGCGCGAGGCGCAGATCCCGCGATAGCTTTACCGAGGCGGCAATAAAGTCGGCGGGGATGGGGACCAGGTCCTTGGCTGTGATGCACCGTGGGCCGTTATTTCCCTTGAGGTAGACCATGCGGTCTTGAGGCTGAGCGCTCACCGGCCACCTCCAAGCACGCGGTCGACTGCGCCGCCGGGTAGGAAGGCCACGCCGATCTCGACAGCCAGGTAAAGGACCGCAAAGACAACCGCGACCTTGAGCCAGAAGTCCGCAATGCGGCCGTACCTGATGGCTATTTCCTCAATGCTCTTGATCTGGGCTTCCGTGGGCGCCCAATCCATCAGGCGATTCCACAAGCGGCAAATCGAGGACGGTTTCGGTTCTGCCGCGACCGCCCGCTTCCAGCGGATGGTTGAATTCAGATGCCCGACGATATGGAAGCGGGTAACCCGCTCCGCGCCTGATGATTGCGAACGAGATGGCTTCACGCGATTGCCTCCTCAAGGATCTCGACCGGAGTTGAGACCTGGGACGCGCGTTTCGTGGCATCCAGGGCGGCGCGGGCGTCCTCAATCGCAAAGAACAGGTTGCGAGCGCTGATATAGGTGAACTTCGTCTCCCAGCGCTTGGCGTTGGCATGCGCATCCTGGATAGTTGCGGCCACGTCGGCAGGGTGCATGGGGCCGAGTTCTCCGGTCAGAATGCGCGCTGCCTCGGCCTCGCTAAGGCCCTTGAGCAGGTGCGTGCGCCGCAGGCGGCTGCGCCACTGCTCCATCTGCCAGACGGCGATGGTCTTCGACAGATCGTGCGAGCCGCCCAGGATGACGCCGAAAAACGGAGGCGTATCCAGAAGCTGGCGCAGGATCTCCAGCCCCTTCGAATTCAAGTGTTGTGCTTCGTCCACAATCAGCAGAGCCCGCTGGCCGCTCAAGAAGAACCTGAGCTTGCGCATAAGCTGGTCAATCGTTCCCCGGTTGGGGATTCCGGCTTCGGTGCATGCCTCGACCAGGAACGACTGCGGCGAGTGATCGATCCGCGAGTAGATGTAGACCGCGCGCCCCAGCTTCGAGCGGTTAATCTCTTCGGCCACCCGGCGAAAGGTGTAGGACTTCTGCGTTCCCGGAGGTCCATCCACCAGGAAAGCCGTGCCCTGCTCCAGTGCGGCCCACATCGACTTCCGCACCGCGAGGTAATCGGCCGTATCGTAGTGGGGCCCCGAGGACGGCGGCAGGTTGGCGATCTCAAAGCGGTCCATAACCTGCTTGAGGGCCGCGCGGATGTTCAGCGTATTCGATTCCACCGCGTGATGCCGGTCGTAGCATCCGGCCATGAACACGCGCAGGGAGTTGGGATTGATGGCGGCCATGTCGCCCAGCTCGGTCAAGGTAAGACCCGCGCGGAGCGCGAAAGCGCGTGCGCGGCGAATGGTTTCCGCATCGTCAGGTAGACCGAGCGACTGCAGGTGATGCTTACGGCTAGCGGGAATCGGCACTGTTCCTCCGGAGGCGATCTGCCAGGCGGTCTGCGCCCTGGCCCGGTATCAGTTAGTTGGTTGGTTCAGTCGTTTCTTTGGCGTGTGTTGCGCGCTGGGTGATGATGTCCGTGCCGGTTTCGCCGGCGGCGAGTTGGAGCCGTGAGGCCATGGCTTCAAGCGGCGAGACAGCGCCGTTGGACCGGGCAACCAAGGCTATTTGTGAGAGTGTGTTCCGTGTGTCTCTTTCAAGCCCGCGACGGGTGCGGAAACTGTCGGCGATCTGCGCCTGGGTATGCGGGTCGCCGGGGGCGAAGCGCACGAGCTGCTCGGTCTGGAGCCGCGCGAGGAAGTTGCCGTCGAGATCCAGGGCGTCAACCGTCTCTGGAACGCTGCGGTCGAAGGCAATTAGGATGTCGCGCTCATTGAGGCCATGGAGCGTAACCCATCCGGCCTGGTCAGAGGGAACATAGCGGCGGCTGCTCAGGGTGACGGCGCATTCGCGCACGCGCCTGGTCTCGCGATCCTTCATCAGCAGCGCCAGCGCGGCCGGATCGGGCGCGGGCTGCTGGTTCGGGTTCAGGCAGGCGTTGAAGACTTCAAGCGGCGTTCCGCCGTCCATGCCCTCGCCCGAGTGCGGCGTATCGTTGTATTCCTCAATCCAGCCGAGGCAGCCGGCAATGACCTGGCTGGCCAGCGGATGGCGGCTCTCAGCGCCCCGCCCAGCCCGCACCAGGCGGCGGTGATCCATCATGGCCACCGATGTCTGGTCAGGCCGCGTGAAAGGGTTCCCGCTGGTATAGGTGGGCCACACACGGTCAAAGCGCTCATGCAACGTGCGGAAGAAGCGTTCGACGTGCTTCGATTGCGGATGATGAGGAATGCAGTGAGTGACCGCAATGCCCAGCCGGGCCAGAAAGCCGGTGGCGGCGATTTCATCCAGCTCTTGCCGCCACCAGCCCACCGGGGCAACCGATGACTCTTTCAAATACCCAGGCAGCGCGCCCTTGGCGACCTTCTTATAGTCTTTTCCGTTGTCAACGTACAGATTCTCGGGCGGCCCGTGGCGATGGATGGCGCGGCGCATGGTGGCGGCAATAGCGCGGCTGCTGCCTTCCCACGCCCAGCTCGCGCCAACCACCATCCGCGACCTATAGTCGATCATCGCGGAGAGGCGCATCCTGATCGGCGTCCACATCTCCACGTTGTCAAACAGATCGTTGGCGCATTCGACATCGTGGGTCATGTGATCCCCGACCCAGGAATGGTTGGCAAAGACGTCGGTGTAGCCGCGGCGCAGGTAGGCTGCCATGCGCTCCCGGTAAGCTTTGCGCCCCTGTCGGGCGTAGACAGTCAGCGCTGCCGGCATCTGCTTCAGCCAGGCGCGGACGGTCTCATACGATGGCGCATCTTCGGCGGGAATCTCAAGCAGTTGAAGGTCGCGGACGATGGCTTCATGCGCGACGCGCACGCTCATGCGCTCTTCGAGGTAGAGGTAAGCCGCAAGCCACTTTGCCTTCGGGTAGGCATCAAAGAAGCGGCTGGTGTTCTTGTCGCGGCGCTGGCGGTCAGCCAAGGCTGGAAGGCCGCCCTCACGAAATGCAGCGAGCCAATCGAACAATGTGCGACGGCAAACGCCTGGTGTTGTCTCGGCAATGTACTCCGCCATCCGGCTGAAGCTGGTTACCGGCGAGCCGTCGCGGAGGCTGAGCATCTTGTAACGGGGAGCCTCGGCGCTGTAGTCGAGCAGAGGCAGGATGATTTGCAGGCGGTTGTTGGCTTGAGCCTCGGCCTGAGCGCTGGTCAGCGCCACCCGCTGCGGCCGCGCTTCGAGCGGAGAGAAAGAGATAAGGGTTAGCTCCGGGGCGGCGCTCATTTGCCACCGCCGTTCTTGGCTGCGAGTTCAGCATCCACGCGGGCCATTTCCGCGCGCACGCTCGCCAAAATGCGTGGAGAGCGTGTCTTGCCTCGAAGGGCGCGGTGCATATTGGAATTGAGCATGCCGAGGGATTTTGCAACCCGTGTTGAGACACCGTAGTAGCTTCCGCCGCGGGCAAACTGCGCTCGTTCAAATGGCGAAAGAGGCTGAGGGGATAATTGGGGATCGGAATCGATGCGGCGTACGCCAGCCACTATCGCGTTTAGGATGCGCTCTGAAATACGCGCGCCTCTCGACACCATTTCGACCGTGCTGGGGTTTACGCTCAGGTCTTTCGCAATCTGAGTGAACAAACCGTAGTACTTTCCTCCGTTCCGAAACTCTCGGCGATCTATGCATTGGAGGGGTCCAAAATCAAAACAAGTGGGCTTGGGTTTATAGTTATGCCTCTTCTTATTCGCGGTGCGCAGGGTTTCATCTGCCACGTAACCGGAGACCAGCACGGTCATTGCCGCGCAGGCGAACTCCATTGCCAAAGAGAGGCGGGAAGGAGTTTTGCTCATAGCTCCACCCCACGTAGCCGCTGCTCAAGCAGTTGAACGTTGTCATTGGCACGCTTCTGTTTTAGATATTCGCGTCCGAGTTCGAGCAGCTCGTGTTCTTGCCGCGTGATCATGTGGAAACCGGCGCGCTCAACTATGCAGCGAAGAAGTGTCCAATCCTGAACGACATAGCAAAAGGCTCGTGTGTACTGGGTAGGCCAACGGTGTTGCTCGGCTGCCTCGCTTGTATAGCTATTCAGCATTCGTATCGAAACCCTGCTGCCTACTAGCAAGGTCATTTCATCAGCGACTTGATCGCGAGATTTGGCGCTGTTTGTTATCGATTCAGTGATGATTGAGCGCACAAGGTTTTCATCATTAAAACTGCCAGGATTTGGTGGGAACTCGTCCGAGAAGAGCGTGGGCTGGTTGGGTGTAAAACTTTGTCTGGCTTTATCCAGTGACATGGCGGATGCAGCCGCGGGATGCTGTTGATACGATGAATTTCCTACTTCGCTTCCTCGGACAGTCACTCGGCGTGCTTGACTCTTCATATCGCGCGCTCCGAACTCCGCTCGATCCGGCGCACTTCGCACACGATGGCTTCGATCACTCTCTTAGAAGTCCGCTGCCCTTTCGCAACTTGTACGACGTGGCTGATGGGGAGACCCTCCGTTGCAGCAACCCGCGTAAAGAGTCCGATATGGGCGAGGGCGCGCTGAAGCTCATGCACCCCTGTCTTATCGAGAGGTTCAGATTCAGCAGCATCCATGACAGCCCTGATTGCTGCGACGAAGCGCGGGTCTGCGTCGAAGGTTGGCAATGGGCCATGGAGCAAGACCTGGACGGAGCAACGAAGGAGATGCGATGCCTGGGCTAGTCGCTTTCTCATGCTGCCTCCTCCGCTTTCTGCGCCAGGAAACTAGGCAACTCTCGCATGAGGGCAGCTTCAACACTCTGCGACCTGCGAAGTCCCATTGCGACATTTCGAACATGAGCAGGAGTAACGCCCAACAAGCGAGCAACGTAGGAATACAGGCCGCGCTTGCGGTTATATTTCCGCGTCTCCCGCTGAAGGGAGATAAAATGTCCTGACAACTTATGCTTGGACTTCATGAGAGGAATAATATCGGTGACCGAAACTACTGTCAAGAGAAAAATCGGTAGCCGAATCGAGCCTGACTCTATCCCTGCCCGGATTAAGGCTTTGAGGGAGCGCTTGCAAATCGACCAAACGGTTCTAGCTCAACACATTGGGGTAAAACCTACCTCTATTTCAGAATGGGAGAGCGGTAAATACAGGCCGTCTGCGATGGCACTGATGGCTATCGGTCGCCTAGATTTCAATAATGAGATGTGGTGGTATGACC
>Ga0118677_10011245_pt1 | contig 10843 bp, 9 predicted proteins | sample AliMusrvi5mmetaG_FD_86154 | JGI IMG/M metagenome (GOLD analysis project Ga0118677, IMG submission 86154)
GTATTCGACCAAGCACCTGCATGTTTCTGGCTACCATGGCAAGAGCTACGTACCGCTTGAATCCTTCCAGCCCGTGATCCAGACATCGATCAAGGCCATGGTTCTCTACGGCATTTATGGCCGACTCCACCCCTGAATGCCGTCGCCTCTCCCGCATAAACTCCAGGTTATGTTCTCGCTCTTTATCCTGCTGCGATAGCTTTCCCTTTTTGGGCAACACCACCATGTCCAGTATCGTTTCAAGCTCAACCCTGTTGGTGGCATTGTGAAATCCCTTATCATAGCTGCAGCTGTTTAAATCAGGAAAGCGCTGCTTGGCCTCTTGTGTTATGGACACGGCTATCTGATCGTCGGTTTCTTGTTTCATAACCCGGTGATGCAAAATGAAGTGGTACTGATCTTCCACAATACAAACTTTTAATCCCAACTCCTGCGGCACACCTGCCTTGCCTTTACGGATCCACTCGGTGTGTTCTTCAAAAATAGAAAACACCTTTTCGTTGTGTGGTATTACTTCCCCTAGCAATACCCGCCGCTTAATCTGGTCAATTTGTCGCTGCCCATGTTTGATATACGCCGTGATTATCAGCAACTGCTGTAGCTCGCAACAGCCCTTCTGCTCAAGCATGGCAATGCTTGCTTGGGCTCGCTCAATAAACTGCTGCGCCACTTCAAGATAGGCAAGGTATGCCTTTTTGATTACCTCCTGCTGCTTAGCTTTCTTCGCCTCATCCGGAGAGTTTGATGCTTTAAGCTTCTGCGCTCTGCGATACAGCTTCTTTATTTTGTTGAAATTGTGTCCGCACTGCCGCCACCCATCTATGCCATGGCCGGTACAGAGCCGAGCCGTTAACTCAATCACCTTGCGCATTGCATCCAGCAGCAGATTACTATCTGTCGGGAAATGCACGTCGGTTTCCACAACGAAACTGTCACATCTGACTTTTAAGCCAGCTTCGCAGTTTTTTTTTACAAGATTATGCCCGGCCTTCACCACCACCTGATTGATCTCATCAAGCACAAATGGCGTCAGCAACTGTACATTATCTTTTATCGTCTGGATCGGGTACTGATAGCTTTGATCCATAAAGGCATGCCCCAGCATCTGCCGTAGCGTATTGTGCTGATTTGCCATTTCATGAACCTTATCAAAATCCCAATTGCAGTTTAACCGTAGCGTTCCCAATACCAGCACTTTCCATAATTCCATGCCTGGTCTGCCTGTATCGGGGCTTGTGCCCTCAGGCACAATCTTCTCCAGTATTGCAAATACCTGCTCCCGAAGCTCTGGGGTGCACCAGATATGCTGCAATCCCATCAACAGCTGTGGGATTTCATCCCGGGATCGAAGATCGAAGGTAATACCCGCTATGTCGACCTCCCCAAGCTTCATCTGCATTTCTTTGACTTTCCTCACCAGTTTTTCTCCCGAAGATTTATCATCTGCTGCTGCGCCTTTTGCACAAAAATGCGTTTTACCCTTTAAAATCAAGGGTATTATAGCACAACACACCTTGCTTCGGTGAAAAACCAGAGAGCTTTTTAAAATCTTCGTCTGCTGAAAATCGCCAAATATGTCGTGAAATATGGCTTAAAGTACTTTTCGTTCAGACACTAAATAGAAAGTTTCCTGCTTATGCATAAAAAAAATTACTAAAAAAAGGGGCAGGTGGTTTTGCTGCGATTTGATCTATTGACTGCATAAAACCCACAGAAAAATTATTATTAATGGGTGTGCCGTAAAGATTAAAGCATCCGTTTAGGGAATGCAAGTTCCATGTGGCAGGCGCTTGAAGGCCAATGCCTGATGACCACCTGTGGAAAAAAGAACACGATGGCTGGAAAATTCTGCATTCTCATGAGTCATGGATGGACGATTAGATCAATTAATGCAGTCAACAAACGGCCGTGCAGCGGGTTTCTTGGATTTCCCTGAAAGGGGAAGACATGGGCATGCAGTTCCCAAGTTGCCCTGCCTCCACCGCCTTTGGCGGTGGTTTCTGGCAGACAATAAATCCGCCGCGTTCCGAGTCAAGTTCCTGTTTTAGCGGACAAAACTGGAACTCAGGCAAGCTAAAGCCCGTGCTTTGTGTTTTGCAGGCTTGGCAAGCAAGCGGCAGCGGAGCACGGTACCTGCGTAAGCCAACAGACCCACCGCATGCTAAAACGCGCAAACGACCCACAACACCCCGAAATGCCTGAGAGCTTGTCATTGAAAAGTCCACTCTGGCACGATGCACGTCGCGTATTCGGCCTGCCGGATGCATGCAAACACCGGCCACCTTTCATCCGGGCCGTGGCTCTCGCTGGCGTGGCGATCAGCCTTTTCGCCACTTCAATGTTTGCGTCTGCCAACGAGGGCATGTGGATGCCACAGCAGATGCCCGCCCTTGCCGCCCAGCTCAAGGCCATGGGTTTCACCGGCGACCCCGGAGAGTTCGCCGATTTGACCGGCCAGCCGCTGGGGGCCATCGTCTCGCTCGGCGGCGGCAGCGCCTCGTTTGTATCACCCGACGGCCTGATCGCGACCAATCACCACTGCGTCCAGGCGGCGTTGCAGTACAATTCGATGCCCGGGCGCAACCTGATGGAGCTTGGATTCCTCGCCAGGCTGCGCTCTGAAGAACTCTGGAGCGGCCCAGGCTCACGCGTCTTTGTCACGGTCTCAGTTAGGGATGTCACCGAGGAAATCATTGGCAAGCTCGACCCGAAACTGACCGACCGCGCACGCTTCGACGTGGTCGAGAAGCGAGTGAAAGAGACGGTGGCGGCTGGCGAAAAGGATGGCCTGCGCTGCTCCGTTTCGAGTTTCTTCGAGGGAAAAAAGTGGTTTCAGATTTGTCAGTTGGAGATCCAGGATGTGCGCCTTGTCTATGCTCCTGCCGCGGGCATCGGCAACTTCGGGGGGGAAATCGACAATTGGCAATGGCCCCGCCACACCGGGGATTTTTCTTTTTACCGAGCCTATGTCTCGCCCGCCGGCAAGTCCGTTGCTTACTCAAAGGACAATGTCCCCTATCAGCCTAAACACTGGCTCAAAATCTCACAGCAGGGTGCCAACCCCGGCGAACTCGTCTTCGTCGCGGGCTATCCAGGCCGAACCGCCCGCTTGGCTCCCTTTGCCGAGGTGCAACAAACCATCGAGTGGAGCCTCCCCCGCACGATCAAGCGCCACACCGACCAAATCGCCCTGCTTGAGGAGATTTCCAAACAGGACAAGGAAACGGCCATCCGCGTCTCGACGCGTATCCGCGGTCTCAATAACTCGCTCACCAAGGCCAAGGGCGTCATCGAAAGCATGCACAAACGCGGCCTGCTCGCCGTGAGGGAGGCTCATGAAAAATCGCTGCTCGCGTGGATCGACGCGGAGCCAACACGCAAGGCCGCTTACGGAGGCGTGCTGCCTGCCCTCAACGCCCTCATCGCCGAGCGCACACAGACGCGTGAACGCGACGCCCTCGTCGCCGAAATCTTCGGCGGTTCCGGCTCTCTCATGGCCTCCGCTCAGACGATCTACCGGCTTTCTATCGAGCGGGTGAAAAACGACGCCGACCGCGATCCGGCATTCCAACAGCGAGATTGGAGCCGCATGCGCGAGGCTCAGGATCGGCTCCAGCGCAGCCTCGACGTCAAGGCCGACCGCGTACTCATGACCTATGCCCTCGCAGAAGTCGCCAATCTCCCAGCGGCCCAGCGCATCGGCGTGCTCGACGAACAAATCGGCCTCGCCGTAGGGATGAGCGAGACTGCTTGCGCCAAAGCAATGACCGCTTTTCTCGACAAATTACTATCCGGCACCTTGCTCTATCAAAAGGATAGACGCCTCGCGTGCTTTGATATGTCCACCGCCGAACTGCTCGCCAGCCACGACACTGCTATCGAACTAACCGCCGCCATATACCCGCTGATGGAAGCCATCCGCGAAAAAGCCAAAGAGCGCTCAGGTGCCTCCTATCGCCTCGGCCCCCGCTTCGCTGAGGCCCTGCTCTCCCAGAATGGCGGCACAGTCGCCCCTGACGCTAACGGCACACTCCGGGTTACCTACGGCCAGGTGATGGGCGTACCGGCCGGCGGAGGTCAGCTAGGTCTGCCGCAGACGACCCTCCAGGGCATTCTCGACAAAGCCACCGGCACCAGTCCTTTCGATGCGCCTGCTGCCGAGATTGCCGCCATTAAATCCCTGCGTGCAGGCAAGCAGACGCCGTACCTCGACTCCAAACTCAACGATGTGCCTGTGGATTTCCTCTCCACGGTCGATACTACCGGCGGCAACTCGGGTTCACCCACCCTCAATAGCAAGGGCGAACTCGTCGGATTCCTCTTCGATGGCACCTACGACACCGTCGCGTCCGACTACCTGTTTGACCCGCTGCGGACGCGTTCCATCCACGTTGATACCCGCTACATGCTTTGGACGATGGCAGAAGTGGATGGGGCCGCTAGCCTCCTCAAAGAAATCACGGCCCCTCCCGCACCCCCAGTCGAGGATTAGGGGAATGAGAAATCGTCCCGAGCATGGAAGGATCGAAGCTGCGGTTTTTGACGCCGCTACGCAGCGCCGTCTGGCGCTCGCTACCTTGCTGGATTTGTCATTAACTAACGAGGCGCTGCCTCAGACACAAGACGCATGTGAAGAAGATAAGCATTGCCACCGGCATGCCGACCATCTATCATCATTAACAAAACGATCCGATACTGTCAGTTACCACAACCCGCCATGAACACGACCCGCCATACTTCTTTGCTGCACCGAGCTAGGCTCATTCCCGCCTGTGGCGTACTTGCCGCCGCTATCCTCACGCTTCCCGTCGTCGCCGCGGAAGCTGCGCCACAGAAATCCTCCTACATGGTGGTCGTGAAGAAATCCACCATCGAGGATCCCGCGTGGCATGAGGTCGTGACGGCGTTGCAAACGAAGCACCATGCATCGGTTGCGACCTACGAGACATCGGTGGACGAGGTGCTCGGGGCGCTACAGAAAGAATTTCCACGCTACACGTGCTTCGTGGCTCCGCCCGACGAGGCGAACGCCAAATTTGTAGGTCAGGTACACGAGTTAACACGCAAGATCGACGACGATATCTACACCGATACAATCTGGGGCATCCTGACCGGCTACGATGCTGCTAACGCGCTGACCATCGCCCGGACCGATAAGCCGCTGACCGTACGCAAAGTCGGTGCGGGCACGCAATTCGCGATGGACATGGTGGAAGAGGGCCTCTGGTACGACGAGCTCGTCCAGAACAAGATGGTGCGCAAAAAATTGGGCGGCACCCCGGAAACACTCAAGGTGGATCAGGATACGACCCAGGCACTGGTGGATATGTTGAACGACTACCGGCCCGATTGCATCATCACCTCCGGCCACGCCTCCGAGCACGACTGGCAACTTGGTTATTCGTACCGCAACGGAACCTTCATGTCCAAGGCGGGGCAACTGTCCGGATACGACATGCAGCAAAAGCGCTACGACGTCAAATCGGACAATCCGAAGGTGTACCTGGCAGTCGGCAACTGCCTCATGGGCCATGTTAAAGACCGCAACTCGATGGCCTTGGCCTGGATGAACAGCGCCGGGGTGCGCCAGATGATCGGTTACACGGTCCCCAGTTGGTTTGGCTATGCGGGCTGGGGCTGCTTGGATTATTTCATCGAACAACCGGGGCGCTACACGCTCGCGGAAGCCTTCTTCGCAAATCAATATGCCTTGGAATACCTGTTAGATAAAGCTCCCTCCGCCGGACTGAAATATGACAGGGATGTGCTCGCCCTTTATGGCGATCCAAAATGGGACGCCCGGATGGCGGAGCGCCCGAAAGCCTGGGACCAATCCTTGATCGGAAAGGACGGCACCTACACCTTCGTGCTTATGCCTAATCGGGGTGAGGCGACCTTCAAGCCAATCGATACTAACGGTTCCCAACGCGGGGGGCGCCCGATCATTGCGTTTTTTCCAGAACGCTTGAAAATCGTCGAAGTCGTGAGCGGTGCGGATCTCAATCCGGTGATCACCGATGACTTCATACTGATACCAAATCCTATCACCTGTGATCCTAAGCGTAAATACAAAGTGGTCTTCAAAGCACTCGCTCAATGAGCAACCGAAAAAAAATATGAATCAACTCACATTATCACGTACGGTGGCATTCTTGATGGCGACGACATGGAGTGTCGCCTGCGTGTCTGCCGCAGAACCGCCACCATTACCCTTGCCCAGTGCCAGCCAAGCGGACTGGTTGGACGCGCAGATCGGTATATTCATCCATTGGGCACCTAACGTCTATCAGGGCACCGAGGGCGACAACCTCTCGACCCCGCGCGAACGCATCAACCCGGACCGGTTCGATGCCGCCAAAATCGTCGATGCCGCCAAATCCGCCAAGGCTGGCTATCTCATCTTCGTCGCGAAACACGTCGGTGGCTATTGTGCGTGGCAGACCGGCACGACTGACTATTCTCTCAAGACCTCGCCTTGGAAGGACGGCAAAGGCGACATGGTTGCCGACTTGGCGAAGGCGTGCCGAAGCGGAGGCTTGGGCTTCGGCGTATATCTATCGCCGCGTTCGGATATCCACAAGACCGTCAGTGGTGGGCGCGCTGCGGATCAGGATAAGCAGAAGGAGTATAACGAAATTTACCGCCGGCAACTCAGTGAAATCCTCACAAAATACGGTACGATGTTTGAAATGTGGTTCGACGGAGGCAACGTCGTGCCGGTAAACGATCTGATCGACAAGCTGGCACCTACCATCATCACGTTTCAGGGCCGACGTGCCAACTCGACTCGCTGGGTGAGCAACGAGCATGGCTTCGCCCCTTACCCGTGCTGGAACACGATATCCTGGAAAGATGGCGATACGCCCGCGGAGGGAGCGGGTAGTCCCACCGGCAACCTCTGGTGTCCTGCCGAATGTGATGTTTCCATCCTTCGCCCGAACTGGTTCTGGCGCGCAGACAGCGAACGCCGAATCCTCAGCTTGGATGATTTGGTGGAAATCTACTACATGTCCGTCGGACGGGGCGTGAATCTCCTGCTCAACATCACGCCCGATGACCATGGACTGGTGCCGGAGGCGCAGGTCATACGGCTCAAGGAATTTGGTGACGAGATTGACACCCGATTTGCCCGGCCTCTGGCTGCAACCAAGGGCGAGGGCGAAACGCTGGAACTGAAACTTTCCGATCCCGCAATGGTGGATCACTTCCGCTTGCAGGAAGATATCAGGCAAGGCGAGCGCGTTCGCCAGTTCCTCGTCGAAGGCCGCGCTGAGGACGGCAGTTGGACCACACTCTGGCGTGGCACACAGATCGGCGCCCGGCAAATCGTTCCCATCACCCCAGTGAAGCTGACCGCCTTGCGCTTGAAGGTCGAACGGTCTATTGGCCAGCCGATTCTCCGCGAATTGGCGGCATTTTATGTAAACCGACCGTTGCCCAAAGCGGCAAGCCGTTAGCTGGCATGGCTCTTGTGTCTTCTGCTGACACTTAGTCTAAGGAGCCGCGCAACAATATCTGCCGCATTTTTACGTGGGCGCAGTCAGTCGCTGCCCGGATAGAGCACCTCCCGGAGATACAGCCCGTCAGCAGGTGCGCAGTGCGGCGACTTGCCATAAGGCAAACCAGGCTCTTGATCGAGCAGGGCGCTCAGGGCTGCTGGTGCCAGCTTGCGTTGGGCCACCTTGATCACGGCCCCAGTAAGCAGACGTACCATTTTATAGAGGAAGCCGTCTCCGACATAGGTGATGCGGCAGCCGTCTGCCAAAGCCTCAAGCTCAGCCGCGTGGAGGTGCCGATGATAGTCCATCGCCGCAGTTTCATCGCCGCGGTAAGCGGCGAAGGCATGAAAGTCGTGCTTGCCGCACACCCGCCCTAGCGCCTCCGCGAGCAATTCCGTATCCAATCGTTGCGGCAGGTGCCAGGCTAATCCGGCCTGGTGTGGCGGCAGTATCGGGGAGGTGCAAATGTCGTAATGATAGATTTTGCCGATTGCCGAGAAGCGGGCGTGGAATTCCGCTGGTACAGGCTCGCAGGCCATGATGCGGATGGTGGCGGGAAGTTTGGAGTTGAGCGCACGCAGCCAGTGGGTTGAATTCATCGTCGTCGGCTGCGGTGCCTCAAAGTGGGCGACCTGGCCCAGCGCATGGACCCCGGTATCGGTGCGCCCGGAGCCGTGGATGGCTACCGGTTGCTTGGCGATTTCCCCCAGAGCCCGATGCAGGTGGTCCTGCACGGTTTTTCCACTCGGTTGCGATTGCCAACCGGTGTATGGACGTCCGTCGTAGGCGATGGTGAGCTTCAGGCGCATGAGCTTATGTGGTGGCGACACCGCAGTTCTCTCATGTGAGTGCCTGCGGCAGTGGCATTTTTCATCTTGGGGCTTGGATCTGCTAGTCTTGGGTACGGGCTCAGAGGCTGTGCTCCAATACCCGATGCCAAATCGGGTGATACTCCGCTTGCCGCAGGTGTCTTATGCCATTATCATCGCTTCTGGCAAACCAAGTTACGGCTTGCTCGATACTCGCCCCGGATTCAGGGCTTGCGTTTGTCCTCCCTCCTTTCGCCATGGCCGGTACCTTCACCCTTATTTTGGAAACCTCCACCCCGCAGGCCTCGCTGGCCCTGGCCGATCCTCTTGACGGCGTGACGCAGCGCGAGTTTGCCAGTGACCGCAGTCACCATGCGTGTTTATTTTTCCCCCTCGGCGAGTTGCTGGAAATCGCCGCCATCGGATGCCTGACCCGGGTGTTGGTGGGCAGCGGACCGGGCAGCTACAGCGGCACCAGGGTCGGCATTGCCGCCGCCCAGGGCGTGGCGCTAGCCCGCGAATGCCCGGCCGTGGCTCTGCCCTCGATATTGGCGTTGCCCGCTGCTGCTGGGGCAGGCGGCTGTTGGGTCATCGGTGATGCGCGGCGCGGCGGCTATTGGATCGCTCGGGTCGTGGCCTCTCAGATGGAGGAACCCCCAAAGCTCACTGATGCCACAGGTCTTTTGGCTGCCATAGCCTCAGCCTTGGAGCTAGGACTCCCGGTGGTGACTTTTGAAGAACCATCGCGCTTTCCCTTGCCGCTAAGCTTGGCGGCCGAGGTGAAGCAGGAATTTCCCTCCGCGGCTCGGCTCTGGCAGGCCTGGCACTTGGCCACCGAGGCAACCCGGTTGCTGTGGGCTACTGCCGCGCCCCAGCCAATCTATCTGAAGCCGCCACACATCACTCCGGCGAAGCGGCAGTGGCTGGTGCCGTCATGAATTAGGACTGGCGAATGAGCTGTGGTCGGGGCATGATCCTCAGCCTCCCATGCATGTACGCATCATCGTTGCCGGTAAACCCGCCCTCGCCTACGCCAAGGCCGGGGTGGATGAGTACTTGAAGCGCCTCTTGCGGCTGGGTTCGTACGAGTTGGTAGTCGTCAAGGCGGGTTCCAGCGCGGAGGTTTCCTCACGCTTATTGGATCGGTCGCAAGGCTGCTGGCGGGTGGCGCTGGATGAACGCGGCGAATGCCTGAGCACGCGCGGCTTCGCGGATCAACTCCAAACCCTCGAGCGCCGGGGGGATATCAAAACGCTGGCATTTTTGCTCGGCGCAGCGGATGGCCACAGCGCCCCGCTGCGCGATGCCTGTGAATGGGTACTGACGCTCTCAACCCTGACGCTGCAACACGAGTTGGCCCTGGTTGTTTTGTTAGAACAACTCTATCGGGTGGCCTCGCTGCGGGCCGGTTCTCCCTACCACCGCGACTAAGCGGTATGGCTCAGCGCCGGTATTGGTTCTGCTGGAGCATACCGAATTGGCCTTGGCCGCCGCCGGTGGCACCTTGTGAGTTCCAAGGGATCTTGGTACTGTTGGTAGTCGGTGGAACAGGGATGATTTCGGGTTCCTTGTTGGTGTTGCAAGACGTGAGACTCAGGCCAGCAACGGCGGCGGTTATCAGCAGCAATAAGGATCCTCGCATGGGGCGATCATAAAACAAGCTCCGCCGGACGCAAGCCCAGTGGAGCCGGTTTGTGAAAAAATTCCTGTTTGCCTTTAGTGGCTAACTGGATTGGCCAGGATTACCCGGTCGCCCTGTTGCAGGCGCACTCCTGAGGCCAAGCTTTCCAGATCGATATCGGCGATGGTTTGGCTTGGCTCAATTGCTGTGGGGTGAACCCGGCCGATCAATCGGCCATCTCGCTTGACAAGCAACGATGTCTGCGGTGTGAAACCGGTATTTGAGCCCGCTCCAATGACCACGAAGCCCCAGTTCTGATTGACACCAGTGATCACGGCTTCCATCGCATTGTTGGCGATACTCACATTGCGTGTCAGCGTTTTGCCGACAAGACGGCTTTCCTCGGCTTTGTTTTCGGTGAGGCGTTTTTCGGCGCTTGCAATCAAGGTTTCATTTTCTTCGACGGTCTTTTTGAGGTCAGCAACACCTTTGGCGATCTTATCGATGTAATCCTCAATGCCATCGATGGCAACACCATCACCCAGCCCGGTAAGAATGACCTGAATTTCCGCGAGCGCCTTGCCGAGTTCCTTCAATTCTTCCTTCTGTCTCGCGATTTCGGCGTCAAGTTTAGCTATATCATCTTTCGATTTGGATTCTGTAGCTTTGAGCGTGGTGATGTTCAGTTTGGTTTCCTCGCGAGTGGTGATTACTTTTGCGAGGGCGGTTTGCTCATCCTTGAGATCCTTCTCGGTTATTTCCGCCTCATGAGTTGTTTCCTTGTTCTTCTTGACGTCGGCCAAGCGCTTCTCCTGCTGGTCCTTGAACTTCAGCGAGTGGTCGTAGGAATAATAAGCGGCACCACCGATGGTGAGAATGGCGAGGATGTATAAGACGGCTTTGACTTTCATGGG
>Ga0118677_10014966_pt1 | contig 10843 bp, 14 predicted proteins | sample AliMusrvi5mmetaG_FD_86154 | JGI IMG/M metagenome (GOLD analysis project Ga0118677, IMG submission 86154)
ATAGTCTCGTGCGTGCTTTTGCGCAGTTCGCGTCGCTTCATCAAGATGTGAATCGCCGAAGCCGCGGCCGCAATTAGCAGCGCAGCCAGCGAAATTAGAAGGCACACGATCAAATAGCGCATGGGAAGTAAACCTGGCTCAGGATACCAGACAGACAGGGTGCCGGGTACGGCAGCGTCAGGGCTGGCCGAGGCTTGAGCGGAGCCATTCGAGGTACGGCTGGCTGCCGGACTCCACGGGAAGAACAAGGAACTCGGGGGTCTGGTAGGTGTGCAGGGCCAACAGCCGCGCTTCAAGCGCAGCCAATTGCTCCGGGGCGGTTTTCAGCAGGAGCATGGTTTCGGTAGAGAACTGGATTTCGCCCTGCCAGCGGTAAATGGACTGGACGGCCGGGACCAGCGTGGCGCAGGCGGCCAGACCTTCCTCGACAAGAGTCCGGGCAAGCCGGGTGGCCTCCTTTGGGTTATCGGCAGTGGTAAGGACAATGCGGGCCGACGGGACGGCTTCGGGCATGGGCGCCTCCGTGGCTAGTTTACGAGTGCGCCGGGAGCGAGACCAGAAGTATCAGGACCAAGGGAACTGAATCCCGGCCGGGCTTGAAGATCGTTTGCAGGACAGCGAGCCACAAAAGCAAAGCCCCCAGCCGGAGCCGGGGGCTTGATCTGGGCGTAATTTAACTGCCTTACGCGCGAACCTTGCCGGTTACGCGATCCACTTCCTTCAGACGGGCAGCCTTGCCGCGCAATCCGCGAAGGTAGAAGAGCTTGGCGCGCCGCACCTTGTAGCTGCGGACCTTTTCAATCTTGTCGATGACCCTGGAGTTGAACGGGAAGATACGCTCCACGCCCTGCCCAAAGCTCATCTTGCGCACGGTAAACGTCCCCTGGGGGCCGCGGTTAATGGCGATAACCAGACCTTCAAACGCCTGCAAGCGTTCCTTATCGCCTTCCTTGATCTTGACTTGGACGCGAATCTGGTCGCCGGGCACGAAAGAGGGTAGGTCGGTGCGCTGGAGTTTGTCCGCCAGGCGCTGCATTACGGGATGAATGGACATAGTCTTTTCCTACTGTTGAACTCAGAACCTTGAGTTTATCAGAGATGCCGCTGGATGCCTAATATGAATTTCGTCGTAAGAGCGCGATGAGATTCCGGGAATTCCTGCGTCATCGCCAGTTCGATCAGATGAGGGTTATTTCAACCAGTACCCGAGAACAACGCCAACTATCCCGAAGGCCCATTTAAGGTGGGCGTCAGGATATGCGTTTGACAGGATCACGACGCATGCAATCGCGAGAACAACCGCAGAGAATCCGATGCGAGCGAGAACCAGCCAATCTTGCCGGGTTAATGGCTGCGGCATCTGTCTTAGCGTGTAAACAGCTTCTTTACCGTGGCTGCAGCCTCGCGAATGTGCGAACCCACAATTGGCTCGTCCCGATGGTCGAGGGCTGACATTTGCGAAAATTGAACGGGCTGAATTGGTTCGCAATTGAGCGTGAGGGAAATGCCCATATGTTTTGAGACAGCGAGCCAGTCAAGCATCGTTGCTGAGTTTGTTTGCAATGAATCAGGCATGGTCTAATCTCCCCTGCGGCGACGCATACTCTCTCTATCGCCGGTTATCTGTTTCACTTGAATCTCTTTGAACCCATCCGTTCTTGTGATCGTGGCAACATCGACGGCTCCCCCTACCCCACGGATCCCAACCACCCACTGCTGCAAAAGAATGGTCGATCGCACGGCAAAGATTGAAAGGTCGACACAGTCTTGGAGCGGCAAAAGTTGCCACGGAATGGCAACCGTCAATCGCTGCTTCAGCTGCTCCCCTAGGTCCGGTTTTCGTGCCTCCGTCGGAATTTCTAGCAAATCTTGGGCCAAGTCAGGAATGCGACCATCAAATCCCTGCAATAATCGGTCAGCAATTTCGCTCTGCCCCCCCCACAAGGCTCCAAAATTTCCGTCAGCCATTACCTCGACCGGATTCGGTGAGTTAGGCACAGAAAGCTGGAATACCCTCCCGTACGGTGCCTTTTCATCGTATCCTCCGACAATAAAAACCATCTCCTGATTTTTGACGGCCGGATTTGGCATACCTGCCTCAGTCCATTGACGAAGAAAAAATGCCCCGAGTTTGACCGCGAAGGCCTCGACACTTAATCTTCCGTGAACTCCTTCTTTCTCATCAGCCTCCGTGAGCTCTTCATCAAATTCCGGAAGAAAGCTGTTGGCGGTTCTGGGTGCCTGAAGTCCGATCGCTCCGACACCGTACGTTACCACACCAACATATTTCTGACTCTTTACATTCAATAACTTAGTGGCATTATCGAAGGTGGATGGAATAAGGGTAACTTGGGGTCCCTGTGCCCCCTGCAGCGTCGTCGTGCCCATTATCGTTACTCGACTGTCCGCAGCTAGAACTATGCCTTCCGCTCCCTTAAACACGATCCCTAATGACACGGCAACGATTCCCTTCCAACCGATAGCGATCAAAGCAAATGCAGCAAGAGTTTTGACGCACAGTATTCATCGGTATACCACGGCAAGTCAATCACGAGTTTGCGCCACATCTAGCTAATAATCTGCAAAAGGGAAAGTTCGACGAAAGTTTCCGCAGGTTGGGAACGACGAACAACATATTCAAAAGGCTCAGGACCGATTTGCCTCAAGCGCCCACTTTCGGCGATACTTAGGTGTTGTGTCTTGGCTGGCTGGACACTTTGGTCCGGCCCCTCTATTGGCTGGGCGAGCTTGAAGCAGAAAACCGCCGGCCGCGAATACCTTTAGACAACAACAGAGCACAGGATTTTGAAAGGAACCGTATCGCCGTGGTGATGATTCGTTTGGCGCGCGTTGGCGCCCGCAAGCAGCCCTACTACCGCATCGTGGTCATTGAAAAAGACCGCGCCCGCAATGGCCGTTCCATCGAGGTCGTCGGCACTTACAACCCCCGTACCGAGCCCGCAACCGTGGTGCTGAAGCACGAGCGTGTCGCCTACTGGCGCGGCGTCGGCGCACAGTTGTCTCCCATCGTTTTGAAGCTGGTCACCAAGAACCCGGCGGCTGCTTCGGTTGCTGAAACCGCCGCGGCCTGACCGCATTCTCCCCTCCCCAGGCGGGTATCGCATGAAATTTGCCCGGCGCCATCAGCAAACACCTATACAATTGCTGACGGCGGCGGGTAGTTGCTGTTACTATTCGCGCACCGATTCCAGTGCATGAATTCTGGACGTATACGGTCAGGGGAAAGCGCATGACCCAAAACGGTATGGTCGCAGTAGATGAATTGGTCCGCGAAATTGCGCGGGCTCTGGTGGATGAGCCGGCAGCCGTTGACGTCGAGTCAGTGGACCGGGACGATAACACTGTGCTTAAACTGCGGGTGGCCCCCACCGATGTGGGCAAGGTCATCGGCAAGCAGGGCCGCACGGCCCGCTCGGTCCGCACCATCCTGGGCGCCGTCAGTATGAAGCTGCACCATCGCTACACGCTCGACATCCTGGAAGAAGACGACTAGGCCCGCAAGGCTGCCCGCGCAGGCCTCTTGCCGGACGCGGAGGCACTCCCGATGACTACGCCCGACTCTCCAGCCACCCAATGGGTATGGCTAGCCCGCTGCCGCCGCTCCCAGGGCCGCAAGGGCGAAGTCTTCGCCGACATCCTCACCGACTTCCCCGAAAAATTTGCCGACCGGAAAAAGCTCTGGCTCCTCGCCGAGCAGAGCACAGCAGGAAAGTCCGGCCTTGTAACATGGCACGACTTTAGTCGTGCCGCAAACACCCAAAAATCGACGGGGGCTTTAGCCCCTGAGGGAAGTTCGTCCGTCAAACCCGCTGCCATCCTTCCGCCGCGCGAAGTCGAACTCACAGCCCACTGGCTCCACAAGGGCGGCATCGTCCTCCACTTCGCCGGCATCGACTCCATCACCGTCGCCGAGACCCTTAAAGGCCTCATCGTCGCCATCCCGCTTGAACAGCGTGCCGCTCTGGATGAAGACGAGGTCTACACCGGCGACCTCATCGGCTGCACCCTGGTGGATGTGGCCGGACCTGCTCCCGTGATCATCGGCCAGATCGAACAAGTAGACCGCACCGCCGGCCCCGTGGCGCTGCTCGTGGTTCAAGGCGCAAACGGAGAGGTCCTCGTCCCCTTTGCAAAAGCATTTCTGCGGAAAATCGACTTGGAAGGCAAGCGGGTTGAGATGGCGCTTCCCGAGGGGTTGGTCGATCTGAACACGGCGGGTTAAGCCTGCGTGTGGCTATTTTGCGCCTGATCTCGATCCCCCTGCATTTGTCTTACCTCATCCGTCATTACGTTCGGACCTGATTGCCACTGGCGGTCAGGCGGCGAACTGAGTAGAGCGCTCTCATTTGTGAATTGCAGCGGCATCGGAAGACGACTTGAGCCGCACACGCACATAAACGCTGGCTCCCCACGGATGATCCCCATAGATATTCGTGAGTGCGTTCCGCGCAGTTGTTTCGCCCATGCTGTATACCGTTCCATTTGCGCCAATTCCGAAATCCGCGCCGTGCCGGGAACAGATTTCTCTCGTATATCCCGCCGTAAAAGCTGAGATGTCAAACCACTGCGGCAGCGTGGATTCAAGCGCCGGTTCATCGGCAAAGAGCTCATCGCGCTCGGACCATTCATAGCGCCCAGTGAGGATATTTTTGTGTGCGATGGGCAGTACGCCCTCGGCAGTAATCGCGTTCACCGCGTAGTGCCCGGCAGTCTTGTAGTCGCGGCCCCAGATCAGGCTTGCCGCGCGCTCGCCTGAGGCGTACTCCACCGACGCAGTCGTGCGTTCCTCATCGCCCGGGCTGATCGCTTCAGGATGGTGAATCCTCCCGGTCGAGATTTGCGCCTGCCAGTCGCGCGCCGGAAGCCAGGTAATGCGCGACGCCCAGGAATCCATCGGGCCAAATTCGACGGTCCAGCGATTCTCGCCCGGCTCCTGCCCGTAATATCCGCCAGCTTCAATGTGGACGCGATGCCAGGCAACTTCGGCTGTCGCAACATTGTCTGCGATATGCGTTGAATCCTCGTAGTGATGGCCGAGCGTGGCCTGGGGCAGTTCTGCGGCCGATGCGCGGTGAGGATACGCCGTCGGCCCCAGCGCGGGATCTCCGACCGGCGCGTAATAAAGATTCAGCACGGCCCTACCCACCGGGTGCGCATATTGCGCCCCGATTTCCATGACAAGATTGTGCGGGTGCTGCGCGTCAATAATGGGCTGGCCGTACGCTGTTTCCCCAATCTGAAATAACTCTGGATAGCGCCGGCCGGTGATGGTTGCCGGCTCCAGGCTCAGCATTGTCCTCAGCATGACGGTGCCGCCCAGAAGCGAATGCCGGGTGCCCAGCATGCCCCAGTTGGTGGAATACAGTTTGTCTCCTCCACGCTTCAGGGCGCCCGGCGGCGTATTTGCATGGCTCTGTTGCACATCTACCAGGAATGCCTGCGCCATCCACGAAAGCTGCCAGTTGCCGCTCTGAGTCATCACCATCGGCATGGCCCAGCCGCGCGGTTGCGCACTGGTTCCCGAGGACTCTTCCATCAGCAATGCCGACGAAGGGCTCATTGGCATGTCCATCCCTGGCATCGCCATTTGCATGGTTGGCCGATGGGGCGCCGGCGCGTTCTGCTGTTGTCCTGCAGGCGGCTGAGGAGCCGGCATCTGCATCTGCCCGGCAGTTGTGGGAGGAACCAGCACGATCGAAACGATGACGATTTCAATCAGGCAAAGCCGGCACATGGATAGAGTCTGCCAGAATTCAGCGGCAGACGCGAGGGTGATCGATCCTGCCCTTATTCCGGGCAAAGCGCGAATGGCTGCCGAGCCACCGGCATCTTTCACCGCCAGCTGAACTGGCCGCAGGCGGGCGGGATGCGTCCGACGACCTCGGTCCCCCCCGCCTTTCCCTCTACAGCTTGCTCTATAAGCCGCTTTCGGTGTGATCTATATCGCATTATTCCTGCATTTCCGGCCACATACTCAAAACACATAACACCAAGCTCAGCCCGGCTGTGAAAGAGGCTCTGGCCCTCGACCGGGCGGCTCTTTCGCCCAGCAAGCAATCGGTTTCCCGCGTACATCGGAAACCGACGCGGGAGTTTACAAATGCCAAGACGAGACGGACCTCCGCTGATCCACAGCAACCGATACAGCGCGGAGTCGGCTTGTTGGCATTGTGATGGCGTAATTCGCCACGAGCCCTGGTGCGTATCGCAGAACACCACCGTTCGTTACGCATTCCAGGTCGTCGCCGACCCGGCCCGCTTGAGCGACCAGGACTGTCTAATCCTGCACGCTTTGGGCACCGCATGGACGGCGAAGGAAATTTAGATCAAGAAATACCCGGGCCCTTCCGCTCTATTGAAACGCCAGTGGCTTCCATGCTCCGTTATCCTTCAGCGCCAGCTGAATGGGCCGCGGCGGGCCGCCCGGCGGAACCGTCACTTCAACCCAAAGCTCCTGCCCCGGCTTCAGCTCCGTGGGACTCGCCGCGTGCTCGGCAACATAAAAATCCACCGGCTTGGCCAACTGCATCTGTTCGCACCGGGCTTCCGGCTCCGCAACTACTCTGATGCCATCGGAACTGTTCCGTGGATTCTGCAGCCGTATCGCCAGCAGCCGGTTGCTTTCCACCTTCAGGCTGGCCTGAAAACTGAACCACGGGACAGCCCTGATCGAGTAGCCGTCCGGCCGGGTGGTCCCGTCCACGTTGCGCGGAAACCGTGCCAGCCTGGCCGAGGGCAGGGTACTTTCGCAGCCGTCCACCGTCAGCCGCAGGCTCAGATACCTTCCCCGCATCAGCAGGGTAGGATCGTAAACCGCCGCCCGCGTCCACACTCGCGGGCAGGTCCAGCGCTGATAAAGATACTTGCCGGCAACCGACGAAACCAGCGCCAACTGAATCAACAGCACGGCAATCGATGTTTTGGAGATCTTCATTCCGCCTCCTCCAGCACAACGTCTTTTTGTCCCATCCGCGCCAGCAGCTTGCGCCGCGTCTTCTCAAGCACCCACCCGCCGGCCAGGAACAGAATCCCAAGGCCGATGAGGCCCAGCGACCGCCCTACCTGGTCGAAGATGTCGCTGAAGTAGAACCACCCCACGGCAAGGCCAAAGTACACAATCCCCAGGTTGACCAGCGCGCGCGACGCCTGCCGCACGCCCCACCAGATAATGAACACCGCAAAGGCCGCCACCATTGCATGCGCCAATAGGTTCGGTCCGCTCTGCGTGTATGGGTGCCCGCTGTTGGGCCCCATCGGAATCGTGCTTGTCCAGGTACGGTAACACCACGGCAGCGCCAGCGAAAACAGAATCGCCACAGCCACCGGCACCGAACTCTTGAGCGGCCGCACGACCGACGCCATTAGCGGCACCAACGCGATCAACAGCCAACCGCAAAGACGGGCGGTCAGGGATAGAGAGGTCTGGTCCCCCCACGAGCGCCACCCGTCCAGCATCAGCGTCACGCCGTATGCCGCTGCGATGGCCGCAAATCCGAACAGGACCGCTCGGGCCACTATGTGCTTTGACCCAAGAAATACGGTCAGGTAAAGCACCGCCCACGCCAGCAGGAACCGGCCGGTATATGCCTCCGCACCAATATGCCCCTGAGCATAGAACGAGAACTCCGCCAGCATCCACGCCGGCAGCAGAAGAAAAGTCAGAATTTGTTGCGCCTCGTCGCGCAGCAGGAACCACCCTGTCATTGCCGCAATGGCCCACAGCAACACGGCAATCGGCCAATGCGCCTCGACGTTGAAGATCTGCCCGACGAGCGCGATCGCGGCCCCGGCCGAAACCGTTCCCACGGCATGCAGCGCCGTTGAGACCCCGCGAAACGTCTTGCGCGTACAGGCCCCGGCCAGGTGAAAGAGCGTGACCATGCCAATCACCAGCAGGTAGCGCCAGAAGGGCCCAATTCCATCCCAATGGGCCGAGACAAAAAGCACCACCCCGCAGGCCAGCAGCATGGCTCCCAGGATCAGAGCCACCATCCCTTGCCAGCGCAGTCCGCTGGGCTTTAGTTGCTGTTCTTCCCAGGTACGGATGCGGGCGGCAGCCTCCGCATTCAGGGCGCCGGCCGTTTGCCAGCGTTTCAGCATTGCTTCAAAGTCGGACATGGCAGTTGGGCACATTAAAGCACATTGAGGCGGCTTCGAGGCGGAAACCTGAAGCGGCTAGAATCAATGCTATGCGGTTTGAGATCGTCACCATCTTTCCGGGCTTCTTCTCCAGCTTCTTTGAGAACGGCATTCTGCGCCGCGCGCTGGCCGAGGGCCTGGTCGAGGTAGGCATCCACGACCTGCGCACCTTTACCCACGACCGCCACCGCACGGTTGACGATCGCCCCTTCGGCGGCGGCGAAGGCATGGTCCTCAAACCAGAACCCCTGGCCGAAGCACTGGCCTCGCTGAGCATTCATCCCAAACCCGCCGGCGAGCCAAGTCAGATCATGACGCCACCGGTCCAGCAGGATACTGAAGGATTCCCGAGAGCCTTCCCGTCTGCGGAAGAATCCAGCTTTTTAACAGGGCACGACTTCAGTCGTGCCGAAAGTGCTGAAAAAGCGACAGGGGCTTTAGCTCCTGCGGGAACCACCCGCGTCATCCTGCTCTCCGCCCAGGGCCGCCCCTTCACGCAAGCCGTGGCCCGCGAACTCGCAACCCTCGATCGCGTCGTCCTCATCTGCGGCCGCTATGAAGGTGTGGACGAGCGCATCAACCAACTCTATTGCGACATGGAACTATCCATTGGCGACTACGTTATCAGCGGCGGCGAACTGGCCGCAGCCGTAGTGATCGACGCCGCCATGCGCCTCATCCCCGGCGTGCTCGGCAACCAGGCCAGCGGCGAGTTTGAGAGCTTTGGCATCGCCGACGCCGAAATCGACAGCGATGTCGAAGGTGTGCCGCGCTCGCAGCATGGCTCCGGCGGCCTGCTGGACTACCCGCATTACACGCGCCCGGCCGAGTTTGGCGGCATCCCCGCGCCGGAAGTTCTGTTGAACGGCGACCACCTGCAAATCCGCCGCTGGCGCCGCGAGCAGCAGTTGCGCAAAACCCTCGCCAACCGCCCCGACCTGCTCAACAACGCCGCGCTAAGCAAAGAAGACCGCAAGCTGCTTGATGTCATACGTCGGGAGAAAGGCAATTGACACTTCGGTGCCGAAACGCTATATTTGGAGAATGATTTGCTCCCCGCTCGATTGCCGCAAGGCTTCGGGCGGGGTTATTAATTGTTTACAGACTTTCAAATTGCACGGTAGATAGACACGCCTTCAATATTCGGGCCTAGTATACTTACAACCCCCTAACTGAGCGAATCCGCTCTACCAGAAAGGAATTGCCATGTTCGAACCGGCAATAAAAAGGACATTCGCCTTCATAGATGGACAGAACCTCTTCCACCAAGCAAAAGACGCCTTCGGATATAGATTTCCCAACTACGATATTGCTGAGTTGGCCCGCGTAGTTTCCGAACCGAATGGTTGGCAACTCACGGAGACAAGGTTTTACACAGGAGTTCCTGATGCAACAGCCGATCCCGTTTGGAACTCATTCTGGCTCAACAAGGCCACGTATATGGGTCAAACAGGAATAAAGGTGATTACGCGCCCGTTGCGCTATCGGAACAAGATAGTGCGTCTCCCGGATGGCACTCAACATTCATTCTTGACAGGCGAGGAGAAGGGGATTGACGTACGAATCGCCCTCGATGTGATTGCTGGCGCCCGCAATCGTCTTTACGATGTCGCTATAGTGTTCAGCCAGGACCAAGACCTTGCGGAAGTTGCTTCTGAAATTCGCACAATTGCCATTGAGCAAGGCCGCTGGATCAAGATTGCCTGTGCCTTTCCGGATAGCCCTACTGCCCACAATAGAAGAGGCATCAACAATACGGATTGGGTCCGTATTGATCGCGCGACCTATGACCGCTGCATCGACCCGAGGGATTATCGACCATAACGACGCCAACAAGACGACAAATTGCCGGGGTGGCAATTCTACCCCGGCCATCGTCGCCTAAGGCGCCCATTCGGACCATTTTCTGGCTGCTCCTAGAACGGCTTCTTTGGAGCAGCCTACTCAGCCCCAACCTTGCCTGTCTCAATCGCGGCAACATAAAAGTTCTCCCCCCGCGTCGGGCACCCTGCCAGCCGGCGCAGCATGGCCAACTGCCCCACGTGCGTCAGTGCATCGGCCACCGGACCCTGGAACAGCCGCTCTTCCGGCGCGTGCAGCGCCTCGGCAGAAGCCAGCACAGCGTCAAATGCCCCCAGCGCCGCAAAGAACCGAGCCTTCTCCGCTTCCCATTCCAGGAGTTCCGAATTGTGCCAGGCGGGTTTGCCCACCGCCATGCTCACCGCCCAATCAAACAGATCGCCCATGTGCGCCAGGATCTGTTCCGGCCGCCGTCCGGCTCCGTCAAACCCGGCAAACTCCGCCGGAGCGCCTTCCAAAGCGCGCGCCGCCCGGTAGGCCAGCGTGGCCAGGGTGTGTCGCAAAAGTTGTCGATTTTCGCTCATACCGCAAAACTATAGCGCACTTCAGCCGGCCGGGAACAGAAACCGCAGCATGGGCTTCACCCGCCTTGCCCAACTGGCTTCGTCGTGCGTTCCGCCATGAACCCGCTCGAAGTGCAGCGTTTCGCCGGAGCGCCAGCCATTGGCCTTCAGGCGCCGGTTGAGCTGCTCGGCATCGCGCAGGGCCTGGCGGCCTTCCTTGTCGCCCACGTCCAGCCACAGGCGCGGCCGCTCCCAGATGTCCGGGGCGCGCTCGTTCAGGTAGCCCAGAATGCTCTTGTGGTTCCACCAGACGCTGGGGG
>Ga0118677_10014968_pt1 | contig 10843 bp, 9 predicted proteins | sample AliMusrvi5mmetaG_FD_86154 | JGI IMG/M metagenome (GOLD analysis project Ga0118677, IMG submission 86154)
GTCACCGCCGTGATAGCGCTGACCGCTGAAGAAATCGAACCACTCGCCCTCAGGCAACCACATCGGTTGACGGCTCAGGCGCGTATCGGGGTCGCGTGGTGTGATATAGGGCGCCGCGATTAGCTCGCTGCCGAAGTAGTACTCGTCCGAACAATGGTAGGCGTCCTGCTCCCCGGCGTGCAGGTAGTACATCGGCATGACGAGGGGGCGGCTTTCGATGGCGCAGCGCCATGTCATGGTGTATAGATACGGGATCAGCGCATGGCGCAGTTGCATCGCTTCGCGCGTGACCGCTAGCACCTCTGGGCCATGCCCCCATGGGCGCCGATCGTGGTACGGGTTGGCGGTGCTGTGCAAGCGCAGAATCGGGCTGAAGACCCCCAACTGAACCCAGCGGGTGTACAGCTCCGGGTCCTCGACACCTTGCATATGTCCGCCGATGTCGTGGCTCCACCACGGGTAGACCACATTCGACGCCGTGGCGGTGAAGCGCGGCTGGAACGCAAGCGATTTCCAACTCACCACCGAGTCGCCCGAGAAGCCGATGGCGTAACGGCTGCCCAGCCCCGGCCAGCGTGAGAAGATGAAGGGTCGTTTCTCAGGGGTTCGCCCCAGATCATGGAAGTGCAGGTGGTTGAGCCAGAATAGAGGGTCGAGTCCAGCCAACTCCGGGCGGGCTGTGTGCGCCACTTTCACCCCTTGCTGCCAGTCCATCCACCAGAAATCGACGCCCAGCGCCTCCATCGGGTGGTGCAGAACGTCGAAGTAAGCTGCGGTGAAGTGCGGGTCGGCGATGTCAAAAGGCACCGGCGCCCGGCTTGCCGGGTCGATGCCCATGCGTCGCGCCATCTCCGGGTATTGTTCTTCATGCGGGTGCACGCCCTCGGCCGGGTGAAGGTTGAGCGCCACCTTCAGCCCTTGCGCATGCAGCCACTTCAAGGCGTCAGGCGGGTCGGGGAACAGGGTCCGGTTCCAGGTGTAGCCGGTCCAGCCGCTCGATTCATTGCCTGTCTGGGTGATGTGCCAATCCATGTCGATGATGGATACCGACAGGGGCACATCGTGGGTCTGAAAGTCGCGGATGAGCTGCACGAATTCGGCCTGGCTATACGCCCAATACCGCGACCACCAGTTTCCGAGCGCCCAGCGCGGGATCAGCGGGACCGACCCGCCGATGCGGCAGAAATCCCGCAGGCAGTCGAGGTAGGCTTGTCCGTAGCCGAAGAAATACAAATCCAGGTTGTCCGGCGCCGCGCGCGGCGCCAGCCAGCCGTCAGCGTCGAAGACCAGGCCAGCCGAGTCATCCACGAGCGACCAGCCGGCGCGCGACAGCAGCCCCTGGCTCAACCTCGTCCGTCCGTCGACTTCGTCGAGCGTGCGGGCAGTGCCACCCAGGTTGGCGCGGTCACGGTCGTCAAAGTGCCAGACGGCGCCACTGTCGCGCAATTCGATAGTCAGGCTGTGGCAGCTGAAACCCTTTAGGGTGACCTGGTAGCGCAAGTGCAGGTGCTCCGTTTCGATGTCGATCTGATCTTCCGTCTGCGTGACCTTGAACGGCGGCACAGGCTGGCAACGGCGCCAGAAGACCTGACTGGCGCGATCCTCGAAGACATTCTGAGTCGCGCTGTGCTCCATGCGGATGAGGCGCGAGGTCAATACCGTGAAGCGCGCGCTTGGCCCGCGGACGATGGCGGCGGGGTCGGCGCGCGGCTGTGCGTCGATGGGATAGCTAGCCGGGTTTTTGTTAGTCATTACTACTAAACTCCTCATGTTGCTCATACAATTCTAAAGCAATGAACATGAAAAGAAACCGACTCGTTTTACTTAGCGTGGCGCGGCCGCTTATGCTGTTTATGGGCTGGCACTGAAGGTGCAGCAGGTAGTGCAGTTGGCGGCAGTGAAACAGAGTAGTGAGAATCGCCGATAATTGGCGTCCAATGACTAGCACAATTGCGACATTGGACTCTCTACTGATGCCAAAAGCTTCGTCGTAGTACTTGACGACAAGGTCCGTCTCCTGCAAGCCATACATGAGCGCCACCTTTAAAATAAGTTTCAGGTAAACTCTAGCGTAAGATGAAATGAACTGGCTTCACACGTGTAATGGAGTGGATTTTTATGACTCAAGATTGGATTAATGCGGATGAAAAGGACGAATACCTCGGCGACTATCTGTTCGATCTGAACGGTTATATCGTCCTGAAAAACGCAATTGCGCCGGACGATCTCAAGGAAATGAACCAGTGGGCTGACGATCATTGGGATTATGTGGATTCACAGCGGCGCAGCCTAACGCAGGAATCCGGCGCCTGGATTGGCAATGTGGAGACGCATACTTACAGTGGTGCGGATGGCTGTAACTTTCAGAATATCGTCGAAGCCGGCCCGGTATTCCGGAGCTTGATCACCTATCCAACCTGGATAAAACGCTGCCGGCGCTGGATTAACCCGGACAATGGATTGTCGATCCACGAAAACTTCCTCAACGTCAGAGGATTGGGCGGGTATATCGGCATCCACAGCGGCGGCGCAACGCCAATCTGTTACATGACGTTTCGGCAAGCCAACACAGGTGAGTGGATGGTGGGGCAGATCAATATCATCATGGCGTTGCAGGACATTGGCCCGGGCGACGGTGCGACGACCGTCATTCCCGGCAGCCACAAATCGGCGTTGCGGCATCCCAAGCTGCTGGAAGAGGTCTATCGCAGTGACGCAGCCGCCGGTGAACAGATGGGTATGGTCGAGATGTATTTGAAGGCGGGCGATGTGCTCATGTTCACGGATTCGATTACGCATGGATCGGCAGCGCGCACCAATCCGGGCCATCGACGCATCGTGTTGTATCGCTATTCGCCGGCGTTGTTGCGCTCGCGTTTTGAATATGTGCCGAGTGAAGAACTGCTGTCCAGCCTGTCCGAAGAGCAACGCAGCATCATCCAGCCCATCCCGCCCCGGTTCGCGCCCGGCCAGGCGTATGGGCCGCTAGCCACTAGATCCTTACAGCCACGGTAAGCGTCAGTAAACGCATACACCCCCGAAATCTCGCGAGCACGCGAATTTCTATCGTTGCTACAATCAGCACAGGGTCATGCGCGGTGCAATGCAGCAACCTCGCTGGCCTTTGAGCACATCATATCCGTGGCGCGAAAACCACGCAGGAGTTACATCATGAAAAAAGCATTGATCGTATTTGGCGGATGGGATGGACACGAACCCGTCCAGGTATCGCAGTTGTGCGAAGCGGCGCTCAAGCGCAACGGCTTCGAGGTCGAAATGTCCGACACGCTTGACGCATTTCTCGACGGCGAGAAACTGAAGAAGCTCGATCTGATCGTGCCGGTCTGGACGATGGGCAGCATCAAGCGCGAGCAGCTCACCCCCGTTCTCGAAGCAGTGAAGAGCGGCGTAGGCATCGCGGGCTGTCACGGCGGCATGTGCGACGCCTTCCGCCAGGAGACTGAGTGGCAGTTTATGACCGGCGGGCAGTGGGTGGCGCATCCGCTGAACGACGGCCGCCTGTACACCGTCAATATCATCGACCAGAACCCGATCACGGCAGGGCTGGCGGACTTCGAGGTGCGCAGCGAGAAATACTACATGCACGTCGATCCCGCCATCCGCGTCATGGCAACGACGGCGTTTGAAGACTACGACGGCGCGGTCATGCCCGTGACCTGGACCAAGCTGTATGGCAAGGGGCGCGTGTTCTACACCTCGCTCGGCCACCATGCTGATATCCTCGCCATGCCGCAGTCGCTGCAGATGATGGAGCGCGGCATGCTCTGGGCCGCCGGCCAGTGGCAGACCGAAATCGGGCTGCCCTTTGCTAAGGCCTACGCGTTGTCTCTCGCTTAGGAAGATTCACCGCGAAGGCGCGAAGAACGCGAAAAGAAGAAAGAAGCAGAATAACCACCCCGCTGTGCGGGGTGGTTTCGTGTGTGGGTGTATTGTTAGTGAGCTAAAAGGAAAACAAACATGAATACTCAAATGGAAGGCAAGATCTGCATTGTGACGGGCGCAACCAACGGCATCGGCGAAGTGACCGCGCAGGCGCTCGCCAATATGGGCGCAACGGTCGTTGGCGTGGGGCGCAACCCCGCCAAGTGCACTGAGACGGCCAATCGCATCAAGAGCGCCACCGGCAACCCGGCTGTTGAATTTCTGGTCGCCGATCTCTCGCTCCAGTCGCACGTGCGCAACCTGGCCGAGGTGATCAAGCGCAAGTACGCGCACATCGACGTGCTGGTGAACAATGCGGGTAGCTTCTACGCCACGCATCAGATCACTGGCGAAGGCATCGAGATGACCTGGGCGCTCAACCACCTGAACTACTTCCTGCTCACCAACCTGCTGTTGGACGTGATCAAGGCCAGCGCGCCTGCGCGCATCGTCAACGTCTCGTCCGGCGCACACACTGGCGCGCGCGAGATAAACTTCGCCGACACCGGTTTTGCGACTGGGTACTCCGGCTGGTCGGCGTACAGTCATTCCAAACTGGCGAACGTGCTGTTCACCTTCGAACTGGCGCGCCGTCTGGAAGGCTCCGGAGTCACCGCAAACGTTTTACACCCCGGGTTCGTGGCGACCGGCTTCGGCGCCAATAACGGCGGGTTGTTGGGCGTCGGAATGAAAGTGGCGCAACGCATCATGGCGCGCTCGCCGGAGAAGGGCGCCGAGACAAACATTTACCTGGCGTCGTCGCCCGAAGTCGAAGGCGTGACGGGCAAATACTTCACCGACAAGCACGAACTAAAGGCGTCGCCAGCAGCCTATGACCTGGAAGCCGCAAAACGCTTGTGGGCGCTCAGCGAAGAGCAGACGAAAATCACACAATCTGCTTAAACGGCTTCAATTCCCACGGCAGCCCTGCCACCATCAGAAGAACTCGATCCGCCGCCCTGGCTAAGCGCTGGTTTGCTATGCCCAGGGCGTCGCGATAGAAACGACCGAGGCGGTAGGCTGGCACGATGCCCATGCCTACTTCGTTGCTCACAACAATCCAAATAGACTGGCTTGACTTGAGCAATTCGATGAATGCGTCGATCTCCCCTGCCACTGCCTGATTAACCTGCGCCTGCGGGGCGTCTTCGGGCAACGACAGCAGGACGTTGCTGGTTAACAGCGTGATGCAGTCCACCACTACTGTGCCGGCCAGCGGCGCCGTCCGCATCGTTGCAGCGAGTTGAAGCGGCGCCTCCAGTGTGCGCCACGACAACGGGCGGCTATGCTGATGGGCGGTGATGCGCTCGCGCATTTCGTCGTCGAAAGCCTGCGCAGTTGCCACAAAGAGGACGTCATCGCCCCCGCGCGCGCGCGCCATTTGTTCCGCAAGCGTGCTCTTGCCGCTGCGCGCGCCGCCCAGAATGAGGATCAATTCAGCCACGTCCCACCCTCTTCACGGATTCCAGTAGCGTGGCGCGACTATCGAAGAAGTCGCTTGTGGAAAACACCTCCAGCGTCAGCACACCTGTGTAATTCCTGAGCCGTTCGATCACCGGGTCAAGTTGTTCTGCGGTCATGAGCGCCAGGCTCTGATGGTCGCGCTCGCCTAAACCGTGCAGATGCATCACCCGCGTGCGTGGCAGCCAGTCGTCCAGGACGGTGAGCGGATCACGCCCCATCTTCCATAGATGGCCGATGTCAGTAGTGCGGCTGATGGGCAGCGCCTTCAGAACAGGTTCAAGCAGCGTTGGGTCCCACGCCTCCACGTTCTCCACCGCAAGCAACTCCGGCTGCTGGACCCATGTGATGACCCGCTCCAACGCGCTTAAGGAGCGCCCCACCCAGCCAGGCGTCATGGCGTCCGAACCATCGAGGTGGAACACATATGCGTAGGGCGCCAGTGGCAGCGTCGTCTTGATCACGCGCTCCGCTTTCTGCAATGAGGCATGCTGGGTTGTTCCATTGGCGCCAAGTCGAAGGTCGAGCGGCAGGTGTGCGGTATATGTCAGGTGGTGCGCAGTCGCCAGATCTATCAATGCCGCTATCGTCTTGTCGTCGGGCAGATTGTTCGGCCCATCGTCCACCTCAAACAGCACCAGTTCGATATCATCTACATCGCCGGCCTGCGCCAGTCTCTGGACATTTGGCAATATGTCGTCGGGATATACGTACGACGTGCTGCCGAGGCGGAATGTTGTATCAAAGTGTTTTATACGAGTAGGATCAGACATACCAGCTCCACGAGTTCACAAATTGCGCCATAGGTGTCTCCGGTCAGGCCGCCGCCCAACCGTTTAGACGCCCAGCGCCCGAAGAGAAGCATTACGACAAACGAGGCGGCCAATGCAACCACACCTCTCCAGCCAAGCGCCAGAGCGGCGGCAAGCGGAATCACAGTCGCGATGATGAGCTGCGCGCGCCCAAGGCGGTTGCGGAAGTACGCGCCTATCCCGCCAGGTCGCGCGTTGGGGAATAGCGCGACGGCGAGCGTCATTGCCCAGCGCCCCGCGATCGGCGGTAATAAAAGCATTGGGAATGCGACGTGGCCGATCGTTACCCATTTACCGAGCAGCAATAGCACCACACCGATAACAGCCCACGACCCGGCGCGCGGGTCCTTCATGATCTCCAGACGCCGTTCGGGGCCGACCGTTGCCAACAGTCCATCGCACGAGTCCGCAAAGCCATCCAGATGCAGCCCGCCAGACAGGACAACCCAAACGGCAAGCGTGAGAAAAGCTGTCAAATCCGGCGGGAGAAAACGGATCGCTGCAACGAGGCTCGCCAACAGCCCTATCATCATGCCCACGAACGGAAAGAAGCTGAACGCGTAACCCGGCGCCCGGTCGCCCTTTGGCTTAAGCCAGGCCACAGGGAGCACGGTCAGAAATGAAAACGCATTCGCCAGGTCGCTCAGCATCACTCACACCGGCCCAGTCGAAGGCGGCTATCTCGCGCGACAGTTTTCGGCGGTCTAAACTCCGTTCGTTTTCTTATCATTGCGTTCTGGATATAATACCCTCAGTCGAACAATTTAAGAGGCATCAAGGCGTCCTGTATCCCGGATGGTTAGGACAGAAAAGGCGAAGGAATCATGACAGCGACATTGATACAAGACACGGCGCAGGCAATCCAGCCGCTCGACGAAAACGCCCGCAGTGCAGCGCGCGCCCGCCAGGACCAGTTGACGAAACCTCAGGGCAGCCTCGGTCGGCTTGAAACGCTTTCGATTCAACTCGCAGGCATTACGGCACAACCGCGCCCGCGCTTCCACCAACCCGTGATCATCATAATGGCCGCGGATCACGGCATTACACGCCAGGGCGTCAGCGCTTATCCCGCTGAAGTGACTCCGCAAATGGTTCTGAACTTCCTCTATGGCGGCGCGGCGATCAATGTCCTCGCGCGGCACACCGGCGCGCGCGTCGTAATCGTGGATATAGGCGTCGCGTCCGACCTTCCCCCACACCCCGATCTGATCAGCGCAAGGATTGCCCCGGGCACGCGCGACTTTTCAATTGAATCTGCAATGACGCCTGAGGAGGCCGAGCGCGCGGTGGCTGCCGGGATCGAAATCGTTACGCGCGAAATCAGTCGCGGGGCCGACATCATCGGCACGGGCGATATGGGCATCGGCAACACCACTGCATCGAGCGCCATCGTCGCGACCATCACACACTGTTCTGTGGCCGAGGTGACAGGGCGCGGCACGGGCGTGGACGACGCCGGGCTGGCGCGCAAAGTTGGTGTGATTGAGCGCGCGCTGGCCGCCCGGCATCCGGACCCCAGCAACGCGTGGGACGTCCTCAGCAAGGTCGGCGGGTTCGAGATTGCCGGACTGGCTGGCGTGATGATAGGCGCAGCAGCCCGCCGCGTGCCAGTGGTCGTGGATGGGTTCATCTCTGGCGCAGCCGCGTTGATCGCCTGCGGCATCGCGCCGGCCGCGCAACCGTATCTGGTTGCGGCGCATCGCTCGGTCGAAATCGGGCACCGCGCGGTGATGGAGCATCTGCGGCTCGAACCGCTGCTCGATCTCAACATGCGCCTGGGCGAGGGTACCGGCGCAGCGTTGGGCATCTCGTTGTGTCTCGCGGCGTGCAAAGTCCTTGATGAAATGGCCACGTTTGGTGAAGCGGGCGTCTCGGAGAAAGGCGCGTAAAGCGTTCACGATCCGCGGAACAAACAACACTGCAGATTATAGAAGCACCCTGCCAGCATCCACTATACTGGGGCTGATCAGTTGAGTGCAGAAGGGTAATGCGATGGCAGAAAATAAACCGAAGGTCGTTGGCGAGGGCACAAAGGAACATCCGTGGGAGTTGACGACTCCCAGCGGCACATCCGAATACCAGATGTATCGTGACGCGTCCGCGACGCCGCCGTTGCTGGTGTGTGTCGTCGGCAAGACCGTGTTGAACTATCACCTGCGCTGCATTGAAGATCTGCATGCCATGCTCAAGGCGCGCGGCGACTGGATGCCCCTGGGCAGCGCCGACGAACAGAAACCCGCCGCAGAAGGCACCGTGGAAGCCTGGGGCCGCTCGCCAGACAACCCGGTTGGCGGCTGGTACGGTCTTAAGAAGGGTCTGCGTGGCCGCTTTGGCATGTATGTCCCGCCGCTGCTCGAGGCGCTCGGCCTGGCTGAGGTCGAGCACAACCCCCGCAACAACCGCATGCGCGCGATTTGACAAATGCTATCGGGTGGCTCCATACTGGCGGTATTCACTCAATGGCTGACGAAACATGAAGAACACGGAACCTTACGTTGATTGGCAGGCGGTGCTTGACGCGCCACACTCTTTACTCTTCGCCGGTCATACCGCCGACACAGTCGCCGATCGGAAACTGGGCGCGGCGCTTGCGCCTTCCGGCGAAGCGCTGTTTACGCAGTCCAATGCGCGCGCGCTGGTCGGGCAGGCTGCCAATGGCAGTATGCGGTTGATCGCGCTGCCGACGCAGGTGTATGCGGCGCCTACCGGAGAAGGGGAATTCGGGCTCGGCCCTGGAATGTACCACCACTTCGATGTGACAATGTATGCGGGCGACCTGACCTACAAGATCGCGCTGGAGAACAGCACTGAGGTAATCGACCTCGCCTCCGATGATCGCAGCAATGTGACTCATTACGCCGATCACTTTCTGCCCATGACCCGCACCCGGGTCGGCGACCTGGATGTTGCGCTCATCACATGCGCCCCGGTTGCGCCGGATGCGCGCGAGGCTGCCCTGTCCCCTGCGCCTCTGCCTGGGCCAGCAGGCGCCTTCTACATCCTGCAGCTGCGAAACACCGGAGACACGACTGTTTCCGGCAAGGTGCTGCTCCAGGCGAGTGACATGCTGGTGGGTCACTACGAAGACGCCGATCCAGCGCTACGCCCGTTGAGGCGTCCGAGTATCACTGTTCGTCAAAATACGCTCATCCTGACGCGCCCCGATGGTTCCGTTGGCATCCGCATGCACGAGGGTAAATGGACGCGCCTGGAAGCCCCTTTTCAGGCGGAACGCGCTTTCAGCCTCGAACCCGGCGCAGAAATCGCCATTGAGACCCGACTTGCCATTGGGCGATCGTATGCCGATGTCATGCCGGTGATCTACCAGTTATACCTCCGTTCTGCATTCGCATGGCTGAATCTCACAGCGGCATACTGGCGTTCACGCCTGGGACAGATCGAAGTGGACGACGCGGGTTCAAGTGAAGGCGCCGCCCTCACGCGTGACATCTATATCCGCTCGTTGTTCGATAACTTCAATTGCCTGCAAACTGATGCGGACGGCAACCTGATCGCGCACTGGCAGGGGGCGCCTTCGCATGGCTACGGCACAATCTGGGGCATCGATGTCGAGCCGACAGCGGTATCGGTCATGAACCTGTGCCCTGAGATCGCCCTGCCGGTGTTGCTGTTCTTCATGACGCGCAGTCGCGCGCCGAAAGGCCCCAAAGACCACTCCGTGCCGATCCTGGTTGCGCCGTTGATCATCGCGCAGCAGTGGCTGCAAACGACGGGTGATGTGGTTTTCCTCGAACACCATCCTGAGGTGGTTGCGGCGCTGCAAAGCATCATTGATGATCTGCGCTCGCTGCAGGCGCCCGGCGAGACTCTATTCCCCACCCGCTATTCAAGCGACGGGCCTGTGGGCCGGCGCTATGATTACGCGACAAATGCCAAAGTGTTTGCTGCTTTTAACTCTTTCGCTTACGTGCTTGACTGCCTGGGGCGTAGCACGGAAGCCGCTCGTTATGCGCAGATCGCACTTGAGATCGCTGCCTCTATTGAACGGACGATGATTGTCAAGGGACCGTTTGGCCTGCAGTACTCCGGAGGCGTCAATCTGGGCGAAGACCCCGGCAGTTTCTACCTGCCCGAGGGTATTTCCTATTATGACGGCGAGGATACATCGAGCATGCTGGCGCCCGTCTATGGTCTGTGTGACCTGACGCATGAACCGTGGATTAACTACCATCGCTTTGCGCGTTCGATGTGGTGCTGGAACTACGATCCAGAGTTTGATGTGCTGCGCTGGGGACCGGGCGAATATGGTGTATTTGACGGCACTGCGTTCTTCTCGCGCCTGGGCGGGAGCGTGTCGCGAACCGAAATGCGCGAAGCGCTTGTGACGCTGAGACAGAACGGAGTTGACGATGCGACGGGTAGCGTGTTCTGGTGGCCGCATGGTCGCGAGCACCGCCGGTCGCTGACCCGTTGCAGCCAGGGGCAGGGCGCGTGGGCGTGGCAATACACTCAGCAGTGGCTGGGTGTGGCAGTTGATGCCGTTTCGCGCATGCTGACATTCGCCCCACGCGGCTTGCTCACACAATTTCACTGGCGCGGCTTTGCAGCCGGCCCGAATCGGTTCGATTTGACGTGGTCGGAAGGCGCAGACGGCGCAACTGCACAAG
>Ga0118677_10014969_pt1 | contig 10842 bp, 12 predicted proteins | sample AliMusrvi5mmetaG_FD_86154 | JGI IMG/M metagenome (GOLD analysis project Ga0118677, IMG submission 86154)
CGCCGGAAGCCTTCGGCATTGGCACCGCCGGGCATCTGCATCAGCAGAGCCTGGTGGAAATGTCGCTCGGCCTCGCCATCGGCGCCATCACCTTCTCCGGCTCGTTGATCGCGTTTGCCAAGTTGCAGGCGTTGATGAAGGGCAACCCGATTACCTTCAAGTTCCAGCATCAGCTCAATCTTGCGCTCGGCATTCTGCTGGCGCTGCTGATCGTGATCTTTGTGGTCACCGGCAGTCAGAGCGTGTTCTGGGCGATTGCGGTGCTGGCCATCGCGCTTGGCTTCCTGTTGATCATTCCGATCGGCGGGGCGGACATGCCGGTGGTGGTGTCCATGTTGAACAGCTATTCCGGCTGGGCGGCGTGCGGCATCGGCTTCACCATCCAGAACCTGGCGCTGATCATCACCGGTGCGCTGGTTGGCGCCTCGGGCGCGATTCTGTCCTACATCATGTGCAAGGGCATGAACCGCAGCATCATCAACGTGCTGCTGGGCGGCTTCGGCACCGATAGCGGGGCAGCGGCCGGGCCAGCGGCAAGGCATAGGGGTAGCTTTCGACGAGGGCCAGTTTCATAGGATCCAGCTGATGGAGAAGAGCACGCTATACAGCAGCAGAAGCCTGGCCGTGTAGGCGAGCATCGGGTTCAGCACGTCGCCCGTAGTTCCGCCGAACACCTTTCGTACGGCGGGCAGGGCGATCGGTGCGATCAGCATTGCCAGCAGCGACCACGGATGACGTCCCGTCTGTGCGAACAGTCCTGCGGGTACGCAGGCGGCCGCCAGCAAACAGAACAGGTATTCCCCCCGCACAAAGGTTCGGCCGAAGCGTACGGCCAGAGTCCGCTTGCCGGCACGTGCGTCACCGTCCACGTCGCGCAGGTTGTTCACGACGAGGATTGCCACAGCCAGGAATCCTGGAGCGAGTCCGGCCACGACCGGCGTCATGCTCAGATGCAACGCCTGCACATAGTAGGTGCCGGCCACGGCCACTGGGCCGAAGAAAACCAGCACGAAAGCATCGCCCCACCCGCGGTACCCAAAGGGCGCGGGACCGGCGGTATAGCCAATGCCTGCCGCGATTGACAGTGCGCCAACTCCGAGCAGAGGCCAGCCGCAGCGGATAACCAAATAGGCGCTGGCGAGGCAAGCCAGTGCATACACTCCCACGGTTGCCGCCAGCATGGTCCGCGGCGCAATCAGCCCGGCCTGGGTTACGCGCAGCGGGCCCTGGCGTTCCGCGGTATCCGCGCCTTTCTTGAAGTCGGCGTAATCGTTGCAGAAGTTCGTGCCGATTTGGATCAACAGTGCGCCAAACAGCGCGGCGAGCGCAGCCCCCGCGTGGAAGACGCCGTCGGCATACGCCATCGCCGTGCCGATCAGCACCGGCGCGAACGCAGCCCACAAGGTCTTGGGGCGTGCTGCGTGAAGCCAGATGCTGATGCGGTTCATCTCACGGCCTCTTTGGAAATTTGGAGAAGTCCGGTTTGCGTTTTTCCAGGAAGGCGTTGCGGCCTTCCTGGCCCTCTTCGCTCATGTAGTACAAGAGCGTGGCGTTGCCGGCAAGTTCCTGCAGGCCCGCCTGTCCGTCGCAATCCGCGTTCAGGGCGGCCTTGAGACATCGGATGGCCAGGGGGGAATTTGCCAAGATTTCGCGGCACCATTTCAGCGTTTCCGCTTCCAGGCGGGCATAGGGCACCACTGCGTTCACGAGCCCCATGTCCAGCGCCTCTTGCGCCGTGTACTGGCGGCATAGAAACCAGATCTCACGGGCCTTCTTCTGTCCAACGAGGCGCGCCAGGTACGAAGCGCCGTAGCCGCCGTCGAATGAGCCGACGCGGGGGCCGGTCTGTCCGAAGACGGCGTTGTCCGCGGCAATAGTCAGGTCGCACACGACGTGCAGCACGTGGCCGCCGCCGATCGCATATCCCGCCACCATGGCAATCACCGGCTTCGGGCACGTGCGGATCTGGCGCTGAAGATCGAGCACGTTGAGCCGGTGCGTGCCCTTCTCGTCCTTGTATCCGGCTTCGCCGCGAACTTTCTGATCACCGCCCGAGCAAAAGGCTTTTTCTCCCTCGCCTGTCAGGATGATGACGCCGACGCTCTCATCGTCCCGGGCGTCGTTCAGGGCCTGTGCCATTTCCTGCACCGTCAGCGGCCGGAACGCGTTGCGCACCTGCGGCCGGTTGATGGTGATCTTTGCGATGCCTTCAGTCTTATGGTACCGGATGTCGGTATATTCACCCGCGGGAATCCATTGTGCGTCCGCCATGTTCATCTTCCTCCAGAAAGTCCAAAAGACAACGGCCAAGTGCTTCGGGTGTCTCCAAATGCACAGCATGACCCGCTGCGGGAATGATAGCCAGTCGGCCCCGCGTGCACAAGCCTTCCATCCGTCGCGCAAGGCTCACGTATCTCTCATCACGCTCTCCCGCCACCAGCAGCACCGGTATGTCGAGGCGTTCCACAGCATCCCACAGCGGAGGCTGAATACCCATACCCATCCCGCGCAGGGCGCGGGCCAGTTCTGCCGGCGAGTTTTGCGAGCGGTGCCGGAGGATCTTCTCGCGCAGATGGACGGGGACGAGCGCGCGAGGGTGGAAGGTCTGGGTTGGCACGATTTGTTGCGCTATGGGCGGGAGAAAGGGCTCGAATCCGGTTATACCGAGGCCGGGATTCCGGATGTGGTTAGGGAGTGGCGTCGCGAACAGCATAGCCGGTGAACCCGGTCATTTCGCTTCTTTCACGAAGTCGCGAACTCTTCGTTTCGTGAAGTCGGAGGCATGGAAGCCGGCGATAATGAGGGCCAGAATTTGAGGGCTGACGTCCTTGTGCTGCTTCGCGGCGCCGGCGGCCATGAACTCTGCCGCTTTGAAACCGTTGAGATTTCGGCTGAGCCGTAGGCCACGGACGTATCCCACTTCAGGAAAGAGTGCTCGTCCTTACGGAGGACTACGGTTTGGTCTTTTGCGCCCTTTAGTGAGGTAAGGCTGACGATGGCGAAATGACCGGTTTCGTCGGGGTTGGTGGCTATTACCCAGAGATGGGCTTTGAGTGCGCTTTGCTTGAGCGGGTACAGAAATGTCTGTCCCGCGTGGAATTCCACGCTCGTGCTTACGCGGCCAGTGAGCGGGACGCGATTTGGGCTTCGATCTGATCGGCTACGGCGTCCGATTGCTCTTTCGACAGGCCGAGCGCTTCGATAATCTCGCGGATGTCGAGAGGGACAGAGCGGTTGCCGGGGTCGGTCCACTCCGGGAAGTCTCTGTGGCAATCTTCGACGAGATTGAAGCGGTCTTTTGCGCCGTCGGCGGCGAAGACTTCGGTCAGCAGATTCTCTTCCGCCCGGGAGAGTTCCGAGTTGCCCGGATCTTTCGCGAGTCTGACCTTGTGGGGGTCGGCGTCCTTCTGAATGTGCTCTGACCAGAACGTGGGCGGAACGCTTGTATTCGCGCTGGCTTTGATGCGGTCATAAAGCCGGCTCAGGACCGGGCCATGCTTCATCGAGACGTATTTATCGGTGGTGATGGGGAGAGCCCAGCGACGGAGAGCTTCGCGATCGGCTTTGTAGAGGAGTTTGATGAGGGCCAGGTAGCTCATCGGCTTTCCGGAGAGGCGCAGGAGCAGAGCCGCCGCCTGAGTACCCTTCGCTTCATCGAATGACAGAATCATTGACAGGTTCGAGGTTCTGGCCAGAGGATAGCATAGGCAAATGAAACGAACAATTCAGGAAATCCCGGTTTTGTGAAGTGGCAACTGCTCCACAAGGCCTGCTGGGCGGGCGACGCAAAGGAAGTGGCGCGTCTTCTTGCGGCTGGGGCGGACCCAAACGGGGTAGCTCCCACAATCTGGCGTCAGACTCCTTTGGGCCGCACGCTGGAATTTCGCCTCACCGCTCCGAGGCATTCCGGCCATGTGGAGACTGTTCGACTCCTGCTTCAGCGAGGCGCCGACCCGACCGTTCGTTCCACGTCTCTGGACATGACGCCCCACGAACTTTCCGTCTTCTGCGGTCTGGAACCGGCCGCGGAACTGCTTCGCGGGTTTGGACCGGCTGGACCGCATCCTACGGGTCTGACCGGCCTTTGGCTCGCCTCCGCATCGCGCCTGCCGGAAGCCCTCAAACCGGAAGAAGTGCGCCGATTGGCCAGCGAGCAGGACGTGAATGCAATTTGGCACCGGGCAACACCGCTGATGATGGCGGCAGGCCACGCCGGGCATTTTCGGGTTGCCGATGAACTGCTGCGTGCGGGCGCCGATCCAAACGGGGGCTATTCCCTTCTGCATGCCAGTTGCGAATGGCACTTCGAGCATCTTGTTCCTGCCTTGCGCTACCTGGCACGAGCCGGATGGAACGTGAACTTGTGCGACCCCGACGGGCAAACAGCCCTTCATAAGGCGGCGTTTCTCGGCTACGCGGCAGCCGTTCGGTTCCTCCTGGACAATGCTGCAGAGCCAGCCGCGAGGGATCTTTCGGGACAGACCGCACTTGACATCGCTCGTCAACGGAACAAGGTTGCTGTCATCAAAGAACTGGAGCGGGCAGCCCAGGTTCCGCGCCGCGTCCGTTAACTTACGGCGGCGATGGTCGCGGCCACCTTTTGCGAACTGCGGACGCAATCCGGGATGCCGATGCCATTGTAGGCGTTGCCGGTGAGGTGGAGGCCGGGAATACGGGCGGCGTGCTGCTCGATTTCGGAGACGCGGAAGGAGTGGCCGACGGTGTACTGGGGCATGGAGTCGGGCCAGCGGTGGTTGATGGCGAATAGCGGTTCGGCGGCGTCGATGCCCATCAGGCGGTGGAGTTCGGACTGGACGGCTTCGCGGGTAACGTCCGGGTCGGTGGAGAAGCAGCGGAACACCGCCTTGTCGGCAGGGACGCGGCCGAGCCATTTGGTGCCGAGCCAGGTGCAGGCCATGACGGCGCGGCGCTCCGATTTCGGAACCAGGAAGCCGAAGGCGTCGAGGGGATGTTTGATGTCGGCGCGGCGGTAGCCGAAGGTCCAGATGGAACTGCCGGTGTAGGGAATCGAAGCGACCAGGGCGGCGAGTTCGGGTGCCACCGGTTCGAGCAAAGGCGCGGAACGGTTGGCTCCGCAGGCGAGGACAATCTGGTCGAAGTCGTGGGTGGCGCCGGCGGACTGCAGAGTCCAGCCGGATTCCGTCTGCGCGATGGCGTCGACGCGCTGGGGAACGATGTGGACGCGCGCTTTCAGCGCTTCGATGAGAGTTCCGACACCGCGGCAAAGAGACTTGAAAATCGACTGGCCGGAAGGTTTGCGCTTATCGCGGAAGGTACCGACGACGACGCTGCCGTAACGCTGCTCGTATTCGACGAATTTGGGGAGCACGCTGGCGGCGCTGAGTTCCTGCGGGGAACCTCCGTAAACACCGGCGAGCAGGGGTTCGGCGAGGTATTCGACGGCTTCGGGGCCGAAATGGTCCTCGACGAAGGCGGCGACGGAGCGGTCCGGGAGCGCTTTGGGATTCCGGAAGACCTCGAGGCCCATGCGGATTTTGGTGCTCCAGCCGAACAGATCGGACCGGACTACGGGCATGACCTTGGTGGGGACCACCATCTGGAGGCCCTCGGGAAGCGTCACGAAGCGGCCGTGGCGGAGGACGTAGGTGCGGCGCTGCGCGTCGTTGGAACCAGTCAGGTCGTCACCGAGCCCGATTTCGCGGATGAGTTGCTCGGCCCAGGGCTTGGCGGCGAGCCAGCTTTCCGGGCCGGTTTCGAGGATGCAGTCCTGCACGGTGACGGTGCCGATGGGGCCACCGGGGGCAGGGTCGAAGACGGTGGCATCCACCCCGGCTTTGCCGAGGTAGTACGCGCACGAAAGACCGGAAATGCCACCGCCGATGACGCCGACTCGCATCGGCTAGGGCTTGAACTCGCGGACCATCTGCACGACGGCGCGGACGTTTTCGACCGGCGTTTCGGGCAGGATGCCGTGACCGAGGTTGAAGATATGGCCGGGGCGGGTGCCGGTACGGCGGAGCAGGTCGTGCACCTTGGTTTTCAGTTCCGGCAGGGGGGCAAAGAGCGCGACGGGGTCGAGATTGCCCATGATGGCGGAACGATAGGAGATGTCCATCCAGGCCTGATCGACGTTGATGCGCCAGTCGCAGCCCATGACGTCGCCGCCGGCGGCATGGAGTTCGCGGAAGTAGCCGGAAGCGCCGGTGCCGAAGTGGATCACCGGGACGCCGGTGGATTTGATGCGTTCGATGAGCGCGCGGGAGTAGGGCTGGGCGAAGCGGACGTAGTCGTCGGCGGCGAGGGCGCCGACCCAGCTGTCGAAGACCTGGATGGAGCGGGCTCCGGAAGCCACCTGCATGATGGCGAAGGGGGCGAGGACGTCCACGATCTTGCCCATCAGGCGGCGCCAGAGAGTTTCGTCGCTGTACATCATGCGCTTGGTGCGGATGAAGTTCTTGCTGCTGCCGCCCTCGATCATGTAGCTGGCGAGGGTGAAGGGCGCGGCGCAGAAGCCGATGACGGGGACGCGGCCGGCCAGGGCGCGAACGGTCTGCTGGATCGCTTCACCCACGTAGCCAAGGTCGTCCGTATTCGAAGTAGAAAGGGCGTCGACGTCCTCACTGGAGAGGATGGGATTTTCGATCTGCGGGCCTTCCTTCTGCGGGTAGCTGAGCTTGAGGCCCATCGGTTCCACGGGGAGGAGGAGGTCGGCGAAGATGATGGCGGCGTCGACATCGAGGGCTTCGACGGGCTGCAGCGTGACGGCGGCGGCGAGGTCCGGACGCTTGCACATTTCGAGCATCGAGTGTTTGGCGCGAATTTCCCGGTAGGACTTCATGTATCGCCCTGCCTGCCGCATGAACCAAACGGGGCGGACATCGGTCGGACGGCGCCTGCAGGCATCGAGAAAACGGCTTGTCATTGGAGCCACGCGCATGGTTGATTCACCTTATCTATACGTTCTTTGTATTTGTCGGCTGAGTGTGTAGCGTCCTGGCAATAAAACACGCGAAAGCTGCCAGGCAGATGAGCGGCCGTCCACTGACGGCCCAGAATGAAGTACGGTTTCGCCCAGACCTCGCTGTCGAGCGTGCGGGGAGAGATGACGGAAACCGAGAGTGTGCCCTGCGCCGGGAAACCGGTGCGGGGGTCCATAATATGGCTCCAGGTTTTGCCTTCGGCCACGAAGAACTTTTCGTAACTGCCGGAAGTGGAGAGAGACTGGTCTTTCAAAGTAATAGCGGCCGCGGATTCCGACTCACTCAACGGGTCTTTGATCCGGATGGGCCAGCCGGCGGGGCTTTCGGGCGGATTGCCGAGGCCGTAGATGCTGCTGCCTCCGGCGGAAATCAGAGCAGCCCGAATGCCATCGGCGCGCAGAACCTGGACCATACGATCGACTGCATAGCCTTTGCCGACGCCGCCCGGATCGAGGTTGAGACCGGGCTTCGCGAAGGAAACAGTTCGACCCGAGGGGTTGAGCACAATGTTCCGGTAGCCAATTTGTCCCATTGCCTGTTCGACTGCACCGGGCCGGGGAAACTGTCCCGAACCCTTGTAGAATCCCCAGACCTTCATCAGGGGGCCCACCGTAATATCGAAAGCACCTTCGCTCCGACGGCTGTAGTCGATGCAGTCCGCAAGCAGGTCGAAGAGCTCTTTTGAAACCGTCACGGGATGATCGGCGGCTTCCCGGTTCACCGAACTCCATTCGCTTTCCGGCTTGTAGTTGGAAAGCAAAAGGTCGACGCGCCGTGCTTCGGCAAAAGCGTGTTCGGCGGCCGATTCCAGTTGGTTACGATCCTCTCCGTACAAAATCAAGGAAAACGTGGAGCCCATGGCGTCGGCGCTCGATTCCAGGCGCAACATTTCGGCCGGGGCCGAAACAGCCGCGTACAGAGGGAGAGCAAAAAACGCCACATCCCACAACAAAGACAAAACTAACACAAAATGTTCGCAAAGCGCTCGTTTTTTCCGCAAATGGCCGGTTGCGGCCAGTGCGGGGAACGGGCGACGGCGTCCAGACCATTGTATCTTCATTTGGGAAAACTACATAGGTGGTTTCAGGGGCCGTGGTACTCCCGGTCCGGCCCCTGAGGTTAGCCGGCGATGCCGGTATGGAAGATTACCGGCCGCGGCCGGCGGACGTCGGGGGCACAACGGATTTCATACGAAGGTAAACGGCGGCGTAACCGTACTCTTCCAGATCGTGGCCGGTGTTGTATTCGAGGAGGCCGAGCCGGGAGCTTTTCATCTGTCCCATGGAGGCGGGATCGGCGGCGTTCGCTTCGGTGGTGCCTTCGAAAGCGGCATCGCAGGCGGCGGCGGATTCTTTCAGTGCAGCGACGAGGTCGGCCTTGGCGGTCATTTTGGAAGCTCCGACCGGTTTCGGTTTGCCGGAGGCACCTCCGCAGATGCCTGCCTGGGCGTCGGCAATATGGCCCATGAGGGCGCCGAAGGAGCGGATGTCGGGAGTCGGTTTGTAGCTGTAGCTTTCTTCGGGCATGGCTTCAGCGGCTTTCACGATGTTGTCGCGAACGGTGCCGAAGCGTTGTTTGGCTTCGGCGATGTGCGCGGCGGGAATCTGGGCGTGCAGGGCGGAGGCGCCGAGGGCGGCGGCCGACAGGAGAACGGAACGGAGAGTCATGGTTTTCTATTTTGGCAGGGTGCGGCGGAAACGGCTACTATACAGAAGATTCCCGATGGCGCGGACGAATTTATTTTCACGGCGGCAGTGGCTGGCGGGTGCGGCGGGAATCCCGGCGCTGGGTTTGAGACAGAATGCCGCTGGCCAGGTTCCGGGCGGGCCGGCGGGCCGGAAGCTGCGGGTGGTGATCACCGGCGGGCATCCCGGGGATCCGGAGTACGGGTGCGGCGGGACGGCGGCGCGGTATGCGGATTTGGGTCATGACGTCGTGCTGTTGTATCTGAATCGCGGGGAAAAGGCGTGCCCGACTCCGGAAGGCGCCAGTCTGCCCCGGGTGGCGGAAGCGACTAAGGCGTGCGCGATCCTGGGCGCGCGTCCTGTGTTCGCGGCGCAGTGCGACGGTCACGCGGTGGTGGACGGCAGTCATTATGATGAGTTCCGGGCGCTGCTGCGGAACCTGAATCCCGACGTGGTGTTCACGCACTGGCCGGTGGACGGGCATGCGGATCATCGGGCGATTTCCCTGCTCGCCTACGACGCCTGGCTGAAAGCGAAGAAGGGGAGGAACATTCTAAGATTGCATCTGGTTGCAGCTATGAAGGCTTTTCGAACAGATAGAAAAGGATGCTTTAGAGCGAATGAATTCAAAAGAATTCTTGAGCAAGAAGGAATTGAACTACAGATGACGACTAGAGATGATCCTAGATCACATGAATAGCAGAGAGACTTGGCAGAACGCTTGTTGAGATGGCGCGCATGATGCTTAGTGCTGGAAAATTTCCTGAGAGGCTTTGGTCGGATGCGATGAGAACTGAATATTTCTCACCTCAGGGTATGGGGCTGTGTTTGTCATGCGATGATTCCTGAACAGGAGAGACAGAAACTTGATGTCAAATCAAGGAAATGCTTACTGATGGGATATGAAGAAGGCACAAGAAACTATATATTGTGGGACATAAACAAAGGAAAAGAGATAAACATAGGATCTTGGTCAATCTGTCCAACTAAAAGCAGGAGGCCATTTACCATCTGGTCCCTTGAATCCATAATAGGTCTTGGTGACCATAATTCCTTCATACATGAAAATACGATAATGCCAAGGACTTCTGCTTATAATCATTGACTTATCACCACCAAGATTACCATTTGCTTTAATTGGGAAATATTCAGAAGGATCTTCATCTTTTATTAGCTGAAACACTTTCTCTTCAAATTTTTCAAAGAATTCACCATTTTGAAAATATTGAGAAATAATATTCTTAATTTTCTGGATATTCTGTCCAGTTTTGGTGTTGTGTACCACTAAATGCAAAACATCCACTGATGTTATAGAACAGTTGTGGAGATCAAACAGTGTTGAAGGAGTTGGTGCCATTGGACCTCTTAGAATTCCAATGCAATTACTAGCATTGAGGAGTTTTAAGTTTGGAAAGTACAAACAAATACAATCAATGACCATAGCATTAACAGCAATTGAATCATTAACCCAAATCTCTTCAAGAAAAGGTGAAGTTTGTGCCAACGTAAACAAAAACCAAGTGACATCGAAAGGAAAATTAAGCGAAAGCTTCAAAATCCTTAGAAAAGGAAAGTTCGATGCACAAATGCGAAGTAAATTGTCTGATGGATTAATAGCACGAAGATCTAAGTGTTTGATTGCTTTTTTTTCGTGCAATGTATCAAGAACAACCGGATTAAAAACACCATAAAATGGTTTCACCACAAAAGACTTAATTTGATGCAGTGCAATAAAGTTCTTTTTTACCACTCTCAATTCTGAAATTCCAACAAGAAATGGAAATACAAACCTGATGATTTTCTTGAATAGTTCTACTGGTTCGAGTTGGATTTTCTTGTTCATTTCAATGAGCGACATAATTTCTAATGAAGTTCCCAGGAATTTGTGAGATTTTCTGTTTAGTGGTGCGAAGCGGATACATATAAACACGCAAAGTCGAGCAAAATGGTGTATTATGACACGGAACGTGCCGAATCCTTATGTTCACTATAACACAATGCATAGTGTCACTGTGTCATTGTATCATACACACATAGGCCTAGGACAGTACTGCATCTTTATCAATACTTCAAATTATGTTTTTTAGCCCTTTTTCTGTGGACACTTTTAACATTTGTAATAAATAGCATATGCATATGGCTTTTTTTTTACACTATATCCACGGTCTCATTATCCCAATGCCCCAGGGTCCCAC
>Ga0118677_10014970_pt1 | contig 10841 bp, 9 predicted proteins | sample AliMusrvi5mmetaG_FD_86154 | JGI IMG/M metagenome (GOLD analysis project Ga0118677, IMG submission 86154)
GTCTTCAGCCCGGCGAGCTGGCCGCGGAATTCGAGTGCCATCGGCTCGCCGCTGGCATGCGGGAAGAAGATCGTCTCGAGGAACTGAGGCTTAACGGGGCTCTTCTGCCAGTTGTCGTAGATGTGCCGGTTCGCGTCGCAGCCGCCCCCGATCACGGCGCCGTCCAGGAAGTCGTACCTTCCCTGGAGGACCTGGTCGAACGTGTGCCGGATGAAGCTGCAGACGTTCGCCGCCTCGAAGTACTCGTTGGCACTCTCCGCGGTCAGGCTGCCGGTCCCGCGGATGCGGAAGGGCATCAGCCCTGCCGCGACGATCAGCTCCTCCGGGACGAAGGAGCAGGTGTACCCGAGGACCTTGCCCCCCCCGCCCTTCCACTTCTCGAGTTCAGGGTTGGAGATGCTCCGGGCCGCGCTGGCGAACCCTTCGAAGACCTCCGATTGCAGGCCGGACTTCATTGCTTGACCTCCTTTGTTGTCTTCGTCGGATTCGTCGAACCTGTTCCCGAGGGCTCCAGCGTCTCGCCTCGCCCCTTCATCCGGTACAGGAGGAACCTGTACCAGACCGCCGCCGTCAGGAAGCTCACGATGATGTAGGCGAGCACCGTTCCGAGGATGTGGACCTTCGGATACGAGACGTGGGCGATGACGAACAGGGCCGTGATGTTGCACTCCGTCGCCGCCATGGCGACGCTGATCCGGTCCCTCGCGTCGGGCCCGCCCAGGAAGTCGCCCGCGGCGAGCGCGAGCGACATCACGATGACGATGGCCCCGAACTCCACGAGCTTGAAACGGAACAGGGCCAGGAGCCCGGGGACGATGAAGACGACGAACAGGATCACGATGCACACCTTCGAGTAGAGGTCCAGGGCCTTCCCGGCGACCTTCGAGACCGCGGGCAGCAGCTCCCGGAGCGCCACCGCGAGGACGAGGGGGACGATCGTGAGCGGCGCCACCGTCGCCAGGAGCTTCGGGACCGAGATCGAGAGGTGCATCGGGAACCACTGGCTGTAGACCCACAGCCAGAACGTCACCGTCACCGGCATCAACAGGACGAGGAGCCCCATGACCGTCGACGCGAGCTGGAGGCTGCCTTTCTTTCCCCTCGTCCCGAGGGGGGCCAGGGGACTCCCGGCCGTGGCCGCTCCGAGCAGGATGACGCCGCCGACGACGAGCGGGACGTCGAGCAGCTTGACCACCCCGGCCGCGATCAGCGGTCCGATGACCGTGGTCGCGGCGAAGGTTTTCAGGAGGAGCGCGGGCTTCCTTATCTCGTCCAGGAGGTCCTTCAGCGTGCAGCGCGAGGCGATCGCGAAGACGACGCAGAAGAACCCGCTGTGGGCGATGAAGCCGATCGCCTGTAGGAAGAGGGGGCTTGCGAAGATCTCTTTCATTCACGTCCTCCCTGCTGGGCGGAGACACATGGCCGCTCCTACCGCCGCAGTCCGCTGGTGTCGAAGAAGGCCTCGATCTTGTTGAACACGACGTCGGACGTCATGTAGCGCTCGTCGAAGACGTCGCACCCCACGACGAGAAAGGGGACACCGATCTCCCGGAACAGGTCGTGGACGACCCGGTGCGACGCCGCGCCGTCCTTGTGACCCACGTGGCTCGGCATGAGGATGGCATCGCACTTGAAGTTCTTCGCGATGTGGACGGCATCCCCGCCGTAGACCGTCGAGAGCGCGAAGATCTGCCGCGTCATCGGGTTTCCGATGAGGAACCTCTTGGCGAACGAGGTGAAGATGGTCTCCAGGGTCGAGGTGTCGATGACCGGCCAGGGGGCGCTGTAGCCGTACAGGTCCATGAGGTTCACGGCACCGAGCTCCCGCTCGAGCCTCGGGAAGAGCTGGTCGCTCCAGCAGGGGAGGATGTCGAACCAGGCGTACCGGATCTTCTCCTCCACGCCGTCGATCCCTTTCCCGTCCCGCACCCGGCGCTCCGTCGTGTCGAAGAGCCGCTGGAGCCAGGCGGTCGCGAGCGGCCGGCCGCAGCCGGACCACCTGGCCGCCATGTACGCCAGGAATCCCCACTCCGCCCGGACGGGGGAGGGAACGGCACGCCTCAGCTCCTGGAAGTCGAAGAGGAGCCGGGTCTGCCGGTTCGACTCCTCGCAGACCTCCTTGAGGCGGTCGAGGTCGAACTTCCGCCCCGTGGCCTTCTCGACGAGCGGGATGAAGCGCATCCACTGCTTCCCCAGGTACTCCATGCTCGCCTCGTCCTTCTCGAAGGAGGCGTCGAAGCTCATCTTCGGCACGTCGGACCAGGGGGCGTAGTTCGCCATCATCTCGTTCACGGCGGTCTGTCCGTCGCACGAGGTGGAGGTCATGACGATGGCCGACGGCTTGGGCAGGCGGCCTTTCATCAGGAGGTAGGCGGCGGCTTTCTGGAGCGAGCAGAGGGAGCTGGAGCCTCCCAGCTCGTTGTAGCCGTCCACGGCCTCGGGCCCCTTGCCGACGTGGAACGCCAGCTCGAGGCCTTGCCTCACGACGAAATAGAACGGCACCTCCATGGCGGTGAAGAGCTCGGGAAAGAAGTCGTCGGTCCCAGCGACGATGGGAGTCCCCGAGGCCACGTACTCGGCCATCCGGCCCTGGAACGAGGCGGCCGTCATGGAGCCGAACTCCGACTTCAGCTGGGCATAGGCGTCGGCCGGCTGGCTAGCGGCGGGGAGAGTCATCCGCGGCCTCCTGTCGTCTCGAGAAATGCCTGGATCCTCGTGGAGAGCTGGCCCGACTCGCTGTGGATGTATTCGCGCTCGACCCTCAGGTAGGGGATGCCGGCCTCCTGCATCGCCTCGCGAAGGAGCGCGTACGAGCACCCCCAGGCGTCGCACGAGACGTAGCCCTGGGCGATCACGCCATCGACCCGGTATCTCGCGACCACCTCCTGGATGAAGCGGAGCCGGTGGGCGTGCGAGCCGCCGATCTTCGGGCAGAAGGGCATGTCGACGACCTGGTACTTCGCGAGGGCCGTCAGGGGGTCGGGGGCCTCTTCGTCGACCAGCGCCTGGACGGTCCTTGCCCCGAAGCAGGTGTCGTCGACCACGATCGCCGCTCCCTGTTCCTCGAAGACCTCGTAGAACGCGGGGTCCTCGATGGCCGGCCCGACGATCATCAGGCGGGCGAGGGCCTTTCCTGGAGTTTCTGGAGCCGTTTCGAGCTCCTTCAGCGCTTCCGAGAGGAGTGCGTTGTACCGCTCCTTCGGCATGGAGGCCCCCGCCATCATGACCGCGGCCCGCTCCGACGCTGAGACCTTCGGCGCCGGGGCCACCGAAAGGTCGTACAGCCTCCTCTGCAGCCGCCTCGTCTCGTTGCAGAGCGAGATGGCGGCGCGGAGCGCCGGTACCGTGACGGCGACGCCGAAGTGGTTCTCCAGCGCCTCCTTCAGCTTCGAGAGCTGCTCGCGGTAGTAGCGGACGATCGGCTCGGCGCCCTCCTCCTCCGATCCCATGGTGCGGGGATGGTCGAGGAGGTAGACGAAAGAGGCCTCTAGGGGCGCGTGAAGGGCGTTGTCGTAGATGCGGCGCAGGTGGTCGCAGCCGGTGCCGACGACGAGGCAGTTGAGGTGGTCGAAGAAGGCGTCCGCCTGGTCGGTGTCGGTGCTTCCTGTCCCGCGCATCCGGAACGGCAGAAAGCCCCCCGCGAGGAAGAGCTCCTCGGGGATGAACGGGCAGTAGTAACCGATGACGCGGCCGCCAGCGCTCGTCCAGGCGTCCAGCTCGGGGTTCCGGAGCGACGCCGCCGCCGTGAGCAGCGCCTTCAGGGCGGCCGGCCGAATGCTGTCTGACATCTACGATCTCTTCCCGCCTGGCACGGATCTCATGCGAGGTCTTTCCTGAGAACGGCCGCCACGTGGCGGACCGCCTCCAGCGCCGGGTTGCCCTCGGGGAGCTGCCAGAGCGGCCAGCCCTCGCGGTCGAACTGGCGGAGGGCGACGTCCTCGGGGACCTGTCCGAGGAGCGTCGCCCCGTCGGGCAGCGAAAGGGTCTCCGCCGCCGAGAAGCGGTTGGCGACGACGCCGACCCGCGACGGGCCGACCATCTCGACGATCATCCGGAGCGTGTCGAGGCTCCGCTGCGAGGCGTCCACGACGGCGACGACGCGGGTGACGCGCTCGGTGACGTCCCGGTTGATCTGCTCGATGCCGGCCTCGGCGTCGATCACGACAGCGGCGAAGGAGGGGACGAGTCCCTCGATCGCCGAGCGCAGCAGCTTGTTGGCGGGGCAGAAGCACCCCTTCTCCCCGTTGTGCCCCATCGCCAGGAGTGCGTAGCCCTTCCGCTCGACGAGGGCCTTCAGGAGAGAGTATTCGAGGAGCTGGGCGGCGTCGGCCGCCCCCGACTTCCCGCCGCGGCGGGCCTCGGCGATGAAATGGTCCCTCACGCCGGCAAGCGTCTCGACGGCCCGCTCGCCGATGGCCGACGTGAGCCCACCGACGGGATCGGCGTCGACCAGGAGCAGGGGAGAGACGCCCGAGTCGATCAATACCCGTGAGAGTAGGGCGGAGAAGGCGGTCTTCCCGACCCCTCCTTTTCCACAGACGGCGATCACCTGGGGAGCCGGCCTCGGTGCGGCAGCGTGATTTCCGAGCTTCTCAAGTGGCATGCGTTCCTCCAGGTGACTCGTCGATGTGCTGTCTTTCCTTCAGGACGCTCCGGATGTCGTCGCAGACGGGCTTGTCGCCACAGGCCGAACAGTCGTTTGCGCAGTCGATGTCGTAGCCCTTGACCTTCCAGCGCTCCCTCGTCCCCTCGCGGGCGATCTTCCGGACCTGCTGCGCCGCGGCCTCCAGGGGGACGAGGTCCGCCTTGCCAGAGGTGACGAAGAGCACCTCGACCGCCTCGACCGCCGGGGAGCCCGACATGACGAGAGCTCGCAGCGCGCGGCCGAGCGTTGCGAAGGAGAACCCCTTCGCGGCCGCTTCCTGGCTCACGCGGCTCCAGACGTTTCCCGGCGCGCTCCGGACCATGTACCCCTCGATCTGTCCGGCCACCACCAGCAGCCGCTGCAGCTCGTCGAGGTCCTTCTCCCCGAGGCCGGCTCCGCGGAGCATCAGGACCTGTCCGAAGGGGAGGCTTCCGCCGGCCGATTCCCCGACCTCGGGGCCGACGAGCGTGACCCGGCCGTCGTGGACGAGCCGGGTCGTGTCGGTCGCGAGAAGGAGCGAGCACGATCCCGCCTCGGGGCTCCCCAGCTCGAGAAACGTGTCGCTGCGCAGGATCAGCCCCGGCGAGGCTCCGGGGCCGACCCGGATCGGCAGCCCCTCCGTCAGGCGAGCAAGGGCGTCCGATGCGCCCGGGAGGTCCCCGGTGCCCGGAATGCCAGGGGCCTGGTAGACGCGTACCAGGGCCGCCCGCTCGCGCATCTCCTCGACGAGGGCGTAGACCCTCTCGAGGTAGGCGTCCAGGACGTTCATGGTCACGCGGTCGCTCTCCGCCTAGGCGAGCCCGACCGACTGGAAGAAGGTCTTCATCGTCTCGAAGACCTTGTCGGGGGGCATGTACCGCTCGTCCCAGACGTCGCAGCCGAGGAAGAGGAACGGGATACCGGCCTCGCGGCACGCGTCGCGGGCGATCTTGGGGAAGGCGTTCAGGTCCTTGTGCCCGATGTGACACGGCATGACGACCGCGTCGAGGCGGAACTCCTTCACGATCCGGAGCGCGTCCTCGATCCAGAAGTCGGCGCCGTGCATGGCCTGCCGGGTCATGGGGGTGTCGATCAGGTACCGCTTTCCGAATGTCCGGAGGGCGCTCTCCTCGCTCGTCGTGTCGATGACGGTCCAGGGAGCCGCGTAGGAGTAGTAGTCCATGAGGCAGACGGCGCCCAGCTCCGTCGCGAGCCGCGGAAACAGCTTTCCCGCCCAGACGGGGGAGACGTCCCACCAGAGGAACCGGATCTTCTCGTCGACGCCGTCCATCCCCTGCTTCGCCTTCACCCGCTCCTCGGTCGCGGCCACGAGCCGGCGGAGGATGTCGGTCACCTCGGGGCGGCCGGGAGGGATCCACCGGGAGAGACGGAACCCGCGGCGCGCCCAGTCGGGGTCGACCGGGCACGGGACGGCTCGCTTTAGCTCCTGGAATTCGGCCAGAAGGGCCCCCTGCCGGTTGGACTCCTCGCAGAGGGCCAGGAAGCGGCCCAGGTCGAGCTTCCGGCCGGTCGCCTTCTCGAGGAAGAGCACCATCTCCTTCAGCTGTTTGCCGAAGTAGACGAAGTCCTCCTCCTCGCGGCCGTGCGGCGCGTCGAGGTGGAACTTCGGGACGTGGGCCCACGGCTTGTAGTTGTCCATCATGATGCCGAGGGTGTCGACGGCGTCGCAGGGGGAGTTCGTCGTGACGATGGCGTCGGGCATCGGCATCAGGGGCGAGTAGAGGTAGTACATGGCGCACCGGACCGCGTTGCAGAGCCGGCTCTCGACCCCCATCTCGATCGCCTTATCGATGGTCTGGGCGCCGTCGGGCATCCCGGCGGCGGTGGCCCCGGTGACGGTCAGGATGTTGTAGTAGAGGTCCATCGCCGAGACGATCTCGGGGAGGACCTCGTCGCTCCCGATGACGAAGGGCTTTCCCCCCTTCGGCGCTTCCAGGAGCTTCTGCGGCAACAGCTCCGCCAGGATCCCGTTCGCCTCGCGGTTGAGCTGGTCGAAGACCCCGGCGTCGCTCGCGAGGGCAGGGGTCGTCATGGTCATCTGCGTGGCCTTGTCACTCACGATTCACCTCCTGACCGTCTCGAGGAACGCCTGGACTCTCGTGGTCAGCTGGCCGACGGAACTGGGGAGGTAGTCCGTCTCGAACTTCAGCATCGGGATGCCGGCCTCCTTCAGCTCGTCCTTGAGCAGGAACATCTCGCCGCCCCACGGGTCGCACGAGACGAGGACCTGGCCGATGACGCCGTCGACCTTGAAGTCGCGAACCATGTCCAGCACGGCTTGCTTCCTCATCGGGTGGGCTCCGCCGATCTTCGGGCAGAAGGGGCGGTCGAGGACTCCGTACCGGGCCAGCGCGAGAAGGGGATCCCCGCTGCGGGGACCGATGGACTCGAGCATCACCTTCCCGCCGAAGCAGGTGAAGTCGGTGACGACGATTCCTCCCTCGGCCTCGACGATCGCGCAGAGGCTCGGGTCGTCGTGGGCGCAGCCGGCGATCATCAGCCGGGCCGCACCCGCCTTCCCGCCCCCGGGGGCAGTCCCGAGCTCGGCGAGAAGCGTCCGGAGGGCCGCGTTGTAGTCGGTCTTCGGCATCGAGGCGCCGGCGACCATCACCGCGACGGTCTCCGACCCGGTGATCGCGGGGTTGGGGACCTTCCGGAGGGCGTAGAGCTCTTGCTGGAGGCGACGCGTCTCGTCGCAGAGCTCGATGGCCTCCCAGAGCTTCTCGTCGGTGATCCGGGCGGCGAAGTGCTCCTCGACGGCCGATTTCAATTTCTCGAGCTGCCGCCGGTAGTAGTCGACCTGCAGCTCGCCGGTGACGTGAGGGCGGTGGAGCAGGTAGGTGAAGGGGGTCTTCAGGCCGGCGTGCTTCCAGTTGTCGAAGGTGTGCCGGATCGTGTCGCACGATGTCCCGACGACCAGCCCGTCGAGGAAGTCGAACTCGCCGCGGAGCGCCTGGTCGAACGAGTGGCGGGGGAAGGTGCAGCTGACCTGGGTGTAGTACTGGTCGGCCAGCTCCGTTCCCTGGCTCCCGGTCCCCCGGATCCGGAAGGGGAGGAGGCCGGCGGCGACGAAGATCTCCTCGGGGATGAAGGAGCAGTAGTACCCCATCACCTTCCCGCCGCCGCTCTTCCAGGAGTCGACGCGGGGATTCCGGAGAGTTCCGGCGATCCGGGCGAGGTCCCGGAACGTGGGTGAGGTTTCAGACAGTCCCATGGCTTGCCTCCTTCGCCGGCCGGGCCACGACCGACGCGTCCGTCGCCTTCATTTCCGGGCGAGGATCACGTCGTGCGCCTTCGTGCCGTCGAGAGTCACCAGGAATTCCTTGACTCCGTTCAAGACCGCATCCGGTTTGCCGTCGACCGTCAGCTGGTATCTCCTGGTCGGATCGAGGTTGACGATCTTGAACCCACCCGCCGCCGCCTTGGATCTGGCGGGCATCGTCGAGACGATGAGCGCCGACTTCGAACGGTCGTAGATCGCCCGTTTCAGGGCCGTCTTCCTGACGTCGACCCCGGTGATCGCAGGCTCGGAAAAGTGCTCGGCGTCAAAGGGCTTGTTGTGCATGGTCCACATGCCGTTCTTGGGCAGCGCCCGCGACAGCGCGATCTGGCGATCCACGAGATCGGAATGCTGCGGCCAGGTCTTCATGTTGCAGACGTTGCCATCCTCTGGCGTCCGCAACTGGCCGGCGCAGCAGAGACCGCCCTTGGCATCCGCCTTGGCCGGCTCCGTCTTGACGGAATCCGCTGACATGACCGAGCTCGGTGCGGGTGCTTTCTGTTCCGCCGGCGCCGGCTTGGTCTCGGAATCGGCCGCCGCCAGATTGATGGTCGGGGTCTTGTCGATGAATGGATAGTGATACGTGTCGCCGATCCACACGGGCGACAGCTCCTTGTCGGCAGCCGCGTGCAGGGCCTTCAGCAACGGCGCGTCACCCATCTCGGCGACCCCCATGGTGAAGAACCCCCAGTAGGCGTCGGGCGCGAAATCGTCCTTTCGGAGATCGACGGAGCCGTCCGGACTTGTCTTCACCTGGAAGGCTTTTCGATAGGGCCAGAGCTCTTCGATCAGCTTGGGGTTCCAGGCGTGCATGAAGGTGCCGAGCCAGCCGTCGATGCTCGCCGAGTTGAAATTGGCGCCCTTCTCGACCAGGCCTTGAATCATGGGGTCCATCTTGTTGCCGTACCGGGGGCTCCACGAGGAGAACACGAGGCCCTGCTTGATGAGATAGATGATGGCGTAGCTGTGCGTCTTGGGGTCGACGAACTTCGAGGCGAAGAACTCGTCGAAGAGCGGCTGGGCGGCGGCGAAATAGCGCGTGCCATGCATCTGGTCGTACAGCTTCCAGCTGAGCATGGGATGGAGATTGCAAACGGGAAAGATGGCGTTGCGCTCGCACTCGATGCCGGGGACCGGATTGCTGATCAACTGCAGGAACATGACGTCCTGAAGGCTCTTGTTGTTGTAAACGAACGAGACGGTGTCGGACTGCTTGAAGACGATGGAGCCGGGCGCGTCCCAGGTCCTGTCGTTGTAGAGCATCTGGTAGAGATTGATCATCTGTCCCAGATGCCCGGAATACATGATGTTTCCCAGGGAGACAGGGTCCGCATTCTCCGGATAGGGGCGGTCCATCTTCGGCTCGAATTTCGTGATTCCCAGGCTCTCGTGAGCCCAGTATCCCCAGACTTTCTTTTCGAGCATCTTCTTGTTGATGCGATCGAACGCAGGTTGAATCGTATCGCGCCAGGCCGGGAACTTGTGGTACTGCTCGGCAGCCAGGAAATAGGCCGCAAACGCGACGGAGTAACGGCTTGCACTGATGCCCTGCTCGTCCACGGACTGAAAATTGCTGAAGTCGGCAATATCCTGGTCCGCCAGTTTCAGCACCCACTGGAGCTGCCCCCACTCCTTCTCGTCAGCCGAAGGGTAGGAGGGCGGGACGGCCGCGGAGAAGGCAGGGGCGGCTGCCAGGACCGCTGCGATGGCGAAGGCTGCGAAGGGAATGGCTCTGGAGAGCTTCATGATTGCTGGCCCCTCTCTTTCCGGGGTTGGCGAAGGTTCAGACAGTCCCATGGCTGGCCTCCTTCGCCGGTTGCGTCGCGACCGGCACGGCCTTCGCCGCGGTCGCCTTGTCCCGGGCGAAGACCGCGGCGCCGACGGCGCCCATGAACTGCGGGTCCACCGGGAGCATCAGGATCGGGACGCCGAGCGCCTTCTCCAGCGCGTGGATCAGGCCGGCGTTCCTGGAGCACCCCCCGGTCATGACGACGTCGGACTTCACGCCGACCCGTCTCAGGAGGCCCCCGGCGCGCCCGGCGACCGACAGGTTGATGCCGGTGATGATGTCGGCGAGCGGCACGTCGTTGTTGACGAGCGAGATCACTTCCGACTCGGCGAAGACGCTGCACTGGCTCGTGATGTGGGCCGGGGTCTCGCTGACGTTCTGGAGGCTCGAGATCCCGTCGTAGCCGCACGTCAGGACCTTGGCCATGACGTCGAAGAAGCGGCCGGTACCGGCGGCGCAACGGGCGTTCATCTCGAAGCCGGCGACGGTTCCCTTCTCCGTGACGGACATCGACTTGCAGTCCTGGCCACCGATGTCGATGATGGTCCGGACCGACGGGCAGACGTGCCAGGCGCCGCGGGCGTGGCAGGAGATCTCCGAGATGTTCTCGTTGGCGAACGTGGTCTTCTGCCGGCCGTAGCCGGTGGCCACGACGTAGTCCAGCTCCTGGACGGAGGAGAGGCCCGCCTTCTTCAGCGCCTCCTCCATGGCCAGGTTCGCCGTGTGCTCCGGCTTGGTCGTGACTCGAAGGATGGTGCCGAGGATGATCTCGTCACCCCTCAGGACGACCGCCTTCGCGGTGGTGGAACCGATGTCGACGCCTCCGACGATCATGGGACTGCTCCTTTCCGGTTAGGCATGCGCTTCTCCTGTCGCTCCCGGCTCAACGGGCTTCCGAAGGAACGACGTCGTGGTCGGTGGAAGTCTTCGAGAGGTCGACGACGGTGGCGAGGGAAATGGCTCTGGCGAGCTTCACGAGTGCGGGCTCCTCTCATTCTCTGGAGTGCTCCGGACCCTGCCGGTGGCGAAGGACGCCTCGACGAGGGTCTGGTTCTCATACTGGTCACGCGACCTCCCGAACGGCCTTGCGGAGCGGTCGCAGGGTGAGTTCAACCGCCGGTCCCCAC
>Ga0118677_10014971_pt1 | contig 10841 bp, 8 predicted proteins | sample AliMusrvi5mmetaG_FD_86154 | JGI IMG/M metagenome (GOLD analysis project Ga0118677, IMG submission 86154)
CTTTACATACATGCTTTCCATAAGGCAACAATGAAGGAAAGACCAAGGGTTAAGGGCACGAAAAGCCAGTGATAACAAGCGGTCAGTGCAAATTGCGCCCTTGACCAATCTACCAGTGAGAAGTCAATGTGATTCATAACTTATTTTTTGATTTTGGTAAGTTCATTGATAACATAGTTGCCGCGTTCAGGGTTGCTTTTGAATTTCATCTCGAGAAAACCAGGGAAAAACAGGAGCTTGAAAACCAGGAATATCACGGCAAGTTTTAACAGGATAATGACCCAAAGCCTTCGCCCGGTCGTCATATTACTGAACCCTTCATAATAAAACTGAAATATTGAACGGATCCGTTTCATTTCAACAAATTGTCCTGAAATTAATACGACTTGATTTTTTAGTAAAATTAGGAAATTAAAAGTTGCTTTTTTCTTTGAACAACTATTACTTTTTATTATTTTTACATCATGAGCCACAAACAGGATCGGATCAAATTTGAACTTGGGCGGTTGCCTGCGAAAAGCTTATCCCTCCCCGGTGCCTGGTACACCAAAAAGGAAATACTGGTTATATCGTAGTAAGACTTACATAAGACGTTAGTAAGCATTTAGTAAGACGCATGGAATTGGACAGTTATCGGAAGGATATTGGAAGCTTATTGAAAGCCTGGCCGAAAGATAGCTAACATCTGTTGAAATTCGAAATAGTAACAATCATGAAACTACTGCCGTTTTTATTTACCCTCATTTTTGTCGGATTATTAACATCAGGCCTGATGGCCCGTCAGACTGAGCCTGAAGGAAGCAGGACGAAAGTGCAGGTTTATTATTTTCATCCGACTGAACGTTGCCCGATTGATGAAGCGATCGAACAGAATACGGTCAAATTGATGCATACGGATTTTGCAAAAGAAACGGCGGACGGATTACTAAGCCTTCAGGTCCTGAATACGGATGATCCGGGTACGGCTAAAATAGCTGAACAGTTTGATATCAATACCCAGGCATTGTATGTAGTAAGGAATGAGGATGGGAAGGAACAAAAAACCAACCTTACCGATTTTGCTTTTGCTACGGCAAAAAACAATCCGGCGAGATTCCTGGACCGCTTGAAAGAAGAAATCCTTCAGGCACTCAAATAATAAGACTTTTATACCTCCTTCTTGTCACAACCTGCAATCGCAAACAATAAGCAAACGATTGCCAGGTAAAAGAAGATTGGGGATGCATAATAAAAACTACCCCACCAGTGTTTGAGAAGGGTTCCACCGTTGAGCCTGGCAATTATGCCGAGAACCATCAATAGAACCGCAATGCCTGTGGCGATTCCGGCGGCAATCTTTAAATAACATTTCATCTGATCTGAGTTTGATTCAGCGTAAAGATAGGTTCGTTCTGAAAACCTTCACCGCCCCTTAAGGAATGATATTAACAGAGAAGTGTTAATTGTGCTGGAAGAGGAGGTAATCTGCAATGAGTTGCAACTCCTGTTCCGTGATACCATACCGGACAAGGATCCGTGCATCTTCCTCGAACGCGCTGACCAGGATGGAATCGCTGAATCCCGGATCATTCAGGCATTTCCGGTAACATTCAAGTGCTTCCTTCCGTTTTTTCAGGCATAGCGATACATGGCCTGCATTCAGAAAATCATAACCGGTCGCTTTGTCGGATCGCATGATTACCTGGTAGATCTCCGCCGCCTCATCCAGCTTCCCGAGAACAAAATGACAGTATGCAATAGGCCGCAGTACTTTCATATTATCCGGCTGGTAATACTGGACCTTTGAGTAATGTTGCAGTGCCTCTTCAAACTGTTCCATGTTAAGATAACATTGGCCCAGTTGTGCCTGGATCTTCAGGTCATCGGGGCGCAATACGCCTGCTTCTCCGAAATACCGGGCAGCGGCCTGGTAGTCCTTCAGCTTTAAACTGCACCAGCCAAGTTTATTCAGTATCCAGAACCTGTTCGTGTCGAACAATTCGGCCTTTTTATAGGCACTCAAAGCGCCCGCAATATCGCCGGTTTTCTGCAAGGCAAACCCGAGCTTTTCATAATAGATGGCCTGTGGCGGGTTTTTCCGGAGAAGGTAATTGTACAACTCGATGACTTCAGGGTAATGTTCTTTCTCAAAATAGAAACCGGCCAGCTGCTCTGTGAAGATCTCCCGTTCAAAGAACCGGTGGTAAAAATACAGCCCGCTGAACCGGATCCTCTTCTGGAAGACATCCTCGAATTCATCGTGCGAAGGATAAAGCTTAAAAAAGCGGTATAGATCCTGGATGTACTGTATAAATATGGTATGGGAAGAAGTAGTCTGGCCCAGTATTTCATCTTCTGTTGCCATCTCTTTCATCTGCTCGAGCTCAGCCTCGAAATAGGTGATGATCATCGAGCGCTGCTGCTGTGGCACGGCATTAAAATTCAGAGCAAATGAAAACTTGTCGGAATTGCAGAGATAGAACGCACGGGTTAAGCCTTCCAGCAGCCGCTGGTAATAATCCTGGTCATCCTCTGCCGCGATGTTCAGTTCAGGGTGAGTACTGTAAAACGGGGAGAACCAGTTGCTCATCCGGTTGAAGAATTCAAACCGTTTTAAAAGCGAAAAGGTGGCCATAAATACATCGCCGCCTTCGATCTGCATTTTCGTGAACTTCTCGATTCGTTCAAAAAGACCGGGAACTTCGTCGATCAGGTCTTTCCACCCGGGATTCTTGTCATCGGTATCGTCATCCTCCAAAATCGAATCAAGCTGCAGTTTGTCTTCCATTTTAGGCATTACCTTCTCCATGTCCGGCAAAACTTCTTCGCGGAACGCCTTGGTAATCTTCTCGGTTTCCTGTGCCATCAGCAGCTGCAGGATAATGGCTTCGGCATCGTGGCTGAGCGCCTCGTCATCCCTGAGTTCATCAAGCCGTGAGATGATGGCCGGGTAAAACCGGATGCGTTTGTCGTAGGCAATCAACACCAGCACAAGGCCCGTCAAGGCCCGTTGGTATACCTGGGGCTGACGTGCTTCGATGAAATCAATCAGCAAAAGCATTTTCCTGGGATCAAAGAAGGACAACAAACTAAGGGTTAATGCGGATACGACGAGGCATTTTTCATGCCATTCGAGCTTTTCCGACCGGGTGATCTTCCGGAATAAACCGGCTTGCTGGTCATTCATTTTTTGAGAAAGCCAGATATACCTGAATATATGGTCGAATGAATTCGGGGGGCTGGTTTCTGCTCCGGATTCACTGGCAATCTGCCGGAGCTCCCTTCCGAAAAAGAATTCCTCAAGCTGTTCCGTTACTTTTTCAGGATCATCGCCATATTCCATGCGGACCAGCGTGGATTCTATTTTTCGGTGGATGAAATCCTTTTCTGCAAGCTGCACGTGTACTTCATCTGCAATAAGCAGGATTTCAGCAGAGATCCCGGAAAGGATCTCCTCCTTTTTAGGATCATCATAGCCTTCCCATGAATACTTCAGGAGGTTCAGGTAATTGTCGGAAATTGTTTCCAGCCTGTAATAAAGATTTTCCGTCGGTACCTGCCGGATGTAATAGTTCAGGGAATCCAGTGCTGATTTTATTTTCCCGTTTGCAATGCGGTCACATATATTCTGATATTGTTTTTCTGCCAGTTTCCGTTCCATAGTGTGTTTTTTTTCAGAACAATCCTTCGGATAATAATATTAAAGACAAATGCCATACCATCCCCTCAGTTCCTGACATATTTACAGGATCCGGGAATCACCGGGGCAGTGTTCCTGTTAAATTGGTTATTTTTGACACATGATTTCCTTGCCGGTTCATTTTAATAAAACATTCCTGTTTCTTGCCTTCCTGGTACTTTTTACCGGGCAGGCGCTTCATGCCCGGCAGACAGGGAAGGCAACCTGCAGGCAGCGATCCTGTGTGATTGACTACAACCGAAGTGATTCGGCTCTTTTCGACAATTCAAACGCGATATTGAAGGAGTTTTCAAAAGATGCGGTAAAAAACCTTGGCAGGACAAGAATTGTTTTTGATTTCCGCGAATGTTTTGGTTACAGGCCGGACAACGATGGCCGGATGGTTCCGGCATTCTGGTTTTCAGAACCGTCAATTTCGGGGGATTACAGGTATCGTGGGTTTGACCTCCGTCCAATACTTAAGCCCAATCGGGTGGATGGCGTATTAAGTGGTATTCCCGGTAATGACAGTGTGCTTAACCGGGTGATTCCGGTCAGTCACAACCAATGGCCATCGGAAGCAGATCCGGTTTTGCTGAACAGCCTGCCGGATGGGTTGCCTCCCGTTGATTCACTGCTGTTTCGCAACATACGCCTTTCTTATAATGAAAACGCATTAAATGCCTTTACCGGCCGGGAACAGATGATTGACGATTATTTTGCTGCTGCTTCCATACTCGACACGCTGACGGAGATGACCGGAAAAATCAGCCTGAACGACGTGAAGCATTTTCCTGAGCTGTTTGTCATGGTTGAAGAGGTGAATAAAATCCTTTCCCTCATGTCAAAAAGGATCGTTACGGAAGACCTTAACCTGCAGGAATATGATCCCCTGAATTATCAGAAGAAATATGAAGCCATGTATAAATATTCACTTAGCATGGCGATGACTTTCAGGGAACGGCTTCATGAAATCAGGCTTCCGGAAGAGAAGCCTGGCCGCGATTCACTGATGTCCTTTTTCCTTGCAGGGATGCAGCGTTACATCCGCTGGTCAATGGTGGTGGAGGGCCGGAACAGCGGGATTTACAAGGATTACCTGGATACTTATTTTCAACGCCCTGCATTTGGCGATGATCTGACCCTGATAAAAACATTGTTCCGGAATTCGTTCCCGGCTAAAAATACAGATTCATTATTGACCGCTGTATCTGTTGAGATAAAGCAGGCATATGAAAGGAATGCTACAAAACTCACAAATGAGAGCATGTTTGCCGAAGGGGTCGATCTGTTGGAAAATGAACGGCAGTTTGCAGCTCAGAATCCGTTCATGCCGGCAGCCATGAATGCAGAATCTTCAATGGAAATAGCTGCAGGAGGGATCTACAATTCATACCTGGCAGTCGCCGAATATGCGTCAAACCTGAAAAAATACACCATGGCCGGGGCGTATATCCAAAAAGCGCTGGATTACCGGAAGGAACATGGCACCTTGCATTTCGCGGATTCATCCTACACGCATGTGATCCGGAAATTGTTCAGTTCCCGGATTACGGATTGCGATTCCCTGAGATCAGAAGGCATGTATGCCGATGCGCTCGATTGTTACACGTTTATTAAAAAAGGTTACGACAGCATCACCCGTATCTACCTGACTGAAGATATTGCAGGCCGGATAGGGGAGTGCAGGTATCATCTCGCTTTCCAGGACGGTTTGCTTCATTATGACAAACGGGATTTTATTGAGGCGGGTCGAAGATTTTCTGAATGTCTGGATCTGCGGAAAAAATTCAGCCTGGCGGGCGATACATCTCTCGACCGTTTAAGTAAAGAAACGTACGGTTATCTTCTTTCGGGGTTAATCACAGATGCGGAATCAAAAATATGGAGGAACGATCTTGAAGGAGCAGTCCGGTTTGCAGATTCAGTGGCAGCCCTTGTAACAACTGCCCCGTTTAACGGTGATTCGCTCGTTCGGGTGGCAGTGGAAAAGTATCGCAAAAAAACATCCCTCAGGATTTGTTCAAATCGTGAGGAGGTTGCAGAGATCTATTGTGTCCGGGCGTGGAGGAATCTCGAATTGCTGAAATATGCGCATGCCGGACAATTGCTGGATTCCGCCGTGCTGATGCTGAAGAACTATCCCGGGTGTCGGTTTGATCTTCGTCACGTTACGGATTCGTTAAATAAATACAGGTATCCGATACAATTCCAGCAGACCGTCGCCCGGGTTGAATCATTTTACCTCTGCCAGAACTATGATTCAGTAATTCAGGCCTACCTGAAAGCTCAGAAACTGTATGCAGAAAAGAATATCCGGTCCGCCGGCTTGTCTTTGGATCTGCTCAACGAATATGTCCGGTCGAAGGACAACCGCCAGCTGATCCTGAGCGCCATTCATTATTACCTCGATTCAAAAGATTTCCGGACGGCTGGTCAGTACTTTGAAATGCTCCGTTTGCAGGGAACGCAGGCAAAGGAAGCCGGGAAGATGGTCCTCCTGCTTGCATACGGATTGGCAGAAAGTGATTTTTCAACAAACCCGGGAGCAGATCCATCCCTGAAAGTGCTGGACTACACTTCCGGATCCGCATGGTACTCGAAATTCAAATTCCATTATGTGTACCGGTGGAATGAATTGAGACGTGACAAAGTAACAAGGTGATGATGTGATGTTGTGATGAAGTGATGGATGTACTTTGTACGTTGTACGCTGTACGTTGTAATTAACGTTTCGAAATCTTGATGGTTTCGGTGGCCAGGTCTGAATAGGTGATTCTAAGCAGGTAAAGTCCGTTCGTTAAATTCGAAACATCAGCTGTTTTTACCCCTTTCCATTCCAGTATCCGGTGACCCGTAAGATCAAAGATCTCCATACCGGAGATTGCGAAAGCCGATTCGATATGGATTTCCCCTGCAGTTGGATTCGGAAATATGATTGCGCGCAGTGTTTTCTGCATTCCGGTACCTGGATTTTCATCGATGGCCGTAAACAGGGGTTTCTGAAGCTTCACTGTGGTATAAAGATGGAACTCACCTGCTTTCAGCGTGAGAGGGCTGGTTGCATTTGCCACCGAAATAGAATCACCTGAAAAGAAATCATACCAGGTCCCGGTTTTCTGGAATTCCGGGTTGACGGTGCCTTGTACAACATCAAAATTACCGACGATGGTCATGTTCATCAGATTTCCGTTGAGGTTGATCCGTTTCATCGGACCGGTAAGGCTTATCGTGTAATCCGTTGTTTCGAAGATGTCATTGTTTTTTTTCAGGTCGGCCAGTGATGCGACTGTATTGTAGAGGTAATTCCTTCTCCACTGTTGAAAATAATCCCAGCGCACTGGTTTCGGTGAAAGGCGGCAGTCGTTGCCGCAGGGATAGTTAATGGTATAGTCATACCCCAGTTCGCCGAACTGCCACAGCATTTTCGGGCCGGGTATGGTATAGAAGAAAGCGGCAGCCTCTGCCATGCGCTTCAATGCATTCGTGGTATCCCGTAAATTATAGGTGGATTGTGAAATGTTCCCGGTTGTGACATTCCGGTACATCATCCGCTCTTCATCATGGCTTTCCATGTAACCGACCACATGAGGATCAGCCCATCCGCGTGCTTTGTACGATATCCAGGACAAATCCGAAACTGTTCCGGTATTGAATCCCATGGACGCCTCGTTGTAGTTATAATTCAGGTTCCCCCAGAGCAGCATGCCCCGTGAGGAGAGTACGGTTTCTTCCGAATTGTCGGCGAAGTGTTCAAGGATGACAAATGCATCCGGTTTTACCGTACGCATCACATTGTTATAATTCGTGAGAATAGCGATCCGCGAAGCATCATACTGTCCCCATAAAGTGACATTATTCGGGTACGTATTTGTTTGTGTAAATCCCTTGGAAAGATCCAGCCTGTATCCGTCCACGTGGTACTCAGTGAGCCAGTACTTGAATACGCGTTCACAATAACTTCTGGTAGCATCACTTTCGTGGTTGAAATCATACCCTACATTGTAAGGATGTTTGGGGATCGGGTTGAACCATGGGCTGTTTGCAGCCGGCCTTCCGTTGATGTCATCCCAGTACATTCTTACCATGGGCGATTCGCCGAACTGATGGTTCAGGACGATGTCGAGGATAACTGCCATTCCTTTGGCATGCGCTGCTTCCACCAGCTGCTTAAGCTTGTTTTTAGTGCCGTAATATTTATCGGGTGCAAACATGTAATCGGGATTATACCCCCAACTGCTGTTGCCTTCGAATTCCATGACAGGCATCAGCTCGATGGCGTTTATTCCCAGATTTTTAAGGTAATTCAGGGTATCGATTACCGATTGATACGTATGTAGCGCAGTGAAATCGCGGATCAGCAGTTCATAGATGACGAGATCGGTGACTTTGGGAGGTGTGAAGGTGGCGGTATCCCATGCGTAAGGAACCTGGGCTGTCTGAAAAACCGTGGCAACTCCCGAGGCTTTCCCTGTCGGGTAACTCAGAAGTCCCGGATAAGTTGATGCGGAAATGTTTACATCCTCCGGATCACTGACTTTATCAGCATAGGGATCGCCTACTGCCAGGGTGCCATCTACCAGGTATTCATAAATGTATTCCCGTTGCGGGGTGAGATGGGAGATCTGAATCCAGTACCGCAGGCTGTCGGGTGTTTCATTCATATACCAGGACTCACCGATCTGCCAGTTGTTGAAATCTCCGATAGCAAAGCAATTTGTTTTGTGAGGAGCAAAAAGGGAAAGGACCACCGTAGTGTCATTGATATAGTTGATGCCGTCGACGGTACCGGGAGGAAGTGCAGTCAATGTTGGATCAGGTATCACAGTATAGGCAAATGAATCAGCCACGGCAGCCGTGTCGTTTTTTGCACAAACCCTGACATAATGCTTCGTCCAGTTCGTTCCAAAATTATCAGCCTGAATCGTATCAGTTATTATATTGCCCCCAACCTTTTTCTTCAGAATATGATTTACATAGATGAACATGGAATCCGCAAGGGGACTTGTTGCTTTGACGGGTATTGGTGTAGATTGTTTAAGATAGAGGTCCTTTGAAACCGGAAGCGTGATATTTACACTCGTTACGGCAGGATAAACATCCCCGAAAATATCCCCGCCATTCGCTTCCTTGCCAACCTTTGAACCATCCGAATTTCTGAAGACGAAGGCTAGCTTTTTGATAATTTCTCCTTGCGGAACCCCATAAAAGGCACGGATACTGGGTTTCAGTACAATCTGGTAAAGATTATTTCCCAGCGGCGTCATTTGTGCTTTGGGGAGATTCACAGTCCATGCGGCCAGGACGTACTTCCAGTCACTGCCCGATGTACTCAGGTTTGTGATGACCCCGGTGTGCGCATAAATAGGAGGTGTTGCACCGACAAGGCCTGCATTACCTTTAGTGGCATCATAAATTACGGTGGTGGAATCAAGGTCAGTCGGATAAACAGGTACAGTTACTATGGTCTGTGATCTCAGCAGTAGGGGAATGCCGAACAGCAATGCTGCGGAAACCAACGCATGAGTCAGCTTTTTCATATGCGTTTATTTGATAATGAAGGTTGAGGTTGCCGACCTTTCCCCGGTCATGAATTTTATGATGTAAATTCCGGGATGAAGGGTGGACGTATTAATTGTGTTTTTATCAAAGCCTTTAACATCAGAAGTTGACAGGATCTGTCCCGTCATTGTATAAATTCCGATTTTCTCAACGCGGTTCCCGAGGTCCATATTCAGTTGATCCGTCGCCGGATTTGGATAGATACGAACATTCAGGTTCGTCAGGTCGTTGATCCCCACACCGCCAACCTTGGCAACAGTGTAAACCCGTACAGGTTCCCCTGTAAGAATTGCACCCGTTTTGGCAACCGGGGTAATTTCAAAAACGAGGTATTTGCCAACCACCGTATCCGATGGGTTGTACCCTATGTTGGTTGCCCCAATGATCGGGGCAATGTTGGTGCCGTTCAGGTCATCGGCATGATACCACTGATAATGGGAAAGGCCTTCCTTGTCACCGTTGACGTCTTCATAGGAATATGCTCCTGATAATGGTTTTCCAGAAACGAGATCACCCTGGATTATAACATTGTAAGCAAAAGGAGCGGAGGGTATTGCCGGGTTCTGATTGTCATACCATACCTCGATGATGTTTTTATTGCCACCTGTGGTATCAGCAATCTGATAGGTCCGAAACGCTGCGCCGTTCGGAAGTTCTGCAGTTAACCAGGATCCGTTGATCCGGAATTTGAACGTGGTCAGTACCTGGGTGCTTATGGCATCCCTGCTGATGTTCATCGTAATGCTGTAAACGGAAAAAGTGACTTTGCCACTGATGGTATCATTGGCAACCGGGAACAACAGGTCATAATTTCCGTTGTTATTCATGTTTCCTGCAATATCAAGATAATCGGTGGCAGTGCTGAACCGGCTTTCCCTGACCTGGTATCCCATATGGCATTTAAAAGTAACAGGAACCGTAGATGTATCATAATCACTGAACATGTATTTCGTGGTCATCGGGTGTCCGGGTACCCTGAACATCCGGTTGGCTCCGGTACTGAGGGATTCAGTTCTGGTGGAATCATGGTTGATCCGGAATTTGAATTGTACGATTGACAATGAATCGAGCGCCACAGAAAGCTCATAAACCAGCGGTAGCCCTGACACTTGTGTCATCGTTGAGGAACCTGCCCAGTTGTTAAATGTCCCGGGAAGATCAAGTGAGTCAGTGGCCGGGTTGAAACTGCCTTTTGCTGTCCATTGAGTCATGTCTACACGGAAAGTGATCACAACCTGTTGCAGCGAATCGGATTTGGCCTGCACTGAAGAAAAAGCCTGTGAGGAAAATACAAAAAAAGAAAGCAGAGAAAAAGCAACGAATTGCAGGGTGCGGATAAGGCGTTTCATCGTTTATTTTTTGGTTTGTACAAAAGTAACAAAAAACACAAAGGGTTTGCCTGCATCTGTGAACAATCATATAGAGAGATACGTGGATATCAGCCTTCATGTTGAGTTCTCCGGCCTCTTCAGATTGGGTCTCCGGGGGGTCTAAAACGTTATTCAGCAGGGCGTTGATAAATAGTTCAATTATTTTTCAGCTTTTTCTCAAAATATTTTGATTTATATTAATTTTGGACTTTCGGTACCTTAATCTGTCTCAAATCAAAACATACTGAAAG
>Ga0118677_10014972_pt1 | contig 10841 bp, 10 predicted proteins | sample AliMusrvi5mmetaG_FD_86154 | JGI IMG/M metagenome (GOLD analysis project Ga0118677, IMG submission 86154)
CGTACTCGACCCTCGCGAGAAAAAGTAAGGAGCTATCCCTTATGCGGCCAGAAATACCAGAGCATCGCTGCGCCCATGACAATTCGGTAAGCCGCGAAGCCTTTGAAGGTGTGGTGTTGCACAAAATGGATCAGCCACTTGACGACCACAAACGCCACCACGGCAGAAACGGCGGTCCCGAGCAAAATCAGCCCCCAGCTTTCTTTCGGCGCACCCACGCCCGCATGCTTAAGTTCGTGGTGAATCTCGAATAAGCCAGCGGCAAACATGGTCGGAATGCCGAGCAGGAAGGAAAACTCCGTGGCGCGGGGCCTGTTCAGTCCGATCACCAGCGCCATCATGATGGTGGAGCCGGAACGGGAAGCGCCAGGGAAGGTGGCGGCGATCAATTGCGCAACGCCGACGGCGATGGCGATAGTCCAGGTGATCTGGTCGGGAAGATCGCGCCCCTTGATCCAGCGCTCGATCCCCAGAATGACAAATCCGCCCACAAAAGTAGCCCAAGCAATGGGCATCGGATCGTGCGGCAGCACAAAGCCGAGTTTTTTCATCAGCAATCCGCCCACGCCGGTAATCACGAAAGCAACGGCAAGTTTCGTGAGTAAATCACGATTCTCCGGCTCGTGCAGTTGGAACGCCATTTCCCGCAGGCGTTTGGAGAAAATCGGCAACAGCGCCAGCATCGCGCCGCACTGGATGACGACGTTGAAAAGTTCGCTCTGGGCCGGAAGCCATTGTTCCGCCAGCAACAGATGGCCGGTGGAGGAAACAGGGATGAACTCGGTAAGCCCCTCGATAATACCGAGGATAACAACAACAAGCCAGGGCGTCATGTCCGTAAGCAAAAGGGCAGGCGGCGCTCCCGACTACACAGCGCTTTCGCCACGCTCGTCGGTGCGGATGCGGATGGCCTCTTCAATCGGAGAAACGAATACTTTGCCATCGCCGATCTTGCCGGTTTTGGCGGCCCGCACGATGGCGGCCACGGCCTTTTCCACCCGATCGTCGGTGAGTACCAGTTCGATCTTCACTTTTGGGAGGAAATCGACGGTGTATTCGCTGCCGCGATAAATTTCGGTGTGCCCTTTCTGGCGTCCGAACCCTTTGACTTCCGTCACGGTCATCCCTTCGATGCCGACTTCGGCAAGGGCTTCTTTGACGTCTTCCATCTTAAACGGTTTGATGATCGCCTCGATTTTTTTCATGCGTCTCTTTGCTTAGGCTGGTCTCGCCCACTTTGCAAGCCTCCGCTGGGGATTATTTCAGAGCAAGCAGCTTGAACTCGATGGCGTCCACCAGCGCAAGCCAGCTTGCCTCGATGACGTTGCCGGAGACGCCAACGGTCCCCCAGTCGTTTTTTCCGTCGGTGGAAACGATCAAGACACGTGTGCGCGCCGCCGTCCCTTGGTTGCCGTCGAGGATGCGTACTTTGTAGTCCTCCAGCTTGATCTCGTCGATCTGTGGGTAGGCCGGGCGTAATGCCTTGCGCAACGCAGCATCCAAAGCGTTCACCGGGCCGTCACCTTCGTCCACGGTATAGACCCGCTCGCCATTGATGAGAAGTTTGATGGTCGCCTCGCAGGTGTCCCCCTCATCGGCATCGGAACCCGATCGGCGGAACGTGCAATGGTATTCGAGCAGTTCAAATAACGGCTGATGGTGCTGGAGCACCTTGCGGATCAAGAGATCGAGCGAGCCGTCGGCGGCCTCGAATTCGTAGCCGAGCGATTCCCGCCGCTTAATCTCCGTCAATATCTTCATCACCTGAGACGATCCCTTTTCGAGCTTGAGCCCCAGAGCCTCGGCCTTGAGCAGGACGTTGCTCTGGCCGGAGAGCTCGGAGATGAGGATGTTCTGCTTGTTGCCAACTTCCTGCGGACGGATGTGCTCGTAGCTGCGAGCCAGCTTCTGAACGGCATTAACATGGATACCCCCCTTATGGGCAAACGCTGTGGCGCCGACATACGGCGCCCGGATGTCGTGCTGGCAGTTTGCCAGCTCGTCCACAAAAAGGGAGAGTTCACGCAGCCGCGGCAGGTCGGGAACAACAGGGATGCCCATTTTTAACTGCAAGTTGGGGATGAGCGTGGTGAGGTTGCAATTACCCACGCGCTCGCCATAGCCATTGACAGTCCCTTGAATCTGCACCGCCCCGGCACGTACCGCCGCCAGCGCATTCGCCACGGCCAAACCGCAGTCATTATGCGTATGGATGCCCACGGGCCTGCCAATCCGTGCCACTACGTCGCCCACGATCCGCGCCACCTCCTCGGGCAGCGTGCCGCCGTTGGTGTCGCAGAGCACCGGCAGATCGGCCCCGCCCTCCACGGCGGCGAGCAGGGTGCTCACGGCATACTCCGGATCCTCTTTGTAGCCGTCAAAAAAGTGTTCCGCATCATAACAAACCTCGCGGCCCTTGGCCTTGAAGAAAGCAACCGTCTCGCGGATCATCGCGCAGTTTTCCTCCGGCGTGACGTTGAGAACTTCGCGCACATGCAATATCCAGCTCTTACCGACCAGCGTGACCACGGGCGTCTCCGCATCAAGCAGCGCTCGCACCTGAGGATCGTCTTCCACCTTCAGATTACCCCGGCGGGTACTCCCAAAAGCGGCGATCTTGGCGTTTTTCCACGTCCGCTTGCGGGCTTCCGCAAAAAATTCGGCGTCTTTCGGGTTCGATCCCGGCCAGCCGCCCTCGATGTAATGCACGCCAAAGCCGTCGAGCTTCTCCGCCACGCGAATCTTGTCCAGGACACTAAACGAAATGCCGGTCCCCTGCGTACCGTCGCGGAGGGTGGTGTCGTAGATGGTGACCTGAGGCTTATTCATAGATGGAATTCAACCTTTTACCCCCGGCCTCGGCTGTTTGCAAGACTACCCACGGGGACATAGAAAAAACGAAGCGGTCCCCAAGTAGAAGAGCAGAGTGCCAATATCCGAAAGCGCCAACGTGATGGGCCCCGCCGCGATCTTCGGATCCCATTTGAACGCATGCAGGAGGGAGGGGATGCCCAGCCCTAGCATACAAGCGTTCAGCAGCGAAAAGAGAATACTCCCGCCGATGACCAACGCCTGGCAGGGCTGCCCACGCCAAGTCCATACGATGAGCGTGACAACGAGCGAACATGCCAACCCAAGCAGCATGGCCGTACCCGCTTCCCGTTGCAATTCCCTCAAATACCACCGGACGGAGGGGCGATTGACCCGCAGCGCCTGGAAGGCAAGCGCCATGGACTGCATACTGACGCTCTCGCCCAGCCCGAGCACCAAGGGCATGAAAAAGGCGAGCACGATCATCTCCTTCAAGGTGTTTTCAAAAATCCCCGAAACCACAGCGCAAGTGGTGCCACTCAGAATCGTGACGATCAGCCACGGAAACCGGAAACGCATCGCCTGGAGCGGTGAGGCGTTGCGAGCTTGAGAGATATGGAAGCCGAGCACCTCGAATACGTTGTTTTCCTCCTGCGGCTCGGAGTCTTCGAGCACTTCTTCCGTAACGAGGCTGATGTCCACCACCCCCACCACCCGCCGCTCTTCATCAACTACAGGCAAAGCAAAAAATTTGTGCAACACGAAGAACTCGCAGGCATCAAAAACCGTCGCCGTCTTGGGCATGGCAACCACGCGCCGGTTCATGATGTCGGAGAGCTTCTGATCCGCCGCCGAAAGCAGCAGCTTGCGCGTGGGCACAACCCCCACAAGCCGGTCGTTCTCCCCGACGACATAGAAATAGACAATCTTCTCGCCTATTTCCAGCGTGCGCAGATGCTCGATGGTTTGGTGTACCGTCCACTCCGCCCGCAGCAATCCGAAGTCACTCCGGACATGCTGCATCACCGACTCTTCAAAATGTTTTTGCTGCGTGCTGGTCACGCCATTGAGCCTAGCCTCGCCAAGCCCTTGGAAAAAAGGAATTTCGACAAAAACCGCCGGCTCAAATCCGATAGAGGAGGGTGTTTTAAGAAATTCTCCGGCTTAATCCGTAATTCCAAGGGTTGCCCACGGCGCTCTGTCCCATTAGACTCTCCGGAGCGTGACAGTTCCTGCATCGAAATTCCCACCCTCTCCCCAGCGATCCCGCCAACTCGGCGTGCGCAGATTCCTCTCCCGGAGTTTCTGGGTGGTCATCGTGCTCTTGTTTGTCTCGGTGTTTTGGGGACTCTGGTATCTCAGCCACTGCGGATTTTCTCAGAAATGGCGTCAGGCGGTGATCGCTGAACTCGAAAAACGGGGCATCCATATGACGGTGCAACGCCTCACGCTCGATCCGCTGCAAGGATTGGTGGCCCAGGACGTCGAACTGCACACCTCGTCGCGCGAAGGAGAGGTCGCAGTGGCTACCGTCAATGAAGTCTTGCTGGACATCAACTATTCCAACCTGGTTCACGGCGAACCGTTCCTCAACGCCATCGAACTGCACAACGCCACGGTTTCGCTCCCTCTCGCCCCATCCTCCCTATCGCACAAAAGCAACCAACTCGAAATCTCCAGGCTCAATGCCCGCGTGCTCCTGCCGCCGCATCAACTGACCATCGAACGGGCGGAAGCCTATATACGAGGCCTGCGCATCACAGCCAGCGGCCATTGGGTGAACCCGGAGAAACTCCAGTGGCCCAAGGACTCCTCCGACACCAACCCGGAAAGCCCGATGTCCCAAGCCAAAAAGGCTCTGGACGCATTAAACAGCCTGCAAATGAACGGGGGGCAACCCTCGCTGGAACTCTGGTTCCGGGGCGACCTAGCCAACCTCTCCAGCCTCTACGTCGAAGCGATGCTCCATTCCGGCAGTTTTAGCTTGGGGGAGACGGGAAGGATCGAGTCCATCCAAATCGCTGCCACGCTGGCAGACGGACTGGTGAGGGTTGATCAATGCGAAGTAAAAGACAGACACGGGACGCTTGATGCCACCGGCTCCCTCCGCCTCGCCATCGGCGATGCCAACTGGCTGCTGCGCTCCACGCTCGATCTGCCAAGCCTCATCCATGCCATTCGGCCTGGCTCTGCTTTGAACGAATTGGTCTTATACGAGCCGCCGCTGCTGGAAATGAATGGCTCGGTGGATTTTCATAACCCGTCCTCCCCCACCCTCAACCTTTACGGGCATCTCGCCATCGGACGGTTCATGGTCAAATCGCTCCTTTTTGAGGAGGCTGGCACGGATTTCTCGTGGGAGGGCACCGGGTTTTCCAAAGACCACGCCCAGTGGTATCTGCGCGATGCACATATCCGACACAAGGACGGTGAATTCCTCCTGAACGCCATGCAGACATCGGGGGACTTCCGGTTCAACCTCGACAACCGAATCAACCCCACCGCGCTGCTTCCCCTTTTGCCCACCGAAGCCGGTGCGCGGCTGGCCGAATGGGAATTCCTCACCCCTCCCCTGCTCCACCTCGAAGGCCACGGCCCTTCCGCCGATCCGTCCGTCGTAGAAGTCACAGGCCACGCTCAACTCGGGGCAACCCGCGCCCGGGGCACCCCCCTTAACAGCGCCACGCTCGACCTCGGATTCAAAGGCAACGTCCTGACCTGCCAGAACATCAAGCTGGAACGCCCCGAAGGCACGGGCACCGGCACCGTAGCCTACGATTTCAGCACCGATGAACTGCGCTTTCTGAACGTCCGCACCACGCTCAACCCCATCGAAGTGGTCCGCATCTTCGATCACAACCTGTCCGAGCAACTTCTCCCCTACCGCTTCAAAACACGGCCCGCGCTGATCGTCAACGGCAAGGTCGGATGCGCCCACGACAGTTGGGATCTCAACCGGCTCCGGGTGGAAGTCGATGGCTCACATGGCATGGATTACACATTCATCAAAAAAGACCTCTCCTCCAATAAAATCTCGGGGGTCGTCAGCGTTATCGGTGACCGACTCAAATTGGACAATCTCGACGCCTCGATCTTTGGTGGACACCTTCGCGGCAAGGCGGATATTTCGCTGCGCAAAGCCCAAGGCGACTACACCGCCGAGCTTTTCACCGAGGAGATCGACTTCCCCAGCCTCACCAAACTCTACTTCGATTTCGACACCTCCAAGGGCAAGCTCAACGGCTCCTTCGCCTTCTCCGGCCTGCACGACTTTGCCCGCGCCATCAACGGCAAGGGACAACTCACCGTCACCGACGGGAACGTCTTCGCCATCCCGATTTTCGGCCCCTTCTCGGGCATCCTCAATGGAGTCCTCCCCGGACTTGGCTACAACGAAGCGCGCAAAGGCACCTGCACCTTCGAAATGCACGATGGCGTCGTCTCCACCCAAGACCTCGTCATGGAAGGCAAAGGCTTCTCCATCTACGGAGGTGGCAAGCTCTACGTAGTGGAAGACAGAATGGATTTCACCGCCCGCCTCAACGCCCATGGCCTCCCCGGCACTTTTCTTTCCCCTGTGAGCCATCTTCTCGAATATGTCTCCGACGGCAGCCTCTCCAAACCCGTCTGGCGACCCAAGCTACTTCCGAAGGCGATCTTCGGGCCACGCAGCCAACCAAGCCCCGCCGCATCGCCAAGCTCTTCCCCCAGTCCATCTCCCACCCCACCTGCTACGCTTCAGCGTAGTGGAACGTGATCGGTTTTTCCACCTCCGGGTGGAGACTGGCGTGAACCGGGCAGGTAAAGGCGGCGCGTTCCAGCGCGGCGTCTTTTTGCATTCCGGCAGGCAGCCAGATTTCCGTAGTGAGCCGCGCAATACGCCGGGGCGGCGTCTGCGTCATTTCCTTGCCGACCTCGATGCGCATCCCCTTCAGATCGAGGCTATGTTTCTCAGCGTAAATCCCCATGATCGTGGCCATGCAAGCCCCCAGCGCCGTAGCGACAAGATCCGTGGGCGAAAACGATTCGCCCCGCCCATGGTTGTCCACCGGAGCGTCTGTTTCCAAGCTGCGACCAGACGGGCCGTGCGTGGCGACGCAATGCAAGCCGCCTGTGTATTCGAGCGCGATTTTGACCATAAAATTGGATGCAAAGCTAAGAAGTGACGAAGTGTTTGTCGATAGCGTTCACTGTTTGTCCACGCCGCCTTTTTGCGCGCTCAAGCGCTTGCGTTTCCTGGGTTTCGGCTCGACTCCAATTCGCGGGTCCCCCTTCCAAACATGCTCCACGATGGCAGTTGCGACTTGGTCGAATGCCGGATCGCTCTGCGCAAGGTAGAGCCATTTTCCCAACACCGGATGCGACTTGAGCGATTTCCATTGGGCCTGCAGAGCGGAATGAAATTCCCGTCCGGTCGCCACGAGAAGTCCATTCCACGGCTCCTCGCCCGCTGCAAGAACCAGCATGAGCCGACCGTTGAGATAAGCCGCCTCGCAGCCGAACATTTTCCGGCGCATGTAGCCAGGGTGATTTTCAAGGGGCTCAAAGAGCCAGTCCAGCGGATGCACCGAGGCCGCGCGCGCTTCCATCATCGTTTGGACACGGGGACGTTTATCCATACTATTCAATATGGTTCTATCTCAGGGTGCTGACTGCGCTTTTTGGATTTTCGTGGCGAGACCTTTGTTCCCAGCATCCAGCGCGAGCGCTTTATTCCAGGCTTCAAGCGCCTTAGCGTGGTCGCCTGAGGCGTTGTAGGCGTCCCCCAAATGCTCAAACACCACAGGGTCCGGCTCGGGCAGCAGGGCGACGGCTTTAAGCAGACTCTCGATCGCCTTCGGATAATCGGCTATTCGGTAATAATACCAGCCAAGGCTGTCGAGATATGCGCCGTTCTTCGGTTCCAAGCTCACGGCGCGCTGAATAAGTTCCCCCGCATCGGGTAGGTGAACGCCCCGGTCCACCCACATGTAACCCAGATAATTGCTGGCTTGGGCGGATGCTTTGAGATCGAGCGCAATGCTCTTTTTAAGCAGCGTGGCGGCGCGCTCCAGGTCGCCGGACTGCTCCGCCGCCATGCCGTAGGCGAGATAAAAGGAAGCGTTGGTCAAATCCGGCTTGGAAGCAGGCGCTTCGCGCAAGGTTTCCTCAAACAAGGAAAGGGATTGGGCATATTGCCGGGCTTGGGCAAGGGTGGCCGCCAGCGAGTAGGTGACAAGGGCCGCGCCGGGAAATTGTTTCCGTGCCGCCGTGAGCGTCGCAATAGCCTGATCGGCCTGTCTGAGGCGCATTTGCAGATCGGCCACGCGCAGGTAGGCGGGTGCGATGGTGGGGTCGATCCGGATCACTTCCCGGTAGGCGTTCAGAGCGGCATCCAAGCGACTTTCCAGCAGATGGATGTCCCCGATCAAAGCCTGGGTCTCCACCCGATTGGGCGCAACGGCAGCCATCTTCTGGAGCACGTCGAGCGCTTGGTCGCGGTGGCCGGAATCCATCAGGCTGCGGGCCAGTTTATCGCGCAAAGCGAGCGTGTCGTCGGAATCGGGTTCGTCCGCCGCTGCAATCACCTTGCGAAAGAGGGGCGCTGCCGACTCAAATTGCTTACTTTCAAAATAAAAGTCAGCCGCCTTCTCTATCACATCCAAGTCCTCTGGATCGCACCCGAGAGCTTTCTGAAATAAAGCATTGATCCGCCGAAGCTTCTCCGGGGACGCGGTGCCGTCGCCTTTAAGATTGAGCCGTGCGCAGAGTTCTCCGAGTTGAACCCAAAAATCGGCATCCGTGCTCTCACTCTGGAGTGCCCGTTCGAGAATCGCCCCGGCTTTTTTTGGCTGCCCTGCATCCGTGTATAGCTCGACGAGCGCCAGGTAAGGGCTGATGCTGTCGGGATCGAGTTCCAGCGCCAGGTTGGCGTTTTTGATCGCCAGCGCCGGTTTTTTTAGGAACTTCGAATAGATTTGCGAGAGGCACAACGGCAGCAACATCTCCTTGGGAGCCGCTTTTGCGGCGTCCTTAAGCAGATTGATCCCCTCCGCCACATCGCCGCGCCGGGCCATCTCGAAGGCGACCTTGGAGGCTAGTTCGGGATTGTTAGGATCAAACGCAAGAGAGCGCTTGTATGCTTGGAAAGCCCGTTCAGAATCCCCATCTTCCTCTGCGAGAAGCCCTTCCGAAAATGCGCTCAACGCTTTGGCCTTGCGCTCACCCTCGGGATTCAAGGGCAAATCCATCCCATCCGCCGAAGGAGTCTTCGGCGTGGGTTCGGAATCCGTCTGAACAGTCCGCCCTTCCGTCCTAGGCCGATTGGCGGGGGCCGCCAGGCCGGAAGAAAAGAGGAGGCCAGCGTATAAGCCGACCCCTATCACAAACCGTAAAAAGACCGACAAGAACCGCGAGAGCTCCCGGCAAATATTTGACAGGGCTCTCAACGGATTCATGGGCTCCAAGTTACTGACTAGCTCTTGTAGCGCAAACGCTTCTTATGGCGGTTTTCTTTCATCCGCTTGCGGCGTTTGTGTTTCGCGATTTTGGCTTTGCGTCTTTTCTTTAAGGAACCCATACGTGACTGCTGTTCTTCTTGGCTGTTTTTCGAGCGTTTTTAATAAACGACTTTGTTTAGGGGATACTCAATAATCCCTTCGGCGCCGAGCGCCTTGAGTTGGGGAATCATCTCCCGAACGACTTTTTCGTCAATGATCGTTTCCACGGCGACCCACCCCTCTTGGGCTAGGTGCGAGATGGTTGGATTGCGGAGCGAAGGTAGGGCATGGAGCAGATTCTGCAATGCCTTTTCTTCGATATTCATCTTGAGTCCGACCTTATCCCGCGCGTTGTGAGCGCCTTGGAGAAGGAGGATCAGAGTCTCCATCTTCGTCCGCTTCCAAGCGTCCGCCCAAGCCGCCTTGTTGGCGATCACCTGGGGAGAGGACTCCATGAGCGTCTCGACGATACGTAATTTGTTGGCCCGCAGGGAGGAGCCGGTCTCGGTGACATCGACGATGGCATCCACGAGATCGGGCACTTTAACTTCCGTCGCGCCCCATGAAAATTCCACTTCGGCTTGGACACCGTTCTTTTCCAGGAATCGGCGCGTCATCCCCACAGCTTCGGTGGCGATCACTTTGCCTTGCAAATCCTTGACGGAGCGGATCGGCGAATCCTCCGGAACCACCAGCACCCAGCGCGTGGGCGTCTGGCTCACTTTGGAAAACGTCATCTCGCAAAGCGTCTTCACATCGGAGTCGTTTTCGATCACCCAATCCCGTCCAGTCAGCCCCAGATCAAGATACCCGTGCTCCACATAGCGGCTGATTTCCTGGGCGCGCAAAAGGCGGATTTCGATTTCCGGATCGTCAATAGAGGGCTTGTAGGAACGCCTCGGCACGGTAATACTGAACCCCGCCTTGGCGAACAACGCCAGAGTGGGCTCTTGCAGGCTACCCGAAGGCAGGCCGATTCTGAGAATTTGCTGACTCATCGAAAAAGGGAGAGTTTTGTAGGCGGCTTCACGCGCTCTGGCGAGGAAATTTTTCGTCCCTGCCCATAAACTTTGAAAAAGGGTTGGAAATCGGGCTTTTCTCTCCGATTTAAAAAATCCCAAGAAACCCTTTGACAGGTCACGGGCTTTTGCTACTTTCACCACTCGCTTTTACGAGCCAAAAGTGAAATCCAGCCCTAAATCGCGCTTGCCGAAAGGTCAGGCACGGTTCAGGGGTTTTTCGCCCTAAGCCGTGAGGGCGGAGGAGAGGGTTCTGCGACGGGGCGGCGAAAGCTGTTTTCGGCAAAGAACCTATGCTCCGCGCGGAAGAAAAGCCCATGTAGCTCAGTTGGCAGAGCACGTCCTTGGTAAGGACGAGGTCACCGGTTCAAACCCGGTCATGGGCTCCACCAACCGCGCATGAGGCCCATCGGCAAGGCGAGCCGGAATAACATTTTAACAAAACCCAACCCAAAAAAGATAACGAGGAGACCATAAAAATGGCTAAGGAAGCATTCAAGCGCGATAAACCGCACGTGAACATCGGTACGAT
>Ga0118677_10014973_pt1 | contig 10839 bp, 2 predicted proteins | sample AliMusrvi5mmetaG_FD_86154 | JGI IMG/M metagenome (GOLD analysis project Ga0118677, IMG submission 86154)
TCGCTCCCGCGGGCTTCTCCCTGACGGTCGGCACGACGGGGGGAGGCGGCGGCAGCGTCAGCAGTTCCGTGGGGGGCATCAATTGCGGGCTGGGCGGGGGCATCTGCTCCGCCAGCCTGTCCTCGTCGACCGTGGTCACCCTGACCGCGACCCCGGGCTCGGGCTCCGTCTTCAGCGGTTGGAGCGGGGGCGGTTGTTCGGACGCCGGCAGCTGCATCGTGACGATGGGCGCGGCGCAGTCCGTTTCGGCGAAGTTCAGTCCGTCCAGCGGGGGCATCGTCCTGACGGTGGGCAACCCCGGGACCAGCGGCTCCATCTACAGCTATCCTGCGGGCATCAACTGCGGGCTGGGCATGACCGGTTGCAGCACGGCATTCCCCATGTCCATGGTCGTCACGCTGACGGCCGCTGCCGGCCAGGGGTTCGCCTTCGCGGGCTGGTCCGGGGCCGGATGCACGGGCACGGGCAGCTGCACGGTCACCTTGAATGCCGCGCAGAATGTGACGGCCGGCTTCAACTCCATCGGTTACAGCTTGACCGTTACGACCGTCGCCGCCGCAGGGGGAGGGACGATCTACAGCAATCCCACCGGCATCAACTGCGGGCCCGGGGCAACGGCCTGCGTCGCGGCTTTCCCCAGCGGCACCGCGGTGACGCTCAGCGCCACAGCCGGGGCCAATTCCGTCTTCGCGGGCTGGAGCGGCGGCGGCTGCTCCGGGACCGGAAGCTGCGCGGTGACGATCTCCACCGCCCAGAATATCGTCGCGACTTTCAATGCCGCCATCGGCGGCTTCCCCTTGGTGGTCAATGTCGGAGGCAGCGGGCAAGGCAACGTCTACAGCCCGGCGGGGATCAATTGCGGGCTGGGGGGCACCGTCTGCTCGACGGCCTTCGCTGCGCAGAAGGCCGTGACCCTGACCGCGGTGCCTGCGGCGGGTTCCGTGTTCGCGGGCTGGGGGGGCGGCTGCACGGGGACCGGAAGCTGCACCGTCATGATGAGCGTGGCGCAGAACATCACGGCCACCTTCACGACCCCTTACACCCTGACGGTGAGCAACCCCAGCCTTGCCACCGGGACCGTGGTCAGCGTCCCGCCTGGGATCAACTGCGGCAGCGGCGGGACCAGCTGCAGCGCAGATTTTCCAGCGGGGACGCCCGTCATCTTGACCGCGACCGCGGGGGTCAATTCGATATTCGCGGGCTGGGACGGCGGCAACTGCGCGGGGACCGGGATCTGCAATGTCATCATGAACTCAGCCCAGAGTCTGACCGCCACCTTCAATCCGGCCGGGACGAATTTTCCCTTGACTGTCGCCGACACGGGCGGCGGCGGCGGCACGGTCTTCAGCTCCCCTTCGGGGATCAACTGCGGACTCGGCGGGACCAATTGCGTGGCGAGCTTCTCCAACGGCACGAGTGTGACCCTCACCGCGACCGCGGGCTCGGGCTCTCAGTTCTCAGGCTGGAACGGTAGCTGCGCGGGCGCGGGCAACTGCAGCCTCACGATGAACGCCGCCCAATCCATCGGCGCCAATTTCACTCCCGCCGGCGGCCTGACCCTGACCGTGGCCGATCCCGGCAGCGGCGGGACCATCTACAGCTATCCGTCGGGCATCAGCTGCGGCAACGGATCCGCCAGCTGCTCCGCCAGCTTCCCGATGGGGACCTCCGTCATGCTGACCGCCACGCCTGCGGCGGGCTCCATGCTGGCGGGGTGGAATGTGCCGGGCTGCGGGGGGACCGGGAGCTGCTATCTCACCATGAACGCGGCCCAATACGCGGCGCCCTCTTTCAGGAACATGCTCGAAGTGACCGGCTCGATCAGCTACACCGGGACCCTGTCCTTCCCGGTCCGCCTGGAATTCTGGACCAACAACGCTTTCTCGGACCAGCTGGTCGCTTTGCAGATGCTCAGCGGCCCCGGCCCCTTCGACATCATGCTGCCCGGAAGCGGCTCCTATTTCATCCGGGCCTTCATGGACCTCAACAGCGATAACATCCCCAATCCGAACGAGCCGAGCGGCGTCTACGCGCCGTTCAACCAAGGGGCCGAGGCTTTGGTCTTGCCGGCGACGGGCGCTGTTTCCGGCGTCGCTCTCTCGGTCAAGGATCCGGGGGCCAGCGTCGCGGGGCTGGCCGGCGAAGGCTCCGCCGCACTCAGCGTCTCGATGGCCGCCGCCGGTTCCATTTTCAATTCGACCATGACCTATGTCTCCCTGAGCACGGGGATCCAGACCGGCGGCGTCATCGGCGTCGTCATGCCCTCCGGTTTCTCCATGCCGCAGTTCGTGACCGCCGCCAGCACGAATGGAGGCGTCAGCTTCTCCATCAAGACCATGTGGCCATCGGTCCTGGCCACCGTCACGGGCGACCTCAAACCCGGCCAGCAGGCCAACTTGGTACTCAATGGGGTGTATGCTCCCTGCCTCGTCTCGACCCAGACCTTCATCGTCGTTTCCGCTCAGAACGCGGCGGTGGCCCCGCGCCCCCTGTTCTCGGGTTCGCCGGCTTTGGCCGTGGTCCCCGGGTCGGCGGGCTCATTCCAGCCGGCGACGCCGTATTTCTCCCTCATGCAGGGCGCCTGGTCCGACCCCCAGATCCTGGAGGCCCGGGATGTCTGCGGCAACAAGGTCGCCGTGACCGGCAGCCCCCGGACCGCGGTCTTGCGGGGCATGAAGAAAGACCCGGCGTCGACAGGCTTCATCACGGATGCGGCCGTGGGTCTGGCGACCGCGACCACGGCCGTTGCCGTGACTTCGATCAATCTGGACTTCGCCGTAGGGCAGTCCTCCCGCAGCTTCTTCGCGGTTGCCGCCTCTTCCGGAGGCAAGACCATCGAGCTTGATTACGACCTGGGCAGCCCCAGCACCTTCTACTTCGGATTCAATGCGCTGCCCAGCGGGGCTTTGACCAACGTGTCGGTCTCCACGCAGGCCTCCCTTCTGGGGCAGACTTCCGTCACGATCGCTCCCAACGGTGACCCCTCCAACCCCCGGCAGGCCTTCATCAATTTCAACCTGGGGGCTGCGAACACCAACTGGCACGTCCTCATCAGTTCCTCGCCCCTCCTGGCCGGCGTGCCCGCGGTCCCGGTCTGGGAGACCTGGGGCTCGGGCCAGCCCGGCCTGGGCGCGGTGGCCTGGGACGGACGCTACAGCCCCTCGATCAACTCCGGCGTTCGGGTGCCCAACGGCACCTACTACATCCGATTGGAGATCGGCTTCGGCCTTCAGAACGATTCGCTCTCGGTCCAAGTCATCACCCCGCAGCTCTCCGGAACGGTTTCCGATGCCGGCAGCACTCCCGCGCTGCCTTTGGCCAACGCCTCTTTGCAGGCTTTCGGGGTATCCGGGGCGGCTTCGGCCCAGTCCGACGTGCTGGGCGCCTATGCTTTGCCGGGGCTGGGGGCCGGCGTCCAAAAGCTGGTCCTCAGCCGGGACGGGTACGTCAACGGGAATCTCAGCGTGACTTTGAACGGCTCCGGAGTCGTGTCCACCTTCACCGTCCTCTCTCAGGGTATCACGGCTTCGACGAATGCCGCCGGCGGTCTCGATTTCTTGATGAGTCGCGCCCCTGTCCTTGTGGTGATCCCCACCCTGGTGAGCTATTCGACCCAGCCCGTGGACCAATGGGGAGGGCTGCAGGTGCTCAGCAGCGATCCGTCGCAACCGCCGCTCTCTTCTCCCTTGCGCCTGCCCGCCGGGACCACGACTTTCGACGACGGGGGCCAATGGGACCCGGGGCTCAACAGCTATGTGGCCAAGACCCGGTTCAAATTCAACGTCGGGATCGGCAGCTATACCGCAGTCGCTTCCTTCGCGGATTTCGCACCCTCCAGCGCCGCGGTTTTCGTGGGCGCCAGCGGGGCCGTCTTGAATCTGCCGGCCTTCTCCAGGAAAAGCAGCGTGTCGGGTCTGGTGACGGTGTCCAGCAATACCGGCGGCCTGGCCATTTCAGTCAATGCCGTGCCCTTATCCAGCTCGACGATCCTGGCGGGAGGCTTTGCCCAGGTCTTGCTGGGTCCGGGGATCCTCAGTTCCACTTATACGATCGCGGGCTTGGACGCCGGTACCTATCTCCTGCGCGCCAATACCAACGCGTTCGCCGCTGTTTCCACTGGGCCGATCGCGATCCCGGCCTCGAGCGACGTCGCGGGCGTGGACTTCCCGACCTTCAGCGACGGCGGCAGGATCTTCGGGACGGTTCAGCTGCCGTCCGGCCTTTTCGGCATGGCCGTCAAGCTCGATATCAACGTCTGGTCGCCAGGCTCCAGCAATCTCGGCTCGACCTCGGCATACAAATCACCCGCGGACTGGATAGCCAGCAGCACCATCGATTATCTCGTGAAAGGCCTCGACAGCGGCGCCACGTATCAGCTTTATGCCAACGTGGCGAGCACGGCGAATATCAGCCTCGAGGTCGTGGAAGGCATGCCGCTCCCGGTCCATCCGAGCCTCGCGGGCGTCCGCCGGGATTTCACTTTCATCCAGAGCTCCGGCGTCCTCCTGGGGACCATCCTCCTGCCGGCCGGCAGCACGGACTTCATCGACGTGGATCTTTTCCGTACGGTGATCGCGTCGGTGCGGCCCAGCGAGGTCGGGCAATCGGAGACGTTCTCAGGGGCGCACACCCTGCCAAATTTCCGGTGCACCGCCAACAATCAGCCCGCTGCCGGCGGCTATTGCCCGGCAGGCAACTCCAGCGCCACTTTCACGGTGCCGAACCTCAACACCGAGACCATGGACGTCACCATGCTCTACCGGCGCACGGGGGGGATGCTCCGGCAGAGCGTCTCCGTGGTCAACGGCTCGACCACCACGGTCCTGGTGGACTTGACCCCTCCCACTTTCTCCATTTCCGGCGTCATCACCGACCAGATCACCAACCCGCTGTTCAACACCAACCCGCTGCTGGTCGCCAACGCGCCCTTCCTGGCGCCGCCGGGCTGGCCCGCGGACCTCTCCTCGAGCACGGCCCGCGTGCTGGCCATCCGTCAGGACGCGGACCAGTTCAACGTGGCCGTCTCCACGGTCTATGACCCGGCCAACACGCGCGTGGGCTTCCTGACCCAGGGCGGGACCTTCACCATCACCAACGTCCCGGCCGGGGTCTATTTCCTGCGCACGGAGAGCCTGCGCGCCTGCGCCACCTGCGACATCGCGGTGCCGGCCGCGGGCGCCACCATCCGGGTCGCCGCCGATGTGTCCAACCTGAATCTGGTCCTCAGCGACGGCTACTCCGCGGCCGGAACGATCTCCCTGGATGGGGGCATCCAGGACTCCGTCATCCTGCTCCTGACCCTGCGCAACCACCGCCAGGAAGTGGTGCGCTCGACCATGGTTTATCTGGGTGACGCGGCCGCCGGCCTCGTCGCCAACTCCGTGGACTACGGCTTCGCCAACCTCCCACCCGGCGAGTTCTATACCCTCTCCGTCCAGGCGGCCGGCGCACCCGCCCAATACGTAGCGGCCCCCATCAAGTTCCCCAATCCCGGTCTGGCGCCTCAAGGCCTGGCCGGGAATCTGACCCAGCAGAACGTGGCCATGAAGCGGGCCGCCTATATCATGGGTCGACTCCGGGACCTCAACACCGGCGAACTCATCACCGCGTTCAACGCGCAGCTCTTGGCGCCTTCCTTCCGCATCTCGGCCACGGCCAATCCCTGGGTGGAGGGCGGCTATTCCGAGGCGCCGCTGAGCACGGCCACGCTCAACCGCCCCATCGGCATGGACGGCTACTTCCGCGTCGGGCCGCTTCTGCCCGGCGCGGCCTACGACCTGACGCTGGCGCAGACCAGTTGGGACGCGAGCGCGCTGCTGCAGGGCAGCCAGAACTACGCTCCCGTGGTCATGAGCGGCTTGTCTCCGCAGGCCGGCGAGATCAAGGACGTGGGCGTGGTGAGCCTCAACCAGGGCCAGTTCATCACGGGCCTGGTGCGTTCCACCTCCACCGGAGCGGCCCTGGGCGGCCTCAAAGTCACGGCCCAGCCCTCCTTCGGCCTCACGATGATGAACGTGGAGACCTTCACCAACGGGGCGGGACGGTACACCCTGTGGGTCTCCACCTCGGTCTCCAGCCAATTCGACCTGACCGCGGCTCCGCGCGATGGCAACCAGGCCACGGACGGCCTGCGCTACGGCGCAATGACGGCCCGCAATGTGATCGTGGCCACGGCCGCGGTCAACTTCGACCTCCAGCCGTTGCTCGCCATGGCCACGGGCTGCGTGGTGGTGGTGGATTCCGCCACCGGCGGCGAGCTGTCCTATCCTTTCGGAGACAAGCGCGGTTATCCGGCCGCGGCGATCAATCTGCAGCCCGTGGGCGTCGTGCCGCTCAACGACCCCCTGGGCGATATCGAGGCCATAACGGATGCCGCGGGCTGCTTCGCGGTGCCCGGGCTCTCGACCGGAAGCTATTCGCTGGCGGCCACGAGCCTCGGCTACATGATCGGCAGGGCGACGGTCACGACGAATGCCGACGGGTTCCGCATCTACACCGGCTCGGACACGCCGAGCCATTACCTGCCCGGAAACACTTTGGTCCTCACCCGCGGGGCGACCGTGACCGGCCGCATCATCAAGTCCGACGGCTCCGCTCCCAACAACACCGAGGTCGGCGGAGTGGCGGCGGCCAACTTCGGCCAGAACGAACTCGTGATGGGCTCGGTGGACCTCGACCCGGTGGCCAAGACCGTCAATTCCTACTCGGTCTCCGGTTTCCGGACCGGGGTGAGCTACGATGTCATCCTGCTGCCCAAGGATGCGGCCGGCAGCATCAACATGCCGGTGGAAGGCAAGGGCGTTTCCTTCGCCGTGTCCGAGGCGACTTCGACCAAGAATATCAACCTGACGTATCTGTCCTCGGCCCTGGACTGCCTGCCCGCCTCCAAGAAATCCTTGGGCAACAACCAGTTCCAGATCAAATTCGAGTGCAACCCGTCGCTGCGCAAGCAGCTGGCCGCGGACGACGACCTGGACCTGCTGGTCGCTGTCTCCTCCTTCGATTCGGCCGGCCATCCCTTCACCGCGCCCAACGGGACCGGAAGCATGCTCACCGCGGACAAACAGCTCTCATCCGACCGCCGCCTCATCACGGTCATCTACCGGGCCGCGGCGCAAGAGGCCAATTTCTCCTTGCGCATCCGGGCTTACTCCCAGGACGTCAACCCCCGCACCGGGACCAATTATTACTTGGACCGGGTCTACAATTTCTACGCAGGCCTGGATTCGAACTCCACCAAGAAGATATCCAACATCCAGGGCGGATCGGTGGAGCTCGAGCCCACGGCCGACGACGAGGCCCTGGGCTTCTCCGAGCGCGCCCTGGTGGCGCTCACGGCGGGCAGTTTCGCGGATGATTCCGGCGTGGTCGCGGCCTCCAACACCGTCGAGGTGGGGATATCCAAGGGCAAGGACGAGAAGCTGGCCAAGAGCCTGGCCCTGCGCGCTTTGGGCTACGTGCCGGCCGGGCTCGACGTGCTCCAGAACCTCTCGGCCTATCCGCCGGAGATGGGCGCGGCCATCGCGGCCTTCCGAGGCCTGGGATCGACGCAGACCGTCGGCGGGGTCAATCCCCTGAGCTCTTTCTACAACATCTTCCTGCCCGCGGGCATCCGGCACCAGCTCAAGCAGCGCGCGGACCTGACCCTGTCCTATTCGACCATCGGTTCGTCCCGGGCCGTGGCGAACTCGGACGCCATCAACGTCTGGTTCTACAATGCGACCCTGGGACGCTACGTCAAGGAAGATACCAACCGCCGTCTCGATCCTTTCAATAAGACCATCACCGTGAGCGTGGACCACTTCTCCACTTTCGTGGTGCTCGACGGCGCGCCCACGGTCCAGGCTCCCGGCACGATCGCGACGACAGAGATCCTCGCTTTCAATTTTCCCAATCCGTCCGATTGCAAGGTCCATTCCGGCATCCAGGGAGACTCTCGGCTGAGCTGGGGAGCCGGTCCGGGAGGGATCATACCGGACTTCAAGGGGACGATGATCCGCTACTCGCTGCCGCCGGGCCCTGCGGCCGGGGCGAGCATCCAGATCTACAGCCTCAACGGCGAACTGGTGCGCAAGATAGACCAGGGCCAGGTGGCGGGCAACGGGACCTATTACTTCCCGTGGGACTGCAACAACAGCGGCGGCCGCATGGTCGCCTCCGGTGTGTACATCGGAGAGGTCCAGTGGGGCGACCAGCGCAAGTTCTTCAAGATCGCGATCATCAAGGGTAGCGGGCTATGAGGAGGCTCCTGCTGACGGCGACGGCTCTGGCGCTGTTGGCGCCGGCGCACGCCCTGAGCACCCAGGCGGGAGTGGCCGGGGCGCAGTTCCTCAAGCTCGGGGCCGGGGCCCGGGCCGGCGCCATGGCCGACAGTTTCGCGGCCCTGGCGGACGACGCTTACGCCGCCTATTACAACCCGGCCGGCTTGACCCAGCTCAAGGGCGCCCAGCTGGCAGGAGCGCACAACTCGCTCTTCCAGGGCATCAGCTACGAGGCCGTGGACTTCGCGGTGCCCTTCGGCCGCGAGGAAAGCTACTCCCGCAATGCGGTCGCGGCCGGCGTCTACTACCTCTCTGTGGGAGACATCGAGCGGCGCACCTCGGATTCGACCGATCCCATCGGGACCTTCGGGGCCTCGGACGGAGCCTACGGCCTGACCTATGCCCATGCTTTCGATCGCAAGTTCAGCGTGGGGCTGACCGGCAAGTACATCGCCCAGAACATCGATGCCTACAATGCGCGCAGCTTCTCCGCGGACGCGGGCGCCCTCTACCAGCTCGATCCGGACGGAGCCCGGCCCGTGAGCGTGGCGGCCGTGGTCAGGAACATGGGCCGCAGCTCCGGCGGCTACGTCTCCGGCAGCAACGACCCCTTGCCCTTGGGCATGACTCTGGCCGGGGCCTGTCGGGTGTTCCCCAAGAGGTTCTCTGTGGACCTGGAAGCCTCTAAATACCGCGACACCGACGTCTTCTTCGGCCTGGGCGGGGAGTACACGCATCCCTTCAACGAGAACGTTTTGGGCGCCCTGCGCTTCGGATACTCATCGCTGCGCAGGGACATCGACGGATTGAACGGCATCGCCCTGGGCGGCGGCATCAGCTTCTACAAGGCGTCCTTCGATTTCGCCTGGCAGCCCTTCGGCGTCCTGGGCGACACCTTCCGCTACTCCCTCATCGTCCGCTTCTGAGCGAAGCGCGCGGCTAGCGGTGCTCTTCGGAGCTGGCGGTCTCTTCTGTGTCGGACAGTTTATCCGCGCCGATTTTCGCGCTTTCTCCCCAGTCCTTCCGGGACTTGTGGATGACGTTGAGCTGTTCGGTGGGCTTGACGGCTGAGCCGTCGGCCGGGACGGGCTGTCGCTGCTCTGCGACCAGGCCGGCTTCCGGCTTGAGGCCGGCGAGAGGGTTCCTTGACGGGTCCGAGTTCAACGCGTCCTTGAGCTCGTCCGTGGGTTTGGCGTCCAGGTCTTGGAGTTGGAGTTCGATGGACTGCCCGCTGGCGATGCGCACCGCGGCGGTGATGCCTCCGTTGCGCTGGGTGAGCTGCCGGTGCAGGATCTGGCGCATCAAGGGGTCCTGGCTGGCCAAGGAGGACTCCTTGGAGGCGGAAGGCATGGAGGCAGGCGCTCCGGGCTCGCCCAGGGCCGGAGCGGCCGGCGTCGCCATCAGGAGCATCATCAGGATCGTCTTCTTCATGGCTGCCTCTGCCGTTAGGATAGTCCGGAGAGCGGCCGTCGGCCAGAGCCCTTGGGCCCCGAGCCGGCTAGGACTTAGGTCCTAGCGCGTGTGGCAGCCAGATGGAAGACGGGGGGACGCGGCCGGGGCGGCCGCTACTTCGGGCAGTTTCCCACGCCGAAGAAGTTGGTGCCGCACTTTCGTTTCGCGTCTTTTGGCAGGTTGGTGGCTTGGCCGTCGAAGGCGGTGCGGCCTGAGGTGCCGTCGCCCATGACCTGCTGGCTGATCGGATTGAGGACATCGGAGCCGACCTTCTGGAGAGCGCGCAGGTCGGTGGGGGTGGCGTTGCTGGCCAGGTAGAAGCTCATGTGGTCGTTCAGGAAGGGGGAGGATTTCACGATCGTTTCGGTGACCCCGCTCATTCCAGAATCCGGGTTGGAGGGGAAGCCTCCCCGCGCGTAGGTCAGGCCCGGATTGTCCTGCGCCCCGCTGATCCCGACAGAAGTTGCGCCGGACCCCGTTCCGCCGCCGGGGGGATTCGCGGGGTAAGAGGGTCCTCGGCCGGTCAGCGATCCTCCCTTCGAGACGACCTGCCCGCCCGCATCCGTCACTTGTGAAGCCGATGGGGTCGTCGAGGTCTTTGAGGCGCTCCCGGATGTCCCTGATTCATCGGAATCGGTGCGAGACGTCTGCTCGAGCGACGTCATCATGAACTGAGGATTGTTGAGGAAGGACGCGGCTTCCTTGTCGCCGGTCGCGATGCCCTGGTCCGGCGCTTGGCCCGGGTCGGCGGACTTGGCGGCCGCGGTCTGCGCCGCCGCTAGCGTCCCTTGGACATCCTTCAGGCAGCTCGGCGACTGCATGCAGTAGTCGAGGTCGATGCCGGAGCTGCTGGAGCCTCCCGGGCAGTTGCTGAGGCATTGCAGCCAGTTCTGATTGCTCAGGAACGAGTAATTATTGCCTTGGGAATCCTGGTATTTGGCGAGGAAGTCAGCGGCCTTCTTCTGGCAGGCCTTGTCGCCCTCCGCGCACTTGGTTTTGATGAACACCCAGTTGTCCGGCAGCTTATAGGTGGCCGTGCCGATCTGGATCGAATGCTGCACGAATTGGGCGGGGCTTCCGGCGGGGGCGGCGAAGGCGAGAATCAGCAGTACCTCTATGCCAACAA
>Ga0118677_10014974_pt1 | contig 10838 bp, 9 predicted proteins | sample AliMusrvi5mmetaG_FD_86154 | JGI IMG/M metagenome (GOLD analysis project Ga0118677, IMG submission 86154)
CTTCCGTCCGACAAATCCTTTCCGCAACAGCGCGGCAACGCGCGAGTCTGACGCGATGGGTTTGAGATGTTCCGCGAGTGTTTGAATTTCGCCAGCAAAGCGTCGGCTTTCGTCGCTCTCCACTACGGCGATGATCTCAGCGAGTTTAGCCTGATACCACTCCTGCCAAGCCGCTTCGCCTGCCGTGCGGTGCTCCTTCCAGTCGTGCATATCGAGCCACTGAATGTGGCTTATGCTGGCGGGTGGTTTCACCTCCGTCTCGCTCTCCACGAGGATGGTCTGAATGTTGCCGCCCTTCACGCCGGTGGCGATGGCGATTTCATCCAGGCAGACACCGGGGTCGCGAGTGGAGTGTTTGGAGAGAAAGGAGACGACGCGTTGACTGCCCATGATGCCATCGGTTATGGCGCGCCGCCAGTCGTCGCCGAACTTAATGTCGTTCTTGTCGAACCAGACATCGTGCCCGCGTTTCTCCATATCGGTCTTGATGCGCCGGACCAGTTCTTCGTTGGCATCGTGACCGTAGCTGAGGAAGATGCGCAGGGGAGCGAACGGTTTCGGCTCCGCGATTTGGCCGTGGGTAGGGCAAACCCAGAATGCGCCCACTTGGATAAGCGCCTGGCCACATTGCGGGCAAGGTCGCGCATCGCGATTGTTAGATATCTCCGGTGTAGTGGTCATGTCTTCTCAGTCGAACATTATATTATGCGTCACGTATAGTAATTCGTATTCCAAACTGTCTTTCTTCCGTTTACCAAATCTCACGTTGAAAGCAAATATGTTGTGTCTGTAATTTGACGCATAGTATAAATAGAAAATGAGCTGTGATATGCGTCAAGCAGTTCGGTGCGGTGTGGCGCCACCGAATACCAATCCGAAGCGGACGGAAGGCTACTCTTGCAATGCCTGGCTTAATGGGGTTCGGCGGTTTGTATGATCAGGCGTGTTTTGCTGCACTCATATACGAACGAAGTACGGCTTTCATCTTCGTCTGATAGCCTCGACCGGTTTCTCTGAACCAGGCTACCACAGATTCTATGCAACCATCCGCAGAACTCTTGCTCTTGGAACACCAAGCCTGAAAAGAGTGTACATAAGAAGGTCTATACTGACCGCGGAATCGCCTTTTTCCATTTTTGCAACCCGTGATTGGCTGGTTTTCAATTTTGTTTCCAGCAATGCTACATCTGCTATTACCCCTTTATCACGCCCAGCGGCTGTAATTTTGCCACAATCTCAACCAGATCGGTCTGGGATGCCATAACATCATCTATGTTCTTGTAGGCCTGGGGAGCTTCGCTCAGATCCAGGTGCCCTTTGCGGTCCTTGCCCCACCTCCCAAAGACAATTCCTTCCATAGCCCTGTCGCATTCTTCAACACTCAACTTCCGGCAGGCCTCGTTCCGGCCCATTATCCTGCCTGCCCCATGGGAACAGGACATGAATGACTCCGTATTGCCAAGTCCGCGCACAATATATGAAGATGTGCCCATGGAGCCTGGAATAATTCCCATCTGACCTTTGTTTGCAGATGTGGCGCCTTTGCGATGAATATAAACTTCCCTGCCGAAATGGCGTTCCGTGGCACAGTAGTTATGATGAATGTTTATCGTCTGCGTCACATGGCACCGGGCCCGGCGGCACACGATCTCCGAGAAACGTTCCATCATCAGCTCCCTGTTCCTGGCGGCGAATCGCAGGGCAAAATTCATTGCCGCCAGGTATTCACCAGCCTCCGGGCCGTCACCCGGCAGCCACGCCAGGTCCCTGGAAGTCAGAGGAACATCCTGTTTCTCGCACAATCGCTGCGCAGCCCGGTGATAGTGTTCGGCTATTTTCAGGCCGAAGTTCCGGCTCCCGCTGTGAATCATCAGCCAGACAAGACCGTCATCACATGCCTGTATTTCTATAAAATGGTTTCCACCCCCAAGAGTGCCAAGCTGGCGCCTGGCCGAATCCAGCTCCTGCCTTATCGGCGGACATTCCACGGGTGCGGACTTCCACCCGGCCCAGTCCTGGGGCGATTTCTGGTGCTCAAAACCCACCGGGATCACGCCACGCGTTTCACCCATGATTTCTTTTATCAGCCTTGTATTCATCATGCCGGCTTCAAGGTCCGTCTCGGCAGCCAGCATTCCACAGCCAATATCAACGCCAACAGCATTGGGAATAACCGCATTGATACAGGCGATGACACCGCCGATAGGCATTCCATATCCGACATGACAGTCAGGCATCAACGCAACATGCTTATAGGTTACATTAAGCCCGGCCAGGTTCTCGGCCTGCTCAAGGGCCCCGGCCTCGACCGTCCTGCACCACGATTTGATCGGGATGCGCTTATCTGTTCGTTCCCATTCCATGATTAATTGCCGATCTAAGATTTCCGATTGATGATTAGCGGAGCATTGCAGCGTTAATAAATTCACATTTCAACATGTTTGACATTTCCCCCACCCTCAATCGGCATTCTGAAATCATAAATCGGAAATTTCTTACCGATCCTTTATTCTTTCGAACTCCTTCGCAAAAGCTTCCGCAGTTTCGGGCGATTCGATTACGACGAGATTTTCATAATTCATGATTGTTGCCGGAACGGTGTAATTATAGGAACCGGTGAGCACCCGCTTACGGTCGATCACCATGAACTTGTGATGCATGGCCGCATGTTCGTCCGACATCGTGACCGCATGACAATGAACGCCCTGCTTCTTTAAATAGGTAATGGCATCGTCCATCGACTCAAGTTCTCCCTGCCGCGCATCATATTTGACGATTACCTGCACGCCGCGTTTAACAGCCTTTACGAGCGCGGCGTTGATGTTTCTGCGCGTCAGACTGAAGATCGCCACCAGAATCTCTTTTTTCGCCAGGGAGGCTTCTTTTATAACCATGGTCTCGCAGTCTTCGCCAAACGCAGGCCTGACAACCGCCTGAGAAGTTTCCCCGGCCGGCAGGTTCTGCAGCAAAGCCAGGAAAACCAGTCCGGATATTACAACGTTAATTTGCTGCTGGAATGACTCTGTCGGACTAAAAGCGGCGTCAAGCCGCCGCAGTCCAAAGCGGGGAGGAAAAAATATTTTCTTATGTAGGGCTCGCGCTTGTGCGATGCCGTTTTCGAGAAATATTCGCAAGAACGGACGGCGCGCCGCATCCGCCGTCGCTAAGAAGCTATGGCAGGACGCGAGCGGCGGCCCTACGAAATCCGCCTGTACGTTGATTTTCAAATTTCCATTGTAGAAACTATTCATTTCCCGTAAATTAGCCGTCTTTCATGAAAAAGTCATTGAAATACAGAGCAACTCTTTCTGATGCGCGGCGCATCATCGTAAAGATGGGCAGTCGCGTTCTGGTGCAGAATACCGGCCGCCCTGACATCCATCAGATCAGGAGCCTTGTCAACGAGATTGCGCGTCTGCAAAGGTCTGGCCGCGAGATTGTTGTGGTAACATCAGGCGCCATTGGGGCCGGCATGGAGGCGCTCGGCATGAAGGAAAGGCCCACCTCACTGCCCGACCTCCAGATGTCAGCCGCAGTTGGACAATGCCGCCTTATGTCAAGATATGACATCATGTTCTCCGAGGCAGGCTGCAAAGTCGGCCAGGTACTCCTTACTCACGATGACTTTCAACAGAAAATACGCCTTACCAATGCGCGCCGCACAATGGAAAATATGATCCGCAACAAGGTGATTCCGATTGTAAATGAGAACGATGTTGTGGCTGATGATGAAATCAAGGCCGACCTCGTCCTTGGCGATAACGACCTGCTCGCATCGCTTTTGGCAAAATTGATCAGGGCAGACCTGCTGATAATGCTTACCACCGTCGATGGTCTCAGGGAATCAAAGGGCGGAAGAAGCATCAGGGTAAAATACCTGGAGTCTATAACCAGGGACACTTATGCACTTGTTACAGGAAGTAAATCGAAACTCTCAAAAGGCGGCATGGCCTCCAAATTGCGTGCCGCCGAATCGGTCTCAAAATCCGGCTGTTCCGCTCTGATAGCAAACGGGCGCCAGAAAAATGTCCTTACCAGAATCATGAGCGGCAGCGATGTCGGAACGCTCATTCTGGCATCAGCCATGTAAGAATTCCGGAAAATGGAAATCATGAAACTTCACAATGAAATGATCGCCATGGGTGACCGCGCAGTAGCGGCGGCGCGCGCGCTGCTCCTGCTCAGTTCCCGCAGAAAAAACACCATTCTTCAGGCAATGGCCGACGAGATTGATGCGCGCCGGACTGCGCTGAAAGAGGCAAATCGCAAGGATGTCGATGAAGCCACGGCCGAGGGATTGCCGCCAGCAATGATTGACCGGCTCATTCTCACAGACAGCCGGATTGACGCCATGGTTCACGGCATACGCTCCATCATAGGCCTCAAGGACCCGATCGGCACAAGGATCAGCCGGTGGATCAGGCCGAACGGCCTTGAGATAATCAAGCGGCGTGTGCCCATCGGCGTCATTGCGATAATCTACGAGTCGCGCCCGAATGTCACTGCTGACACCGCTGTTCTCTGTCTGAAAACCTCCAATGCGGTCATCCTGCGAGGCGGAAAAGAAGCAATGAACTCGAATATTGCCATTGCCGATGCACTGGTGGCAGGCGGCATAAAACACGGCATGCCTAAAGACGCCATACAGTTGATACGCACCGCGGACAGGGACGCAGTCAGGGAACTCGTCCAGATGGAAGGCCGCGTTGATCTTGCTATTCCTCGCGGAGGCGAGGCGCTGATCCGCGCGGTAACCAGCCAGGCACGTGTGCCGGTAATCAAACATTACAAAGGAGTTTGCCATATCTACGTTGATGAATCAGCCGATCAGGCGATGGCCATGAAGATTGTAGAGAATGCAAAATGCCAGCGTCCCGGCGTCTGCAATGCCATGGAGAAGCTCATCGTCCACGAAAAGATTGCAGCTGATTTTCTGCCTAAGATGGCGGAACGTTTTCGCCAGTTAAAAGTGGAACTCAGGGGAGACGAAGCATCCATGCAGTTTGTGCCATGGATGAAGGCAGCCACAGAAGACGACTGGTATGCGGAGTATCTGGATCTAATCCTTACAGTGAAGATTGTGCCTTCGGTCAGGGCGGCGGTTGATCACATAAACAAATACGGCTCTAAGCATTCCGACGCCATCATTACGGAAGATGAAACCGCCAGGAAACTGTTCTTGAACGAGGTGGATTCGGCTGCAGTTTATGTCAATGCATCAACGCGATTCACTGATGGCGGCGAATTCGGAATGGGCGCCGAAATAGGAATCAGCACTGATAAAATACATGCCCGCGGGCCAATGGGACTGGAAGAACTCACCTCATACAAATACGAGATACAAGGCAACGGCCAGATCAGGGAATGAGGCGGGGGACTTGCCGATTATAGATTGCCGAATGTCGATTGAAGATGGGGATAAAAGAGAGGCAAATAGACATAGCCTTGATTCAGTAATTTGAAATCAACAATCGGAAATCTAAAATCGGAAAATTCTTCTCACTTATTTTCCGGCATGGACTTCTTTGTGGTTGTCTCCGGCGCTTCACTCTGAATCACAACTGGCACAGAGAGCTTCTCAATTTTCTTGGGCGCTTCCGGGGCTGGAGCAACGGGCATCGAGCCCTTGGCCCTCTCTCCCGGCTTGCCATATTTACCATACCGCCGGCGCTCTGTATTCTTGTCCTCAAGAGTGAGTTCATATTCTTTGGCAATCCACTTCCACTCCGCGGTAGTAAAGTTGAAGGTTTCGTTAAGCGAATTAAATACTTCCATTATTTTAAGGGTTGGTATGCGCTTTACGTCGGAACACCAGGCAGAGACTTCGCCAAGAGTCGGAGGAACATCCTTTTCGGTACCGATAATAATGGTCTTGCCGGGTTTGACTGCAAAAATGCGGCCGGCGCCATAGTCGGCATAAGTCGTCTTGGCCCACGCGCTTCCATCCCAGACATAAAGCGACTGGCCGGTCTTGACTCCAATCTCGCTGTACGACACCAGAAGGATGTTCCTCCTGAGTTTTGCAACATCAAACGCCATCTGAACGGTAGTATAGTGAGAAGGAATAACGAGCAAGGTGGGTGCATCAGAATCAGCCCCTGATACCGAGGGGGAATAACTGAATAAACCCATGATCATCAATGCAATAACACACAACGAAAAGCTTTTCCCAAACATAATATACCTCCTTGAAGAAGTCAGAACGTAAATTGATCTGATTAATAGTCTTTTTTGAGATAATCAGCCGTTGAGGGCTTGCTGTCAAACCTATTTTTAGAAGTTTTGGCACTGTTGACTGGGGCAAGCCGGTATAGTACAGTTCGCCAGCTTAAATAATAACGAGTAAGGAGACATAATAATGAATAGAGTTTATAATTTCTGCGCAGGTCCGGCGGTTCTTCCTGAAGAAACGCTTCTTGAAGCACAAAAAGAGTTGCTGGATTTTAACGGCTCCGGCATGTCAGTTCTGGAATGCAGTCATCGCGGCAAGGAATATGCGGCAGTTCATGACGAGTGCGTGGCCAATCTCAAGAAACTGCTGAAGCTTTCAGATGATTACGCCGTGCTGTTCCTGCAGGGCGGCGCAAGCACCCAGTTTGCAATGGTCCCGATCAACCTCCTGACAAACGGGCAGACTGCGGATTACGTTAATTCCGGCGCCTGGGCATCCAAGGCAATCAAAGAAGCCAAACTGATCGGTAAGGTTAATGTTGCTGCAAACTGCGAGAAGGAAATCCCGACCAGGGTGCCTTCAGAAAAAGAAATGAAGCTTACGCCCGGCGCTGCGTATGTTCACATCACATCGAACGAGACAATATCAGGCGCACAGTACAAGGCCTTCCCGAAAACGGAAGCGCCGCTGGTATGCGACATGTCGTCCGACTTTCTTTCAAGGCCGTTTGACGCAAACCAGTTTGGCCTCATCTATGCAGGCGCACAGAAGAACCTCGGCCCTGCAGGCGTTGCGGTTGTTGTCATCCGCAAAGACCTGGCAGAGCGCGTTCCGGCGAACACGCCCACGATGTTCAAATACAAGACACACATCGAGGAGAATTCACTGTACAACACGCCTCCGTGCTTCACCATCTATATGATCAATCTGGTTACACGCTGGATTGAAAAGATGGGACTCGAAAATCTCTACAGACAGAATGTCCAGAAGGCAAAGAAAATCTATGATGTGCTGGACAACAGCAAGTTTTACAAAGGCACGGCTGTCAAGGAATGCCGTTCCGACATGAATATAACATTCCGCCTCCCCAGCGAGCAGCTGGAAGAGCTGTTTGTGAAGGAAGCAAGCGCTCAGAGAATGAAAGGGCTCAAGGGGCATCGTTCCGTTGGCGGCATTCGCGCCTCCATCTACAACGCATTCCCGGTCCAGGGCGTTGATGCGCTTGTCTCCTTCATGAAGGAGTTTGAAAAGAAGAACGGTTAGCCGGGCCAGGCTGGCGGCCCCGATTGCTGAACCAAATAAATGAAAAACATATACAATAAAATGAAGTCTTGATCGTTTATGTAGGCATAGGCGCTTAGTGAAGATTCAGTAAACAGGATAATAACAACATACAGAAAGGAAAGAGCATGAAAAAGATAGGGTTCGCAGTATTGGGTATCATCACCGCCGCAGCATTGACAGTTCCAGTAATGGCTCAGGACGGTTCGGATAAAAAGCCTGAGAAACAGCATAAGAAGGGCGAAAAAGCTGAATGGTTCAAGAAGGCTGACGCAAACGGGGATGGAAAACTGTCTCTGGACGAGTTCAAGGCAGCATGCACAAAGGGTGACGCTGAAAAGAAGTTTGCAGAAGCCGACACCAACAAAGACGGCTTTCTGACACCTGAAGAACTTAAGGCTGCACACGAAAAGCATGCCGGTGGCGCCAAGCATGACAAGCCAGCCAAGGAATGCAAGACTGATAAGCCCGCCGCAGAAGCCGGTAAATAAATAAGCAAAGAAGCGCCAAATAAACAAATAAAGAAGGCCGCCGGTTCGGCGGCCTTCTTTTTGTTTTGCAACGTCTGATCATTACGACAATTTCATGCCACATCTATTCACATGATATATTCTCGTATCTATTTCGCCATCACAACAACTGTCTGAATCGTCACCGGGCCGAGCAGGCCGGATTCCTGGAGAGGCTGATCCTTCTTCCATAAACGCCAGCTGGTAAACGTGAATCGGCCTGTCGGGCTGGGCTTCCCGTCCTCCAGCCATTGCGGCCATTTCTTGAGCGTGCCGTTATCATTTCGTTCACTGTCCTCCGGCAGAAGTTCATCGCCGATCATGCGGTTAACACACAGGTTGACAACCTTGATTTCCAGGATGTTCTCACCGGACTTGACTGCGTCTGTAATGTCCACGCGATACGGTGGCTTCCAGAGAATGCCGAGATCCTTGCCATTCAGCTTCACCTCAGCCATCACGGCGACCTTGCCCAGGTCGAGATACAAATTTCTCTCTGTGCCTTTGTTACTTTGTGCCTTCTTGTCCAGCGTAGTAAGGCCACCGGCTGCTGGCCGGATTATTCATTGAAGAAACATGTTTGCATTTGAAATACTATCGGAGCGTTCGATATGTTCGGCAGTCATAACCCGTATAGCATTGGTGCATGGTGCCCCAAGCGTAGTTTGGTTCCGGGCAGGTCATTATTCATTGGTGAGGCCGTCGCAAGATTGGTTCTCCCCCAGGTCAGACTTCGTAGTACAGGCCAACCCGGGCCGATTCATATCGTCGAATAAGGAGCAGATTATGGATTCGACAGGTACAAAGAAGAAGAACAGGGGCAGTGTGTTAGGACGTTTACCGGTAATTCAAGCGAATGTTGCTGGAATTGATCTGGCATCTACTGAGCATTGGGTCGCCGGTCCGATAAATAATGAGAGCGCAGCCAACGTCCGGAAATTCGGTACGCGTACACATGAATTAATCGCTATTGCCGAATGGCTGAAGGAGCAAGGTGTTGTTTCGGTAGCCATGGAAAGTACAGGGGTATACTGGATTCCTCTTTATGAGGTTTTGGAATCCAGAGGATTTGAAGTGATTTTGGTCAATGCACGACAGTTAAGTCACGTGCCTGGGCGCAAGACAGACATGCTAGACTGTCAATGGTTACAGTTGTTGCACAGTTGCGGTTTGTTGCAAGCATCTTTTCGTCCAAAAGAGTCTATTTGTCGTCTCCGGAGTTTGCAACGACAGATGGCGTGTTTTGTGGCTGCTAGAACCAGGGCCATCCAATGGATGCAAAAAGCACTTGATCAGATGAATATACAAGTCCATAGAGCCGTTACCGAAATTAATGGCAAGACAGGTCTGGCAATTGTTCGCGCAATTGTGAGCGGTCAACGCGATGCGATGGTTTTGGCAGAACTTCGCGACAAGCGCTGCAAAAAAAATGCGACAGAAATTGCGTCATACTTACGCGGCAATTGGCGTGACGATCACCTTTTTAATCTAAAAATGGCATTACAGAATTACGATCACATTGAAGAAATGATAGCACGTTACGAAAAAGAGCTTCAAATTCAAATCGACGCACTTCAGCCACCAGAGCGTCGCGAGCAATCAGCTCCAACCACTCCCAACAATCAGAAAAAGCACTATTTTACCGCTCGTGGATACGAAGAAGACCGTACACGTCTGTGGCGTTTGAGCGGTGCTGACCTCACTCGCATTGACGGTATAAGCACAGATGCAGCTCGTATCGTCCTCTCCGAGGTCGGTCCCGATGTTACAGCGTTCCCAACGGAAAAGCACTTTGTATCATGGTTGCGTCTGAGTCCAAGATCTTCTGTCTCCGGTGGCAAGCAACTGCCGAAAAAGCGTAATGGTACAGGGTCCACTCGAATAGCAAGTGTCCTCCGTATGTCGGCACTTTCCGTTGGTCGAACGAATACCGCGCTGGGCGCATTATATCGCAGACTCGCACGTCGCAGAGGCGCTGATCTGGCCATTTTTGCCACTGCACGCAGGCTTGCAACCCTTATCTATCGTACACTCCGTTTTGGCCAAGAATATACCGATGAGGGTGCCGATGCCTACGACGCCCGCTTTCAGGCACAGCGCTTACGTAATCTCCAGGCAAATGCAGCACAGATTGGATATCAAATTGTCCCATTACCCTCATCATAGGTTCATGTTTCAGGTCAGCCTTGGCGAAGACAGATGTGCCTTCTGAAAGCTCGAAAACCTTCCGATACGTCGCCGAACCCGAGAAATATTTCACACCGTTGTCGCTGTGTTCGCTCCAGGAAACGAGATTTTCCAACTCCACTTTTTCAGGCGCACCCCAGCCAGGTGTAAACTTCAATTCCCAGGGCCCCTTGATTTCAACCGGAGCGGACAAGTTGGACACTGCCACCTGGCGGATTCTACCATCCGCAGTCTTGATCTCGTAGGTTCCATTCTGCGAGATTTCCCGTGAAACAAGGTCATATACCGGTCCCTGCACTGCATCGGCCCCGGCAGGTCTGGATTGCGCAAGTTTTGAAATCTCCTCCGCAGAAAGCGCATTCCGGAACTGCTTAAGCCCTGCAAGCTGTCCATTGAACGCTTTTATCTGCCGGCCATGGCTGACTCCAACGCCGGAATGAACGATCATTCTGCCTTTTAAACCTTTGCGGGCAAATTGGCCGTTAAGGTAGAGGCTCGGAACCCCATCCTGATACACCACCGCAACATGGGTCCAGTCGGCGATCGGCGCGGCATAAACCAGGAGCGTCGGAAAATATTCACCGCCATGTTCATAAACGCAGACACCATTCCTGCCTGCACCGAACCCGGCGCCGGCATTGCCTGCAGTCCATACTTCATGTCCAGGCGCGGGATAAACAACATCATTG
>Ga0118677_10014302_pt2 | contig 10837 bp, 7 predicted proteins | sample AliMusrvi5mmetaG_FD_86154 | JGI IMG/M metagenome (GOLD analysis project Ga0118677, IMG submission 86154)
CGCGGCCTACATATGCGCTTACGGGGATATCATCTCCCTGGAAACGGTTGACTTTGTCGAAGATCTGACGGATGAAATCGGATTTTGAAGGATCCTTTACTTCGGCAGGGATGACAAGCTTTGCCCATTCGGCAGGAACTTCCACCTTCTCCGGTTCGCCACCTTTATCAATGGCCATATAGTTCATGTTCACGATCTCCTCACCCTTGCGGCCATAGGTCTTGTAAATGGCCTTCTTCATCATTTCCACTGCAAATTCGTAAGGAATGACGTTGGCCAGTTTGAAGAATGCAGACTGCATGATGCTGTTGGTGCGGTTTCCGAGTCCGATACCATCGGCGATCTTCGTAGCGTCGATGATATAGAAGTTGATTTTGTGTTGCGCCAGGTATTTCTTCATGTGATCGGGAAGGCGTTTTTTTGTCTCTTCCGCATCCCAGATACTGTTCAGCAGGAAAGTACCGCCATCTTTCAATCCCACAAGCATGTCGTATTTCTCGAGGTAAGCCGGAACGTGGCATGCTACGAAATCCGGTGTGATCACCAGGTAAGGGGAACGGATCAGCTGATCGCCGAAACGAAGGTGAGAAACCGTGATACCGCCTGATTTCTTGGAGTCGTAGGCGAAATAAGCCTGGGCATACTTGTCGGTGTTTTCACCGATGATCTTGATGGAGTTCTTGTTGGCGCCAACCGTTCCGTCAGAACCGATACCGAAGAATTTCGCGGAAAAGGTTCCCGGGGGAGCGATGTCAACTTCGGGAAGCAGGGGCAGTGAATGAAAGGTCACATCATCTACGATGCCTACTGTAAAATGGTTTTTGGGTTCTTTCAGTTTCAGGTTATTGAATACGGAAAGGATCTGGGCAGGGGTGGTGTCTTTTGAGCTCAAACCATAGCGGCCTGCGAGGATCACGGGGCGGTCCTTGCGGTCGTAGAACATATCGCGGATATCCAGGTAGAGCGGATCGCCATTGGCTCCGGGCTCTTTAGTGCGGTCAAGCACAACAACTGTCTTTGCTGTTGCCGGGAATACATTGAAGAAATATTTTTCAGAGAACGGGCGGTAGAGGTGAACTGAAACGAGGCCAACCTTCTCCCCTTTTTCAATCAGGTGGTCTATCACCTCTTTAATGGTGTCGGTGATGGAACCCATTGCAACGAGAACCTTATCAGCATCCTTAGCGCCATAATAGGTAAACGGGTGGTATTCGCGTCCTGTCAGTTTGGTGATCTCCTGCATGTAGTTTTCAACGATATCGGCTACCGGTTCATAGAAACTGTTGACTGCCTCTTTTGCCTGGAAGAAGATGTCAGGGTTCTGGGCAGTACCACGGGTTACGGGGTGTTCTGGGTTGAGAGCGCGGTCGCGGAATTCCTGGAGTGCTTTGTAATCGATCAGACCAGCCATATCTTCATTCTCAAAAGCTTCGATCTTCTGGATCTCATGGGATGAACGGAAGCCGTCGAAGAAATGAAGGAATGGAATGCGTGATTTGATAGCAGCAAGGTGGGCAATACCTGCGATGTCCATGATCTCCTGAACGCTGCCGCTTGCCAGCATGGCAAAGCCGGTCTGGCGGGTGGCATAAACGTCGCTGTGATCACCAAAAATGGACAGTGCATGTGCGGCAACTGTACGGGCACTTACATGAAGTACGCCCGGGAGCAGTTCGCCGGCGATCTTGTACATGTTCGGGATCATCAGCAGGAGTCCCTGGGAGGCAGTGTAGGTACTGGAGAGGCTTCCTGACTGGAGTGCTCCGTGTAATGCACCGGCGGCGCCGGCTTCTGATTGCATTTCCACAACCTTCACCTCGTCGCCGAAAATATTTTTACGGCCATGGGCAGCCCACTCGTCAACGTTTTCGGCCATATTGGAAGAGGGAGTGATGGGGTAGATGGCGGCAACCTCACTGAACATGTAGGCCATATGCGAAGCAGCCTGGTTCCCGTCACAGGTGATAAAATTCTTTTTCTTTTTCATTGGAATATAATTAAGATTTTAAAAGATCACAGGAATATCCCGGAAGCCAGGGCTTTTAACCAAAGCCACAGCCCTACGGGATATTTCATAATATTTTGATATATAGTTTATTAAATAATTATTTTGTGAATCCATTAACAGGTGCAAAGGTAAGATTTCTTTTTCAAATAACCTGCTGAATCTGGTCTTTTTATGAAGGACCTCCGAAATTCCCGTGAATCCTTCCAAATCCTTAAAATCAATTACTTTTACAAAAAAAATTCAGGTGATATTTCCGAATAATTTTGAACAAAAGATTGGCTTTGATGTGATCCGGGAGATCCTTGCGGGATCCTGCCTGAGTCCGCTGGGAAAACAGTTTGTTGAGAAGATCAGTTTTTCCCCGGATGCAGGAACGGTGAAGCGAAGGCTGAGGCAGACGGAGGAGTTCCGGCAGATCCTGGCTTTTCACGGGAATTTCCCGGCCCAGGATTACTATGACATGACCTCCGAACTGGTGCGCATCCGGATCGCCGGGACCTATCTCGAACCGGAACACCTGGCGCAGCTGAATGCCTCCCTTACTTCTATCCTGCGGATACTGAAGTTCCTCGATGCCCAGCCTCCCGAAAAATTCCCGGAGGTATACCTTCTGAAAAGAGACGTGGCCATTGACCCGGCTGTCCTGAAAAAGATCGTCAGGATCATTGATGAGCGGGCTGAGATCCGGGACGACGCTTCACCCGAATTAAAAAAGATCCGGAAGGACAGGAATTCCAAGCTGGCCTCGGTGGAAAAAAAGATCATGCTGAGCCTGAAGACGGCCCGGCAATCAGGATGGACGCCCGACGATGCAGAGGTGACCATCCGCAACGGACGTCTTGTCATCCCGCTCCTCGCCACGCATAAGCGCAGCATCACCGGTTTCATCCATGACCAGTCGTCGACCGGACATACTGTTTATCTCGAGCCGGCCGAGGTTCTTGAGACCAATAACGAAATCCGCGAACTGGATTACGCGGAGCGGCGGGAGATCATCCGCATCCTGATCGAATTTACAGACTTCCTTCGTCCTTACAGCGAGGAACTTATCGAAGCTTATCACTTCCTCGGCCTGGTGGATTATATCCGCGCCAAGGCATTGTTTGCCCTGCACATCCATGGGCTGCTTCCAAAAAACATTGTTGACACCCCTTTCCTCGACTGGAGAGACGCGGTACATCCCCTTCTCTTCCTCTCACATGAAAAGCTTAAAAAGCAGGTCATCCCTCTTACTATTTCCCTGAATTCAGAACAACGGATCCTGGTGATCTCGGGACCCAATGCCGGGGGAAAATCGGTTTGCCTGAAAACAGTAGGTTTGCTGCAGTATATGTTCCAGTGCGGCCTCCTGCCACCGGTAAGGGAGGACTCGGAGTTCGGGATCTTTGAGCGCATCTTTATCGATATCGGGGATGAACAGTCACTCGAGAACGACCTCAGTACCTATACCTCCAAATTATACAATATAAAGTTCTTCCTGGAGCACCTTAATGAAAAGTCAATTTTCCTGATCGACGAGTTCGGCACGGGTACCGACCCCTCAATGGGAGGTTCCATTGCGGAGGCCAGCCTTGAAAAGATCAACCTGAAAAAGGCATTCGGGGTGGTAACCACCCATTATTCAAACCTGAAGTTGCTGGCAGGAAGGGTTGATGGTATCTTTAATGGTGCCATGCTCTTTGATTCGGCGAAGATCCGCCCGCTCTATCAGCTTAAAACCGGCAAGCCAGGCAGTTCTTTCGCTTTCGAGATCGCCCGGCAAATCGGGTTTCCCGAAGATGTTCTGCAGAAGGCCTCCACCCTCACCGGGAAAAGCCAGCTCGATTTCGACCGGGAGCTCCAGGACCTGGAGGTTGAAAAGGATCAGATCATTAAAAAATCAACCGAACTGAATGTGGCTGATGAATTCCTGAATGAACTCATCCAGAAATACAAAATGCTGACCGAGAACCTGGAAGCCTCGAAAAAAGAGATCATCCAGAAGGCCAAGGATGAAGCCCTGCGGATTCTGAATACCTCGAACAGCATCATCGAAAAGACTATCAAAGAAATCCGTGAAAGCCAGGCTGAGAAGGAAAAGACAAAATCAGCCAGGACCACCCTGATCAAACTGAAGGAAAAGCTGGTGGAGGAACCTCCCGAGCCAACGCCCCAGCCATCCGGGAAAGAGCAGGTGTTTCATGACCTCTCGAGCATCCGGATCCCGGCAGGCCCTGCTGTCAGGCCGGCGCCTGCAAGGCCAAGAGTACCCTACCAGTCATTTTATGACGACCTCCACGTCAAACTTCAGAACTTCCAGATGACGCTCGACCTGCGCGGTAAACGTGCCGACGAAGCACACTCCTTAATCCAGCGTTACATCGACGACGCCCAGTTGCTCTCTATCCCGGAGGTGAGGATTCTCCATGGAAAAGGTAACGGCACATTGCGGCAGATCACCCGGGATTACCTCAAGACCGTGAAGGAGATAAAAAAGTACCAGGACGAGCGGATCGAAGCCGGTGGCGCAGGGATCACCGTGGTTCAGTTCAGGTAATTCACTATCCTGCTGATCCCTTACCAGTTGCAGGCGGCCGGTGAGTGTGGTCAGAGTTTATTTGCTTATTCGACAATTTGATATTACCTTTGCACTCCTTTGTTTTAAAAAATTCACATGAGTTTACGACAGAAGACTTCAGATTTAAAGAAGAGGATGCAGGAAGCCCTGAAAGGTGGAGGCGAGCAGGCAACTGAGAAGCAGAAAGCATCCGGAAAAATGACCGCACGGGAAAGGATACTGGCATTGCTGGATCCCGGTACCTTCCATGAATATGATCTTTTTGTTAAGCATGCCGGGGTTGATTTCGACATGGACAAGAAATACCTTCCGGGTGATGGTGTCATCACCGGAACGGGGTCCATCAGCAGCTGGCCGGTTTGTATCTTTGCCCAGGACTTCACGGTTGCGGGCGGTTCACTCGGATACATGCATGCCAAGAAGATTACCAAGATCATGGACCACGCTATGAAGATGAAGGTGCCACTCATCGGGATCAACGATTCCGGTGGCGCCCGTATCCAGGAAGGGGTTAACTCCCTTGCCGGTTACGGAGAGATCTTTTATCGCAACACCCTGGCATCCGGGGTTATCCCTCAGATCTCCGTGATCCTCGGCCCATGTGCCGGCGGCGCTGTTTATTCCCCTGCCCTTACCGATTTCGTTTTCGTGGTGGACAAGATATCCAAGATGTTCATCACCGGACCGGAGGTCATCAAGACCGTTCTCGGCGAAGAGATTTCGATGGAAGACCTGGGCGGTGCCCGCGTTCATGCAGAGATCACCGGGAATGCCCACTTCTTCGCTGAAAGCGAGCAGGAGTGCTTCGCACAGATAAAAAGGCTTGTCAGCTTCATTCCCTGGAACAACGAAAAGACCGCTGAGTCCTTCCCGAAAAAATCACCGAAAACCCGGGTTTTCAAGATCGATTCCATCTTCCCTACTAACCCGATGCAGCCTTACGATGTGCGGGATATCATCAAATGTCTTTGCGATGATTCCGACTTCTTTGAAGTACAGGAGCATTGGGCAGGGAATATCGTGATCGGATTTGCACGTCTCGATGGACAGACTGTAGGCTTCGTCGCCAACCAGCCCATGGTGCTGGCCGGCGTCTTGGACGTCGATTCATCCGACAAGGCTGCCCGTTTTATCCGTTTCTGCGATGCCTTTAACATTCCGCTGGTCACCCTTGTCGACCTGCCTGGTTACCTGCCCGGCGTCGACCAGGAACATGCCGGCGTTATCCGTCACGGAGCAAAAGTATTGTATGCCTATTCAGAAGCCACCGTTCCCAAACTTACCGTCATCCTTCGGAAAGCTTATGGCGGAGGTTATATCGCAATGTGCTCGCACCATCTCCGCGCCGACTTCGTACTGGCATGGCCCACGGCAGAGATCGCCGTCATGGGACCTGAGGGCGCAGCGAATATTATTTTCAGAAGTGAGATCAAGGCTTCGGAGAACCCGGAAGAGACCCGCAAAAAACTGATCGAAGATTACCGTCAGAAATTTGCGAACCCATACGTGGCTGCTGCTTATGGCTATGTTGACGCTGTCATCGAGCCCGGCGAAACCCGTAATTTCCTGATCCACTCCTTAACCATTGCTGCAAACAAGCGTGAAACCCGTCCGGTTAAAAAACACGGAATTCCGCCATTTTAATCTGAACATTTTCATTTTCCGGCAGTCCGTAACGATACAACTTCATTCCCGGCCGCCTGAACACGTTCGATCAGAAAAAATTTAATACTGTTAGCATGGACATTGAAAACCCGGAACCGAAATATACCGTTCTGCCGTTGGAAGACGGGGATTTCAGGACGACCTTAACCAATAAGTACCTGAGCCGTAAAGCATATCTGCCGCCGGATCCGAAAAAGGTATATGCCTTCATACCCGGAACCGTCATAAAGATCCACGTCAAGGAGAAGGAAAAGGTAAAAAAAGGAGAACCCCTGCTGGTATTCCAGGCTATGAAGATGAACAACATCCTTATGGCACCCATTACCGGCGTCATTAAAAAGATCAGCGTAAAGGTCGGCGAGATCGTGCCAAAAACACAGGTCCTGATCGAGTTTAAATAAGAGCGGGAATAGAATTCAGGCGTATATTCCCCGGAGATTTTGGTAATATCGAAAAAATCCCTACATTTGCACGCTTTTTGATAATTTATTCCACAACGGAAAGAAACCGGAAAATCAATGGAATAAGTCCGATCGTAAACAAATAACACTTAAAATACACATGGCAAATCACAAATCAGCTGAAAAACGAATCCGTTCTTCCGAAACAAAAAAAATATCCAACCGCTACAAGGCAAAAACAACCCGTAACGCGGTAAAAAAACTCAGGGGTCTGACTGCTGCGGAAGAGATCACCAAGGCACTTCCGGAAACTGTTTCCATGCTGGATAAACTCGCAAAGAAAAGGGTTATCCACAAAAACAAGGCTTCCAACCTCAAGTCAAAGCTGATGAAGCAGGCGAATGCCGCTGCCAAACCTAAGGAATAGGTAATACCAAACGATTTCATGGCACCATCGGTAACACCGGTCAGTTATGGCCTGTGTTCTGTTGGTGCTTTTTTTTATTTAATATTGCACGATGGACCAGCCCGTCATAAGCAAAAATGAACTCTTGAACATCGAGGAGGTCGTTGCGGCCAAGAACCCGCGGCTTCACCGGATGCTGCCGGGTTTTCTCTTCTCACTTCTCCGCAGGATCATTCACGAGGATGACCTGAATAAGCTCAATGCCGACAACATGAACCCCGACGGACTTAAGTTTGTGAACGGGGTTCTTGGTGACCTGGGAGTGAATATTGAGTACTGCGTGGCAGGTGTCAATGAGGATAAACCCGGCCGCACCGAAGATCTGGCGCAGCTGTTCGCACCCGGACGAAAATTCATCCTGGCCTCGAACCATCCTCTGGGCGGTCTCGATGGCATGGCGCTGATCCTCGTAGCCGGAAAAGTCCGCCCCGACATCGTTTTCCCTGTAAATGACCTCCTGCTTTATATTCCCAGCCTGCGCTCCATCTTCATCCCTATCAACAAGCACGGGAAGAACAATGAGAATGTGGGACTGATCGATGACACTTTCGCTTCGGATAAAGTAGTGCTCTTTTTCCCGGCAGGACTTGTCTCACGTAAACAAAAAGGCGGCATTATCGAAGATCTGGAATGGAAAAAGACCTTCATCTCCCGGGCCAAAAAGTACAACCGCGACATCATCCCTGTGCATATCTCCGGCGCCAATTCAAACTTCTTCTATAACCTGGCCCGCTGGCGGAAACGGCTTGGCATTAATGTGAACCTCGAAATGCTCTTCCTCCCGGGCGAAATGATCCGGCAGAAAAACAAGACGATCCGCATCACCTTCGGTCAGCCTGTGCCCGTTGAGACCTTCGACCGGTCGAAAAGCGATCGTGAATGGGCGGCAGTCATGAAGGAAAAAACCTATGAACTCGGCAAAAAAGGGCGGATCTGAACAAGATTAATACTTTGTTCACACGATTCAACAAACTTTTCTTTATCTTTACTTCGCTGCAAAAAGCAGCTAAGAACATGGAAACAATCATCCCGCCGGTTGATAAACACCTTCTTGAGTCGGAACTCTCCGAGCACAACTTTGTCCGCAACACCAACAATGGTCACAACAAGATCTATATATTCACAGCGCATGATGCTCCGAACCTGATGCGGGAAGTCGGACGGCTGCGGGAGATCACCTTCCGGGATGCCGGCGGAGGCACAGGTAAATCAATTGACATCGACGAGTTTGATACTGCCAATGAACCTTTTCAGCAACTGATCGTCTGGAACCCTGAGGATAAAGACATTGTGGGAGGATATCGTTTTATTCACGGCAAGATGATCCCTTGCTCCGACAAGGGCTGCCTCAACAGCGCGACTGCAGAGTTGTTTGAATTCACGGATAAATTCCTTCGCGATTACCTTCACCTCTCTATCGAACTGGGGCGTTCTTTCGTGCAGCCGGAATACCAGCCCACGGTGAACCTGAAGAAAGGGATGTACTCTCTGGACAACCTCTGGGACGGACTGGGCGCAATGATCATCGACAATCCGGATATTCGTTTTTTCTTCGGCAAAATGACCATGTACCCCGATTATAACCGAACCGCCCGGGATATGGTGCTCTATTTCCTGAAGAAGTTCTTCCCCGATAACGAACACCTGATGACGCCCAAACACCCGATAAAGACAGAAACAGAGGAATCCATACTGGCTTCAACCTTTATCGGAAAAACATACGAGGAGAATTACAAGATACTGATCCAGATTGTGCGGAAATTCGGTGAGAACGTCCCGCCCCTCGTGAATGCCTACATGAACCTCTCCCCCACCATGCGCACCTTCGGTACTGCGCTCAACCCGGAATTCGGCGAGGTGGAAGAGACCGGCATCCTGATCAATATCGAAGATATCTATCCCCGGAAAAAAGAGCGTCACCTTACAACTTACATGCGGAGGATCTCCAATCTGAAGCACCTCAAACTTCGCAGAAAAAGATAACATGCTGATCAAAACCGTTGATTTTATTTGCAGCAGCCCTGATTACAAGCGCTGCCCGGAGGATCATCTCCCCGAAGTAGCCTTTATCGGCCGTTCCAACGTAGGCAAATCCTCCCTGATCAACATGCTGGCCGGGCAAAAAGGTCTCGCCAAGGTCTCCGGAACTCCCGGAAAAACCAGGCTCATCAACCATTTTCTGGTAAATTCCCAGTGGTATATCGTCGACCTTCCCGGCTATGGCTTTGCGAAAGCCTCAAAGGATGACCGCGCCAAACTTGAAAAAATCATTGCCGGTTATGTTTCAAACCGCGGAAGGCTGCGGATGATCTTCGTGCTGATTGACTCCCGCCTCGCCCCCCAGGCGATCGACATGGAGTTCATGGCCTGGCTCAGCGAACTCAGGAAGCCCTTCATGATCCTATTCACAAAGACCGACAAGCTGACCAAAAACCAGCTCAATGCCAATACCAGCGCCTATAAACGGAAGCTGGCCTCCCTCTATCCAATGCCCCCTGAGATCCTCATCACCTCCTCCGAAACCAAAACCGGCAAAGATGCCGTACTGGATCTGATCGGGGAGATTGTTGCCTAGCAAAGTTTTTCATTTTTCATTTTTCATTTTTCACTTTTCAATCTTCATTTTTAGTTGGTTCACTGAACGATTCAGTGATGAGTGAATAGTGTTAAGAGAAAAGTGAAAAGTGAAAAATGAAAAGTGAAAAATGAAAAATGCATGACAGATCAAAGAATCGCCCCTCCCACGGCAGGGGGAGGTCGGGAGGGGGCTGTCAGGTCAAAAAGGCACCTTATCTGATCGGGTAAGGAGCGAATTCTCCTGATTAAGCGGAGGAAATCCGCGGAGGATACGCAGGGTAATTAGAGATTTTTTTGTGACTTTTGGTATCCTTGGCATGAAATTGCGAAATGGCGAGAGGCGAAATGGGGAAAAAAGGGAGTTTTTAAAGTTTGTAAAGTTTTTAAAGTTCATAAAGTTATAATGGGAGCATAGCTCCGCCAGTGGATCACCTACTGGAACCTTTTCCTTTAAAAACTTTATGAACTTTATAAACTCGACTGCAGACTGCAGACTGTGGACTTCTATGTGCGTAGTACCGGCCTCACTTCCGCCACGGAATTACCCGCGTGGTCAATAGCCCGAACAACGATCCGTCCGTGTTTGCCGGGGCCCAGGTCTTCTTTGGCCTGGTAGACCCAGAGGCCGTCGCTGAGGTCCCTGGCTGCCATGCCGCTTTCGATCTCGTGGCCCAGGGCATTGAGGACAAATACAAGCACCGCTGCAACGCCATACTTATCCCAGGCATCGACACGGATGAGGTCGCCCTTTTTGCCGTGGTACTCTTCCAAATTTATGTTTTCAATTTGGGGCTTCAGCATGTAGTCGGACACCGCCTTGTTACAGGCGGTACAGCGGCCTTTGGCCATTTTCTGGTAAAACTGCTTTTTTTCGGGGTCCCTGATGGCTTGCTGGGCATAGCGCATCGCTTCGCCAAACCTTTTACGGTTGGCTTTCTGGGCTTTGCTCCACCTGACGTTGGAGAAATCGGGACGGGACTGCATTACCGACTGACCGTAAACCCATCGGAAGACGACATTCCCAAACAGTCCCCGATAGCCGTGGGTGATGGAGTTGTGTTGTGTGTGGGCCATAGGAGGGTATTTTTGATTTGTGATTTGCGAATTAAGTTGTAAGTTGTAAGTTGCAAGTTGTAAGTTGCAATATTTGCCAATGATTGTAT
>Ga0118677_10014976_pt1 | contig 10837 bp, 9 predicted proteins | sample AliMusrvi5mmetaG_FD_86154 | JGI IMG/M metagenome (GOLD analysis project Ga0118677, IMG submission 86154)
CATAAGGAATAAGTAACGCAAACATCAACTCCCGGAATTGAAACAGGAGAAGCATTATGTCATTGGTAACGGTTACGATAGATAAAGTAAAAGTACAGGTTGAGAAAGGCTCAACCATACTGGAGGCGGCCAAAGAGGCCGGCATAAAAATTCCAACCCTGTGCGCATGGCCGGAAACCGGGCATTTGCCCGGCGCCTGCCGCGTATGCGTCGTGGAGGTCGAAGGGGTTAGAAACCTTGCCGCCTCCTGCGTGTACCCCGTTGACGATGGCATGATCGTGCACACGGCGACCGAGCGCGTGCGAAAAACCCGGCGGCTCAATGTCGAGCTGTTGCTTGCCAATCACCCGACGGAATGCAATGTGTGCGTGCGCAACGGCAATTGCGATCTGCAGAAGGTTGCCGAGCAGGTGGGCCTGCGGGAAGTGCGGTTCGAGGCGACCGCAAAAGGCAAAGATGCCGCGATTGACACCTCCACGCCCTCCATCGTGCGCGACAGCCGCAAGTGCATCAAGTGCTACCGGTGCGTAAATGTGTGCGAAAACGTGCAGACCCCGGCGGTCCTGTCGCTTGCCCACCGCGGTAATGACGTCTATGTGGGCCCGCCCTTCAACATGAAGCTCAAAGACACCAACTGCGTGTATTGCGGCCAGTGCGTCATGGCCTGCCCGGTCGGCGCTCTGTATGAAAAAGATGATATCGCAGAGGTCTGGAAAGTGCTGCAGGACTCCTCAAAGCATGTGGTCGTACAGGAAGCTCCGGCAATACGCGCGGCCCTTGGCGAGGAATTCGGCCTGGCGCCGGGAACGCTTGTCACCGGCAAAATGATTGCGGCCCTGCGGCGCCTCGGGTTTGACAAGGTGTTTGACACCAATTTCGCCGCTGACCTCACGATCATGGAGGAAGGCAGCGAACTGCTGCAGCGCGTGAAGGAAGGCGGAAAACTGCCGATGATCACGTCCTGCTCGCCGGGCTGGATCAAATTCTGCGAGCATTTCTTCCCCGATCTTCTGGACCATCTTTCAACCTGCAAGTCCCCCCAGCAGATGTTCGGGGCCCTGGCGAAAACCTATTATGCCGAGCAGGCAAAGATCGACCCGAAGGATATTGTCGTTGTGTCCATCATGCCCTGCACGGCAAAGAAGTTCGAGGCCCAGCGCGATGAAATGACCGGCAGCGGGTTTCAGGATGTTGATTATGTGCTCACGACGCGCGAGCTTGGCCGCATGATAAAAGAGGCGGGCATTGATTTCGTGAACCTTCCCGATGAAGACTATGACGCGCCCATGGGCGAGTACACGGGCGCGGGCACAATTTTCGGCGCAACGGGTGGCGTTATGGAAGCGGCCATCCGGACGGTCTATGCCGTGGTAACGGGCAAGGACCTGCCGAGCCTCGACATTACGCCGGTGCGCGGCCTTGAAGGCGTGAAAGAAGCGGCCCTGAATGTTGAAGGACTCGGCGAGGTGCGCGTTGCCGTTGCCCACGGCCTTTCCAATGCCCGCCAGCTCATGGACCGCATCCGCGCTGGCACGGCAAACTATCACTTCATTGAAATCATGTGCTGCCCCGGCGGCTGTATCGCCGGCGGAGGCCAGCCCATTCCGACCAATAATGAAATCCGGCGGCTGCGCTCCGCGGCCCTGTACCGCGACGACGCAGGAGTTCAGAAAAAGCGGCAGAGCCATGAAAACGTGTCCGTGAAGAAGCTCTACGAAACATTCCTTGAGAAGCCCTTGGGGCACAAGTCCCATAAGCTGCTGCACACGAAATACACAAAACGCGGCAGCAGCATGGCTGGTAAAAAATAACCGGCTTCAACTGAAAACAAAAAAACCGGCTCTGAACAAGAGCCGGTTTTTTTTATAGTTGAATTTCCTAATGTTTATTAACCATTTCAGTGGCGATGTTCAATGCCCACATTTATTGCGTCTCATGGATAAAGCAAAAGCCTATTTGTGTCTCATAAATAAAGAAAAATGAGACACAAATAGGCTTGATCCGCATACATGAGACTAAAAAAAAATCTAGCTGCCTTCCGGCTCATACAGAAGCACCTGAACATCAGGCAAATCTTCAAAGGCCTTTTCTATCATAGGCCGTACAATACTCCAATTAAGGCCCCCAAGACCACAACCAAGCGGTGGCACGGCAACAGACTGAATGTTGAGTTGACTGATTTCCCGTATCAGGGCTACCAGACCGGTTTTGATATTATCAATTTTTGAATTATCACGCCAGTGACGTTTTGTGGGGAAATTAATAATATATTGCGGCTTGAATATCGAACCTGTTTTGAAAACAAACATACTGCCGGGCTTAACTTCGCCGGTTTTGCAGGCTTTCTGATAGACTTCGAAGTTTCTCGGGAATGTCTGTTTAAACTCAAGCGCTATTCCCTTGCCCATAACTCCTACGCAGTTAACCGTATTCACAAGGGCTTCAACATCCGCTTTAAGCAAATTACCTTTTACTGATTCAATCATGTTATTTCACCATCGGCTCAAGGGGGGCAAAAAGCTTCAGACAAATATCAAGTTTCTCGTTGACGGTTCCGATTTAATAACCCAAGTAATAATTGTTTTCAGCCAGTGGCATGAGAACCCATATAGACCCTCCGCCGTATGTACTACAATGACGGTTGACTTTTGAATTAATTAAACTATACTTAATATTAACTCATCTACCATGCGTGGAAGGAGATCTTTTGCCGCCCTGTTTCAGGGCGGCGATTGCATTTTTAGACAATTCTTTTATCGAATTTCTTCTGCAGCTTATTTCTGTTATACGTACCATCAACATAATAGGCCGTAATCAAAAAGTAAACATCCCCTATTCTGAAAGTCCTCTTTTCCAGAACAATAACGTAATCCCAATGTTCGAGCCAGAGATAAAGGCGGTTTCTGTGCTTACTCTCCGCTGACTCCCAAACCCTTATTTCTTTATCACTGGCGTTACTTATAGTCGGACCGCACCAGGGCAGGCGTTCCGCCCTTCGCGGATCAAAAAGGCGTTCGCCCTTTTGATAATCTTCTCTTGTGATAAGGTGCCAAAAGCCTTCTTCATAGTCACCATCTATAACTCGTTGATCCCACCAGACGGGTAATTTGAATAAAATTTTTTTGCCTACTTTAAAGTCAGAAGTAAAAACAGCATGCAATTTCAGGAGAATGCTGTGCCATTCTCCGTCTACAGAAATAATCGGCGGTAGCCAATCGGGTGCGACACTCATCCCTGAACCTCCGTTGCATGCCAGCAAAAGAGATTCATTTTTTCTTCTTTCAATAATGTCGTTTTGGTCAGGAGGTATCCCGACCGCTGTTGCATCCGCCGGATTATCGCCATTTTCCCCAGATTTTCCTTCAGCCCTCTGCTCAGGTATCCAATCGCGCCAATGAGGAGGTCTGCCAGTTGCAACTGCTCAATCTCATGAGAATGGACCAGCTGCAGGCGTTCGATCACTTGGCGGGAAAAATCGTACATGTCATTTGATAAAACCTCATGCAGTTTGGCGACTTTTTCAGCTCCTCGCGTATCCTTAATATCCAGATAAATTCTATAGTGAGCATCAGGCCGTAGAATGACCTTGAGCATGTCAAAATACATTTTGTAATACCATAGATCATGATCCTGGCCTGGAAAGGAATCATGCCGTAGCTTTGTTTTGTCGGGAATGATCAGAGCACGGAAATGCAGGTCGTTGTCGTCGAAAAAATAGTCTATGAGATCAAGATAAAGATCTTTCTTGGCTGGCGAAATTTTGGTCCACTTCGCCTCGAAAGAGGCCGCCATACCATGTTTTTTTTTAATTTCCCGGAGCCGTATCGCAATCTCCCGCGTTTTTTCCAACGGGCACCACACGGCGCCCAGCACCATCGCCTTCTGCCTATCGTGTTCAAGATGGCAGGATTCGTCACAGTAAATATTGAAAAATTCGCTCATGTAGCAGTCTCCTCATAAACAGCGATGTCTAACCCCAACATATCCACCACGCCGGAGTTAAACCGGTGCAGCGGCAGGTCGCGGGTGCGGCGCAGGCCGGATAGTGATTTTTTTCGGGAGTCCCGCAGTTGTAATTTCTGTGAATATTTAATATTTAGGATGTGACCCTGCTTTTTCCCTTGCTTAAAATGCCCTCATGGGTTTCAGATCGTTTCGACCAGGTACAAATAATTCAAATTTGTCCGTACCCGTTTTTGGTTTCGTTTTATAGATTTCTATTTTCAGATTCATATCTCGGTTAGTCTTATTGATAGATTCCACAAGTGTCATGTAATTACAATCTTCCATTTTCATTCCAGCAATAACAGAATGCAAAATTGTCTCTCGATCGTATTTATGTATACCAGCCCCTCGAACATAATCGATTACACGTTCTTCCTGTTCATATCTCCAGCATTCTCCTTTAACGAGAAACTGCTTTTTTATCTTTACATCTTTGTCGTCAAAAAAATTTACAACAGGTTTGGTCTTTTGGTATTTAATTTTCTGAGGAATAAGCCACTCTAGAATCCGATCCGTAGGGGGGTCGTCTATATCTGTTATTTCCACGGGGATGTCAAATTCGACCACAAAGCCTTTGTGTTGTTGTGCGTAATGCGCCCACATGAGTAGATTTAGAGGGTCTCGTGTCAAACTGCATATGCCCACATTGTCTGATGCTTGTTGCCCAAACCCACCATTTTCAGCCACAATTTTTATTCTATCTATCATTAAAGGTTTTTGTTCTTTGAGTTGAACCGGAGACAATTTCATTCTCTCTCCTGCTTTCTCCCACCAATCAGGACGTGTATCGAAATACTCTGCTATATTATGTGTTTCAACGTCAGGTGCGCAGTCGAAGGGGTCATTTAGCTTACTGGGAAGTGTAAACTTGATTGTTCCGTCTGTTATTATCCGAAGGGATCCTTCGTCAAACGGGAGATATTTGTATCTGCGAATACGTTTGTCTATTGTCATCTCCTGCATCACAGATTAACCTTAACAAAAAGCATAAGACAGTAAGTTCTGTTACCGTAATTATTTATCGAGCCTATAGCCATTAGCGAGCAGTATCCACCCCCCAGACTTATTTTTTTGACCCACGATTCTGCTCCAACATGCAGATGTTATCATAAAGAAGGGGGTACAAGTATGGCTCGATCAGAATCTTCCATGGGTTCAAAGGTAACTTCGCAATCAGGATGATCTTTTTTAAATCTTTCAATCTCTGAATCCTTTATCGGATTTCCTGAACAGTAGAGCTCTTTCAAGTTTGGTAAATTCTGCAAAGTCTTCAGGCTGGTGATTTGATTGGAATCACAATTCAACCATTCAAGATTAGTCAAGTTCTTCAAAGGCTCTAGGCTGGTGATTTGATTGAAACTGCAATCCAACTTTTTGAGATTGATCAGATTCTTCAAGGATTTTAGGTTGGTGATTTGATTTTCATAACATATCAGTTCATTGAGATTGAACAAATTCTTCAAGGGCTCCAGGCTGGTGATTTGACTGTGAATGCACTCCAAAGTTTTGAGATTGATCAGTTTCCTTAATGGTTCCAGGCTTGTGATTTGCTTACCATAAAAATATAGTTCTCCGAGATTAGTCAGGTTCTTCAAAGGCTCTAAGCTGGTGATCTGATTCCCTTCACAACTCAGATTTTCGAGATTAACCAAACCTTCCAGAGGTTCCAGACTGGTGATCTCGTTTTCATGACAATACAACTCTTTAAGATTGACTAAGCCTCTCAATTGTTTCAAATTGATGATCTGATTGCCTCTAACATGGAGGATTTCGATATTACATAGGTTTTCCAACGGCTCCAGGCTGATAATCTGATTATTATAACAGTACAGTTCTTTAAGATTGCTCAAGTTCCGTAAAGGTTCCAGGCTTGTGATTAGTTGAAGTCCACAATTCAGTTCTTTAAGATTGCTTAGATTCTTCAAGGGTTCCAGGTTTGTGATCTGATTGTTGGAACATTCCAGAATTCTCAATTCCCCCAACTCTGCTAGTGGCTGTATATCGCTAATATTTATCTCACGGATATTCAACGTCTGAATATTTTTTAGCTCTCTTAACACCTCAAGGCTCTGAATATGGCATCCTTCGAGCCAAAGAAAGGTGAACTTTGAAATTTGAAAAAGTTTTTGAATTTCTAAAATCGGCACATACTGAAATTCCTCACCGATAATTTCTCTGAAAACTTCAAAACAATTGTTTGAGAACCGGTTTATGCACGGAACACTAGAAATCCTTCCATAATCTATTTGTCTTTTATTAAATTCCAGGTGAACAGCAAATATTTTTTTCCACTCATCTGTTAATGCTTCCCACCACTCCAATAAATTCCGTTCCCGAATGCCGGTAAGGATTTTATTAGTCACGGCAAGTTGGTTTGTGACTCTTTGCAGCGAATTTTTTTGATACAGGGTCAGTGCTTTTTTGTTTCTTCCATTGCTTTTTCAAGCTTTCGAGTTCTTTAAGTAAAGCCTGTTTAGTGGTGCTGAAATATTCATCCCAGTTATCAATTTTAACAAATTGATAAGGCTCGCTGTTTTTAATTTCCGTAATGGTTTGTAGAAGATTTTTAAGCACCTGCCGCAAATTGATTATTTCTGATTGCAGCTTTCCCTTTTCAGTAATAGCAACGTGTTTTGATTCAAAAGGTCTGCCTGTCTCTAAATGTTCAAGAAGCTGACTCACGGTCTGCAGGTCATTGGCGGCATATGCTTCATTTAATTTTTTGAACATCTCTGCCGCTTCTTCCTGCCTTGTAGAAACTGCATCAGGGTGGCACAGCTTGGAGGCTTGGCGATATTTGGTTTTTATCTCTTTTTGCTGTTCAGGGGTAAGTTCATAATGCTTTTGACGTTTTTCATGTTCATACCCTTGCTGATATTGTTCATAATCCTGAGAAACTTCCTGATAATTCCGTTGTTTGCTTTTATCCTTCGGGCTTTTTTTTGTCTGTTCTTTCGCCAGAGATTTGCGCAAATTAAGAATCTCCAGCATTATATCGCCCAATTCAGCATTATGCCGTGATTCAAATTCCCGTATGCTCTTTTCCATATCAGCTTTTTCATCCTGCAAAGAGCATACTTCCACCTCCAGCACTCGAATCTCAAGCTTCAATCCGGGGATTTCAGGGTCGACCCATACCGTGAGCGCCTTCAGTTTATCTAAATACTCCGACAGAAGGCGAACCGCCTCACCGTAGGCTTTTCCTTCTATGCAGCCTATAACCATATTTATAGTGGTAATTTGAGCGTCTTGTTTTTGCCTATGGGGGAGTATTTTTTTCAGCTTCTCAAGCTGGTAGGTAATATCCTCTTCATCCTGCAGGGCAATTGTGTTTCTGAGAATTTCAAGCCGTTTGCAGACGGCATTGTAATCAATTTTGTTTTTATGGACATATTTTGCAATGAGGCTTTGGAATTGGAAAGTAAATCCGTCTGCAAATTCTCTGCTGTCTTTTGTAACAGTAATATTTTCGTCGTTGCGCTGCGCTTTCAGGGTCCAGTTATATGAACCGGTTATTATGGTGACGTTGTCAATAACGCAAAATTTATTATGCATTATTTCATCCCGCTCGTTACCGGAACCGATCAGATAAACCTCGCCACCAGATTTTCGCAAACGATGAAAGTCGAGGCCGGAAGCTCCCTTGTTAATACGGTCGTTGAGGACAATCAGGGAGATGCTGACATTGTTTTGAGCTTTGTCACAGAGTATTTCAAACAGTTCGGGGTCTGTAAACCAGGCAACAGCTATAAGAATGGTATGCTGGGCGCGAGACAGCTCTTTTTTTATCTGCCTCTGTATGTCTTCAAAATATGCCTGGGTAATCATTATTGTATGTATGAAGGAATTATCGGGAATGGTTCTATTAAAGCCCCCACCCCTATTTTTAAACTTACTTAATTGCAAAGAGCTTCCTGACCTGCTTAATGCCGGCCAGTCCGCTGAAAAGCCTGTAATTACCAGTCTACCTGCGAATGCGGGTTAAAGGGGCCAGCGCCCAATAGCGTCTCTTCTGCTTCAGCAGCATACCCCGCGCGGTGTTCTTTTGCAATAAAACCGACTGTGCGCTCCGGCAGATCGTTGTTTAAAAAATCCAATTGTCACCCATCACCCTTCACAGCCGCTGTCTTATCCCACATGTCGCGATAAGCGTAGACATACGAAACGGTCGTCTCAGGATCAATTGTGAAGTAATAACGGCAGAGTTTTTTGTAGAGACAAAGCATCTCAGCGTCGAAGCAAAAATCAAGCATGCCGTCGAGCACGTGTTCGATACGCTGAGGATCGCGGCATTGTTCCCGCAGGATAGCGCTAACTTGAAGAGAATATTGCTGTTCAGCCTGTCGCGCAAGCTGTTTGCGTGCCGCAGCGAGTTCGCCGATAGACTGGACGAGATCTTGCAGCAGTGGTTTCTTTTTGTGGAACCGCGCCGGTGTGGGAGTTTTCACAACAGGCTGCTTCCCCCTTGGCATGCACTTTCCCCAGTAAGGTGATTGAAAATTTGTCTGAGCAACAAATTGCGTTGTGAAGCAAAATGATTTTATTCTACTTAAAAAAAACAGCAAGCATAATGTTTAGGTTGTAATTGTTTTTATTTTTATATTTTCAGGAGTACTGTTTGCAAACGAAGAAGGTAACACCAGCTTTTGTCATATAAGGTCAAAAGCAAAATTTTATTCTGGCTGGTTATTAAACCACATAAAAAAAACCGGTTCTCAAGAGAGCCGATTTTTTTACCTTAAAGTCAGTTTGCTTTAAGCCGGATAATCGGGCGGCGGTTCTTGAAAACCGCTACCGGCGCGGAACCGTCAGCTCATAGAGCGCGTACTCGTAATGCCCCAGCTCATAGCGGTTGATCAGGCGGCCGTTATATTTTTCTATGGCGTCAAAGCAGTAGCTGCGGGTCCGTCCCTCGCGCGGCGCGGCATTGCACCAGAAGCTGTAATAGAAATAAATTTTGCTGAAGCGCCGTATCTCCTGGGGCTTGTCCTGAATATACTGATCGAGCTGGCCGTCATACAGCGTGTTGACGCCGATCATCATGGTCATCTGCGGGTTGGGGGTGACCACCAGCGCATCAGGCTCCACATCATGCAAAAGCATTTCACCGTAGCGGTGATCGGCATAGCAGTCCCAGACCGAATCGACGTTTTTCTGAAGCAGGGGAAAGTAGGTTGCCGTCATCAGCAGCAGGGCTATGACGGCAAGAGTTTTCGGTATCTTTGCCAGGGCAAGGGAGGCCAGAACAGCCACCGGTGCAATACACAGCAGCACGTACCGGCTGTCCATGCCGTATTCATAGGAGCCCGCATAAAACGGAATAAAGACGAGAAAAAACACAATGAACCACAGCAGCAGAAACAGCTTCTCAGAAAGGCGGCCCCTGCCGCAGAACGGCAGGAAGCCGAAAGCCGCGCAGCCGGTCAGCAGCACCGGTATGTTGCGATTGTTGCAGAAATACAGCACATTGGCTTTCAGGTTTTCGGGAATGACTGATAAGAGAAATTTTTCCCCGCCCGCATCATTGCCCCAGGTAAAATGGGCAAACATGAGGAAATGGAGGAGCTGCAGCATCATGAGCAGAAAAATGAGGGGCAGCAGCTGAACGGCTTTCGCCAGGAAGGCCTTTTTGTCCGTGAACAAAAGCAGGCCCCCGCCGAGATACAGGCCCCAGATAAGCCCGCCTTCGGGCCGGATCATGCTGCTGAGCGTGAGCGCGCTCAGGCACAGCAGCGTCGCTGCCCGGTCACCAGGATTGCGGTACGCGACAAGGCAGGCACAGACTGCGATACAGGCCATGACCATGGCTGTCGGCTCAATGGCCATGGTGCGGAACCAGAGAAGCACGGGATACAGAAGGCTTACCAGCCCTGCGGCGCAGACGGCCTGGAACGGGTTATTCCAGAGCATAAACGCGATGCCGGTTACGCTGACAACCAGCAGAAAGAAGACAAGGGCCTGAAAAAGAAAGTTGAAGCGCTCGCTGCAGCCGAACACTTTGTAAAAGACCGCCAGAAAGGTGGTATAGCCGATCGGCTCCTTATTGTAGGGGCCGTCGGTGCAGACCAGCTCGCGCCCCTCATGGACGGCGTAGCCGCAGATGCGTGACTGAAACCTTGAGGCCGTGTTGCATGCCTGCGCCTCATAGATGTCCTCGTCATACCAGATGAGATGCTTGTAGTTTTTTGTCAGGCCGAAAAGGGCCCCATAGCCTATGGCAAGCAGCACAAGGAGATGGGGAAGCACGGGATACAGCGCCCTGCACGCGTCCATGATTTTGCGCCGCAGGCAAAACAGAGCATACAGAAACAGGGCTGCCACCATGAGAAAAACCGCCGGCGCGGCCGACATCATGAACAGCTCAAATTGCTCGGGTTTGCGGGAAAGAAACACGTACAGCGCGGCGAAAAGAAGAGCGTCTGCCGCAAGGAAACAAATCCATTTCACACCAAACATCAGGAACCCCTTTGCAGCGATTAGAGAGTTACGGCATGGTCCGGCCGCAGGCATTACCGGCAAATCCGCAAGCTGCGCCGGACCGTGGATGATTTTCTACGAATAGCAGTCCATAGGCAATTATGCAAGTTTTTTGCTTGCAGGCATGAGCCAAAAGAGGTTGCTCGGTGTGACGAACTTTTTCGGGCCTCGCATATAATTGTTTGGCATGACTTTTTTTATATCCGCATACGAATGCACTTTTTAATAACTAGATGACAAGTGCCAAGACATCGTAGACAGAAAAACGTGCCATAACATCGTAGACACTCATATTCTCGGTCTTTGACAATTGAATCAATAGATGCAGCATTTATAGTAATGAACACCCACAGGA
>Ga0118677_10014981_pt1 | contig 10834 bp, 11 predicted proteins | sample AliMusrvi5mmetaG_FD_86154 | JGI IMG/M metagenome (GOLD analysis project Ga0118677, IMG submission 86154)
AAAGTGCCCATGGACCGCAAATCCCAGCGCTGGCACGGCCTGAACCGAGCTTGATGCAGCCCTGGCTGGCACGGATAGGCTTGAGTTCGAGCGTGCGCACATTTAGATTTTTCACGAAGGTGGTGCCTGTGTCAGCACGATTGACCGGGGCTGTTGCTCCTCCTCCGCCCCCCGAGATGATCTTGCGCTAGGCCCGACGGAGAGGATCACCTCCCAACCGCAGCAAAAGGGGAAATCGAGGCAGTGCGCCGCTGCTAGGCGCTTTTATGGTCTTGCTTTGCGACTGTTCTGCCGCACAAGAATAGGGCTGCACCGCCGATCGCGAGAATGCAGGCCCATTCGACCAAGAGCCGACGTGCATCTAGCTGAATTCCTGCGAATTTACGGAACGACCTGAACTCGTCCGGAGCCGCTTCCATCTTGGGTGAGGAAAGGATGAAAGCAAAGCCCGCGTCTCGGCGTGCGTGTGGCCCATCGGCAAGATCAAGGGTATAGAGCCACGGCGGAAAAAGCCCGCCTACGATGAAGGCTATAGCCGCGACTGCGACGATTGTTTGGCGAAGCCGCAAACGTTCGGCAGTCTTCGCGGGAGGATCTTCCTTTGCCACTGGTGCAAATCGCCCTGGGGCGACCATTCGGTAAAGGATCCGGGACTTTGGCGCTTCGTTTGTGTCAAAAGGAGCTTCGATTATCATATCTTGTTTGCGCTTTTGCGCGATCTTGGTGTTTTCCCCAATGAGCTTCCATGCGTCCTCCAAATATGGGGTGATTGCCTGCCCATGTTGGTGAACCATAATCAGGCTCCACTGACTGAAAGATCTGCCTGCTTGATAATGCTCTTTGCCCTTGGCGACAACGTCATCCAGCGGAGAGGTCATGCTCATAGTTCGTTCTTTTCTGGCAACGCCCCGCTCTGGCAGGGTGGCGGGCTTCCCCAAAAGCCCACCAGGGATACGGAAGACCGGAAACCTCGCCACACCGTCAGCAGCAGTTGAGATAAAATGCCTAGCCACCTGGCAAAGCGAAGTAAGGATACGAATCCAATGGCCGGCTGGAAACCCCGACACCGACGAAGCGCGCCATTTCGGCCACCACTCGCTCGGAAGAAACCAGCCGCCAAGAGCTAGCGGTTCCTTGGCCTGAGAAAGTATTTCTTCGTTCAACTGCTCTGCAGAGAGTTTTTCATCTTTCATGGCGTTTTGAGGTTTACCTCCGTGTCATGCGCCCAGCCCTGGACGTCAATGAGCTGGCCTTCGATTACTATGACGCTCCGCAGCGTCCCATCATCGGCGTCTTCACTGCTTCTCGGCCGCGTTCTGAGCCCACCAGATTGAGCAGCAACCTCAAAGAATATGTCTAGTAGCTCGTCTGAATCCGGTCGCTCTTTCAATAGAAGCCCAACCGCGTTCGTTGGACATTCAAGTTTTAGTAGATACGCCGCATTGAACGGTGCCTCGGCAGGGTAGAAGAGTTCGAATCCGGCTTCGACGCTGCCCTCCAACTGAACCATGTCGAGCAGGAAGCCTCTCGCGACCAGTCTCTTGTGAGGCTTGAGCGCGTGTTGAACGTCCAAAGAGAAGGTGCGATTTGTTCCAGCCAAACTTCGAATCTCATCTTCAAGCACCACGCAGTTATAATGCCGGGCCAGCGGGGCGACGCCATCATGCCAAGAATCTTTTTTACCGGTGGGCTGTGATTCAGACTTGCCAGATTGCCTTGAGCACGCACTAAGAAACAAGAATGTTACGCAAAGGGCCACCGCAGTTCCGAAGCTTGTCACAGCCGGTCTGTAGCCGTAGCCTTCGCTTGCAGTCGGTTTCGCCTTCGTGCTCATTACAGACTTTCCCCGGTGGCGACTATGCGCCGTCTGCCGACATGAGCAAGGATATTTTTGAGGGAGCAGACCAGGCCAATTGAAATGCCCAGTCGTTTCCGGGCTCTTTTTTGGCTGTCGGCGTAGGGATGTTCGAGGGCAATCAGTCACCGCAGCACATTTCCACTGGGTGTGCATCCATCACAAAGAGGGTGATGCTGACCTGGACAGCGCTGTACCAGAACTTCGACACAAAACACCGAGCCCAAACCACCATCCATCTTCCACTTCGTCATCCCTTTTCCCATCAAAGCATCTGTGGAATTCGTTGCAAGAGGCGCTTCAATTTGGGGGTTTGATGCAGCAAATCGTGGCGGCGGTGATCGAACGGATGGAAGCCAGCGCCGGTGAAATGCGTTGCAAGGGGCGCTTCAATTTGTAAGGCTGATGCGCCAGATTGATCGAGAAAAGTGGAAACCATTATTCTTACTGTTGTTCTTACTCCTGGGTTTCTCTGGGGAAACCCCTCAAAAGCCCTTTATTGTGTCGGGTTAGCAGCTCAGCAAGCATGAACCTGCCGAACAAGCTGACTGTCTCGCGCTTCATCCTCACCATCGCCTTTCTTGTGGTGATGTTCTCGAAGGTGCCATACCACCAGACCATCGCGCTGGTGCTATTCATTGCCGGCGGGATCAGTGACTTCCTCGATGGAACGATTGCGCGGCGCCGCAAACTGATCACGAACTTCGGCATCCTGATGGATCCCCTGGCTGACAAAATCATGGTCTGTTCGGCGTTCATCGCGTTCGTCGGCCTCAACTGGATCCCGGCGTGGATGGTCGTCATCGTCGTTGCGCGCGAACTGGCCATTACGGGACTGCGTCTGCTGGCCGCTTCGAAGAATGTGGTGCTGGCGGCCGAGGGCTACGGTAAGCACAAGACCATCTCACAGATCGTGGCGATCATCTCCATCCTGGTGTTGGCCAGCTATCACGAATGGGGCTCCGTGGGCCGCGCGATCTTTGGCTTTCACTTGTTCGGGGAGGTTCCCTGGACAGGCTGGTTCACCAAGCTCGCCATCTGGCTGGCGGTCGCGCTCACCTTTATCTCCGGGTGGCTCTATCTGTGGAAGAACCGCGCCATTTATCTGCAGGACTTATGAGACTCTGGATTGCTCAAGGCTTCGGCGTGGGGCGAATCCCATGGGCGCCCGGGACCTTTGGATCGTTAGTGGGCATGCTGTGGTTTGGGCTCTTGCTCATGCCGCACAGTCTATGGTTCTTTGCCGCCGGCACCATCGCGGGCGTTGCCCTCTCCGTTTGGCTCTGTGACGTCGCAGAGAAGGCTTTGGGCCAGAAAGACCCGGGCTCAGTTGTGCTCGACGAAATCGCCGCGCTGCCGGTTTGCTACCTGGCCTGGGTAGCGATTCTGCTCTGGAAGGCCGGCGGCTCACTGCCTCCTTTTAGGTATTTCTTTTCTGCGCAGAACTGGCCGCTCACGCTCGGGATCTTTGTCGCCTGTCGCTTCTTCGACATCGCCAAGCCTTGGCCGGTGCGGCAGAGCCAGAGCTTGCCCGGCGGCTGGGGGATAACGATTGATGACGTGCTGGCGGCGGTTTACGTCAACCTGGTCGTCCTGCTGGTCTTTGCAGGAAAGTGGCTCCTGTAGCGCTGGCGCCTATGTCGCCAGCGTCGGGCGTTCAGTGCCGCGGCGCCGGGGTTGGCAGGGGCAGAGTATCCCCGGTGACAGTCTGAGTGGATTGATAAATAGCGGGCTTCAATCCCTTGAGGGGATCATAATGCTTCCAGCTAAACCAGGTCGAGAAGGCCAACACCACTACGACGACCACGCCCAACGCGATCAGTCCCTTTGGCCAATCCACCTTGGAGAGCTGGAGCATGAACAAGTCAATCACCCCGCGGGGACGCTCTACCAGGGGCGGCGGTTCGGAGAACTTCGGGGTTTGGGCGAGTTCCGCCTCCAGCGCGGTCATGACCTGCGGCACGTCCAGTTTCAACAGGGTCGAGTAAGTCCGCACGAAGCCGCGGATGTAGACCGGTGCGGAGAATACGTCGAAGTTGCCCTCTTCCAGCGCTTGCAGATGGTCCGTCCTTATCTTCGTGATCTCCACAACCTGTTGCGCCGTGAGGTTTTTTGCCTCGCGGGCTTGGCGGAGTTGCTCTGAAACCGTGGACATGACCGGCATCTTTTAGCGCATTGGCGCCGGCTTTGGCAATGCTGGAATGGCGGGCCGGAAAGCGGGGGCGCTTCTGAGCAGTACCACCGGGAGCGGTCTCCCAAATCCGAAATCCGAAACCCGAAGCCCGAAACAAATTCCCAATGGTTCAATGACCGAAACCTCCAAGGCCGGAGCAGTTTTGACCATTTCTGCTTTACTGCTTTGGATTTGTTATGGGACCACTCTGATTATGGGACATTGGCTCCTGCAAGTGGCTTGTTCTAGAGGAAAACCGCATTTTGTGAAGGACAAGGGTCTAATAATTATAGGGCCTCCAAAAAGGCTAAGATGTTCGAGGGAGCTTTTTTGGAGATGCGCCGGCTAGAGTTCGGAGCCTGCAGGTGAGTGAGGGTTTCTTTTTTCATGTTGAGATCCGCCTCGAGGTAGCCGTGAGTCGTGGCCGGTTGCTCGTGGCCCAGCCACAACGCGATGATCTCAAGAGCTACGCCAGCCTGTAACAGATGCATCGCGCAGGTGTGCCGCCAAGTGTGAAGTGTGATGGTACGGTTACGCAAGGACGGACAGGCCAGCGCCGTCTTTTGGAGGGTCAAAGCCAGCCGGCGCGCCGCCTGGCGCCGGGAGAGCGATTGGCACTGGCCATTTCCGAAGATCGGATGAGCCGCTCCGATCTGGTTGTCGCGACACCATTGCTGGAGCTGGCGATAGGTTTGAGTCCAAAGGGGAACCTCCCGTTGCTTGCGTCCCTTGCCGCGCAAGCGCACGGCTCGGTTTTGGAGGTCGGTGGGGGTAACTTGGAGGGCTTCGGAGATCCGGGCCCCCGTATTGTAGAGAAAGCCAAAGAGCAAATGATCGCGCTGCCCCGTCCAGGTGGTCGGCTCGGTCGCCGCAAGAATCGCCTCGACTTCCTGGCGGCTGAGAAAGCCCAGCAGAGGTTTTTCCGTGCGCTTGCAGGGAATGGCGAGGATCCGTTGGGCTGGGTCCAGGAAGTCGGGTGCGAGTTCCTGGAGACAAAAACGAACAAAGGTGCGGAGGGCGGCCAGCCGGGCGTTGCGCGTGCGGGCGCTATTGCGGCGCTCCTGCTGCAGATGTTCCAGGAAGGCCAGGATGGTTTGGGGGCTAAAAGCCTCAAAGGTAATTCGATCCAGCGACCGGCACTGCTCTTTGGCCATGAAGTGCAGCAGCAGTTTGAGCGAATCCCGGTAGGCAGCGATGGTGTGGGGGCTCAGTTCCTGGGTGGCGCGCAGGTGCACAAAGAACTGCTGCAACAGGACGGGCAAGGAGGGCTTGGACATAGGTGTTTAGTCAGCGCGAGGTGTCTGGTAATGCCGTTCCCATCGAAGGGCGGCCGCGCGGAGCGCGCAGGACTGGGGCTGCACATACCAATAGGTGGCGTGGAAGTGCTGGTGACCCAGATAGCGCGACAGCAGAACGAGGCGGTGGGCCAGTGGCGCCGACTGGCGAGTCCAACGCGCAATCCAGTGGGTGGCAAAGCCGTGGCGCAGATCATAAAGACGCGGTCTGGTCCGGGAACCGTTACCGGGGATTCCGCGCACCAGGCTCTGAAAAGTCCAATCGACAGTGCCCATCCGCAAGGGCCGGCCCCAGGGGCCGACAAAGAAGTGGTGGGCTAATGGGTAATGTGACTGGCGCCGGCGTTGGTAGCTTTGGAGCGCCCGCACCGTCGAAGGATGCAGCGGCAAGATACGTTCCGAACCGCGCTTGACGGCCGGGACGCGCAAAGTGCCCGTGCGCGCGTTGAAATCCTGGTCCGTCAATCGTCGGGCCTCGGCCGGGCGCAGGCCCGCACAAATCAGTAAGCCCAGCAGCGTGCGATAAGTCAGGGTCCGCAGGGGATCGCGCCAAAGGTGCAGTTCCTGGGTGCGCCGTAGCAGTAATTGCCGTTGGGCGGCGGTAAAAATGTGCGGTGCCCGGCGACGGGGGCCACAGGGCGTCAGGTGCTGGGGAGGGATTTGAGTTCTGGGGTCCAGCGTGGCGCAAAAGCGCGCGGATCCCCGAATCGTGCTCAGTCGACCGGACCGGGTAACCGGCTGCACTGGTCGGGAGTGGATCCATTGCAGGGCCAATTTCGTGCGCAGAGGTTGTCCAGAAGCCTGACGGTCCAGAAACTTGGCAAACGCGATGAGGTCATAGCCCTCGGCCTGGAGGCGATAGCCAAAACCACGACGATGAGCCAAGTAGCGGCGGACCAGTCTCACCATCGAAGCACACGAGGAGCTTTTCATTTTCGCCAGGGCCAGGGCAGTGCCAACGCCCGCAAGGCCGCCACAGCCACTTGCGTGTAGAGGTTAGTGGAATCCAGCCGTCGATGGCCCAACAGGTCGGCAATGGATTTGAGGTCTACTCCGCGCTGGTGCAACCGCGAGGCGAACGTGTGGCGCAGTCGGTGGGTCCCCGACCAGGTGGAGGGAAAACCACAGCGACGGTAAGCTCGGCGCACCATCGCCTTGAGCGCGTCGCGCGACAAGGGATAACCCTGGCGCTGAGGATGGCGCAGGAACAGATGATCGGAGGCAGCGTTTTGCGGTCGAGCCGTAGCGTGGTAGTCCCGCAAAGCACGCCAAACGTGCGCGGGCAAGGGCAGTTGCCGTCTCTGACCTGTTTTAGTTAGTCGAACCTGCAACGGACCGGCTGGCCAGAAGCCCCGATATTATGGGACATCCTGCTTCACGAAAACATGGCCCTTCCCCAGAAAACCAGCCACTTGCAGGAGCCAATGTCCCATAATCAGAGTAGTCCCATAACAAACTTTATGGGTCTTGTCCCATAAAACTTGTTTCGGATTTCGGGTTTCGGATTTCGGGTTTATGCACGTCTGGGATGGTGGTCCTGCCAAGATACACCCCACACGCAGCGGCGTCCTATTTTTCCATCGCGATAGGGGCGGCTGTTCGTTAGCTTCTCACGGATGTCTGTCTGCGGATCATCCATGAGAATTGCCCTCCTGACTGGCGACAGTCGTGGGTTCTTCAAGGATCCTGGATGCCCGGTCCCTGAGTTCGGCACGGCCCCGGAAGCCTTGCTTGAGGGCTTTGCAATGGCGCCGGAGGTGGAGGTGCATGTGGTCTCCTGTGCCCGGACGAAAATGAATTCGCCGTCCAAGCTGGCACCCAACATCTTCTTTCACAGCCTCTACGTTCCGAAGTTCGGCTGGCTGAGCACCGGCTACCAGGGCTGCATTCGGGTGGTCCGAAAGAAGCTGAAGGAAATCCAGCCCGAGATCGTACACGGGCAGGGGACGGAACGTGATTGCGCCGTCAGCGCGGTTTTCTCCGGCTTCCCTAACGTGCTGACAGTCCATGGGAATATGCGGCTGATCGCACGGGTAAACCGGGCCCGGCCGTTTTCCTATGCGTGGCTGGCGGCGCAGATCGAGAGCTTGACCCTCCCGCGCGCGGCCGGAGTGGTGTGCATTACGAACTACACCCGGGACGCGGTTATCGGTTTAGCACGGCGTACTTGGGTGGTGCCGAACGCTGTGGCGGCGACCTTTTTCGAGGTGAATGCTGAGCCCGATCGGGGAGCCCCGGCGAGCATCCTGTGCGTGGGCCAAGTCTGCTTGCGCAAGAACCAAAACGCCTTCATCCGTGCGCTCGACTCACTGGCCACCAGGCGCAAAATCGAGCTGCGGTTCCTGGGTGGGGCCAGTGAGCAGGACACGTACGGCCGGGAATTCCTCAGCCTCGTCAGGGCGCGGCCCTGGTGCGTTTATGGAGGTTTAGCCAACCGGGAGGAGCTCAAGGCCCTGCTGCGCCAGGCGGCGATGCTGGTTTTGCCCTCGCTGGAGGACAACTGCCCGATGACCGTCCTCGAAGCCATGGCGGCGGGCGTGCCCGTGGTCGCGGCGCAGGTCGGCGGCCTGTTGGATTTGATCACGGAAGGCGACACGGGCTTCTTCTGCAATCCGCTAGAAGCGTTTAGCATGGCGGGCACTGTCGAGAGGGTGCTTGCCGACCCTGGAACCGCCACGGCAGTAGCCGGACAGGCCAAGCGCTGCGCACAGGAGCGCTTTCATCCCGAGGTAATTGCACGACGGCACGTCGCGATATACCGGGAGGTCCTGGGCCGCCAAGCTGCATTCGCTAAATGATCGTCCGCTGGCCAATTCCATGTCACGGGATTCAGGCGGGGGAGGCGTTCAGACGCTTGCGGAACTCGACCGTATTCTGGTCGTGGGCATTCAACTTCTTGCGGCTGGGCACAGGGTTGGTCCTGCTGCCGCTGTTATTCCATAAGCTGTCCAGCGCGGAGCTGGGGATGTATTACGTTCTGATGGGCCTGATGGCTCTGGCCCCGGTAGTGGATTTCGGGTTCAACCCTACTATCGTGCGGTTTGTCAGTTATGCCATGGGAGGGGCTGAGACTATTCAAGCCCAGGGTTTCGCTCGGGCTAAGACTGCCGGACCGAATTACAGACTGCTCTGGCGGCTCTTTTATACCACGAGGCTGCTCTACCGTTACCTGTCGCTGGTCGTGCTGGTTTTGGTGGGCGTGTGGGGTACCTACGTCGTCGAAATGCGGATTCATGAAACCCCCTTCCCCAACGTGGCCCGCGCGGCGTGGGCAGTCTCGCTGGTGGCCACAAGCTTCGACATCTACTCGGGGTGGGCGATGATTTTCCTGCGCGGCATGAATGAGGTGCTGCCTTCAGTCCGCATCGGGGTCTTGAGCACCTTCGTGAAGTTCGGTGTCGGCGCAGGGCTGCTCCTAGCCGGCGCGGGTCTGATGAGCCTGCCATTGGCCACCCTGGTCGGGAGCTTGCTGCAGCAGAGTCTTGCTCGCCGACATTGCCACAAGAAGCTGGGGAATTACCCGCCGCCAGAGAAGTTGGATGTCTGGGAGGAGCTCCGGGTGCTTTGGCCCAACAGTTGGCGCCTGGGAGTGACAGCCGTTTGCTCATGCCTCACGGCCCAGGCGAGCACTGCCATCTGCTTGAAATTCCTCGGGTTAATCAGCTTTGGGCAATACGGCCTTTCCTGCCAACTCGTGGGGATCATCAGCGGCATGGCCATGGTCTGGACCCAGGTCAAATGGCAGGTCGTTGGGCAGCACCGCACCCGCCATGACTATGCCGCCATGCAGCGTCTACTCTGGCCGCGGTTTTGGTTGCAGAATCTCACTTTTCTGGTCTTGGCCGCTGGCCTGCTGGTTTGCGGTCCGCCGCTTCTGCAAGGTATCGGCAGCGGCAAGCAGATGCTCCCCTTTGGGTGGTTGGCTTGCCTCGCCTTTTACTCCTTCATGGAACTGTACCTTAGCTTTTGGACCTCGCTGATCTCCACGGAGAATCGTGTCCCCTTCCTGTGGCACGCGGTTGCCGCCAGCCTGCTCAGCGTGAGCCTCTCGTTGATTCTCATCCACACCACTGCGCTTGGGATCGGCGCACTGGTGCTTGCCCCGGTTCTGGCCGGCAGCGTCTGTAACTACTGGTATTGGCCATTGGTCAGTGCCCGGAGCCTAAGAACTCGCCTCCTGCGATTCATGTTCGGCGTGCCTCAAGCATCCCCAGCGCAGGAAAGCTCTCCCGCCTGAAGCTCGCCGGAAGCGGCTCTTTGGACGAGCGCTCCTGGTGTCCAGAGGCCGGTGGACTCAAACGGTTCTCTTGCATGTGTTGTAGAGTTTCGAAGCAGCGCTCACGAACCCCGGCCCCAGGCATCGCGCCAGGGTCTGGAAGAGAAGATAGCCGGCGTGCACCGGCCTGGAAGCGAGCAACTGACCGACGTTGTAAGCCAACATGCGGTGGGAAAAACCTGAGGCGTATTCCAGCAGGAATCGTGTCGGCACTGGATAGGCCTTTAGCGCAGCGGCCCGGTTGTAAAAAACCTCGACGCCGCGTTGCCGCAGCAGTGCCGAGTTCTTCTTGGCCTGCATGGCGATCAAACCCTGGTACTTGCCATTACGTTCGACACGAACCGTTCCTCTTCCCTCTGCCTTATGGCTTCGACTATTGCCAACCACGCGATTGGTCCACGCCGCCCCGTAGTTCAATGACAGCTTGAACCACATGTCCCAGTCACCGCTGAATTGTGAGGTGGGGCAAAAACCGCCCAGCGCCCGCGTGTAGTCCGCTCGGAACAGCTCTCCTGGGAATCGGACAGGGTTGAACAGAGCCACAGAGACCACATCGGCGGACTGCCACTTCGGCCCGTCAGGAGCAGTGGATACAAGGGCGGAGCGACCATTGGAATCAACGTAATTGCACCTGCCGTAATAGAGCCCTTTGCCCGGCATCTTCGCCGCCAACTCCACCATGGCTTCGACAAGGTCCGGAGCAAGAAAATCGTCGTCGTGGAGCAGGCAGAGCCACGGAGTGGGGCACAATTGGACACAGGCATTCCAGTTGTCAAATAAGCCGCGCCGAAGCGAGTTCCGATGATAGGTGATGCGCGAACCGAATCTCGAAAGGACGAAGGATTCGAGGCTTTTGTCTGGGCTACAATCCTCTACCACCATCACTCGAACAGGAAAGGTTTGAGCCAAGGCGCTGGCTACGGCCTGCTCAATATAATCACGGCGGTCAAAAACGGTTACGGCGATGGTGATATCCCCCGGCGTCATCGGGCGTTCCATAAGGTCAAGGCCCTACCCTAGCGGAGCGCCCTTACAGCGTCAAGGTAGGCCCCTTTGCCGGCAGCACTTCTGCCCCTGAACCTCATAATGCGGTTGTTGATTATCAAGCACTTACGCATTTTGAGGTTCATGGGCGCAATGCGCGCAAAGAGGTTTCGGGGCAGTCTCATTTTGACGTCGCTGGATAGCCGTGCGGTAGGGATTTGCTTTGGGAAGGGAACCCTGAGGCGGGTGGA
>Ga0118677_10014983_pt1 | contig 10834 bp, 7 predicted proteins | sample AliMusrvi5mmetaG_FD_86154 | JGI IMG/M metagenome (GOLD analysis project Ga0118677, IMG submission 86154)
CTTGTTGTCCATTTATTCATAATTAGTTGTGTATGAAACGATATGTTAAAATTATTCTTGCAATTATCTTTGCTGTATTAATCTTTGGCGTTTATTATGGCTATCAGGTCTATAAAATTATCGCTGGAAGTGAACCCATTTCGGGAAAGCAGGAGAATATTCCGGCAAAAGCAGCCACTATACCTCCAATTACCAAAGGGATTGCTGATTGGCCAAATTGGAGAGGTGCTAATTTCGAAGGGAAGAGTGCCACAAAAGGGATTAAAACCGACTGGTCTGCCGGACTTAAAAAACATTGGCAGGTTAATTATTTGTGTCAGGATCAATCCACAGCATCATGGGCAGCGCCGGTGGTACAAGGTAACCGGTTGATTGTTCCCGGCAGGGATAAAATAAATGATCTGGTATTTTGCATAAATGCAGAAACGGGAGATTTAATCTGGTCAGGATCTTACGAAGCAAAAGCTGAATCAAGTCATGGTCCCGGTTCGCGGGCAACCCCGTTTATTGACAACGACCGGGTATACACTTTTGGTCGTAGCGGAGACCTGGTGTGTTGGCAACTTTTGGATGGTAAACTCTTGTGGCGAAAAAATGTAAAAGCGGAGGGGGGCACGGAACCTTCATGGGGTTTTTCAACTACGCCACTTGTGCTGGATAAAAAGGTCATTGTTCAGGGCGGAGGTAACGCGTTGGTTCTCGCATACGATAAAATCACAGGAGATTTATTGTGGAAGTCGATGAAAGGAGAGGTGGGCTATGCCGCGACAATCACCATGACTATTGAAAATGAGATTAAACTCCTTGTTTATCAGGGCAAAGGGCTCTCATGTCTCAATCCTGCTGACGGGAAAATGTTGTGGAGTGTAAACTGGCCTACTTCCTATGGTGTAAATGCAACAACACCGATCATTTACAACGATATTGTATTTCATACCTCAGGATATAAAATGGGATGTGAGGCGATTAAAGTTACAACCAAAGGGTATACAGTACTTTGGAAAAACAATGCAATGGAGGCTCAACATTCTGATCCTGTACTTATTGACGGTTATATTTATGGATATTCGGGCGAAAGCGCCCGAAACAACGGTCAGTTTAAATGCATTCAATTGTCAACGGGAAAAGTGATGTGGAGTACAAATCTTATTGGCCAGGGAACTACAACATATGTTGATGGTCACCTGATTTGCCAGGATTTAAAGGGAAATCTATTTCTGTTAAATCCTGATCCTTCTGGTTTTAAAAAAGTTGGAGAGATAAAGTCAGCCATTGAGGAGGTGAAAAACCCAGCCTGGACTGTCCCTGTTGTGGCCAATGGCAGATTGTACCTTCGTTATATGCAGCAACTGGTTTGTTATCAGCTCGATTAAAATGGATGTTTAGCAGAGACAATGCACATCCTTGTCTCTACACATCACCCGCTGACACCAATACAATGCCCGCTGACAACTTTACAATATGCGCTGAAGTTTTAGCAAGGTGATGTAATTTATCACAATTATCAAATAAACTCCACTTCCCCTTGTTTGCAAGGGAGAAGTCGGTTGTAACTATATTAATAGACAAATATATTGTAAAGGCGGAATGTGAATGTTTCTGAGTTAAAAAATCAGGACAACTACCCCTCAGTGCAAACGAGGTGGATCTCAGGTTTTTTTCACCTGCTTTAATTAAGATTCAATTAACCAAAAATTTGTTGCATGGCCGGATTAAGATAGCAAGTTATGTGGCACCAAATACTACTAATTTAATGGGAAAATGAATTCCTCATAACTCGTTTTGACAATCTTCAGTCAGAACTTTCTTCATTCCACTTGCATTCAGCCAATTCTCACGAGGGTACAGCCAATTATCATAACTCTTTCTGAATAACTTCCGCTGGCCCCTTCCTGATTCGCGTACCATTTAGCCGATTCTCAGAGGGGTGCAGCTTCACCCATTGCATGTTCTGGACAATCTCCGTCAGACTCGGAGCCATTCCTTTCCACGGGAATGAAGTCAACCTTTATTACCGATTTTAAAAACTATTTTAAATTTTAGACGGAACAAGCAGATTTCGGAGTTTAATCTTCCAAAGAGCCGTTGTAACGGCGGAAATATGGTAAAAAGCAAAAGCCTGCAAACAAAATGTTTACAGGCTTTTTGGTGACCCAGCTGGGATTCGGACCCAGGACCCCATCCTTAAAAGGGATGTGCTCTACCAGCTGAGCTACTGAGTCATCATTGTAGCACCTTTGTTTTTCAAAGGCGGTGCAAAGGTAACCTTGTTTTTGATAAATGCAAATACCAAATCAAAAAAATCACGAAAACACTGGATTTATTTGTAATTTTGTTGTCATAATAATTGTGAATATCTTCCAAACAACAGGGTTTAATAACACAATCATGATAGGTAAAGTAGTCATAATCACCGGGGCTTCATCGGGTATTGGCCGGGCATTGGCAAAGGAATTTTTTTCGCGCGGCGCCATTCTTTCTTTGGGTGCCCGACGAATAGATCAGCTCGAAGCATTAAAAGCAGAACTTCAGAGTCAGGATATATTGTGCACACAAACGGATGTCGTCCAGGAAGAAGAATGTAAAAATCTAATTGATTGCACTGTTCAGAAATTTGGACGTATCGACATCCTGATAAACAATGCAGGAATCTCCATGCGGGCCCTTTTTAAAGATATGGATCTCGAGGTGATGCACCGCCTGATGAACGTCAATTTCTTCGGTACTGTTTATTGCACCAAATATGCACTTCCCTATTTGCTCGAATCGAAAGGCTCGCTTGTCGGAGTGATCTCCATTGCCGGATATGTGGGATTACCAGGCAGGAGTGCCTATTCGGCATCAAAATTTGCAGTCAGGGGTTTTTTGGATACCCTCCGCATTGAGCACCTGCACAGCGGACTGCATGTTCTGGTTGCAGCCCCGGGATTTACAGCCTCCGAGGTACGGAAGGTCGCCCTCACAGCTGATGGCACTCCTCAGGGGGAAACACCCCGTAATGAAGGGGAAATGATGAGCGCTGAAACATGTGCTAACCATATTGCAGAAGCAGTGAGAAAAAGAAAGAGATCACTGGTACTTACCTTTGTGGAAGGGAAACTGACAGTTTTCTTAGGAAAACTCTTCCCTTCGCTTTTGGATAAGCTCACCTTTAACCATATGGCTAAAGAAGCGGATTCTCCTGTAAAAAAGAGGTAAACTGCAAACTAATGGTGAGCTATAAATATTGATCATTTTACTTTATCGTTTAAATAATGTGAGATATTTAGGAGAATCGTTTTGTCCTTAATAAAAATGGGGTTATCTTCGCCACACTTTTCAGAGAGTGATAACAAAATGACTCTGTAGCTCAGCTGGTAGAGCAATTGACTCTTAATCAATGGGTCGAGGGTTCGAATCCCTCCGGGGTCACAATTTGAAAATCAAGCGTTTACAATTATATTGTGAACGCTTTTTTATTTTATATTTGCGAAATATTTAATTCTGAGTTATGCTGAGTTACTATACAAAATACCGCGTATGCTATGGTGACACCGACCGGATGGGGGTGATGTATTATGGTAATTATCCGAGACTCTACGAGATTGGGCGGACAGATCTTATCAGGAATGTCTGGAAATCGTATCGTGAGGTGGAAGATAGTGGTATAATTCTGCCGGTGCGGCTCTTAAATGCGGTTTATCACAAACCGGCGCTGTACGACGAACAGCTCACTATCAGAACAATTATCAAAGAAATTCCTAAAGTAAAATTCAGGATATTTTCCGAAATTTATAACGAAAAAGAGGAGTTGATTAACGAAGGGGATGTGGTACTCGGCTTTATTGATGCTTTAACAGGTAAACCCCGGCGTGCTCCGGAAGAATTTACGACCATTTTATTTAATACCGGTCTGTTTACTTAGGCTCTGCAAACCTGAAAATTTAAGAGAGATTCATATCTTTTAGATTCTGCTATTTCCTGAAATGGTCAACTGATGGAAAACGGATCAGATATCACTAAATAATAGAAATATAAACAATCCGACAGCGATCAGGATAACGCTGAGACCGATAATTTTATTTGCCCACCAAAGTGTATTGATTGTCAGTTTATGTTTGAACAGATAGGCTAAACCTGTTAGGACAAACCACCATGATGCACCGCCTAGAAAAATGCCCCCTACAATCAGAAGTGCTTCAAAAAGTTGAGATGTTTGAAGAACAAGACTATAGCTCGTAAAGATCGCAATAAAAATAAATACAGAGAGGGGATTGGAAAAGGTTAGCAAGAAGGCAGTTAGGAAATCCTGAATGTAAGAAGTCCCTTTCTGCCTAAATTTTTGAATATCCTTTGCAGGATTGGACAGGAAAATATAAAGGCCAAGCAATACTATCATGCAGGCTCCGAGTATCTGAAAATAGATTTTGTTACTTTTTATGAAATCAATAATAATTGTAAGACTAAATCCGGCAATGATAGCGTAAAGCGCATCTGAAGCTGCAATCCCAAGACCCGATAAAAACCCGGATTTCCAGTTTTTATTGACCGTTCGCTTGATACAAAGCATCCCTAAAGGACCCAATGGAATTGATACGGCTATGCCAATCATTAAACCTTCCCAAAGCAGTTTAAAACTCATGCAAGCAAATATAGCAAAAAATTGATCTTATTTATTTAAAATAAAAAGACAAAGTTAAAATTAGAGCTGATATTTTCTACTTTTATGCGTAAGAAGTTTTAATAATTATACACCGAAAAATGAAACGAAAAATATTTCTTATGCTTTTCACGATGGTGACCCTTCATTTCGCATCGGCACAAAAAGTTATCAAATTGTGGCCAAATGGTGCTCCCGGGAATAACGAATGTCCGCAACCTGAAGAGACCTTCAACGGCAAGATGGTAAGGTTTGTTTCCGAACCAACACTTACTATTTATTTGCCTGACAAAGAAAAAAACACAGGTGCTGCAATTGTGATTTGCCCGGGTGGTGGTTACGCAATTGAGGCGATGGACCATGAAGGGTACCAATATGCCGAATATTTGCAAAGCAGAGGAATTGCAGGAATCGTTTTAAAATACAGGCTTCCTTACGGGCATCATGAAATACCTTTGGTGGATACGCAATACGCATTACGTACGATCCGATATAATGCCAGGGAATGGGGTATTGATCCTGTAAAGATTGGAATATCAGGCTTTTCTGCCGGAGGTCATCTTGCTTCAACATCCGCAACACATTTCGACAACGGGAAAGCGAATAGTGGTGATCCGGTTGAGAAAATGACCAGTCGCCCCGATTTCGCAGTTTTGATTTACCCTGTGATCACTTTTAACGAACAATGGGGACACATGGGATCACGTGAAAATTTAATAGGGAAAAATCACGACCTGAAGTTAATCCGATACTATTCCAATGAACTGCAGGTAACTACTGAAACACCACCAACATTTTTACTTTTGGCAGATGACGATAAAGGTGTTTCACCCCGTAATAGCATCGAATATTACAGTGCATTAAAAGAAAAGGGGGTATCAGCTGAACTTCATATTTTTCGCGAAGGAGGACATGGATTTGGAATGAACAAAACAGGTAAACCTCATGATCAGTGGCCTGATATGTTAATCTCCTGGATGAAGGCACAGAAAATTATCTGAATCTCTGTGTTTTTATGGGTTGGAGGCACCCTATCACCTTATCATTACTATGAATAATATGATGAAAACTCATCCAAAGGATGTAATAAAGTATTGTCCCAGATGCGGATCTAATCGCTTTATTTCTAACGATCAGGGAAGATCGTTTAAGTGCGAAGCTTGTCGTTTTGATTACTATTTGAATAATTCGGCGGCAGTGGCTTGTCTTATTTTCGATAAGGAGAATAAACTTCTGCTTACCAGACGGGCCATAGAACCAGCGAAAGGAATGCTTGACCTTCCGGGCGGTTTCGTCGAACCGATGGAGCGAGCCGAGGATGCAGTCATCAGGGAAATCAGGGAAGAATTGGGGATTCAGATTACAAAAGCTGAATATTTAGCTTCCTTTCCAAACGAATATGTTTATTCCGGTTTTTCGGTTTTCACAATTGACCTTGCCTTTATTTGCGATGTCGACGATCTCTCTGCTGTAGTTCCAGCTGACGACGTGGCCGCTGTTGAGTTTGTGTCACTTGATGAAATTAGAAGTGAGGATTTGTGTTCTGAAAGTATGGTTCAGATTATTGAGAGTTATATAAAATTAAATAAATGAGTATTATAGAACGTATTACTTCGTTACGTGATTTAATGCTGGAGAAGGGGATTGATGCCGTTCTTATCTACGGAACTGACCCTCACTTGAGTGAATATGTTCCGGATGCCTGGCGAAGTCGTGAATGGATTACTGGTTTTACCGGTTCATACGGAAAAGTGGCAATCACCATGAACCAGGCGGCTCTGTGGACCGATTCAAGATATTTCATTCAGGCTGAAAAGCAATTAGCAGGTTCAGGTATTTTAATGATAAAAGATCGACAGGCCGATACAATGGCTGTTGACCAATGGTTGATGCAGCAACTAAAAATTGGAAGCACCGTGGCAGTTGATGGATTGACCATTTCGGCTTCCGAAGCAAAACTTCTTGAGCAGAAATTAGGTGCGAAGGGTATCACTTTCGATATTAAGACAGATCTGGTATCCCCATTATGGAAAGACCGGCCACATTTACCTCAGGGTGAAATATTTGATTATTCGGTCACATTTGCTGGTCTTGGCCGACAGGAAAAGTTGGCACTTATCAGAAACAGGCTGGCTGGTCTTGGTGCGAGTTCGACTATTATTTGTCAATTGGACGATCTGGCATGGAGTTTTAACCTTAGGGGAAGTGATATCAGCTACAATCCGCTTTTCACCGGCTATGGCTATGTTGATCAGCATAAAGCAATCCTTTTTATCCATGATGAAAAAATTCCGGTTGGATTAATCGAGGAACTGGATAGGGAAGGAGTCGACGTAATAAACTATAGTTCAATAATTTCTGTTTTAGATAATGTTCTTTCGTCACCGGTCTTCATCGATCCTGATCGCACAAATTTTCTTCTGTACCGGTTCATTCAGGAAAGAAGTAATGTAATTGAGGGGTTGGCAATCCCTACGCTTCTTAAATCGGTCAAAAATGAGGTGGAACAGAACGGCATGCGTGAAGCCCATATTCGTGACGGGGTTGCAATGGTTAACTTTCTCCATTGGCTGGATAATAATTCGGAAAAGCAAAAAATAACCGAACAATTCATTGAAGAGAAGCTAAGATCTTTCCGATCGGAACAACTCTATTTTGTTGGAGAAAGTTTCTCGTCCATTGTTGGATTTGGGCCCCATGGTGCAATAGTTCATTATAGTGCAACCGCTGAATCAAATCTTAAAATTCTGCCCGATGGAATCCTCCTCTTTGACTCCGGCGGACAGTATCTTGACGGAACTACTGATCTTACCCGTACTATCGCGACTGGTCGGGTGACCGATCAACAACAATCGGACTTTACATTGGTACTGAAAGGGATGATTCAGCTTGCGAAGGCAATATTCCCCGAAAATACCAAAGGTTATTCGCTCGATATTCTTGCCCGTAAAGCATTGTGGAATTGTGGTTTGAATTATGGTCACGGGACAGGTCACGGTATTGGCCATTATTTATCGGTTCATGAAGGACCTATGGCAATCCGCCAGGAATATAATGGTGAACCTATTCGTGAAGGCCAGATTTTATCGGATGAACCAGGTATCTATCGCGAAGGAGAATATGGAATTCGCATCGAAAATGTGTTGTTGTGCAAAAGGGAGTTTAAAACCGATTTTGGGAACTTTCTTTCTTTTGAAACATTAACCTTGTGTCCTATTGACACAAAACTTATGAAACGGCAACTACTTACCAGCGAGGAAACAGAGTGGATAAATTACTATCATGCAAGAGTCTTGAATGAACTTGGACCTCGTTTGGAACCGGATGTCCTGAGATGGCTGACTGTAAGGTGTGCTCCCATATAAAAATTCAATACCAATATTATGAAGCAATTCTTTTTACTGATTTCTTTTGTTTTACTACCTTATTTGCTTATTGCTCAATATTATGTGTTGGGAGAGGATCCGTCAGGAATTAAATGGCGACAGATAAATACGGATAATTTTCAGATCATATATCCGGCAGGAGTTGAAACGGAAGCGCAGCGCATGGCCTCGATTATAGAAAAGGTGTATCACTTCGCAGGCGTATCACTTCAGCATCAACCTTCCAAAATATCTGTGATTCTTCATACGAGTACGGTCCGATCAAATGGTTTTGTTGCCTGGGCACCATCACGGGTTGAACTTTTTACTACTCCTCACCAGGAGATTTACGCACAGGACTGGCTGGAACAATTAGCGATACATGAATTCAGACATGTGGTTCAAATAGATAAAATAGATTCAGAATTGCCGGGAATTTTCAGGATTATTCTTGGCGAACAGGTTGCTGCCATGGTAATAGGTGTTTATTTGCCATTTTGGTTTCTTGAAGGAGACGCCGTTGCCACTGAAACCGCACTAAGCAAATCAGGCAGGGGGCGGGTTCCCTCATTCGAAATGGAACTAAAGGCGCAGAGTGTAGAGAAGGGTGTTTATTCCTACGACAAAGCCTATTTGGGATCTTATAAGGATTATATTCCCGATTACTATCAGATGGGATATCAAATGGTTGCTGGTGTTCGCAATAAGTATGGGCCAGACAGCTGGTCAAAAGTTCTGGATATAGTTGCCCACAAACCTTTATCCGTTAATGCATTTGCTCGCGGATTGAAGGCTGTTACAGGGAAGAATCATATTAAGCTCTACGACGAAATATTTAATGACCTCAAAAATTCATGGACATTAAAGGATAAAACTCTGGAAAAAACAGATTTTACGACGATTACTAAATCGCAAAAGGGATATGTCAGCTACAGATACCCCTATCCGATTAACGATTCCACCTACTTTTCGGTAAAATATTCTATAAATGATGTGACAAGATTTGTTCTTATTGGACCAAAAGGGAAAGAGAAGATAATATTCACACCCGGAGAACTATTTGAAGAGTCAATCACATATGGACAAGGAGACGTTTTCTGGATCGAATCTCAGCCAGACATCAGATGGAGCCATCGTGAATATTCACTTCTGCGAATTATGAATCTGAACAGTGGAATTGTAACAGAAAAGAAATTTGAAGACAAAATTTTTGCACCTTGTTTATCTGCTGATGGACAATATCTTGCAGCGGTAAAAGTTAACAGTGACAACCGATGTTCGATCGTTGTACTGTCACCGCAAACAGGTGAAATCAAAAAAGAGTGTGCTTTACCCACCGATTTATTTATTCTTACCCCTTCCTGGGGAGAGAATAATAAGGAATTATTCGCCATTGTGCTTGGGAGCAAAGGTAAATCCCTGGCTAAAATCAATCCATTTAACGGGTCAACGACTATACTGCTACCCTATTCCTATAATGAATTAAAACGACCCCTACAACGCGGTAATATGGTCTATTACACAGGAACCATGGGAGGAACAGACGATCTCTACGGCTATAATCTGAATGAAAAACTAAATTACAAAATTACATCTTCCCGATTTGGAGTCCGGGATGTCCAGACTACGGCAGACGGTCTCACTTTTGTCTATTGTGACTATACCTCAGATGGATTCAAAGTTGTAAAAATGCCGCTTGTACCTGATAAGTTTATTATTTCAGATTCCTTGCAAACACACCAATACCAATTAGCAAATAAGCTAACATCTCAGGAGAATGGAATACCAGATTTTTCAACACTGGATACAACAACTTACCAATCAAAGCATTATTCGAAGATTGGCCACATTTTCAACTTTCACAGCTGGGCGCCATTTAATATAGATTTTGATACTGAGGAGATAAAACCCGGAGTATCTTTCCTGTCGCAAAATAAACTGAGCACAGCCATCACACAGCTTGGTTATGAATACTCTTCCGTTAACAAAACAGGTAAATGGGTGGCCAAATTTGATTATACGGGACTTTTTCCTGTATTAAAACTGAATGCCGATTATGGGACTGAAAGTTCACATTACTACCAAATAAACACATATACCTCCAATCACATCGTCAGAAAAGATACCCAAAGAGTTGATTTTAATTACAATCTATTAAATATAAGAGGATTAGTTAACCTACCCTTAAATCTGTCACATGGAAGGACGAATCGTTTAATCCAGCCGGAATTGCAGATCGGATACCGGCAATTCTACGAAGCTGTATCTACTCCTTTTAGCAATACAAATGACATCTCATTAACATACAGATTGTATGCCCATAACCTGAGGAAGCTTGGGGTAAAAGATATTCAACCAGCGATCGGACAGGTTATGGATCTTAGTTATCACTATTCGCCCTTTGGGGATGCCAGTATTCATAAGATATGGTCAGCTGAAGGAATTCTGTATTTACCGGGTTTGATGAAGCATCATGGAATTAAAATCTATTCAGGATATCAGGAAAAAGAATCAGGGAATTACACAACAGATTATATTTCCTATCCACGAGGCTATACGAATGTGGTCAATTCCCAAATGTTTTGTCTTAAATCGGATTACGTGTTACCTTTACTGTATCCGGACTGGAGTTTGGGCAGATTAAGTTACTTCAGAAGAATCTCTTTAAGATTATTTTATGACAATGCCTGGGCACTCGTTCCAATCACCAACCAAAACACTGGGTATCGGATTGCCTTTGGGTCTGAAGGAGGAGAGTTGACTGCAGACTGCAATTTCATGAGATTGTACGTTCCTGCAAAAATTGGTGTTCGATCGTCTTACCTGAATG
>Ga0118677_10014984_pt1 | contig 10834 bp, 9 predicted proteins | sample AliMusrvi5mmetaG_FD_86154 | JGI IMG/M metagenome (GOLD analysis project Ga0118677, IMG submission 86154)
CCCCTCTCCATTGTAGTAATGAACCTGAAGGAAAAAGCGAAGGTCTGGCGGGAGCAGATGATCGAGGCGGTCAGCGAATTCGACGACGTGCTGTTCGAGAAGTTCGTGCACGGCGAAGCGCTCACCAACGACGAGATCCGGGCGGGGATCCGCAAGGCGACCATCGCCATGAAGATCTTCCCGGTGATCTGCGGCTCGGCATTCAAGAACAAGGGCGTCCAGACGATGATGGACGCGGTGGTGGATTACCTGCCGTCGCCGCTGGACATCCCGGCGGTGGAAGGCATCGATCCCGACCATCCGGACCGGAAACTGGTTCGCCACGCTTCCGACGAAGAGCCGTTCTCCGCGTTGATCTTCAAGATCATGACCGACCCGTACTCGGGTCAGCTGGCGTTCTTCCGGGTTTACTCGGGCAAAATGTCCGCCGGCGAATCCGTTTACAACGTCGCGAAGGGCCGTAAAGAGCGCGTCGGCCGCCTGATGCGCATGCACGCCAACAAGCGCGAAGACATTCAGGAAATCATGGCCGGCGACATCTGCGCGGCCGTGGGTCTGAAGACGGTTTCGACGGGCGACACGATTTGCGACGAAAACCAGCCGATCATTCTGGAACGCATCGACTTCCCGACGCCGGTTATCCAGCTGGCGGTGGAACCGAAGACGAAGGCCGACCAGGAAAAGATGGGTATGGCGATCCAGAAGCTGGCGCAGGAAGATCCTACCTTCCGCGTGGCGACGGATCCGGAAACGGGCCAGACCATTCTTTCGGGAATGGGCGAACTGCACCTCGAAATCATTGTCGACCGCATGATGCGCGAATTCGCCGTCGAGGCGAACGTCGGCAAACCGCAGGTGGCGTACCGCGAAACCATCCGCGGCACCGCGGAAGTGGACAACACGCACAAGAAGCAGTCGGGCGGGCGCGGTCAGTATGCGCGGGCTACGCTGCGCGTGGAACCGGTTCCGGGTGAAGGCTTCCAGTTCGCCAACGAAATCAAGGGCGGCGCGATTCCGAAGGAATTCATCCCCGCCATTGAAAAGGGCGTAGTGGAAGCTCTGGAAGGCGGCATCATGGCCGGCTACCCGATGGTCGATGTGAAGGTGACCGTCATCGACGGCGCTTACCACGATGTCGATTCGTCGGAAATGGCGTTCAAGATCTGCGCTTCCATCGGTGTGAAGGAAGCCTGCCGGAAAGCCAAATCAGTGCTGCTCGAACCCGTGATGGCGGTGGAAGTGGTGGTTCCGGAAGAGTACATGGGTTCGGTAAACGGCGATCTGATTTCCCGCCGCGGCCAGCTCGAAGGAACCGAGATTCAGGGCACCACGCAGATTATCAAGGCGACCGTGCCGCTGAGCGAGATGTTCGGTTATGCGACCGAACTCCGTTCACGGACACAGGGACGCGGCAGCTTCACGATGCACTTCTCACGCTACGAAGAAGTTCCGAAGAACATTGCGGAAGAAATCGTTACGCGCGTGCAGGGCAAGGTCACCAAGTGACCGGCTGTTAACTCGCAGACTACAAAGTAATCAGGTAATCAGACAGGAGATTGGTGGCACATGGCGAAAGAGAAATTTGACCGCAGTAAGCCGCACGTGAACATTGGCACGATCGGCCATATCGATCACGGCAAGACCACGCTGACGGCTGCTATCACGAAAGTGCTGGCAAAGCACAACCCGAAGGTTTCCTTCCGTTCGTTCGATTCCATCGACAACGCGCCGGAAGAAAAGGCGCGCGGTATCACGATCGCGGCGTCGCACGTGGAATACGAGACGGCGAACCGCCATTATGCGCACGTCGACTGCCCCGGCCACGCCGATTACATCAAGAACATGATCACCGGAGCGGCGCAGATGGACGGCGCGATCCTGGTGGTTGCCGCGACCGACGGCCCCATGCCCCAGACCCGCGAGCACATCCTGCTTGCCCGTCAGGTCGGCGTGCCGTACATCGTGGTGGCGATGAACAAGGTCGACATGGTGGACGACGCCGAACTGCTCGACCTGGTCGAACTCGAAGTTCGCGAACTGCTCTCTTCCTACCAGTTCCCCGGTGACGATCTCCCGGTGGTTCGTGTTTCCGCGCTGGGCGCGCTGAACGGCGAAGCGCAGTGGGAAAAGACGGTCGACGAGCTGATGGACGCGGTCGACAAATACATTCCGATGCCGGAACGCGTCACCGACAAACCGTTCCTGATGCCGATCGAAGACATCTTCTCGATTCAGGGTCGCGGCACCGTGGTGACGGGCCGTATCGAACAGGGCATCTGCAAGGTCGGCGAGGAAATGGAAATCGTCGGCTTCAAGGACACCCGCAAGACGGTGGTCACGGGCGTCGAAATGTTCAAGAAACTGCTCGACGAAGGCCGGGCGGGCGATAACGTGGGTCTGCTGCTGCGCGGCGTGGATAAAGACGACGTGGAGCGCGGTCAGGTTGTGGCCAAGCCGGGCTCGATTAAACCGCACAAGCGGTTCCGCGGCGAAGTGTACGTGCTGAGCAAAGAAGAAGGCGGGCGTCACACCCCGTTCTTTAAGGGCTATCGTCCCCAGTTCTACTTCCGCACCACGGACGTAACCGGCGTGGCCGAGTTGCCCGAAGGCACGGAGATGGTGATGCCGGGCGACAACGTCCAGCTGGTGGTGGAACTCATCACCCCCGTCGCCATGGACAAAGGCCTGCGTTTCGCGATTCGTGAAGGCGGCCGCACCGTCGGCGCCGGCACCGTCAGCGAAATTCTCGCGAAGTAAGCTTGTGGCGGCAGCCGCGCAGGGTCGAAACTGGACACCGCGCGGCTGTCGCCTTCTTCTGTTTGAACGCAGGGGCACAAAGGCCCAAAGGTAAAAGAAATGCCAAGAGAAATCATCACGTTCCAGTGTCAGGAATGCAAGAACCGGAACTACACGAGCACCAAGAACAAGAAGACGACCACTGAGCGTCTCGAAATGAAAAAGTTCTGCCCCTACTGCCGCAAACACCGGGCACATCGGGAAACGAAATAGGTCCGGAGTAACCTCTCCTTGCCTCGCGAGTAAGCAAACCTTTTGCCTGCTTGCGAAATAAGGTAGACTGGTGAACGGATTACCCGCCAACCAGATTGCAAGACAGGTAAGTGCCCGACAGGGGCGTAGGCTAACGGTAAACCAGCGGTCTCCAAAACCGCCTTTGGGGGTTCGAATCCCTCCGCCCCTGCCAGATTCCCGAATCCAGATTAGAGCGAAGTGAATAGCCATGGCCGCCGAATTGGAAGTAAAGAAGCCCAGCTGGGTCGACAGCACGCGTGAGTACCTGACGGATATCCGCTCGGAAATGAAGCGGGTGACGTGGCCGAACCGCACCCAGGTCGAATCCACCACCCTGGTCGTGATCCTCAGCGTTTTCGTGTTCGCCGCCTACTTTAAGCTGGTGGATTCCGTCATCGCCGTCACCGTCACCCGCGCCTACAACGCGCTGGTCAAATAGGCTTCAGGAATCACTTCAGGAATCAAGGGAAAGCGGAACAACCCATGTCATTCGATCCCGGCGAATCTCAGCCGACTCACGCCCATCACGAAACGCACGACACGGAAGCCCTCGAGGGGTATGCCGAAGAGCACGAGTTTGAAGACGAGCTCGCTGAATCTGAAGCTGCAGACGCCGAAGCCGTCGACGCCGAAGCCCTGGCTATGGAAGCAGCGCCGGAAGAAGCTCCTCTCCCTCTCGAAACCAAGCAGTGGTATATCATTCACACCTATTCCGGTTTCGAGCGTAAGGTAGCCGAATCGCTCCGCACCCGTGCCGATGCGTTCGGTTTCGGTGAGCAGATCGGTCAGATCCTGATTCCCGAAGAAGAAGTGGTCGAGCTCCGCAACGGCAAAAAAGTCACGAGCAAACGCCTTCTGTATCCCGGCTATGTGGTGGTGCAGATGGAGATGAACGACGAACTCTGGCACCGCGTGAAGGATACTCCCCGCGTGACCGGCTTCGTCGGCGGCGGCCAGACTCCGGTGCCGCTGAGCGCGGACGAAATTAACAAGATGCTCTATCGTCAGACGACGGCGGCGGAACGTCCGCGGCCGAAGATGACGTTCGACAAGAACGAATCGGTCCGCATCATCGATGGACCGTTCGCCAACTTCCAGGGCAAAGTGGACGAAATCAATTCGGAGCGCAACACCCTGCGCGTGCTGGTCACGATTTTCGGGCGTGCGACTCCGGTGGAACTGGACTTCCTGCAAGTCGAAAAGATTGCCTGAGTCCCCGGCCGGCGTTTCGGCTGTTCGAATTCGGTTCCAGGTCAGAAAAATTAGAAAGGTATTGCTGGTTTTCGTATGGCGAAGAAAGTAACAGGTTCCGTAAAACTGCAGATCCCTGCAGGCAAGGCAACTCCCGCACCCCCGGTCGGCACCGCTCTCGGTCCGCAGGGCGTCAACATCATGGAGTTCTGCAAGGCGTTTAACGCCAAGACCTCCGGTAAAGATCAGGAAGGTCTGATCATCCCCGTCGTAATCACCATCTTTTCGGACCGTTCCTTCACCTTCATCACGAAGACGCCGCCGGTGCCGGTTCTGATCAAGCGTGCCGTGGGGATCGCCCGTGGTTCGGCCGAGCCGCACAAGGCGAAGGTCGGCAAGATCACCCAGGCGCAGGTGGAAGAGATCGCGAAGATCAAGATGCCCGACCTGAACTGCTTCGACGTGGATGCGGCCGTTCGCTCCGTCAAAGGCACGGCGCGCTCCATGGGCGTCGACGTCGTCTAGTTCGTCTCCGCTCTGACGCTTCAACTCGCGCGCCTGCCGGCACCGGCCGGCGCGCTGTTTTATTTGCCGCTCGGCTATTTCAAGGTCAGGTCGCCGGCCAATAGCTTCGCCCGCAAACGATACTGTCCGCCTGCATTGTCCTTCCGGAAACTCCGGAACAGACCGTCTTTGACCACGCCGAATGCCGGCGCATTCAGATCTCCCGCCAGCACCGACCCTTCCGCCACGCGGTACGTCTCCGGCGCGCCCACCAGAATCGTCAGATCGCCCGCCCGCAGTTCCACATCCTTATCGCCGACCACGCCGGACATCGTCAAATTCCCGGCCGTCGACCGCACCAGCAGATCGGTTCGGCCCGGCAACTCAATCCGGATCCGAACGCCGTTGTTCGGCCCTCCATACACGCGCAGATGATTCGCCGCCAGACTGATCTTCACGTCCTCGGGCAGGTCGCCATCCCGCACCTGACAGGTCACCCGCACCGACGACCCGGTCCCGCCCGCAATCTCGATGTCGCCCGACCGCACGTCGATCGTCAGCCGTTTCCCCGGCTGCATGGCCGCATCGAACGGCTTCCGGCAATTTCCGGGAGCCTGCCCCGGCAACAGCGCGGGACAAAGCAGAAATACGAAAGCCAGTAAACGTTTCACATCCCTAGTTACGTTCCCCTGCCCGGCGAAGTTCGCGGCAACCGGCGGCTCCTAGTGCGTCATCGCGTAAACCACCGAGTTCACACCCAGGCGAATCGCGACCGACGACGGCTTCTCCGGATAGTGCGGCGCGTCTGCCCACTCCCAGGCATCGCCCAGGTCCGAGTTGTAAGCGATCGCAATCATGACCCGCCCCTTGTCGTCCAGAATCGCCTGCCAGTGCGCGCCCCGGCCGCCATCGCCGCAGTTCTTGCACCCGGCCCGGATATGCGCTTCGCCCGGCACCTGCACCCGATCCGCGACATCGTAGACCGCATGGAACAGGGCGCTGTCGTCCGGTAGTTCCTCCACTTCGCGCTCCGGAAACACCATCCTCATCGCGGCCAGAAATACCTGACGCTCGTAGTTCCCGTGGAAGTCATCGGCCAGGAAAAAACCGCCCCGCAACAGATACTCCCGCAATTCCTGGCATTGTTTCGCCGTCGGTCCCCACTCGCCCACCTGCACTGCGTAGAGCCATGGCAGATCGAACTGCTCGTTCTCGTCCAGATTGACCGGCTGCTCCACGGACCGCACATGTACGCGCGTCAGCCGACGCAGCGCGAGGGAAAAATGCCGGTCGGCACGCGGATAATCCTGCGTCCACAGCGAAAGCCCTTCCCGCCAGTCGCCCTGAAAACGCGGATAGTAGCCGTCTACCTGGGGGCCGCCGCCCGGAAACATCATGCGCGCAAAGACGAATTCGCCGGGCTCTTTCCAGTCCACCGGAGTCTCGAACTGCGAGTATTCCACTCCCGGATACTGCCGGAACGGTTTCTGGAACGCCCCGAGCGTTCCAAGACAGAGCAGCGCGCACAGCGTCAGACACAAAGCGTTTCGAACCGGCAAAAGCACCGCCTTGCCCTTGAGCATATCACCGCGAAATCGGGTCGGAAATAATGGGGGTTACGATGAATCTCTTCCGTCTGCTGCGGTACCTGCTGCCCCTTCAGAATCCCGCCGGCTTCGGCCTCAGCGATTTTCTGCTGCTCGGCCTCGCGGTGCTGTTCGCGGCGGCGATTCTGCTGCGGCTGCCCGCCGAACGCGCCCTGCGCCAACTTTCCGAAAGACCGCTCCGGGCAGGCTTGCTTCTCGCCGCGCTTCCCGTAATCCTCCGCCTGCTGCTGCTCCACAACCACCCGGTGCCGGTCCCATCCGTTTCCGACGACTTCAGTTACCTCCTCCTCGGCGACACCCTCGCGCACCTCCGTCTCGCCAATCCGCCGCACCCAATGCAGCGCTTCTTTGAAACCGTCTTCGTACTGCAGGAGCCGTCGTACAGTTCCATCTACCCGCCGGGACAAGGGATCATTCTCGCGATGGGCCAGTGGATCTTCCGGTCTCCCTGGGCGGGCGTCGTGCTCTCTGTAGGCATGTTGTGTGGCCTCTGCTACTGGATGCTCCTCGCCTGGGTCCCACCCGTTTGGGCCTTCGCCGGAGGCCTGCTCGCCGTCATGGAGTTTGGCCCGCTGAACCAGTGGATGAACAACTACTGGGGCGGCGCCGTCTCCGGCATCGCCGGATGTCTGGTCTTCGGAGCCCTGCCCCGGCTCTGGAAAACCGCCCGCCCTCGCGATGCCGCTCTTCTCGGACTCGGCCTAGGTCTGCAGGTGCTCACGCGGCCCTACGAGTCCGTGCTGCTGTCCCTCTGCATCCTGCCCGCGCTCTGGCCGGCTTTCCGACGGAATCCGCGCCGCCTCTCCGGTGCCGCCGCTTTGGCCCTGCTCCCGGCCCTGCTGCTGACCGCGGCGCAGAACAAAGCGGTAACCGGCAGTTTCACTTCCCTGCCCTACATGCTGAGCCGGCAGCAGTACGGGATCCCCGCCACCTTCACGTTCCAGAAAAATCCGGTCCCCAGCCGCCCTCTGAATCAGGAACAGTCGATGGACTACCAGGCCCAGAACGATGTCCATGGCAACCAGCCGGAGACTCCGGCCCGCTATCTGACCCGCTTCGCCGGACGTGTGAAGTTCTTCCGTTTCTTCTTCTACCCGCCCCTTTACATCGCCCTGCTGTTCCTCCTGCCCGAACTGCGCAGGCGCCGTTACCTGTGGGCTGCCGGCTGTGTACTTCTTCTGGCCCTCGGAACGAATTTCTTCCCTTACTACTACCCGCACTACATCGCCGCGGCTACCTGCCTGTGTATTCTGCTGAGCATCGCCGGACTGCGGAGGCTCGCAGCCCTCCGTATCCGCGGCTTCGCCACGGGTCAGGACGCCATGCGGCTCGTGGCGTTGTTCTGCGGCGCCCAGTTCGTTTTCTGGTACGGCGTGCACCTGATCGGCAACGACGATCTGTTTATCGCCACCGGCCCCTTCGAAAGCTGGGACTACATCAATTTCGGCGATGCCGAAAGCCGGTCGGCGGTCAATCGCCGGCTCGCCGCCGAACCGGGCCGGCAACTTGTCTTCGTCCGCTACAGCCCGCAACACCTGCTGCGCGAATGGGTGCACAATGCCGCGGACATCGACGCCTCCCCGGTCGTGTGGGCGCTCGATCTGGGAAACGAGGAAAACGCGCGGCTCCGGCAGTACTATCCGGCTCGCAAAGCCTGGCTGATCGAGCCGGACGTGCATCCCCCGCGCCTGCGCCCCTACCCGGACCTGCCGTGATTACCCGCACATCGGCAGTGCCCATGCCATACGGAGCGCATGGCGGAAGAATCGAACCGATGCTGGCCGGGTTATGAGCCCGTCCCCGGCAAACCCGAGCACAGTCAGGGAAGTTGCCGCAAGAAAGCGCCGTCCAAATCCACCGCGGCGGACAAGAAGGCGCAGCAGTCGAGGGAAAAGCAACTGGATCGCTGGCAGGAACAGCACCCGGGCAGCCCGAAAAAGGCCGCCCAGCACCTGCATAAGGCGGGGACGAAGACCTAATTCCCGGTCGGCGTCTTTTCGATGTGATCGACCACAATCGTCTCCACCGGGTCTTTGCGGGACTCCAGCTTCAGCCCTAACTGCTGTATCGCGGTGAAGATCGAGCCGCCTGCCGGATCCGACGCGGTTTCCGCGGGTGCTCCGGGTATCGGCCCGCCCGCGCCCATCATCCCGCTCGCGCGCGCCACTTTCATCATGTCCGCCATGGAGAGATCGAGCGCCACCTGGTATTTCCCCTTTAGCCCCGTCTCGTCGAGCACAGGCTTATCGAGGAACGGGGTAATTGTCTCGGCCAGCGTCGTCATGCTCATGCTTGAGGCTTCGAGATGCATCAGTCCGTCCTGCCCCATCGACATCTTCATGTTCCCGGTTCTGGATGACGAAATGGTCGCACCCCGGCCATCCCCGCTCGGCTTTACCTTCATGTCGCCCTCGGCGGTGCTCACCGTCATCTCGCCCTTGGCGGGAGCCGGCGGCGGCGCGGAAGGATCAACGGGCGCGGCGACCGGATCGGGCGGGGCATCTTTCAGTTTCGAGCCCGTTTTCGCCATCACCAGCGCATAGACCGACTGCGGCTTGCTGTCCTTATGCACGGTCATACCGAACCGCTCGATCAGCAGCGCCTTCAGCATCTCCGGCACCTGCTCTTTCGTGGCGCCCTCCGGCATCTTGGCCATGATGTCGAACCGTTCGGTCTTCAGCCAGTCCGGCCCGATCACCTGATACGGCTTCACGTTGTACGCCGTGCGGATCAGATCGGCCAGCGATGCAAAGCCAATATCTACGCGCGCCGCGTCGATTTTGGTACCGACGTGCATCTTGCCCGCCATCATGGCCTGCGGATTCATCGGCGGCGCCGGCTTGATGCTGGCTACTTCGAACGACAATCCCGCAGCCGGAGTCTGTGCCGCGCCGCTTCCGGCCGCCAGCCCAATCGCCGCCAAAACGGCAAGGGAACACCTGAGCTTCTTCATGGAATGAACCTCCCCGGATTATGCCACATCTTCGGAAAGTCTTCTGAGGAACCGCTCGGGTTTCAGCCGCCGGGCACGGCTGAACGGGAAGTTCCACGGACTCACGGCGCCGCGCCCGGCGGCTCCCAAGCTTCTATGACACTTCCACCGCTTCCCGAATCCCGCTGTAATGCTTGCGCTTTTCGGAACGCGACGTGAGTTTCTCCAGATAAAGGTAAATCACGGGCGTGATGTAAAGCGTCAGCAGTTGCGAAACCACCAGCCCGCCGACTACGGCCAATCCCAGCGGCTGCCGCGCTTCCCCGCCCGCGCCATACCCGAACGCAATCGGCATGGTCCCCAGCAGCGCGCACATCGTCGTCATCATGATGGGCCGGAAACGCTGCAGACAGCCCTCGAAAATCGCTTCCTCGGCGGACTTGCCATCGCGCCGCGCCATAATCGCGAAATCCACCATCATGATCGCGTTCTTTTTGACGATGCCGATCAGCAGGATGATGCCGACGAACGAATAGAGGTTCAGATCGTCGTGGAACAGCAGCAGCGTGAGCAGGGCGCCCAGGCCGGCTGCCGGCAGACCGGAGAGAATCGTGATCGGGTGGATGAAGCTTTCGTACAACACCCCCAGCACCAGATAAATCACCAGCACCGCGATCAGCAGCAGAATCGCCAGCCCACCCAGGGACTTCTGGAACGCCTCCGCCGTGCCCTGGTACGTAAACGAAGTCGTATCCGGCAGGCCGATCTCTTTGGCCGCCTCATCCACCTGTTTGGTCGCCTGGCTGAGCGAAACACCCTTCTGCGTGTTGAACTCGAAGTTCACGGCGGGCAACTGTCCAATGTGATTCACCGTCAGCGGCGCGACCGACTGCACCAGCCGGGTCACCGCCGACAGCGGCACCAGCTTGTTCGACGAAGACCGGATGTAGAGCTTCGACAGGCCTTCCGGATCGCGCTGGTACTGCGGCAGCACTTCGAGAATCACGTCGTAATCGTTCGAAGCCGCCGTGATGGTGGAGACGCGCCGGTTCCCGTAAGCGTCGTAAAGCGTGTTGGCGATCTGTTCGGGCGTAACGCCCAGCGAAAGCGCGCGGTCCCGATCGATATCCACGTTCACGCGCGGGCTGCTCAGTTGCAGATCGCTGTAGACGTCCGCGATGCCCGGCATGGACCGCAGCTTCGCCTCCAGCTTCGGAGCCCACTTGTACAGCACGGCCGTATCGGCATCCTGCAGCGCCACCGAATACTGATAGTGCGATTCGTTCTGCCCCAGCGTCAGCAGCGGCGGCAGTTGCAGAAAGACGGAAAAGCCGGGAATCTGCGCGAACTGCTTGCGCAAGTCCTGAATGATTTCACCGGCGCTTTGCCGGCGCTCGGAACGGTCTTTCAAGCGCATGAAGATACGGCCCTGATTACCGCTGATGTTCGGCCCGCTGACACCCACAGACGACATGAACGCTGCGACGTTGGTGTTGGCGGCGACGATTTTCACCGCCTGCTGCTGGTGTGCCTTCATCGCCTCAAATGAAATGTCCTGCGAACCTTCCGT
>Ga0118677_10009422_pt1 | contig 10833 bp, 5 predicted proteins | sample AliMusrvi5mmetaG_FD_86154 | JGI IMG/M metagenome (GOLD analysis project Ga0118677, IMG submission 86154)
GCAAAACCTATCGGGTGACCGTGGTGCCAAACTTGGTTGCCAACCCTGGCTTTGAAAACCCGGTTGGACGCCCGGTTGATTACGGCAACGGGATCAGTTTTACCTATCCTACCTCCTGGTCACCCTTGACCGGCACGGAACCCGCCTTGAACCAACCCGTTACCGGCACCTACGGCGAGAACAATCTGCTGTGCGTCATCCCCGGAACCTTCAATTACGGTCGTGACGGTACTGCCTGGGCGTTCAGCCTGCAATCAAATCAAAACGGCCAGCAATACAACGGCGCCCGCCAGTCACTCTGCGCCATAACGGCGGGGACCACCTATCAGTGCTGCGCTGACCTGGGGGCCAATGGCGATCCAACGATCTACGAGGTGTTCCTGCTGAACACCACAGATAACAGGGTCCTGGCAGGCGTCGATGAAACCACGGGGACTCCGGCGGCTGGAGCGTGGCTCACCCGCAGCTTCACCTACACGGCCACCGCAGCGGACAACGGTGATACGCTGGCAGTGGTGTTCCGGTCGAGGGTGCCTGCTGCGGCCGGAACGATCGGTCGCACGGCACTCGACAACGTGGTGGTCAACACCAAGACCTCAAACTCCTCCGACAAGCAGATTCTCTCGTTTGCCATCGGCGCGGCGACCGGCGTGATCAATGAGACTAACAAAACAATCGCGGTGCAGGTGCCCAACGGCACGAGCCCCAGCGCGCTGACGCCAACGATCAGCGTTTCGCCCAACGCCAGTGTTTCTCCCGCCTCGGGGGTCGCCATCAACTTCACCAACCCGGTGAACTATACCGTCACCGCCCAGGACGGTTCGACCCAGAACTATGTGGTGACGGTCACCGTGGCGTCTGTGAGCAGTGCCAAGCAGATTCTTTCATTCAACATCGGCGCGGCGAGCGGGGTGATCAATGAGACTAACAAAACAATCGCGGTGCAGGTGCCCTACGGCACGAGCCCCAGCGCGCTGACGCCAACGATCGGCGTTTCGCCCAATGCCAGTGTTTCGCCCGTCACGGGGGTCGCCACCAACTTCACCAACCCGGTGAACTATACCGTCACCGCCCAGGACAACTCGACGCAGAACTATGTCGTCACGGTCACCGTGGCGTCCGCGAGCAGTGCCAAGCAGATTCTCTCGTTTGCCATCGGCGCGGCGAGCGGTGTGATCAACGAGACTAACAAAACTATCGCGGTGCAGGTGCCCTACGGCACGAGCCGAAGCGCGCTTACGCCAACCATCGGCGTTTCGCCCGCTGCCGGTGTTTCGCCCGCCTCGGGGGTCGCCGCCAACTTCACCAGCCCGGTGACCTATACCGTCACGGCCCAGGACAACTCGACCCAGAATTATGTCGTCACGGTCACCGTGGCCTCCAACACCAACCTGGTCCAGAACGGCGGATTCGAGGATCCGGCCACGCGGAGCATTTTCTATCAAGGTCTTAACAGCAATGGCGTTGCCTCGTGGCAAACCCTCAGCAACAGCGAACCCCAATTGTTCCAAACCAAATCCGGCGCATACGGCGAAAACCAGGTGGAGACCGCTCAAATCCCACCCACCTATACCGGCTGGCTTCCGGCCAACACCAACGGCGGCGTATGGGCGTTCATGTTGCAGGGATGGGGAGGTGGCGCGCAATACAATGGCACCAAGCAGGATTTGGGCACCATCACTGCGGGAACCACGTACGCGGTCGGCGCGGACTTCGCGCGCAACACCGGCGGCACCGCGATGAACTATGACTTCTTCCTCATGGATGGTACCGCGAACACGGCCTTGGCGGGCATCGACGAGCTTACCGGCGGGGTTCCTGCCGTCGGTTCGTGGGTCAACAAGAGTTTCAGTTACATTGCAAGCAGCGGCGTTGGCGGCCATGAACTGTGGATCGTGTTGCGGACGCGGGTGCCTGCGAGCGACGTGACCCGCGGCGGGATCGACAACGTGGTGGTCACCGCGACTGCCGGCACCACCACGACGAGTTATGCCACTTGGGCCGGTCTCAACAGCGCGAGCACCGATCCCGGCGTGGACTCCAACAAGAATGGTGTTCCCAACGGCATTGAGTTCTTCATGGGTGCCTCCCCCGGTAATCCGGTCAAACTGCCATCTTTGGTGGGTGCCAACGGTTCGTGGACCTGGACCATCCCTTACGATCCGCAAGCCGCCGCCAGCTACAAGTTCCAGATCTCCGGCGACTTGTCACCGACGGGCTGGACCGACGTGGTGCCGCCCGACGCCCGCATTCACGTCACGCCGCCGGTGGTACCCGCAACCCTGGGTACGGTGCAACTCACCCTGCCCACCGAAACCGGCAGGAAATTCTGCCGCTTGGTGGTCACTCCCGCACCGTGATGATGCGAACAAACACATTTTATTAACGACCCACCATCATTCTTCCATCAACCCGACGACTTAGACATGATCCACATGCTTTTCCGAAACCGCATCGATATTGCCAATTGAATGATGCATTACGGGATCACGTGAAACCATAACCGAACCAGAGAACCACCATGCATCAACACCTATTCAATCATTATCAATTCCTAAAAACCATCGTCACTGTTGTGGCCGTGCCCGTGTTGTTCTGTTCGTCCGCCGCGCGTGCCGCAGATGATGAGGCCGCCAAAGCTGCCGCCCACGAGGCTCAGGAAGCCGCCGCGCGGGTGGTAGCCGCCGCCAAGGCCAAGGCCACCCAGGCCCACCTTGAAGGCTGGGAGATGGGGCCTTTTGTGAAACACCCCGAACCGGTGTTGCGGCCGAATCCGGCGTCGGTCTTCAAGTGCCCGATCATGGGCGAGGGGATTCGCTGGGAGGAAATGAACACCTACAACCCGGCCGCCGTCGTGAAGGACGGCAAGGTCTATCTGTTCTATCGTGCCGACGGCCATAACCCGGAGTGCGGCTGGGGCCGGGTCTGCCGCATCGGGTTGGCAGTGAGCGAGGACGGCATCCATTTCGCCCGCCGCGCCGAGCCGGTCCTCTATCCGGAAAACGATGAGTTCAAGAAATACGAATGGGCGGGCGGCCTCGAGGACCTCCACGTGATCGAGGGCGAGGATGGTGTTTACTATATGAATTACACCACCCACACCAGCAAGAACGCGCCGATCGCCGACACCATGTCGATCGCCACCTCCCGCGACCTCGTGCATTGGAAGAAGCACGGGCCGGCCTTGCTCAAGTTCAATCCGGACAAAGTCTATAACTCGCGCAGCGGCGTCGTGGTTTCCCGCCGCATGGGCGACAAGCTGATCGCCGCCAAAATCGACGGCAAATACTGGATGTTCTACACCCACGGCTGTGCCATGGCATGGAGCGAGGACCTCATCAACTGGCATTGGGCCGGCAAGGCGGGGTGGCCGCGCGGCGCCGAGGCCGGGGCGATCGCGCTGCTGCGCGACGACGGCATCCTGCTCATGGCTCAGACCGGGGCGGGTCCGCTCGGCGGCTGGTGCCTCTGGCAGCAACTCCATGACCGCGCCGACCTAACAGACAAGCAGATCCCCAACAACGGCATCCTCAAGGAGCAGAAGGACCCGTTCCTATGGCCGGAATACGAATGGGAAATCAAGGGCATGACCGGCTACACCACCGTCTCCAACGCCCTGGTGCCGTTCAAGGGCAAGTGGTTCCTTTACTACGGTGCCGCCGACACCTATACCGGCGTGGCCACCTGCCCGATCAAGAAGTGATCCCGTAAGATAACAACAAGCCAAACTTTATGAACACCCGCTTGTCCCGCATGACCCTTGTCGGCGCGCTGTGCCTGTCCACCCTCACCGGATATGTCAGAGCGGATTCCTGGCTCTATCCGAACGGCTATGAACGGGAAGTCTTCCAAGTGGCCGGCTGCACGGCATGGATCGCCAAACCCAAAACGGCGCTGCCCGGCAAGCCGTGGTCATGGTCGATGGAGTTTCCCGAGGCGGACGTGCAGCGCTGTGCGGCGCCACAATTGCTCGACAAGGGTTTTCATCACTGCCACATCATCGTCGGCAACACTTTCGGCAGCCCCGACGCAATGAAAAAATTCAACGAGTTTTACGATGCCGTTCGTGCGCGGGGACTGGCACCCAAGGCGGTGTTGATCGGCCTGAGTCGCGGCGGGCTCTATGCCTACCGCTGGGCCTCCGAAAATCCTGACAAGGTGTCGGTGATTTATGGCGATGCCCCGGTATGTGATTTCAAGAGTTGGCCCGGCGGCAAGGGCAAGGGTGTGGGCAGCAAAGGCGATTGGCAGGATCTGATCAAGTGCTACGGCTTCAAAGATGAGGCCGAAGCCATGGCGTACCCGGGCAACCCGATCGACTCCCTGCGCCCGCTCGTCAAGGCGAAAGTTGCCCTGATCCATGTGGTGGGCGACGCCGACAACATCGTGCCGGTGGCGGAAAACACCGCGCTGGTCGAACAACGATACAAGGAACTCGGCGGCGTCATCAAGGTCATCCACAAGCCTGGCGTCGAACATCACCCGCATGGACTCGAGGATCCGGCACCCGTCGTGAATTTCATCCTCGAACACACCGCGAAATGATTATCTGACAAAAATGCACAAACTAACAAACACCATCGAACCATGAAACAAGTCATCTTGAAGCGAGTCAATTCATCCGGTGTAAGGATGTGCCTGTGGGCGCTCTGTTTTCCAATGGCCGGCGCGATCATCGCCCGTGGCGAGGATGCCATCCGCAACCTGGCTCTCAACCGCGCGGCCTATACCGCCAGCGCAGCCGACTACATCAACACCGGCCATATGGCCACCGACGGCCACGACGATACCCGCTGGCGCAGTTTGGGCGGCCATCGCCGGGGTGACGAGCAGCCATGGATCTATGTGGACCTCGGTGCCGAGTGTACGATTCAGAAGATCGTGCTCAAATGGGAGGCGCTCTATCCGAAGAAATATCAAATCGCCGTTTCGAGCGCCCCACCGTCGCCCGAAACCGGTTTTGTCGAGGAATGGAAGGGCGTCCAAGGCACCGACAACAGCAAGGGCGGCACCGAGGAACTCAAACTCAACACCCCGGTGACGGGACGGTATGTTAGAATGGCCGCCGGCGAACAGGACCAGGGTCTGCCGGAAGGCATCGGTCTAACCGAATTCGAGGTTTGGGGAACCGGCGGGCCGGTGGTCAAGCCCGTCCCTTTGCCGCCGCCCGCCAAGGACGGCACCTGGAACCTGTGCGGCGGTTGGCGGCTGAACAGCCAGAAGTATGTGCCGGACGACGCGGCCAAGGTTGCGACCAGTGGTTACGACGACAGCCAATGGCTGCCGGCCACGGTGCCCGGAACGATCCTGCGATCCTACTATGAAATCGGTGCGATCCCCGACCCGTGGTATGCCGACCAGAACTCGATGATCTCCGATTGGTTCTGCCGCACGAGTTGGTGGTACCGGACCGAACTGGAAATGCCGGAAATCTACCGTGGCAAGCGTATTTGGCTGAATTTCGACGGCATCAACTACAAGGCCGACATCTATCTCAACGGCAAGGAAGAGGGCAAGATGGCCGGTGCCTTCATCCGCGGCCGCTTTGACATCACCGACAAGATCGTCGCCGGCAAGAACACCCTCGCCGTGCTCATTCACACGATCCCCATCGTGCGCGAACCGTTTGACAAGCGCCTCGACAAGGTGTGGACCGCCGAGTCCGCCATCGGCAACGCGCCGACATTCCTCGTCGCCGCGGGCTGGGACTGGATGCCCTGCATGCGTGACCGCAATCTGGGCATCTGGCAAAAGGTCTTCATCGACACCACCGGGGATGTGGACGTCCTCGACCCGTATGTCATCACCAAGCTGCCCCTGCCGGACACCTCACATGCCGATCTAACAGTCAAGACCGAGCTGCGCAACAGTTCGGACCGGGAGGTCCAGGGTATCCTGCGGGGCAAGCTCGGCGATGCTGCCTTCACCAAGAAGGTGACGATCGGTGCCAAGCAGACGATTACCGTGACCGTGGACAAGACCGAACAGCCGTCGCTCTTGTTCCGCAACCCGAAGTTGTGGTGGCCTAACGGCTATGGCGAGCAGTACCTATATGATTTCGCAATCCGGTTCGAGACCGCTGACGGCAAGGTTTCCGACACCAAGACCTCGCGGGTGGGTATCCGTGAATGGGGGTATCACAAAGACAGCCCGCTCATCATTTATTGCAATGGCCAGAAGATCATGTGCAAGGGTGCCAACTGGTGCATGGATGAGGGCATGCTGCGTCTGGAACGCGAGGATTTCCGCGACCGGCTGAAACTGGAGAAGGACATGAACTTCACCATGATTCGCAGCACCCTGGGCCTCATCACCAAACCGGACTTCTTCGACTTGTGCGACGAATACGGGCTGATGATCTGGGACGACTTCGGGGCCAACCACGAACATGCCGTGATCAGTCCGGAAATGGTGGTTGAAAACGCGCGCGACCGGGTGCGCCGCTTCCGCAACCATGCCAGTGTCGCCCTCTGGTGCGGTGCCAACGAACACGGCCCCCATGGTGCCATGGAACCCGGCATGAAGGAGGCCGTCGAAAAACTGGACGGGACGCGCTGGTTCATCCCCAACTCGATTCTGGTGCCATATATGGCCGGCAACGGACCTTACACCTACTGCGGACCGCAGTACTTTTTCGGCTCGGCCAAAGGTTTCAAGTCCGAGATGGTGGTCGAAAGCATCCGGCGCATGATGCCCAAGCGCAATCTGTGGCCGATCACCCAGGCCGGTTGGGGCGCCCACGAGTGGGTCAACGCCGGCAACAGCGCCGGGTGGTGCGGCGATACCGAGAGGGCGATCGCCCGCTACGGCCAGTCTAACAGCATCGAGGATTTCTGCGGCAAGGCGCAGTTGGTCAGCCTTGAATGGGCCAAGGCGATCTTCGAGGCATGGAACGACAAGCTGTGGGACGACTGCAGCGGGGTGAAGATCTGGATGAGCAACCCGGTTTGGCCCTGCCTGACCTTCGGCATCTACGACTTCTATCTGGAACCGTCAGGCGGCTATTTCGGCTGCAAGAAGGCCTGCGAACCCGTCCACATCCAGTGGAACATCAAGACCGGCGAGGTGAAGGTGATCAACAACACGCTCAAGCCGCTCGATGGCGTGACCGCCGAGGCGCGGGTCTATCAACTGGACGGCAGGGAATATGCCAAGCAGTCCGCCACAGTAAACTGCCCCGCCAACACTGCCACCAAGTGTTACGATCTGACATCGGCGGATTCGGAGAAGACCCACTCGAAGGACGACTTGTCCAAGGTGTATTTCATCAAGCTTGAACTGAAGGATCGCAACGGCAAGCTGCTCTCCGACAACTTCTATTGGCATAGCCGCTCTGGCGGCGAATACGAACAACTCAACAACATGCCCAAGGTCAAGCTCGCCGGATCGGTCAACCAGACCCGCACCAAAGACGGATGCAAACTCACCGTCGATCTCCGCAACGACAACAAGGCGGTCGCGTTCGCCACGCGCCTCAAGCTGGTGGATACCGCCTCCGGCCTGCTGGTTCCCGCGGTCATCTATTCGGACAACTACGTCTCGCTGCTGCCTGGCGAAGCGAAGCAGGTCACGCTTGAGTTCACCTCCAGAAACGTCACCGGTCCCGAGGTGGCGGTGCAGGTGGAGGGCTGGAACGTCATCCCGGCGGAACTGGCGCGGATCAAGTGAGAATCCCCGAAGCCAGAGACCAGACAGAAAACTTGACTTAACCCTCCCGACTAACTTGGCTGTTACAGGCGGCGGGCAGGATGCCCGCGCCACGTGGCCCGGGCATCTTGCCCGGAGCCTCCAAACAAAAGTTACTCCCAATTCCACACCCAGCGCAGCGCGGGTTCTGGTGCTATATGGGAAAATGAGAACCACTGATTACACTGATTTAACTGATTAAGCGGGCGGCGGGGACGCCGCCCGACACGGACTGGCGCAAGATGCGCCAGCCACTTGCCGTATTTCCCTTTACCACCGGAAAATGATCATGCGATCCGACCTTTGCAAACACCACCAGGACCCAATGGCGAGGATCTTTTTCGCCGTGGTTTTCGTCGCCACCACCTGCGCCGCCTCGGGGCAATGGGCGCACCGGGAAGGCGATCCCATGCCGGCCGACAAAGGGGAACTGGTTGAGGAGTTCACCAAGGCGCAGTGGGACGCGAGTAACTTTGCGCCGGCACAGGAGGTCGCACGGTTCCGCAGCTTGCGCTACGGGATGTTCATCCACTTTGGCGTCACCTGCAAGGCGCACCGCGACCTATCATGGGGATCGATTCCGTGGAGCGACCAACGGTCGCCGGACCAAGGGCACGCCATGACGGACGGATCGGTCCCGACCAGCGAGTGGACGACTTGGGCGAAGGACATGAAACTGGAGAAATTCAACGCCGGGGAATGGGTGGAGATCGCGCGGAAATGCGGGTATCAATACATCGTCGTCACCGTGAAGCACCATGAGGGTTTTCACATGTGGGACACCGCGTTCTCCGGCTTCAAGATCACCAACACTCCGTTCGGGCGCGACTACCTGAAGGAACTGACGGATGCCTGTCATGCAGCGAAGATGCCTATCGGTTTTTATTACTCGCAACGCGACTTCTATCATCCCGATTACCAACCGGTCGATCATGCCAAAACGGAAACGGTCGGGCAGTATTGGTGGAAGCTCAAGCCGGGCGAGACGAGCCCGCTGGGGTCGCGCCACAAGAACTACATCGATTACCAATTCAAGGTTTGCCGGGAACTGTGCACGAAATACGGCCGAATCGATTTTTGGTGGTGGGATGCCGTCTCGCTCAACGGCATGTTCACCGCGGAGATGTGGGATGCCGAGAAGCTGTGCCGCATGGTTCGCGAATTGCAGCCGCATATCGTCATGAACAACCGCTGCTCGGTGCCGGGCGACTACGATACGCCGGAACAACGGCTCGGCTCGTTCGAGGATTGGCGCCCATGGGAAACGTGCATGCCGATCCAGGCCGACGGCGGCTGGGCATACTCCGGCGCGCCGGTCAAACCGTTGGCCGAACGCATCCATATCCTCGTCAACAACATTTGCGGCGACGGCAACACGCTGATGTCGTGGGGGCCGCATTGGGACGGAGCGTTCGACGAGGCGCAGATCAAGGCGCAATTCGAAATGGGCGCGTGGGTGAAGAAAAACGGCAAGGCAATCTATCAGACGCGCGGCGGCCCGTGGAAACCGGCCACGTGGGGCGGCTCCACCCGCCGCGACAACATGGCTTGGCTGCACGTCACCAAGTGGCCCGGCGAAACGCTGCGCCTGCCGGCGATTCCGGGGCGCATGGTGAAATCGGCATGCCTGCTTGGTGGCGAATCCATTTCGTTCGAGCAATCTGCGGAGACGTTTGCCGTCACTCTTGCTCCCGCCCAACAAGATCCCGTGGATACCATCATCGAACTCGTCTTCGATAAGCCCGTGTCCGGGCTGACGGCTGTCGCTGGCACCGCCAACCCATGAACCTCCCTCCAAGTTGCAATGCGACGGAACACCTGCCTGACCATACTCACCGCCATGTATCAGACTGGCGCGGCGGCTTTACCAGCGGCGTCCGTTGCCGCTGAAGTTGTGGCCGCCGCGCCGCTTCACCACGACGCCGAGGCGATCCGCAAGGCGGCAGAAGGCATCAAACCCGAGGCTGCCCTCGCCGCCGCCGATCCTAACAGGCCGGTCTATCATTTCCTGCCCGGGGCGCGCTGGATGAACGATCCGAACGGGTGTTTTTTTGCGGGCGGGTGGTATCACGTTTTCTATCAGGTCAACCCGTATGGCAACCAATGGGGCCACATGCATTGGGGTCACGCGCGCAGCCGGGACAACGTCACTTGGGAGCGCCTGCCGGTGGCGGTTTGGCCGGACGTGGCGAAGGGTGAGCACCATTGCTTTTCCGGCAGCGCGGTGCAGGACGGCGAGGGCAACTGGCAGTTGTGGTATACCTCGGTTTCGGGAACAGGCGCCGATTTCTCGGTTCCCGCAAGGTTCAACGGCCAGGTGATGCTGAGGCCGATGGACAAGGACTTCATCAAGTGGGGCAAGACCACCGATGATCCGGTCAGGAAACCGACCCTGCCTAACAATGCCGACGGCTATGCGTGGGGCAACTACCTGCGCGATCCGTCATTTTTCAAGGCTGGCGGCCGCACCTTCATGTTGTTGGGCATCACCGGCACCGACGCCGTCGGCGGCAACGTCGCGCCGATCTACGAAGCGCGGAACAAGGCGCTCACCGAGTGGGCCTATCGCGGCAGGATGACTGACTGCGCATGGGATTGCCCGCAGATGATTCCGTTCGGGAACAAGTGGATGTATGTCATGACTCACGACCCCGCGCCGCAATGGTTTGTGGGCACCTTCGATCCAACGGCCGCGAAGTTCGCGACAGAGGTGGCAGGCCGGCTCGACCGGTCGGCTGAATACAAGACTGTTAGTTTCGCCACGGATGATCGCGGACGACACATTGTCTATTCATGGATTCATCCCACGAAGGGCAACGGCTGGGCGAACTGCTTCGCGTTGCCGCGGGTCATCACCCTCGGTGATGACGGACAACCGGTTCAGGCACCCGTGCCGGAATTGCGGAAACTCCGCGGCGGAAAGGTCAGTGTCAAGGGGATTGCCGGCACGAAGGTATTGGATGTCAAGGGCGACACGATCGAGATTCAAGCCGTGTTTGAGAATGCGGACAAAGGAACGTGCGGCTTGCGCGTGCGGCGCTCGGACGATGGTTTGCGCGCGCTGGAGATTCGCTGCCGCGGCGGCGGGCTCGATGTTTTCGGCACCCAGGTCCCCGTGGTCTTCGAAGGCGAGAAGAAGACGGTTTC
>Ga0118677_10014985_pt1 | contig 10833 bp, 6 predicted proteins | sample AliMusrvi5mmetaG_FD_86154 | JGI IMG/M metagenome (GOLD analysis project Ga0118677, IMG submission 86154)
CAACCGCTTCAGGCTGCACAGCGCCATCGGCTACTGTTCGCCGCTTGACTACGAGAAGAACCTTGCCGTATAAACATGAAATCACTTCGCATCACGTGTCCGAGAAAACGGGTTAAGATCATATCCCTACGGCATTTCACATTACAACTCTCACCTAACAGTCTTCCCCCTCAATCCACTTGCCCGCCATCCGGATTTGGTGTTAAATTGCGAGCCAGACAGGGGAGTTGTTTGAGGGTTGCTATGCGTGACGCATAATACAATGGTTGGAGCACGAAGGAGACCGGAACATGAGCAGACAATGGTTCATCCACGACGGTACAGCGCAGAAAGGGCCGTTCTCTGAATCAACCGTTTTCGAAATGTCTGCGAACGGCCTGATCGGTGAACGGACACAGGTATGGGCCGAGGGAATGGCGCAATGGATTCCTTTCTTGGAGTCTCCGTTCGCCCAGGGCGCATCCGTTCCGAGACCTCCACCGGTTCCACAATCGCTCACTTTCCGACAAGCAACTACTATGGCAGGCGTTCCTGCGGCCACGGTCAAGAGAACTCCAGTAATCCTCATAATCCTCTTCACGGTAATCACGGCCGGAATCTACTATCCCGCTTGGTTTCTCACTCGTCGTCACGCCATAAACGCGTTGCAGTCCAAGGAAAAGCTTGGGGCCGGTGTCTTCATTTTCGGCATTGTTGTTTTCTCATTGTCACTTCTCCTGATGATGGCTTCGGGTGTCTTCGAGGGCCTGTACGAGGCGCTGCACGATGCTGAATACCTTGCAATTTCGAAAGGGATCGAAGCCATCGACAAGATACTCTCCGCAGTAATCGGCATCACACTACTCGTGCAATGCTACAAGGTTCGTCGAATCCTACGGGAACATTTCAACACGCATTTTGGGCACAATGTGTATTGGTCAGGAGTGATGATCTTCTTCTTTCAGATATACTATTTGCAGTACAAGGTCAACCGACTGGAATATGGAAAGGCTTCAACAACCGCCTAACCCTATTGCCGCTAGCGTGCAAAAGGGTAGACGGGACGTTTGCCTATTCGGAAAGATGCATATGCGTATAGACCAGTCATCCTGGCTTATCCACTTCGTCCACAGGCGGGACCCGGAGAATGATCCAAAGAACCGGTGTGAGGGGTTCGTTCAGGTTCCGGTGGCATACACTGAAGATGGTGTCCCGATTGTCTCTGACTGGGATTACTTGGATGAGGAGTACCCTATCGCTCCAGATGACTACCCAATCGCAGTCTTGAAGAAGATCGTTGATGACGCACACATCCGGACAACATGGGCGGATAGGCGAGGGAAACCCACGATTTATGGTCCAAGGTCGGCTGTGTGCTTCACCGAGATGCCATTGTATGCGCTAGTTGATTATGCACAGATGAGGAGGCGTGAGGAAGCCGTTGCCACATACGGAATTGCTCTGCCGAAGAACGAACTGTTCATCGCAGGTGCGAGGCCCGTGATCTACGGATTGACGTCGAAGCATGCAGAGTCTGCCACAGGAGATCCATTCTACAGAAGGGGGTGCCGGATGCTCTCCGCCGCATGCGGCATCGCGCCCAACGAGCAATACCGCTATGTAGCTATGAATCTCGCCGATGATCGGCACATCGACTGGTCACACGAAAGGGAGTGGCGGTGGACGAAGAACTTCGGCGAAAGCCACAATATTCCCGGTCTTTCTTTGTGGCTCGCCGACGAACGCTATCGCTTCTCGACAATTCTCCTTATCGTGCAAACAAAGGATGAGGCAGCAGATCTCCTCAATCGCTTGAAGGGGTACTACGACAACCCATATACGAAGTACGACATGGCGATCTCCCGCGAAGCGGTAGCAAGCACCCGGGTGTTGGCGCTCGACAGCGTTGCAGACAATTTCGTTGCGAATCCAACTCTTCGGATTGATGACCTGCCGGCGTCCACATTTAAAACATTCGAGCGTAAGGAACCAAGCGAAGAGACAATGCGATTGGTTAAGCAAGTTGTCGAAGCAGCCCGCGAAACCGCTGTGCGTGTTGCGGTAGAGAACCCGGCGAATAGTCTTTACGGCTTTGCATGGGTGACTACGTATGATGCTCAGACTGAGATCACAGAAGCATTGCTTAGGCAAGGATTCGCTAAATCATACGATACGAGAGGATACCGGGTCGAAGAGGTCATGCGTGGGGTGCAGGATGGGTTCATGATCGACACCGCTGAGAAGGCGGCCGAAGCGGCCGCAACCATGTTGACGACTGAACTCGGGCAGAAGTTCTACATGGAATCACGACTTGACTAAAAATGCGATAAACAGGCGGTTTTCATTGCCGGGTGGCTCGTGGTATTCACGGAACACGGGAATGCCACGCCAGGCAGGGGGTGTTCGAGACCAGGGCGTTAGGTTCACGTCTCGACAAACGACAATCAGCCCGCAGCCTTTCGCGTCCTTTCGTGATTTTCGTAGTTAATCTCAGCCGTTCTCCCTAACAGTCTAAAAGCCTACAGCCTGACAGTCTTTCCCACTTCAATCCGCTTGCCCGCCATCCGGATTTGGTGTTGAATCACGACTGCAATGACGGTGGACAGATCGGAACGTTCGGGTCAAGGATACGGAGATTGACAACGGGCAGGGGTAATGCCACGCTTCCTCTATTCCATTGCCAACCACAAGGAGATTGCTGTGCAGCGAAAGAGAGTTCATGGCCGTGCGTATCGGGGGTCGGCCGCCCATCTGGTGGCCTCGCGCTTCCGTCAGATCCACCTGGATTTCCACACCTCGGAGCTGATCCCGGACGTCGGCGCCGGATTTGACGCCGATGCGTTTGCCGACACGCTCGCCGCGGCGCGGGTGAACTGGGTCACGCTGTTCGCCAAGTGCCACCATGGCCTGAGCTATTACCCGACCAAGGTCGGCACCGTGCATCCCGCGCTGACGTTCGACCTGCTGGGCGAACAGATTGAAGCGTGTCGCCGGCGCGACATCGTCACCCCGGCCTACATCAGCGTGCGCGTGGACGAGCATCACGCGAAGCGGCACCCGGATTGGATCGTGCGCCTGAAGGACGGCAAGCCGTGGAAGTGGGGTGGAGACCCCTTCGTCGCCGGCTGGTATCAGCACTGCATGAACAACCCGGACTATGTCGGGGAACTGGCCGCGCAGGCGGTCGAAGTGCTGAAGTGGTACGACGTCGAGGGGCTTTTCTTCGACATGTGCTACAACGTCTACCCGGATCCCGGGTGCTATTGTCCGCGCTGCTATGACAGCATGAAACGGCGCGGGCTCGACTTCACGTCCGATGCCGATCACCGGCGCTGGGAGCATGAGCTGGCCCGGGACTACACGCGCAAGATCGCGCGGATCGTCCGCGGCGTGAAGAAGAACGCGACCCTCTTTTTCAACGGGCGTGTGTCTCCGGGCATGCGCGGGGAGCTGGATGTTTTTACGCACGTCGAGATTGAGGCGCTGCCCACGGGCGGCTGGGGCTATGCCTACTTTCCCATTCATGCCCGCTATGGGCGCGTGCTGGGCAAGCCCCTGCAGGGCATGACGGCGCGCTTCCACAAGAGCTGGGCGGATTTCGGAGGCCTTAAGTCCGAGGATCAGCTTCTGTATGAGGCCGGCACAATTCTGGCCGCGGGTGCGGTCATGAACATCGGCGACCAGTGCCATCCGCGCGGCGTGCTCGACAAGGGCGCGTACGAGGTGATCGGCAAGGCGTTTGACCATGTCGAGCGTTGCGAACCCTGGTGCGTCGGCGCGAAGGCGGCCGCGGAAATCGGCGTCATGATGCTGCCGGCCAGTGCGGCGGCGGCTGCCGACCCGGCGGGGCAGGGCGGCATGACGGCTGCCGCGGATGGCGCCGGGCGCATGCTGCTCGAACTGAAGCAGCAGTTTGATCTGATTTACCCTGACACCGATCTGGCGGCGTACAAGGTCGTCGTGCTGCCGGACGAAGGGTGGATGAGCCCGGCGCTCAGGCGGGCCGTGGCGGCCTATGTGCGCAACGGCGGTGCGGTGCTGGCTTCACACACGGCCACGCTGCAGGATGGCAAGTTTGCCTGTCCGGGGCTGCCGGTCACCTTCATGAAAGCCAACCCCGCCAAGCCTTGCTATTTGGATCTCGGGAAGACCCTCGGGGCGGGTTTGCCCGACAGCACCTATGTCTTCTACGAGGACAGCGCCTGCGTCAAAGCGGCAGCAGGTGCGGTGTCCATGGGACGCCTGGTGGACACGTATTTCAACCGTGCCTTCGATCACTTCTGCTCGCACCGGCAGACCCCGTACACCAAGGCCACGGCCTTCCCGGTTGCAGTTCTCAAGGGCCGGACGGCGTATCTGGCGCCTGCGGTCTTCAAGGCGTATCGCGAACATGCGTACTCCTTGTACAAGACGCTTGTCGCGCGTCTGCTGGAGCGGTTGCTGCCGGAACCGCTGGTGCGCGTCGTGGCCCCCTCCGCGATGGAGGTCTCGGTGAATCGGCAGCGCAAGCCCGCCCGGTTGGTCGCACACCTCGTGAATTTTCAGCCCCAGCGCCGGCATGTCAACGTGGAATGGATCGAGGAGCTCTATCCTGTGCGCGACATCGTCCTGGCGATTCGCACGGGCAAGGAACCGCGCCGCGTCTGCCTGGCCCCGCAGGGCACCGCGCTGCCGTTCCGCATGGAGGGCGCGTACTGCGTAGTGACCGTGCCGGAGGTCAGGCACCATCAGATGGTGAGTTTGGAGGGCATCTGATCACACCCGGTCTGTGATGCCTGCACCACGCGGGCGCTGCCCTTCACGCAGCGGGGCAACACGCTGCGGCTGGAGACGCGGCTGAAGAAATGGGAGTGCGGTGTGATCGAAATTGCCTGATGTAAAATGCCGGGAAGGCAGGGGAAGACATATCCCAGGCTGCGGTCAAGGCGCAATACAACAAATCGGACGAAGGAGATACACAATGGAGCGCAAATATTCTGTGATACTTGGCAACCTTGGCAATACCAGGGACCGATTTTGCGATGGATACAAGGACAATCCTGATAGTGCAGCGATGCTCAAGCAGGCAGCTGCAATTCCACATGTCAGTGGTATCGAGTTGGTGGGGACGTGGGACATTCATCCCGGTAATGCAGGCGAGATGAAAAAGGCATTCACGGATCTCGGTTTGCGATGCGTGTCTATTATTCCAGATCTGTTTTCAGATCGGGTCTACTGGAAGGGAAGCTACACCAGCGCTGACCGGAAAGTGCGCCGTAAGGCGATCGACTACACAAGGCAGATGTGCGATATTGCCATTGAGCTGGATTGCAAAATCATCAACATCTGGCCCGGTCAGGATGGCTACGACTACCTGCTCTGCGCTGATTATGCTGCTCAACGGGACTGGATGTGCGAAGCAGTGGCTGAGCTGGCGGGCGTATACCCGAATCTGCGGTTTGCGCTCGAGTACAAGCCCAAGGAACCCCGGACGCACTCGACGCTGGCAAGGACAGCAGACACGTTGCTGTTGGCGCAGGAAACTGGCTGCAGCAATGTGGGAATGACGATTGACACAGGGCACGCTTACGTGGGCGGGGAGGTTGTAGGTGAGGCGATCGTGCTGGCGAAACGTGCGGGGAACCGCCTGTTCCACATGCATTTCAATGACAACCACGCATCCTGGGACGACGACATGATTGTGGGGACGGTGCATACGGTGTGTTACATCGAGACCCTGTACTGGCTCGATCGCTGTGGCTACACGGGCTGGCTCTCCATGGATCAGTACCCCTATCGCGAAGATGCGGCCGGTGCAATCGGCGAAAGCATTATCTGGCTGCGACGGTTTGATCAGATTGTTGAGGCCCACCGGACGGAGATTGACCAGCTCGTGAAAAGCGAAGATGCCGTGGCAACGTCGCGCTTCTTGCGGAGCATCTTGGTGGGTGAATGACTTCCCGGCAAAGCCTGACACCAAATCGGGCTGGCGGGCAAGCGGATTGCCCGGCGTTGAGCAGCGTTAATGTTCATAAGTTCAGGCCCTTGTAAGCTCGACCAGCATTACGGAGAGCCCTTCCATGCGCACCTTCAAGACGTGCGGCAGGCGCTGGCTGCGGCGGATGATCCGCGGCTTGCCGTCAACCACGGCCCTGATCCGGAAGGGGCCGCGATGGCCATCGTGCGGCTCGATCTTCAGCGTGAACTCCACCGGCTCGCGCGACACGTTGGCCATGATGTGGCCCACCGTGCCGTCCTCAGCCAGCCAGCGCGAATGCTGGATCGCCGTGTCGCGCAGGAACTGGGGCCGGTCTTTGTCAAACGCATTGAAGTCGCTGGCGAACGGCAGGTACACCGCCTCGATCTCCGGCGACTTGATCTGCGGCGGCTTGAGCATCCGCCCGGACAGGATATACTTCCAGCACTCCTTCGCGGCCGCCCGCGCGACTTTCTTGAAGAAGCCCAGCGTGATGGGATTGTACGCCTTCGGCTCCGGGAAATAGTGTCCGCCGGTGGGGATGATGCCGTTCGCCAGCGCCTTGCCGTAGCAGCGGGTCCAGTAAAGGATCTCCGGCCGGTTGCACTCGGGGAACGCGGCGAGGTAGCCGACCAGGTAGCCGCCGTACACATAGCCGAACAGCGGGATCGACTCCCCGTTGGCCGGGTCGCTTTTTCCCCGGTGCCAGAGCTCCATGTTGGGGCCGCGCATGTCGTACATGTCGAGGAACGGGATGTAGCACTCCGCCACGCCCTCCGTGGTCAGGGCGCAGCCGGGATTGATGGCTTCCGCCTTGCGGCGGATGTCCGTCAACAGGCCGGTCCATGCCTTCGTGTACCACGGTCCGTGGCCCACGGGATGGCCGTGCGCCGGATCAAAGCAGGCCTCGGGGCTCATGCAGGGGAAGTTGTCGACCTGCACGATGTCGGCGCCGAGCTTGAGGCTGCCGAGCACCATCTCCTCCGTCATCCGCCGCGTGTAGGCGGTGGCGGGGCACATGCGGGCGGCGGTCCAGTCGCCCACCGGTTTCGGGATCATGGCATAGGTGTGGGCCGTGCCGTCGGCCTTGCGGATGGCGCTGGGTTCGGCCTTGGCGGCGTAATCCTCCGCCGCGTCGAACGGCGGATCATAGAACCGCGCGCTCACGTAGTACTGGCCGCCGGGCACATAGAGGAACCCGCGGTTGCCCTTGCGCCGCAGGGCCGCCATCGCATCGCGGAACACTTTGCCGCCCTCCCGCGGCGGGAACATGCCGCGCGGGCCGGTCCAGGCTCCGTCCTTCTCGAAGTTGAACACCAGCCCCGCAAACGGGATGCCGACATCCTTCGACAGGGCGTTGATCTCGGCGGCGATCTTCTTGATGGGATGGTTCAGCCGGATCTTCGGCATGTGGTAATTGGACATCTGCCACACCGCGAACCCCTTGCGCAGCCACGCCGGCATTTTGCGCTGCGCCTGCTTCTTCGCGCACCACCACTGCTTCACGGCCCACTCCCGGTAGATGCCCGCCCCGTCATGCCAGTCGCCGTGGAACACGCCGAGGATGGTGTCGTAGGCGATGGCGCAACCCTGCCCGCGCTGTTCGGCCGGGTAATGGCTGACGAAGAAAGCCGGATGCCGGTCGTCATTCGCTCCGCACTCGATGGCCTTGACGTTGAGCTGGTCGTCGTGGCAGGCGAAATAGAGCCCGGCATGGTCGTTGTAATAAAGCGCGAACTGCATGGACGCCATGCCCGGATAAAGCGACCCGAACTTCCCGATGCCGGCCGCGGGGCTGGAGGAGCCGCTGCCCGCGCGCATGGGCAGGCCGTCCACCACCGGGAAAGGATTGCGGTACATCGCGCCCTGGCTGTGGCGCGGATGGACGAGCGTCTCCCCGGGCGCGGGTTGCCCAGGCTTGGCAAAGCCGCTGAGGACAGGGCAGACCACGCAATGCACAGTCTGGTCCTTCCTGACGCCATCGACCCGTATGCGCCATGCGCTCATCGGCGAATCGTCGGGGAGCGTGACCTCGACACGCACGCTGAGCTGGCCCGTGTCCGCCGGGCAGGCCTCCAGCACCAGCGTCACCCCATCGGTGGCGCGCCGCTGGCTCCAGTCCAGGCGCCTGCACTTGTCATGCCCGACCCATAGGAGCTTGTTGCCGGCGTCGCGCAGGGCAAGCCGGTACAATGCCGGGGGCGCCCCGTGATCGCGCACGAACTGCCAGCCGGTTTTCCAGTCGATCACCGACACCAGCGCGCCGCCACGGGCCATGTCGAAGCCCAGTTCCATATGCGCATTGCCCAGCCGCACGATATTTCCGGTCTTGCGGACATAAGCCTTTGACGCAGCTCGTGCGCCGGTCTTTGCAGCCTTTTTCGCCATCAGGCACCTCTCCTCATTTCAACCATCATACCGCCTCACCAGCAGCCTTCAAGCACGAAGGCATGTGTTCATGATTTGGCGCAAATTGCGGCTTGGAGCCTGTCAGAAAACCCATTGGGACCATGCCACCCGTTGTGTGGGCACGTCATTCCGGGTCTCCGGCCGGAAAGAATTCACCACGGATGAAACGGATGCCACAGATGGAAGATGAAAGAGTTTTGACAAGGCTGTCCTGGATCCCGGACCCCGTCCCCATTTTTTGTTTCTCTATTTTCCCCGCTCGCGCCTTTGCTGGATGCGGTGGCGGTGGACGGAGGGGGTGCAGCCGTAGTGCTGCACGAACAGCCGGTGCAGGTGGCTCTCGTCGGTGAAGCCCCAGTCCTTGGCGATGGCCTTCACCGGCGTGGTGGTGTAGGTCAGGTCCGCGTTGGCGCCATGCAGCCGGTGGCGCAGGGCGAACTGGCCGAAGGAGATGCCCAGCACCCGGTGGAACGCGCGCAGGAACGGGTCCCGTTTCAGGTCGCAGGCCGCGGCCGCCTCCTCGATATTGACCAGCTTGCGCGAGTGGAGGGCCAGGTCGATGGCCGGCGCGATCTTTGCGTACGCATCCTTGGGCCGGATGGCCAGCGGGCCCTGCGGGCCGCGCTGGCCTGCAAAGAGCAGGAGCGCCTCGACCAGCAGCAGCCGCATGTGGAGGTTGGGCCCCTCGTCATTGGATCGGTGGGCGCGTATGCGCGCGCCGATGTCCAGCAGGGCGGCGCGCTGCGCGTCCGTGATCAGGGTCCTTTGCGCCTGGGGCAGGGTGAACATCTCCAGCCAGTTGACCTGGGGTTCCTCGGGAAACATCAGGCCGCCCAGCAAGTCCGGCCAGATTTCCATCACCGCCACTTCGCAGGGTTCCTCGACGACCTGGTACCCGTGCTGCTCGAACACGCCGCAGAACCACGCGTCGCCGGGCGTGAGGTCCCGGTGGATTTCGCCCCAGTGGCGCCGCACGCGCCCCTGCAGCACGATGCCGAACTCCAGCGCCGAGTGCAGGTCGAACCATATCTTTGTGTCGATGTGGTGGTATGTGATGGCTGCCCCGTGGATCGGTATTTCGGCGCAGAGATGGTAGTCGTACCGGATCTTTTCGCCGTCAAATTCCGCCGTATGTTTGCTCATCGTCAATCCCTTTGCCTGACGGTTTCCGCCGATCAGGCGTGCTAAATTCTAATTCTAAAATTTATTAAACTGTCTGTCGACCGGCTTCTTTTTTCAGGTTCTTTCCGGTCTGGAAACCCGCGCCCCCCCTACTCCTTAAAAGTACATCATTCATCACGAATGTTTACAACAAAAAAGTAAGTAATTCAGGGATGAATTTTGGGTCTGGCATGGTATTTTTGGGGTTCAGTGTGGTATAAAGCACAGGGAAGATCAGGGTCCGGGCAAGATCGCCTATGGATATGCGGATGGCACCGATTCCGGCGGGGCGGGTTTCCCTGGGCGTGAAGTTTCATCCTGACTGAATGTGGGAGGCGATCTCCGGGCGCCGATGTTTATTTCCTGGCCTCCCTGCCGTCCCGACTCTTCGAGGTCGGGATCTGGCAGGAGGCAAAAGCTTGCTTCACCCGTGACGCAAGGGCGCGGGGATCGTAGAATGAGCAGCCTGAGCATATAGGAGAGAATGATGAAAAGCATGACACGCTTTGTTTTTGCGGCATTCGCCGCGTTCACGATGCTGGCGGCGGGACTGCCCGTCCGGGGTGCCGTCCTCTATGTGGACCGGCAGGCGGCTGGCGCCAACACCGGCGCGAGCTGGACCGATGCCTGCACCAGCCTGGCCACGGCGTTGGCGGCGGCGGGCAGCGGCACGAACCTCTGGGTGGCTGCGGGCACGTACAAGGATGCGGCGCCGTTCCAGATGAAGGGCGGCGTGGACCTCTATGGCGGCTTCACCAACGGGATGGCGACATTCGGGGAACGTGACTGGACGGCCCATCCGGCCGTCCTCGACGGCCAGGGCGCGAACACCGTGGTCTACGGCGCGAACAGCGCGGCGCTGGACGGGTTCGTCATCACCAACGGCGCGGCCATCAGCGGCGGTGGCATGTACAACAACGCGGTGGCGCCGGCGGTGCGCAACTGCGTGTTTGTCAACAACGCGGCGGGCTCGGGCGGCGCGATGTACAACAACGGCGAGGCGGCCGACGTCACGGTCAGCAATTGCGTCTTTCTGGCCAATACGGCGGCGGCATCCGGCGGAGGAATCTATTCGTATCTGGGGGATCCCGTGGTCCGCAACTCGCGCTTTGTCGGCAATCAGGCGGCGGCATCCGGCGGCGCTTTCAACCAGCAGTCGGGCTCGGACCTGCTGTTGGACGGCTGCACGTTCGTGTCGAACAGCGCCGCGTCGTCGGGCGGAGCCATTTACAGCGATAACGGCAACGCCCTGACCGTCAGCAATTGCGTATTCGAAGCCAACCGGGCGGATCTGAACGCGGGGGCGGTCTACTGCAATAATAACACGC
>Ga0118677_10014988_pt1 | contig 10833 bp, 7 predicted proteins | sample AliMusrvi5mmetaG_FD_86154 | JGI IMG/M metagenome (GOLD analysis project Ga0118677, IMG submission 86154)
CGCCGGGACAATCGTCCAGCAGACTTTCGGCAATGCGCCGCTTCATCAAAAGCTGGTGGTAGCCGTTGGCGAAGCGGTGCGCTTCGTCCCGAATCCGCTGCAAAATTCGCAACGCGCCGGAATCCTCCGGCAACTGGAGCGGCAGCGGACGCCCCGGTCGGTAAATCTCCTCGAACTCCTTGGCCAAGCCGATAATGGCGAGATCGTGCAGCCCCAACCGCTGCAACTCCTTGCAGGCGGAGGAAAGCTGCCCCTTGCCGCCGTCCACAATCACAAGGTCCGGCAGTCTCACCAATACCGTCCCTTTCCGGTTGAGCCGTTCCAGCGCCTCCACGGGCGGTTCCTGCGAAAATTCGGCGTCCTGCGCCGCATCCCCTTGAGCCTCCAGCAGCACGCGCGAATAGCGGCGGCGGATCACCTCCGCCATGCTGGCGAAATCGTTCTGCCCTTCCACCGTCTTGATCCGGTAGCGCCGATAGCTCGCGCTATCAGGCATCCCGTCGCGGAAGCAGACCATGGAAGCTACGATGTGCGTGGTGGAGATATTGGAAATATCAAAGCACTCCATCACGCGAGGCGGCGCGGCCAGTTGCAGCGCGTCCTTGAGCGCCAGCAGGTCCACTTCGGGCTCGATAGCGCTTGGGAGCGTGTGGCGGGTAAACCGCGTAAAACGGCGGGCGGGGGCCATCGTTCGGCGTAAATCCTCGAGCATGTTGCGCAGTTCCGCCGCCCGCTCGAAATCGAGCTTCGCTGCCGCTTTTTGCATCTCTGCTTCCAGTTCGGTGAGCAGTTCCTTGGACTGCCCCGCGATAAATTCACACGCTTCCTCCACCCGTTGTCGATATCCCTCCGGGGTGAGGCCGCTCAGCTTGATGATCACTTGGAACGTCGAGGACTTTAACTCCCGCTCGGTGGGCGCACCCCGTCCGAACGTCAGAATTCCAAAACGTTTCCGCATGAAATGGAGTGTCTGCCTCAATGCCCCGGCGTCGGCATAAGGGCCAAAATAGCGGGCGTTATCCTCGCGTTTGAACCGCGCCAGCCGGAACCGGGGCCATTCCTCCGCCATGTCCACCTTCACCATCAGGAAGCGTTTATCGTCTCGGAATGAAACATTGTATTTGGGCCGGAATTCCTTGATGAGCTTGCCTTCCAGCAGCAGCGCTTCGGGTTCACTGCGAACCGTATGCCACTCCAGATTCCATACGCTTTCCAGAAGTGCGCGGGTTTTCGCATCCGCCGTCCGCTTCTTGGATTCCATGAAATACTGGCTCACGCGCTTGCGCAAATCCCGGGCTTTTCCGACGTAAATGACCCGGTTCAGACGGTCCCGCATCAGATAAACCCCGGGTTTATGCGGCAGGTCGTGCAATTTCTTGCGCAGGTCGGGCTTGTCTTTGGGAAGAGGTAACGTCATAGCTATGCGGTTCGCGGTTGAAACCGTCCAGACGCGGTCTAATATACACAACCTATTCCCATGAAACGCTCTCTTTTCTTTGCCCTTTCCATTCTCACGGCTCTGACCCTTCCCGGCCAGCTCTTCGCGCAGGACGACACTGCTGCCAAGATTGCCGCCGCCACAGCAGCCGCATCGGCGTCCAAAGGCGCCTCTGTCACGCTCTGGCGGCTCTTCGAGTCCGGCGGCCCGGCTATGATTGCGCTGGCCATCATGTCGGTGCTCACGGTTATGCTCATCGTTGCCTACACCATTACCGTGCGACGCGGGGCAGTGCTCTCCAACCAGTTTATGAACACGGCGGAAGTCCTCTTGAAGAAGCGGGACTATCCAGGCCTGCTCGCCATCGCCAACCGCCACAGCGAGGCCGTCGCGCGCATCGTTCAGCGGATGCTCGATTTCTCCTCGAAAAATCCCAGTGCCCCCTTTGAAGTCATTCGCGAAATTGCCCAGACTGAAGGCGCGACCCAAGCCGCCTCGCTTCAAAACCGGATCACCTATCTGGCAGACATCGCTGTTCTCTCTCCCATGGTTGGGCTGCTCGGCACTGTGTTTGGCATCATCCAATCCTTCGGCGTCCTAGCTAACAGTGCCACCACCCAGGCAAGCCGTCCAGTGCTGCTCGCACAGGGTGTTTCCGAAGCGCTCGTCGCCACGGGCACCGGCCTGATTATCGGCATCATCTCCATGGCCTTCTACGCCATCTTCCGAAACAAGGTCCAGAGCCTCCTCTCCGAACTCGAAAGAGCATCGGCGCATCTGCTCGGCCTGCTGTCCCTCCAATTCGACCAGCGCGACTCCCGCCGCGAAGAAACGCACGCCGAAGCTGAACCACCCCGGCGTGAATTCAAAATCGAGCCCCGCCGCCGTCCTGACACTCACGAGGCTCCCCGACGTCCCTCCGTCTCTGTCGAAGACGAGTTTTAATTCCCGGCCATGAACTTCCGAAAACGCGCCCAGCCTCAACTGCTCGGCTTCCAGATTGCCCCGATGGTGGACATTCTCCTTGTCCTTCTGGTTTTCTTCATTGTGACATGGAACTTCGCCATCACAGAAAACGAGTTGGACGTGAAGGTTCCCACCGCCACCGCCGCCAAAGAACAGCAGCCGGTAGCCAATCAGACGGTCCTAAACGTGCGAAAGAATGGAACCGTCGTGATGAACCGCAAAGAACTCACTTTGGACGAACTCCAGAAAAAGCTGACCCAGCTTTCCGAGCTTTACCCGGATTACGCCATCATCCTGCGTGGCGACGAACACCTTTCCTACAAAGACCTCATGGCCGTCATGGATGTCTGCCGCCAGGCAAACATCTGGAACGTCGCCTTCGCCACGGCCATCACACCTCAACAGAATTAGCCCACTTCCACGCCCGCACCTTATGCTTCGGCGCATCCTTTTTTTGACGATCAGCCTGATCCTGATTGCAGAGCCTGCCTATTCGCAAACGTGGCTGCAACGCTATCTGCGCGAACGCAAAGCCAAAGAGGATGCGAAAAATACCACTGGAGACAGCTCTGAGGAAGTCCGCAAGGCAGAACCAGTCAACGCTGCTGCGACTCCCGAAAATAGCGCTCCGGCAGTTGATGAATCCCCCGCGCCAGCGGTCCCAAACGAAACGCCCATTCCCATCCGGCGTGCCGAACTCGCCGATCCGCCAGCCGCCAGTGCCACCCCCCTTCCCATTCGCCGCGCTGAGCCCGTCGATGTCTCCTTTGATACCGTGCCGATCCGTAAAGCGGAACCGGTCGAACCCGAGCCGACTCCTATTCCTATCCCGGCAAAACCCGTCGCCACCCCGGTCGTCATCGTCTCCACTCCTCCACCTGCCGTCCCTGTTGCAACGCCTGTCGTCAAAATCGTCAAAACGCAATCTCAACCACCATCTGTCCCTCCTGTTCAACCTGTCGTAACTCCCGTTCCTCCGTCCGTCGCTCCCATCATTGTCACCGGCACCTCCACTCCGCCTGCCGATGAGATGGACCCGAACACCAATGTCATCCGCATCGCACCAACCAACAAGCCGGTACCGCCCGACATCAGCCAGTTCAACTACGCCAACAGCTTGTATGCCAAAAAGGAATACGCCATGGCGGCAACGGAATATGAACGCTACCTGAACCTCTACCGCGTCAGCGACGATCGCCAGGCCGCCCTCTTCCGACTGGCGGAATCGCATCGGCAACTTCAAAACTTCAACGCTGCGCGCAAAGCTTACGAATCTCTTCTTCTCGACTTTGCCGATGGCGACTTTGTTGGTCCTGCCGCCTATCGTCTCGCGGACATTTGCTTTCAGGAAAAAAACTACCCGGATGCCCTTGCCTACTACCGCAAAGCCGCCGTGCGCGTCAAAGACCCCGCCATCCTCCTCTCCGCCAAGTATTGCATCGCGCGTTGTTTGGAATCCCTAAAATCCCCGACTGAAGCCATCGACGCCTACCAAGAGGTGCTCCTCACTGCGGAAAATAATCCCTTCCGCGAGGCCAGCCGTTTCGCGCTTGCCAGGTTGCTGGTGGATTGCGGACGCAAAACCGAAGCGATTACCCAACTCGACGCTCTGAGTAAGGAAACAGACAAGCCCAATCTCAAAGCTGAGGCCACTGTGCGCCAAGGACTCCTCTTGCTCGATATGGGCAAAAACGAAAAGGCCATTGAGTCCCTTACTCGCGCCCTCAAAATGCCCGAGATCGGGAGTTGGAAGGAAGTGGCCGAAGTCAGCATGTTGCGCGTCCTCTACAACAGCCAGAATTACCAGCAAATCCTCGACGCCTACCGCGACTCCGACAAACAATTCTCGCCGGAAGCCCAGCCCGAAGTGTTGCTTATCGTCGCCAACTCTGACCGTCAACTCGGACAGGACAAAGCGGCCCGCGCCCTTTACGAACAGATCGCCCGCGATTATCCGGCCACCTCCTACGCCAAAGATTCCCAGTATTACCGGATCGTCACCCTTTACAATGTCAACGCACCCGAACTGATGGCGGAAGTGGACACCTACCTGGCGCAAAATCCCGAAGCCAACGACAAGCGCGACCAGATCATCCTCCTCAAGGCCGAAGCACTCTACAAAGCCAAAAAATACGCCGAAGCGGCTCCATTGTATGCCACGCTCGACGACTCCCGCCTCATCCCCTCGCTCAAAGCCGAAGCCCTCTTCAAGCTCGGCTGGTGCTACACCCAAACGCAGCCACGCGACAACCCCGCCGCCATTCAAGCCTTCTCTGCATTCCTCAACCAATACCCCGCTAACAAACTGGCTGCTACCGCCCTCGCCCAGAGGGCATTGAGCTACCAGCAATGTAAGAACCTTAAAGCCGCATTGGCGGACTTCAACAGCCTCCTCTCCCGCTATCCCAAGGCAGCCAAAGAACAGGAACTGGCGCTCGAACAAAAAGCCCTCATCCTCGGCCAGCAGGACGACAAGCAAGGCATGGCTGAAACCTTCTCGCTCCTCTTGCAAAAATTCCCCGACAGTTCTGTGGCTGGCAAGGCCAACTACTGGATCGGCTGGGCCGCCTGCGAGGCCAGAAACTACAAAACGGCCATCGCCCCCCTGCAAGCGGCGCGTAACCTCGACAAGGAACACTTTGGGGACAAAGCGACCCGGCTTCTGCTCCAGACCCATCGCACCCAGGAAAATCGCGCCGCGTTGGCTGCTGAAATCGACAAAGCCGACGAAACCAAAACGAAAGTCCCAACCGAATTTCTTCGCTGGTTGGGAACGGAATACTTTCAGGCAGGCGATGCCGCCCACGCAGTAAAATACCTCGCCAAGCTCACCACCCAAGCCAATCCCGCGGAAGTGCAGCCTGAAGACTGGCTCATCCTTGGCAGTGCCCACACCAAACAATCCCAATGGGATGAAGCTGCTAAAACGTTGAAGACCTACCTCAGCAAAGTCAGCGAACCCTCCCAGCAAGCCACTGGCTACCTTGCCTTGGGCGAAGCCCAACTCGGCGCAAAACAATTCGTAGACGCACAAAAAGCGGCTGATGACGCCCTCTCCCTCCAGCCCGAAGGCCGTCTCAATGCCCAAGGCCGGATGCTCTCCGGCGACATCGCCATGGCGCGGGGGGATTTCGTTCCTGCCGCGAAACTCTATTACAGCGTTTCCGTTGTGTTCGGTGATGACCCGGAAATCACCCCAAAAGCCCTCGCCCAAGCCTGCATCGCCTACAAAAAAGCCGCCGACAATGCGCAAGTGGCGAAGACGCTCAACGAACTACAGAGCCGCTACCCGGAATACCCGGTGCCCTCGGTGAAGTAAGGAATCGCCGCAAGGAACGCAAAAAGAGCGATCCCCCGTCCATTAGCGATTTCCTCGCCTCACTTCATTCCACTGATGTTCAAATCCAGCGCAGCGGCATCGGCAGCGCGGCGTCTCGCCTGGTAGCGGCGGACAACCCGCAGGGAAACAATAAATGCCGCCACTGCAAACGGAAGAGCCAGAATAGCGGAACCCAGCATCGTCGGCCCTATCATCTTGACCATCTTGAACAGAGCCTTCCAGTGCAACCACTGTTCCGGGTTGAGACTCGCAATACGGATCTTTTCCGGCCAATGATGGGGGCTGTTCAGAAGCCAGTAGCCGATCCCATATTCCACGCGTAACAGCAGAGCGAACAGCGGCGGGACTACCCAACAAATGTCATGCCAGTTCACCATCACTGCTGCCGCCACCCGGCTGCACCGGAATACCCAGGCGATCAGAATTGCTGACACCACCTTAAAACCCAGCGGCGGAAAAAAGCCGATATAAACCCCTATCGCCACCCCTCCGGCGATGGCATGGGGAGTATCGTGCAATTGAACAAGCTGGCGCGCGTGTCGGCGCAGAAAATCAAAAAATCGTTTCATGTGGGCGGGGGTGCGGCGTTTCTGTTGAGCCGCAGAAAATTTAATGTATCATAATAAGCACGCCATGGAATCCATGTCTCCCACCAACGCACCCGAAGTTCGCGCAATACGCAAATGGTTTTTTGTGGCGCTCGTGATTTCCTTGGCACTCCACGGTCTGCTCTATGAGTTTTTGAATGTCAAAAAAATGGAGCGTTTTACCTTTAGCGCCCCCACAGAACGCCTGATTCAGCGTCCATTCACGGTGAAAAAGGTGACGATCAACGAAGACCTCCTCAAACCGGCCTCGACACCCGAGCCTAAAAAAACGGAGCCGCCGAAAACTATTCTCCAGAATGAAAAGCCGTCGGCGGAAAAACTCCCCACCGATATCCGCTTCACACCAAGCGCTCCGCCGCCGGGCGATCTCGCCAAATCCATGCCTGCTGCGGAAAAACCACTTGTGGAGCCCGCAAAAATTGCCACGCCAGAAGCTAACGCCCAGATTGAAAAGGACATCAACTCCATCCGCGAGCAGATCGCCTCGAAGAACGCTCCTAAAATCGTGGCCGGAACCGGCGGAGCGATGCCTGATTCAACCGGTGAGGCGCACGAGGGGAAAGGCTTCAGTAACATCGATACTCTCTTGGAGCAATCCGGGGCTGCACCTCTCAGCGGAAGTGTACTTCCCCTCAACATGCCCGGTGGAGCACTCTTTGAATACGACAGCGCAAAGTTGAGCAAGGATGCCGTCGAAACCCTGAGCAAACTCGGCAAGCTCATCGGGCTCAACCCGCGTTCCGCTTTCAGCATCGAGGGCCACACCGACGCCTTTGGCACGCCGGATTATAATCTCAAACTGAGCCGCGCTCGCGCCGAAGCCGTCAAAGCTTGGCTGGTCTCCAACATGAAGCTCGATCCATCCAAAATCCAGACTAAGGGCTTTGGAAGCAGCCAACTTATTGCCCCTGCCACCGGCACTCGGGAAGAACAAGCTCCCAACCGCCGCGTGGAAATTATCATCCGCACGCCGAAGAATTAGAGCGCAAACACCTCATTGAATTTGCATATTTTTGATTAAATCGCTCGCATTCCGTCCCAAACGGGCAGTGTTTGCCCATCAGCAGAAGGCGAGTTTGGATTGACCAGTGGAATTTGCGCGTTACCGTTTAAAAACATGAGTTTGCTGAATAAAAAATTCGCGCGCCTCCTGCCCTCCTCCATTCAGAAGAACGTTCGCGTGGCGGATTTGATTGATAACGCCTTTAAAGCCTACAACGGAGGCCGCCTGGCGGAAGCCTGCCGCCTACTGACGGAAAAAATGCTTCCGCAAAACGGCACAGTCGGCCTCACGCTCACCGGCGCGCTCACGCCCGCTGGGCTTGGCAAAGCCGCCCTGATCCCCCTCATGAAAGCCGGGTTTGTGGACTGGATTGTCTCCACTGGCGCGAACCTCTACCACGATCTCCACTACGGCTTGGGCATGAACCTCTACGCCGGGTCCCCTTTTCTCGACGATATCAAGCTACGCGACCAAGGGATTATCCGCATCTACGACGTCCTCTTCGATTATGATGTCCTGTTGGACACTGACGCTTTCGTCCGCCAATGCATCCAGGGTGAGGAATTCCAGCGCACCATGGGGACTGACGAGTTCCACTACCTGCTGGGCAAATACGTCCACGAGCGAGAGAAGGCTCTCGGCCTCAAGGAAACCAGTGTCTTGAGCGCAGCCTACCAGTATGGGGTGCCGATTTTTACCAGTTCGCCGGGGGATTCCTCCATCGGCATGAACGTCGCTGCCATGGCGCTGCGCGGCTCCCAGTTGCAATTCGACTGCAATCGGGACGTCAACCAGACAGCCGCCATCGTTTACCACGCCAAATCGAGCGGGCTTACCAGCAGTGTCTTTATCCTCGGCGGGGGCTCACCCAAGAATTTCATGCTCCAGACGGAGCCACAAATTCAGGAGGTCATGGGCATTGAAGGACGCGGCCACGACTACTTCCTCCAGTTCACCGACGCCCGGCCCGACACCGGCGGGCTTTCTGGTGCGACGCCCTCGGAGGCAGTCAGTTGGGGCAAGGTCGATCCCGAGACGCTGCCGGATTGTGTGGTTTGCTACACGGACTCCACCATCGCCCTGCCGCTCATCACGGCTTACGCCCTTACCCGTGTCGCCCCACGCAAGCCCAAGCGGCTCTACCATCGGCGCAATGACCTGCTCGAAACCCTCCGCACGCAATACCTAAAAAAAGGCAAAGTCGAGAAAATCGGGGCGCGTGCGGACCTGAAGAAGAAAAAGCGGGGGAAGAAAAAGTAGGAGCGGCGGCGAAATCCCCCGCCAACTTCCTCGTTCCCAATCTCCTGATTGGGAACGCAAGTGTCTTGGAAACTCTGTTTCCTGCGCTGGCCATGGCATCGGCGCGTTCCAAAACCTCAAGCGCAATCTTTCTCCGTGCGCTACGAAACGGAGTTTCGAGGACAAGAGCATTCCCAATCGGGAGATTGGGAACGAGGAGGCTTCACCTTTCGCATTGTTTTAATCACGTCCCGCAACTCCAAAGCGCCCACTCTACGCTTTCCACTCACTCGGATTGCGCTTATAAAACACGCTTCCATGAATTCTGAAACGCTTCCCGACGCCCACGGTCATTTCGGTCCCTATGGCGGCATGTTCGTGCCCGAGACCCTCATGACGGCGCTCAACGAGTTGACCGCTGAATACGAACGCGCCCGCAAAGATCCCGCGTTTCAGAAGGAATTCGACGATCTGCTGGCAGACTTCGTCGGACGCCCCTCGCCGCTCTATTTTGCCGAACGCCTCACGGAACACCTCGGCGGCGCGAAGATTTACCTCAAGCGCGAAGACCTCAACCACACCGGCGCGCACAAGATCAACAACGCGCTGGGCCAGGCGCTCATCACCCGGCGCTTGGGCAAGAAGCGCGTCATTGCCGAAACTGGTGCGGGCCAACACGGCGTTGCTACGGCAACCGTTGCTGCGCGTTTTGGATTCGAGTGCGTCATTTACATGGGCGCGGTGGATATGGAACGCCAGGCGCTCAACGTCGCCCGCATGCGCTTTCTCGGCGCAACCGTTGTCCCCGTCACCGCCGGGCAGGCCACGCTCAAGGAAGCCGTCAACGAAGCCATGCGCGACTGGGTCACCAACGTCCGCAACACCCATTACATCCTCGGCACCGCCTACGGCTCGCATCCCTACCCGATGATGGTGCGCGATTTCCAGCGCATCATCGGCGTGGAAGCGCGCCGCCAAATCCTCGAACACGAAGGGCGACTGCCCGATCTGCTCATCGCATGCGTCGGCGGCGGCAGCAACGCCATCGGCCTCTTCCACCCATTTTTGGAGGATGTGGACGTCCGCATGGTGGGCATCGAAGCGGGCGGCGAAGGAATTATTGAAGGTCGCCACGCGGCGCGATTCCAAGGTGGTAAACTCGGTGTCCTGCAAGGGGCGAAGACCTATCTGCTCGCCGATGAGAACGGGCAAATCCTCGGCACGCACTCCATTTCCGCCGGGCTCGACTATGCAGCGGTCGGCCCCGAGCACGCTTGGTTGCGTGACTTGGGCCGGGCCGATTACAGCTACGCCACTGACGACGAAGCGCTTAATGCGTTCATCACGCTTTCACGCACCGAGGGGATCATCCCTGCGCTGGAATCCGCCCACGCCGTGGCCCACGCCATCAAGGTCGCACCCACCATGCGCAAGGACGAGATCATCATCGTCAACCTCTCCGGACGCGGAGACAAGGACGTGGCGCAAGTGGCGGATCGGTTGTTGAAGTAGGGCGCGATCAGCGCACTTCGATCAGGCGATCTCCAACGTCAATACGCCGCAGAATTTCAGGCCAATGCGGAAGAACCCAAGCTTGCAACACGCGATTGGTGCTATTGCCGATGCGCAACCAGATGATAACTGGGGATTGTTGGCTGCTCATGCTGCGTTCTACGAAGTCTTCGTCCTTGGGTTATAATGGCCGCCTGATTTTGCAGGGCATACTGCCAGATTTGGGAGTCGCTGGCGTCCCGCAAACCGATATCCCGAACGGCCACAGCATTGGCACCCTGTTCGCACAGCATTTTTGCCAAACCGGGCGGCAATTGAGCGTCGATGATAAATTTCACGCAACTTTGAGCACGGTGTGATCCGCTTGTGCCGCTGCATAGCGCAGGCAAGCCTTGATGTCTTCGACTTGCAGGTCGGGGTAATCTTCGAGGATTTCCTTTTCGGAAACGTCGGAAGCAAGGAGATCAAGCACATCTTTGACGCGGATGCGCATGCCCCGGATGCAGGGCCGCCCGCCGCATTGCTCAGGATTGAAGGTAATTCGATCCAGATAGTTCATAGAAGAAAGATACCAGAGTATTTTGGGGCTGACGAGATGAATTCTATACCCCCCCATCAGCGTGGGGCGAAACAGAGTTTCGCAGACACGGACGTTCCCAATCAGGAGATTGGGAACGAGGAATAAAAAGCGACGAGATTGCGAAGTGCAACTTCGCGGGAAGGTGCG
>Ga0118677_10014990_pt1 | contig 10832 bp, 2 predicted proteins | sample AliMusrvi5mmetaG_FD_86154 | JGI IMG/M metagenome (GOLD analysis project Ga0118677, IMG submission 86154)
GTTCCAGCCCGCCTGCAATTTGACCACCTGGGTTACATCCTGTGGCGGAACCTTCTCTTTACCTTTGTCCAAGTTGAACGGCTGCCCATTAAGGAACCAGCGCGTGAGATTCATCTTGAAGCTCTGGAATTCGATGGGGATTTCCGCGGCGGTGGGCGAGTGAATCCACGTGGCAGCAAACCAGACTTGTGCGTTCGTCCCAAAATGCAGCCGGGTATCTAGGTCGGCAATGGTATCCGGCTTCCATTTCAAAGCAGCAGGACTGCCCCAATAGCCTTTTATCATCGGACCCTGGAAAACTTCATTCGGGTCCATCTTGCCACTATCCGGCGGATAAACGGCGGCCTCGAAAAACTTCTGGACCTCGTTTTTGTCGCGCGGAGACGCTGAGAACTTCTCTGCACCGGGACCACCGAATGGCCCGCACACCTGCCAATTGCGAACCGCAATCCCGTCTCCCCCGATTCCCTGGAACGTCACGGGTGCCCAGGAACCGGGATAGAGTCCGGCTTCGGTTGGCTCGTCATAGGTTTCGGTGCTCGCGGTGCCGTCGCTGTTGGCCCACCAGAATTTATTGTGTCCGCCGAAGGTGGCTTCAAAATTCACGCGAGTGCGCAGATCGGCCCCGAAGGGCTGAGTCAATGCGGGAATCGCCACACGGGGAATTGCAGCCGCGATGACAAAACCTTTGCCGTCCGGATCGAGCGCATAACCCAGTTGCACTCCGGGAATGGCCCCAACGTGGGCAAATGAAGTCTCGCGAACAATGGTTCGGTAAACCTGCGGCTGGCCTTTTCCCGGCCATGTGGGGTAATATCCAACACCCACCGGCTGAAGCGAAGTGCCGCTTTGGAATAAGCCAAACGTGAATCGGACATCGCCGGGACGTCCGCCTGGCACCGCTTTGGATGGAGCATTCGGGTCGCCCTGAATATAAAGGCTTACCGTATCGGACATCTGATCGTGCGTGAACAACCGGGTAAGCGGCGGAAGCGGTTTGGCTTGGAACGCGCCGCCAAGCCGGGCATGCCAGCGCACATAAAGGTGATCGGGATCATACAAACAACGCGCTTCCACTGTTTGCTCTTTCCCGAACTGCACGGGTTCGCACGATTCCCAACCCGCCAGAGAGCCATCCAACACGACGCCTCCCAGTGCGGGCGCAAGCCGGGCAATTTGAGTTTTGCCTGCACCGCCACGGAACTTCAGCGCGATTTCCGGCGGAGCGGCAATCTGCGAGAAATTAATCGACACCGTTTTTTGGACGGTGGTCAGCGGATGCACCGGATTTTCCTTTTCCGACCAACCCTCCACTTCAAAAAACACCGGGGTATATTTTCCAACCCCTATATAGATTTTGCCGTTGTTCTTGTTTGGATAAATGATGCCCGCGAAAAATTCTCCCGGCAGTTGGTAAATGGATCCCCGTTTGTCAGGCGACGTTTTCAAATCCGGGAAAAGCGTGTCCACATAAAGCCCTTCATCGGTGTAAAGCAGCACGCCACACCGGGTCTGATCAATCACACTCACCAGCCCATTGATTGGCTGCCGGATGCGCATCCCCCCATACATTTCGCCACGTTTTGCGATGTCGTTGAGCGCTGCGCGACCCACCCGCCATTTCTCCGCATATTCACCGTTCGCTTTTAAAACATAACGGGAAATTTTATGCTGGGCTCCCTGGTTCGCGTTAAATCCAGGACCGCTGCGAGCCTGGACATAGAGATCGCCATTCGAGGCTTCTGTCGCCTGCACCCAGGAACCGTAAGTATCCCCCATTTCATTGCCACCATGAAGCGCATCGGCTTTTCCCGCCGCTCGTGCAGCAAATTCTGGATCGGTCACCAATTTCTTCCACTCCTTGAAAATCGGATTCCCATGTTCGTCAAAGCCGCTGGGAGAAAGACATTGCACATCGGTGCTGCCATTCATCACGGCCAGATAGGAGAGGTCGGGCAACCAATTTTGACCATGATAGCTCAGGCATTTTTCCACGGAACACGGCGTCAGTTCCTCGTCGTCCACGTGCCCATTCCCATTCGCATCATGCCAAAGCGAAATCTTTCCCTTCTCACCAGCGACAAGCCCCGCAGAAAGCACCCAGCGGTCCCCATCGAGCCGGTAAACATTATGACTCCGCTCGCAGGCGAGATACGTGCGGTTATTGACGCGGATCACGCGCGGCTTCGACAAGCCTGGCAGCCGGGGATCGCCGCCGACGTCCGGCCAGACAGCATCCACCACCCACGTTTGTTTGCTGAGGTCCATCTTGAACCGCGTCAGCCAATTGCGGTGACCGAGAATATACAAATCCTCGGGGTGCTCCTCATCGACCGCATAGCCATCGTTCGCCTTGGTTTGATAGGTGGTGAACTCGCGCAGCAGCTTGCCGTCATCGGCGCTCCATTCACTCGTCCGGTTTGGCCCCGCCATTTCCACGATAATCAGTCGATCTTTTCCCTCGGTATCGCGCCACGTTGCCAACTTCTCGGGTTCCATCAACGTTTCCCGGTCATAGGTGCCCGGCTTTTGGACCACCAAGCTTCCAAAGGTGCGAAGCACTTTGCCAGCCGCGTCGAGTTGATAGACTTTATTTGCCGTCGGATCGCTCAAGTAAAAGCGTCCGTGGCTGTCCACCTTCATGTCGAATGCCTTGATAGTGGCCGGCACCGCGAACACCCGCTGCCATTTGCCATCCGGCACGCCGGCAGTGATTACGCTCGCGCTCACTGCAAGCCCAGCCCCATCCGCATGCAAGGCATAAAGCTTTCCGCCCTGCACAGAGAGACTCTGTGGCCGGGGCAACGGAAGCGTTGCTAGGATCTTGCCATCTCCACCGTCATGAACCGTGATGATATCCGCAAAATCCGTGTCACTCGCGGTGTATCTCGTCCGAGTAATATTGCCCTTCTTTTGTAATGTTCCGACGAACTTTGCCCCCTGCGCAATGTAAACAAAGGATTTGCCGGAAGCCTGTTCGCGCAAGGCAGCCATCGACGCCACATAGCCCTCGGCCAGATAACAATCCCGGCGATTCGCGCTCGGGCTGCTGCCAAAGGGTTTGCCATCCGTACGATAAACAAACTTTGGCCCGCCGTCGGAGCTGGCTGCCCACACCGTCTCACCGTCTGTCGCCACGCTCTGCCCACCTGCCGCGCCGCCGGAGTTGAACGCGCAGATAAATTGGCCGAAGCCAACTGGCTTTTTCAAATCGATCATCGGCGCGTTCAGTCCGTTTTCGAGGTATTGATAATAGAACACCGCCACGCCGTTTGGTCCCACCGCGACATCACGCATCGGGCTCCCTACCGGGTCACCGCCGAACGGCAAACGCGCGTCGGGCGCATCCGTTGGGGGAACCCACGCGGAAATCCCGCCCACAAACTTCGGGGTGATCGCATGCCAATCCCCATCCACCGACCACTGGCGTGCGGGCGTGTAGATGCCTTTGACAGCGTAATCTCCGGGAGGCACCGGCATGAAGTTTTCATCCAAGCCATCCCATGTTTCCGTGAATTTGCCTTTATTTTCCGCCGTGACCGTACGCGGAGCTCCGGCAACAAACGTGCTGATAATCCAATCGGGATTTTTTGGGTCCACGATGGCCAGCGTCACCAGGTAGGTGCGCGGTAATACACCATCCGCCGGGAGTTGATAGGCAACCGGAACTCCGGTCTCTTTGCCTCCCGACGGCTTCACTTCGCCAGACGGTTTCGGGGCTCCCGCCGCCCATGTGAAGGCCAACAGCAGCAAACCCACCCAAGCAAATCGCAATTTCATAAAACGAGGATCTATTTTTCGAAAACGAAGTCGCCCCAGTTCTTGGGAACCATCTTCAATTCATACACCACATCGTTCACCAAGCCGGTTTCCTGATTGCTCAGGTAGGTGCGCAAGCTGGTGCGCGCGCCGCTGGCATTGCCGTGGGTGACGCCCAGGTCGCCGTGATATTTCACGCCGGGGGCGGGGGTGAATCCCAAAGCCGACCACGGAATGGCGGCTTCGACAATGTAGCCTTTCTTGTCGGGACGAATGGTGGCTGTGATTTTCGCCTCAGGCACGACATCGACGTAGTCCATTTGATAGCGGGCGACGAGGCCCGAGGTGAACGACTTCGCTTTCTTGACCTCGGAGACTGCCCGGTAGAGAACCGCTGTCGGCGTACCGTGGAAGTTGCCGATGGAGAGGCGGAAATCACCCGCCACAGCATCGGCGCGCTTGGCGCTGGCCTTGGTGTCCGAACCGAACTGAAAGTCCACCGTGTCGCCGCTGACATACATCTGGGCGGCATCCGTGGCTCCATTGACCCATGGGGTGTTATCCGTCACATCCCACGCAAGGTAGAGGGATTGATCATCCCATGCCGTAGAGACGCGCACAGCAGAATCAGCGCTTTTCTGGAAGCTAGTCTGCGTCACACCCTTGAAGTCTGCATTCACATTGCCCGTGAAGACCGGGGTGAGCCGCTTGACGTCAATCTGCTTGGTGCCGACCGCGGCCTGCATTTGGGCTTCCTGCTGGGCTTGGGCCAGCGCCAGTTCCTCGGGCTTGATCTCAATCTTGCCGCCGCCGAAAGCCGTGACTTTATCGAATCCAGTGACGAAGGCATTGCGGTAGGAGTGAGCCCCGCATTCGGCATAGACTTTGCCGTCCAGCCCCTGCGTCAACGATCCGCCAAAGTCCTCGCCGCCTGCGCCGCAAGGCGTTTCGGTCATGTCCGCTCCGGGAACGGCTTTGTCCGGGAAATGCACTTTGAGAGAGTCTCCCTGAAAGAGATGGCCCAGGTAATACCCTTTCTCATTGAGAAGATACCATTCGCCGCAGTTCCCATTGGCGGCCCAGACAGTGCCGGTTTCGGGGGTCTTGAACGTCCCGATGAGACCGAAAACACCGCGTGTGAGCCCCGGCACGGGCGGAGGCGCTGCATGAGAACCGTGTACGTTGCCAAAGGTGTTCGGATAGGACCAGAGGAGTTTGCTACCCTGAGTCAGATCGTAGCACTTGAAGTCGTTGGCCGCGACGACAGTCAGGAGGTGGTCGTCCTTGGAGGGCAACATACCGAAGCTCGCATTCCGCAAATCCATGCTCCAGACGCCGCTCAAATCCTTGGGATGCTCCAAGTCCCACTTCGGCGCACCGCAAGCGGTGAAGCCGTTTAGGCTGATTTGATAGACTTTCTGGAAAACCGTCTGCGTCAATTTCACGTCGGTGTTGGAGTGGAGCGCGGTTTTTGCCGCGAACTTGGCGCCCTGCTCATCAGTCACCCCGCCGTAAACCGTCAGAGTGTACGGATTGAGGTTCGCCGACCAATTGTTCGCTCCGGCAATCCGCAGCGTGTAGGGCAGCGTGGTAACTTCGTTGGCGTCCTGTTTGCCATCGCCATTGATGTCGGACCAAACGGTTGTCGTTTGCGTTCCGTAATCGACCTTCCATTCCGCGCGGAGGCGGTAATCCCCCTCGCCCACACGTTCAAAAACGCGCATCCCGGCGGGCCCGTGATCCACGCCGAAGTCCGTGATCGCTGCCACGTAAAGCCGTCCATTCGAGGCGGGGCAGAAGGCGGCGAACCCGTGGGTGAAGCGTTCCAGAATGCCCGTGAGGACGGAACGCCCTGTGGCGGGGTCGAGCTTCCATTCACACCCGATACCAACCATGATGTTGGGGTCCATGGGGTTGATCGCGCCGCCCGAGGCTCCATAGTGGGCCGAGCCGAAGAAATCCTTCACCAGTTTCCCTGTGCCCATATCCCAGACGCTGATGCGCTTGGGAAAAAAATCGTCTTCCGCCACCCAAAGGCGTTTGTTGGCGTTGTCCACGGCGAGCGCCGCAGGCGAATACATGCCATCGGCCTCCCATTTGCCGACAAGCGCGTGACCGCCTTTCTTGCCGATCTCGCCCACCTGTTTACCGGCGGCAGTAAAGCGTTTGATTTGCTGGTCCGCGCCTACCACTGCGATGTAGAAATTGCCTTCGGCATCGTAGGTGAAATTGGTCGCGTTGCTCAGGCCGGTAATCAGCGGTTTGATCTCGCCGGTTTGAGGATTGAGCGTCATGAGGGCGGCTCCGTCGGCGAGGAAAGCGACGCGGCTATCGTCAAGGGCGTGAATGGCCTGCGGATATTTGGCATCGACGGTCTTGAGAACCATGCCCGTCTTGGCATCGGCAATGGCGATGAAATTGGTTTTGCGGGAGAGAAGCGCGGGGGCCAGCGCCTTTTCAAGGGCTTTGCGGTTGGCTTCCATCCGGGCAACCGGCGTCAGCTTGTCCGATCCCGGCAACAGATCCGTGGATTCAAGCAGCGCGTTGAGTTGTTTGATCACCAGTCCATCAAAGCGCGGGCCGCCAGCCCAGGTCCGGAAGGCATCTTCCTGCGGCGTTTTACCGTCGAGGAAGCTTTTGAGTCGCTGCGTGGTGCGCGGATCGATCTTGGAGAAAATGCTCTGAGCCAGCGGGTCGGCGGAAGTCAGCTTCTCTACTAACGCCTTCCAATCCCCGACGTCGCCAATCGTAAAGGTCTGATCGGAGAACGTGAGGAAGAGTTTCCCGTTCTTGGCATCCATGCCGTTGGCGCGGACGGGCCAGAGGGCTTTGTCTGCCTTGTCGGCCCAGAGTTCCTCAATGCGGATCGCCGCGCTCGTGCGGCCATCCCAATTGTCATACACCCCATCCTTGGCCCGCAGCCGGGTGAGCCGGCGGCAGCTCCCCTCCTCGTTGCCGAGGACAAAAAGCGTCTCTCCATCAACAGCGAGATGCTCGGCGCTCTCGATGCCTGTACCGACTTTCCAGAGAATCGAGCCGTCAAGATCGCAGCCGAGGATCGGGCTCCCCCCCTCGGCGAAACCCCAACCGAGATAGATTTTTTTACCGTCCGTCGCCACGGCGTCCGGCCTGCCGTGATCGCCACCCCAATCGATCGTAGGGCCGCTGTTCCATGGGAAATCGCCGCCCTGGTCGGCCCAGCCGCGCAAGGTGACATGAAACGCCGGATGCACGATGGCTTCCCAAGTGTAAGCCCCTGCTGCGACGGGAGTGCTGGGGGTTTTGTAGGAAGGCGTCAGCAACCCGTCCCACTTCACTTCCTGCGAGCCTTTTTCGTAATAGGCTTCATTCAAAAGCTGGCGCACCACGTTGCCCTGGGCATTCTTGATGTTCAGGGAGACGTAGCCATCGGTGGGCACAGTGAAGGAGATCGTCTTAAAGCCGGGAATCTCTTTCTTTTGGATCAACCCTTTCCATTCCGAAACGAGATAGCCTTCTTTGAGGGTCATCGGAAATTCCCGCTCGTCGGAGAGACGGACGGGGGCTATCGCCAAATGGCCGGTCTTTTGCAGTGCGCCCTCGCCCCACTGATCGTAGGCGCGGAAGGTAAAGACACGATCCGGAACGGAACCCGCCCGGAAGATATCATGGATATTGGCGCGCCCGCCCGGGCCCGCTGTGAAATTTGGCTCAAGCGCCATGCGCAGGCTCTCTCCTGCTTTCAGCGGTTCGCCGTTGGTGCTCAGGAGTTTCCAGGGGATGGCGATCTCCTCGGAATACCCTTTGCCATCTGCATCTACGAGGAAGGTCTGTTTTGCGCCGCTGTCGAGGGCGTTGTCGATTTTTGGCCCCTTGAAATCCCGGTCATACTGTACGCTGAGGACGCTGATTTCGTCCCGATCGCGCCACGCCATCCAGTGTGAGACCTTTTCTTCCTTCGTCTTGAACCCCGTGATAAAGCGGATCTGCATGCAGTCGCCCGAGAACCCGTGCCCCCCTTTGCTCGACTGTTGGTTGTTGAGCGGCGTCTGGTCCTTCACCTTTAGCAAAAGGTAAAGGTTCGCCTTGTCATACATCGCGTGACAACTCACCGCGAACTGCTCCCGGAGCCGCTCCACGTCATCGCAGGCGAAGATGCCGCCGGAGAGATCCCAATCGTCGATTTTCCCATCAATGGTCACTGGACCGGGTGCGGGAACGATGCGCAGGACGTTGTTTTCGGTTTGAGTCGCCTGGAGCGTCCAGGGGAGAAGCGCTACAAGTGCGAGGAGAATCTGTTTTTTCATGGGGAAAGAGAGGGTAACGGGAGGTATTTCGCCCCAACTATGGCAAAACGCCCATCAATATCCAAACCCGCAGGCTGGAAAAAAGTTGCAGGATTTTTTTAGTAGCGATCTCCCGGCGTGATTCAAAGTGGGTGAGTTTTCTGAAAATAGCCCAGCCATTTATGGCTGGGAAAACGACAAAAAAACGGCGCAGTCCCGCCAGGGACGAAAGAAACCCTCTGCCGTCCCTTTCGGGACTTGCACGAAGATGATCGTTAACCCAGTGCTAAAGCACTGGGCTATTTTTTGAGAAACCAGAGTAAGCCATTGCCTGTCAGCAATGAGCTACACCGCCTTGATCTTCACCGGACGCCCAATCTTTTCCGACTCGGCCATGGCTTCGATGACACGCAACCCGGCGGAAATCTTGTCGGCGTAATCCACGCCGGGAGGCTTACCGGTGAGGATGGCTTCCCGGAGGGCCGACCACTCATACAGGCCGCTGACCTCATCGAATTTGGCGTTGTCCACCCGTACCGGCTTGTTGTCTTGAGCGATGACCACCGAGAGGTTCGCGCCGGGACTTCCGGCTTTGCTCTCGGCTCCGGCGTTGCGATAAACGGTGCCGTTTTCGAAATTCAGCGTGAGAGCGTTGCGATAGCAGTCGGCGTCATTGATGCAGAAGCTGGCGAGGATGCTCACGAGCCCGCCGTTCTTGAAGCGGATGCTGAGTTGCGCGTGGTCAGGCGTGGGCCGCTTGGTGAAGAGCCGCGAGGACATCACCTGCACTTCGTCGGCTTCGCCGAAAAGCTCGATGGCATCGTTGATAAGGTAAATGCCGATGCGGAAAATCGGTGCGACGGGGCAGAGTGCCGGGTCGTCGAGCCAGTTTCCGGTGGGCTCTTCATTGTAGCGCACCCAGGTGGCGATCTGTGCGGAAACGGGGCGACCTAAATTGTATTTCTGCTGCCAGTCGCGAATGCAGGCGAGGTCGTCGGGGAGCACCGGCGCGGGGGAGTTGAGGTGGATGACTTTGCCCAGCTTGGCGGCTTCTTCAAACAGGGGACGGACGGCCTCCGGGTCGCGCTCGAAAGGTTTGGTCGTCATGACATGCTTACCCGCGCGGATGATTTTGCGCAGCATCTCGGCGCGCCCTGCGGGGCCGGTGAAGAGCCCGATGACAGGCACGGCGGGATCGGCCAGCAGTTCGTCGAGCGTGGCGATCCTCACTCCGCCGATTTCCTTGGAAATTTCCTCGGCCTTGGCGGTGTCGAGGTCGCAAAGGGCAACGACGCGAAAGAGTTTTTTCATTTTCTCTTCCTGGAGGCCGCGAACGATCCAGCGCCCGAAACCCAGACCGACGATGGCAATGGGAAGTGGGGCATTATCTTGAGTAGTATTCATAAAAAGGAGAGGGATGCAGGGGGGACGATGAACAGGGGTTGTGCCTTAAGGCTTTGGATAATACGGGAGCCGAAGGCTGAAAAATCAAGAAAATCCGTGATTCCATGGGTATTTAATTTTCATGCCCAGCTGGTTCCATCCGGCCCGGATTGCAATCAGTCTACGTTTTACAAAAGCGTGGGAATAGCCGACGATTGTGGCTGCTATGCATTCGAAAATCGTTGAACCAGGCCGCGAAATCCCGGTCGTGCGGGAAACCGACGTGTTGGTTTGCGGGGGAGGCCCCGCTGGGATCGGTGCGGCGCTGGCGGCAGCGCAGGCTGGGGCGCGGGTCACGCTGCTGGAGGTCAACGGTTGCCTGGGAGGCGTCTGGACAGCAGGCCTGGTAACTTACGTGCTGGACCCAAAGGGCGACAGCCGGGTCACGAATCTCATCCTCAAGGAATTGGAGGCGCTGAATGCTCCTGTCTCGCTCAAAACCCGGAAGTTCGCCTGGGCAGAGCATTGTTTTGTCTACAATCCCGAACCGATGAAGCTCGCACTCGAACGCCTTTGCCGCCAGGCAGGCGTTCACATCCAGCTTCACACCCGTGTGTGTGCGGCCTCGGTTGATGAGGCGGATGCCTCGATCCATGCCGTTTTCACCGAATCAAAATCGGGGCGGCAGGCTTGGAAAGCCAAGATCTTTATCGACGCCACGGGCGACGGCGACTTGGCAGCGCAAGCCGGTTGCCGCTACGACTTCGGACGGCCCGGCACCACGGAATCCCAGCCGATGACGCTCCTCTGCCTGCTGGCGACGCCGAAACCGGAGGGGCTTGTCCCGTTCTGCCTCGGCGGAACCTCCTCCATGGTCCGGGAAATGGCCGAAAGAGGCATCAAAACCAGCTACGGCTCACCGCTTTTGCTCCATCTGAACGGAGGCCTTTTTGGCTTCATGATGAACCACCATTACGGCTCCGGACTGGACGCGGCCGACATCACACAAGCCACGCTGGACGCGCGCCAGGAAATTTACGACGTGGTCGCACAACTCGCCGCACAAGGCGACGTATGGGAAGGGCTCCAACTCGTGGCCACCGGGGAACAGATCGGCGTGCGCGAAGGCCGTCGCATCCGGGGACTTTACACCGTGACGGTGGAGGACGTGACCACCGGCAAACGCCATGCGGACGGCATCTGCCGGGCGGCTTTTCCCATCGACGTCCACTCCACGCGCAAGGAAAGCGGCAAGCCGTTCGACGACGAAAACAAGCTCGTCAGCCAGCCTTATGACATCCCCCTGCGGGCGCTTATTTCCGCCGACCGGAACAACCTCCTCATCGCCGGGCGCTGCCTCAGTGGCGACTTCCTGGCCCACTCCAGCTACCGCGTGACGGGCAACGCCGTGGTAACGGGCGAAGC
>Ga0118677_10000144_pt1 | contig 10831 bp, 7 predicted proteins | sample AliMusrvi5mmetaG_FD_86154 | JGI IMG/M metagenome (GOLD analysis project Ga0118677, IMG submission 86154)
GCACACCGACACTGGTCAAGAGCACCGGGCGCGGGAGCGATGAAGTCGTCGTGTAACTGCGCGCCATGGCTGCCTCCTTATTTTTGCTAAGTATAACAGAAAAATATCGTTAAGTAAACAGTATTGAGTCTGTCCCAGTTTTCTATCATTGATCTACCAATTGAAGCACAACAACAGAGGATAAACGACATCCTGCGCAAGTAACCATAATAGCATCGTCAATACTGCAACTCGCGTTTGGTGAATAGAGTAAATCATTCGATGTCAGACACTTTTCGGCGGGCAGTCATACCATCAGCATAGTGTGTCTACAATCCTTACCGGGTTTTATCTCATCCAAAGATGGTGTTGCTTCAGGATGAGAAGCAGTCCAGAAGCACAGAAGCAACTGATTGGCAAGACACTACTTCCCTTTGAGAATTTGCGGCACGCACAGAATTTGCTGACCCTGTATTACCCGTCCGGTCATCTGTATCAGTATTAGGGCGCGTAATGCGATGGGCAAGCTGCAGTAGATTTCCGCACGATCAGTTGAGTATCCATGCGCACCGGCTGTGCCGGCGCCGGCGCACCATTCACGAAATCGATCATCTGCTTGGCCGCTGTTTCGCCGAATTCGCGTAACGGTAAGCGCACGGTGGTGAGCATATTCTGCCCATGTTCATCCAGCACCGGGTCGGTGTCATCGAAGCCAACGAGACTGATATCGTCCGGCACGCGCAGGCCGCCTTGCTGCAGCAGCGCCCAGGTGCGGATGGCGGATGCATCGTTAATGGCGAGAATGGCGGTGGTCTGCGGGTGTTGACGCAAACAGGTGAACACCAGGTGCTCCGGCGCATGTGCATGCTGTGGCAAGTGCAATTGATGCTGGAATTGCGCCAGCCCGGTGGCAGATACCCAGGCGAAATCCACCTCGACAAGATGGAGATGTGCCGCCGGGTCGAGGCCATACTCACGCAGCGCCCGCTGTGAACCGCCCACCTGGGGGGCAGGCTCCGGGTTCTGCCCGGGGATTTGCGGGTAGATCAGCTTCATCAGATGCCGGTGCCCCAACTGCAGCAGATGCATGGTGGCATCATAGGCGCCCCCCTCGCTATCCGCAGTCAGGGTGACGCATCCGGGTTCTTCCGCAAAGAGCAGCATCACCGGACGATTGTGGAAGCGCGGGTTCTGGCGCATTTCAAGCACGAAATGCGTGAACCATGCCGGTTTGCCCAGCACAATCATGCCGTCCACATCGCCTCGACGAAAGGCAGAGAGCATGATTGGCGGCGACGGGTGTTCTCCAGTCTCCGGAGCAAAGATGAGCAAGCCATATTGCTCGGCATTGAGCACGCCGGTCATACCGCGTAAGATCGTGGTATAGAAATTGGTCTCCAGATAGTCCGCCGGGTAGAGCAGGCCGATTACCTGGCTCAGCGTCTCCTTCCCGAGTCGCTGCATCACCATGCGCCGCGCCGTCTCGTGGTGAGCCGGATCATACCCCAACTCTTCGGCCGCGCGGGTGATGCGCTCCACCGTGGCCGGGCTGATGCGTCCTTGCCTGCGCAACGCCAGCGAGACCGTCGAGCGGTCCACTCCGCATTGCGCGGCGATATCCTGCAAAGTAACCGGAACTTGTTTTTGCTCTGCAGCCGTCATAATTCTCCTGAAACAAACAATCGTTTCGTTGACATCCAGTCTATCTTTAGCTAGTATAGCAATGATCAATCGATTGCGCAAATGACGTGATTACAGTATTGTTCTAAAACGATGTACTCGTTCAGAACATATGGGCTGCCGGCATTCCTGTCGGCTGATTTTGTGGCCATTACAAATGGAGGAAAGGGCTTATGCTCACTCGTTTCACTTGCTTCATCATCGCAGCAGCACTGGCTATTGCATTCTGTAGTACTTTGCAGGCACAGCAATTGACCACCGAGGCGCGGAATAAGTCCATTTCCATCGTCCCGGCGCCGGGGAAAGTCGTGATCGACGGTCAGTTGGACGATTGGGATCTCTCCGGTGAAATCCTCACCTACAGCTTCCCGGAAACCGCGGAAAAATATAACGTCCGCACGGCGTTGATGTACGATCGCGATGCGCTCTATTTTAGCGCCCGTGTGCGCGACGACAGCCCGTTGATGAATTTCATCGATGGCAAGATCGATAAGTCGCAGGGGTGGAAAAATGACGCCGTGCAGTTCCGCTTGCGCACCTCACCCACCACGGCTGTCGATCTGGTGATGTGGTATTTCACTGGGCGCAAAGAAGCCACGCTCTCGATTAACCCGATTACCGTCGCCGGCACGGAATTGCAGTACCATTTTGAGGGCACACAAGCGCTCTTCGGCACCGAGTCAGACATGGTTTTTCTGCAAACCGAGCAGGGATACACGTTGGAAGCACGCTTCCCCTGGAGCCGACTCGGGATGACCGCCGCACCTGCGCCAGGCGCCAAAATGGCGACCTCCGCACAGTTATTGTGGGGAAATGCCACGGGAACGGCTAATTGGCCGGCCGTCTCCATGAATGATCTGCTGACCTCGGCGTCATTCGCCTACCAGAATTGCGGCGCCTGGGGTGAAGCGACGTTCGAGGCGAAAGGCCATCTGGCTCGCACCCCGGAAAAGCTGCCCAGTCGGCCGGTGATGGCAAAAACGCTCATGTGCAGCTACAGTATGCCGAAGGATGGATTAGTGAGCCTTGGGGTATTCGATGCCAACGGCCAACTGGTGCGCACGTTACTCACCGGCGTCAGGCACGCGAAAGGCACCATACACGAGCAATGGGACGGGCTGGATAATGCCGGCAAGGTGCTGCCCGCGGGCACGTATACCCTCAAAGCCCTCGTGCATGAAGGCATCACGCAGGAATGGATCGTCTCACTGCATAATGCCGGCACACCCCCCTGGGTCACCGCGGACGGCACCGGCAGTTGGGGTGGCGATCATGGCGAACCGATCGACATTGCCGCCGCTGGTGACCGGGTCTTTCCCATCTGGTCGGCCGCGGAAGCCGGATGGGAAGTCATCGGCTGCGATCTCAATGGGAAGAAACTCTGGGGGAGCCACACTTATCTCAGCTACGGGCAGGGGCCGAACTCAGTGGCGACTGACGGTAAGCTCGTGTTCCTCTCGCAAGGCAAAGGCCTGACCGTGCATGAGGCAGCCACCGGCAAAGCTACGCTCTTTGCCGGGGAGAAACGCGCCATCGATATCCCGGGCGGGGGTATTACCGATCTGGCCTATCTGGATGGTCACCTCTACGCATTGGCCAGAGGCATCCTCTACGATATCCGTCTCGACCAGGGAACCATCGATCGCACCATCACTATCGGTGCGCAAGCGAAAGGGCTGGCGGCCGTGCCTGGTACGCACGAACTGGTGACCACTTTCCATGATAGTATCCGCCGCATCCGTCTGGATAACGGCACGGTTGCGACGGTCTTTCGGGCAAAATTCGTGCTGCCGTTCGATCTGGCATTGTCGTTGGATGGGAAAACCATCTTCGTGTCCGACCAGGGACGCAGCGAGAATGTCGTGAAAGCGTACCGTTATCCCAGTGGGGAGCCGGCGGGTACCGTCGGTATACCGGGTGGACGTCCCGCCATCGGCGCTTACAATCCCCATGGCGTGTTCCAACCCGCCGGGTTAGCTGTTGACAGCACAGGTCGCCTGTGGGTGACCGAAGCCGATCAAACGCCGAAACGCATCAGCGTCTGGCAGCCTGACGGTCATCACGGAAAACTGGTCGCCGAGTATTTCGGCGCCTCCGCCTATGCCGTCGGCGTCAGCGCCGACCCTGAGCAACCCGAAGCGCTCTATTTCCAGCAGACACGCTGGATCGTCGATTATGCGAAGCGTACGGCAAGAATCGATTGCACATTCGCCCGACCTGGATATGATGGACCGCAACCCGGCAACCTTTGTGGAGGGGGGTATATGGGACAAACGGTGCGGGTGCGGCATCTACGCGGCAAGACCTTCCTTTTCAGCGGAAACTCGGTGTGGGTAATGACGGGCGATCATGCCGTGCCTTATTACACCTGGGATGACAAGTCGGAATGGTATGACTTGAACGGCGACGGCCTGATGCAGGATAATGAGAAATCGCCCAGTGCTGGACCCCACATCGGGTCGTTCTGGGGCGACAATATGAGCAATGATCTCACCTTCGAACATTTTTCCGGCAATACCGTGTATCGCCGCCCGGTGATCGAGTGGCGTAACGGCCTGCCGATCTGGCAACGGCGTGACGCCATGCGACCGGCGTTCACGATCGACGTCAAAGGCGAACGCGGACTCGACCCGGTATGCGCCGTCATGTGGAGTCCGTTTCAACAGCGCTGCTATGTGCTTGAATCGAACGATTCGTACTATCCTCGCCTGGAATCAAGCGGCATAGCTGCGTATACCCCTGACGGCAAACGGGTGTGGCGTTTCCCCGCCGGCATCGGGATGGATCTTATCGCGCCATTAACACTGCCTGGCGATATCCGTGGGGCCTGCAAATTCATCGGCATCATCGATTCTGGGAAGAACCATGCCGGGGAACTCATCGCCGTCAATGGCTATTACGGCAATTATAATCTGATCAACGAGGATGGCCTGTTCGTCGCGGAATTTTGTTATGACAACCGACGTGGCGGTCCCCTCGGTCCCAACGTCGTGTGTCCGGAAGGCTTCTCCGGTTTTTTGCTGCAGCATCCGAAGACAAAAAAGGTTTACCTGCTGGGCGGCGATACCGATGCGCGTATTTGGGAGATCAAAGGATTAGATACGCTGCAACGTTTCAACGGCACGCTGACGATTACCGCTGCTGATGTACAAATCGTTACCGAAGCACTGGCCGATTATAAAACCGCTTCCGCGGGTGGTGCTAAGGTGCTCATCCTGCGTCACCCGGCACAACCAGTGACGATTGATGGCAAGCTGGATGAATGGGATATGCAAAACGCTCCGGTCGTCCAGGCGGACGCCGGCCGCGGCGGCCGCGCGATGATCGCGTATGACGAGAAATACCTGTACCTGGCCTACCGTGTGGCGGATGACTCTCCCTTCGTCAATGCCGGGAAAGATATCGAGCTGCTCTTCAAAACCGGCGACCTGGTGGATCTCATCCTCAGCACTGATCCCACCGCGGACCCGCGGCGCAATGCTGGGAAAGGCGATTTACGCTTGCTCTTCGCTCTCTGGCAGGGGAAGCCGGTGGTGGTGCTCAATCAGAAGGTCGCCGACGGCGGCCTGAAAGCACCTTACCGCTTTATCTCGCCGACCGGCTTCGAGGATTACGAACGAGTGACCGTATTGACAGATGCCCGTGTTGCCGTGCAAACCACCGGCGAAGGTTATACCCTGGAAGCCGCCATCCCATTGGCAAGTATCGGTTTCACCCCACAGCCGGGGAAACAATACGGCATCGATTTCGGCATCCTGTATAGCGACCCCGGCGGCGCCAAAACGCTGCTCCGTGCCTACTGGGCCAACCGGAATACCACCATCACCGGCGATATTCCCACGGAAAGCCGTATCGATCCCGCGTCGCTCGGAACGGCGTCGGTAGAGTAGTGGGGGTATGCTGATCATGGGGAAGGACGCATCGAATATTGGAAGGAAGTAGGCTCAAATGACCAATACACTCCATTTCTCGAATGGGATAAGTTTTTCACTCCTGCTGGACGATGAACGGTTTCTGGGTATCGGCGATGTCCGGTATGCGGAGACAGCGCTGCGCGATGCCGTGCTCCCCTGGACACTGTATACGGAATCCGAAACCGGCTTTCGTTTTGACGAGTTCGTCCTGCGCGAGATCGAGCAAGAAGGCGAGACGGTGACATTGGTATTGTCCGCACCTGGACGCTGGCTGCCGCGTATGCAAGAGACGGATGCCATGGGCGATGCACGCCTGAAAACCCGGCGAGTGGTGACCCCGACTGCCACCGTGCGCTGGCAATTCCGTCCCATCTCCGAGAAACTGTATGAAACGACGTGGAGCGGCCTGGCGATGCAGGTGCACTTTTCCTGTCCCGGGCATCCGATCCACTGGCTCATCGAAGATACCACCTGGGAGATCGGCGGGCAGGCGGCGGGCTGCACGGTCATTCAGCAGGATATCACCTCCGGTCCGCTCGAATTGACCATGTCGCCGGACTGCGAATTCACCACCGCGGAGCAATTCAAGTTCCAGGGCGCGCCGATTACTCCGATGGATACGCTGGTGCGTGGGGCGGGCGCCTGCATCTGCGATTTTCAAGTCAAGGACGACCTGGCGTTGTGCGTCTTCATGCAGCCGCCGGGCATCACCCGTGCGCGCATGGAAAAATTTGCCGAGGAAAACGTGGTCCACTACACAGACCGCCCGTTTTTCGCGCTGACTGAGACTGCCGCCTGCCCGGAACGGAAACTCCTGGTGTATCAGCATCCGCATGCGCTGGCGCGGCACGAATACCGCAACCTCTGGCTGGATTGCTTCACCGACATACGACGGCGCTTTCACGAGGTGTATGACTTCCAGCTCGAAGTACCGGTGCCGATGGTGGGATCGCACCTGTGGAATGGTGATCTGGATAAGTTGGAAGACCGATGGACCGAGCAGCTCATTGACGCGTTGCCGGAATATGCGCGCCTGGGCTACAAGGTCTTTTACCCCCATATGCCGTGGGTGGGCACCAGCGATGATCCGGCCTATCCCTTTGCGCGCAACATCTGCTGCAACTACGATTTCCTCTTCAGTGAGAAATTCGGCGGGGCGGCCGGCATGAAATCGCTGTGTGATACGGCGCACCAGCACGGCCTGCACGTCATCCAGTGGGTGGCCTTTGAACTCCACTCCTGGTCGCCGTTGTGGAAGCAGCATCCCGAGTGGGTGCTCAAACAGGCCAGTGGCGATCCCTGGCACGCCAAATATGCTTGGGCGGAAGGCGCGCTCTGGTGTGGCCGCATGCGCGGCGGCTTTCGCGAGCATTTGTACGAGCGCTTGAAGGCGGCCAGGGAGCACACCGGATTGGATGCCTATTTCTGGGATTCCTACGGCAATCTCGGGCAAACCGGCATTGACTGGGGGGCGCCGGACAAAGCGCCGCAAGGCGAGGATATCTGGCATTTCCAGGCGGAGTTGCAGAAACTGGGCATCAGCCAGCGCTGCGAGATGGCCACGATTTTTGGCGTGGCGAATGTCGGCATGTTCGGCTTCGATCCTCAGGCCTTCACCAAACGGCAGTGGCAAGACGTGGTGAGTGGTGACCAGGCCTTCGTGCTGCTGGATCTGGCACCGGTTTTCTTCGTCGGGCCCGGGGAAGATCAGCACACGGCCGGCTATCGCGATGACCGCATCAATGGAGAGTGCTACTTCTGGCTGGCGGCACATCGCTGTGTGCCGTGCATCAGCGCACGCCCCTGGAGTGTCGACCTGGATGGCAACACCCTCCCGAGTGGCCCGGCCAGCATGCCGCCGGGCGGGCTATTTGCCGAAGCGTTCGGGCGTGTCAACCACCGCTACAACGCTGTCCTTCCCTACATGCATCGTATGCGGCTGACCCCTGGTGGGCAGTACGTACTCTGGTTGGATGCGGACAACCAACCGGCAGTGATCTGGGACTTTGCGGATACCGAAGCGCCGTATACCGGACCGGTACAGCAGATCGGGGCAGAAGAAGCCATGCAGGCTTCCGGCGCCATCTCGTTACAAGGTGGATCGGTATATTTATTGGGGAATGCGACCGTCGCCAGTTCGGAGATACCTTGCGATAACCTGGTCGGGATACGCTAACGTTATTAAACACCTATAGGTAAAAGCCACAACTAATCAGGAGTCGTGCAATGCAAGCAACCATTTCACTGAGCAATGTTCAACATGCGCTGTCGCTGCGTATGCAAGTGCCGGCATTAAATGTCATGGGGCATGACGCCGACATACAAGTGACCATGGTAAATGATGACATCCATTGGGAAGGTCAGGCTGGTCATGTTCGGCTAACTGGCACATGCGCTCCGGCTGGGGAAGAGCTCTGGTATATCGATTTGTCGGTGACCAATGCCGGTCCGGATGTAGAAATACGCGTGGCCTATCCCTACTTATTCTATCATATCGCACAGGATCAGCCCGTCAGGGCTTTTGATCCAACCTTTGGCGGCGTGTTGGAAGTATTCCGACACCCGCTCGACAATTATTACCCCGGTCCGGCGAGTTATTGCTTGCTGGCGGCTTGCCATGCGCATACAATTCTTCCTGATATTGCTGCTGCTGGCTATCTTTGTTGTCGGCTGCGGGAGCGGTTCGCGCTCCGTAAGCGTCAAAGATGTCACGAAGAGCGAGACGATCCTGCTAAAAAAGGAGTCGGGGCAAGGATTATTGGAAGGATTATTGGGGACAGACTATTTAATACTTTGACATATTCCCCATGATTTGCGATACTTCCCTCATGGCACGACTTGCTCGTATTATCGCCCCCGGGATACCACATCATGTCACGCAGCGCGGGAATCGGCGGGCGCAGATCTTTTGGGGTGAGGCGGATTACCTGACCTACCTTGTACGCCTGCAGGCGGATTGCGTGCGGCGCGGGCTGGCGATCCTGGCCTACTGTCTCATGCCCAATCATATCCACCTGATTGCGATTCCGGACACGGAGCTGAGCCTGAGCACGACTTTGCGCGATACGCATACCGCCTTTGCGGTTTATCGTAATCATCTCGACCAATGCTCGGGCCATGTCTGGCAGGGGCGCTTCTTTTCTTGTGTCCTGGACGGGGCGCATCTCTGGGCAGCCATGCGGTATGTCGAGCGTAATCCAGTGCGGGCCGGGTTGGTGACGACCGCCAGCGAGTATCGCTGGAGCAGCGCCGCCGCACATTGCGGCTTGTCCGCCGATCCATTGCTGGCGGCCTTGCCGGCCGAGTCCGAGTTTATCGGCGATTGGGCGGCCTGGTTGCATGACGAAGATCCCATCGAGATCGCGATGCTGCGCCAGCGGACGCACACGGGGCGCCCGATGGGATCGCCGGAGTTCCACACCTATCTGGAATCGCTCCTCGCACGAGCGGTAACGCCCAGAAAACGTGGACGAAAAGCGAAACGGAAGGTGGACGAATAGTAACGGCACGATAATTCGTAGTCTCTCATGTAATTCGGCTCCCAAGAGCCGAATTACATCTCTGGTAGTGCTTCCGCCACGGATAGTGGGAAGCATGGCGGATGATTGTCCCCGTTTTCCGTTTTCCCAGCAGGGGATCCCTGCTATTCGATCCGTAAGGTCGCGATCCCGAATTTGTGGATCGCCGTCTCAAAGACGAGTCCACTCGCTGTATCACCACAGGACTGTTCAAGCAGGTTGGAAGGCGACACCCTGTGTGATTGATCGAAGATGAGCTTTAGCCCGCCGCCGACGCCACCGGCATCCTGCACACGAAGAATCCACCCACGACCATCTTCCGCTGGTTTCCAGGCTGTTACCACCACGTCGCCTTCAACGTGAAATGGCGGCTGAAGCGGCGAAGGCAGATTATAAGCATACCCAAGGCGCACAAGATCGCCTGGCGCCATTCCATTGAAATACGGGTAGAGCGCGTATTCGAAGCGGTGTTGACCGGCATCGCGCGCACCATCGATATCCCAGAACTCATAACTACCAGGCTCAACCAGACAGAAGGCGAACTCCGGTGAGCGTACAAGCGAGATGTCGAACGAGCCGGGCATCCAACGGTAGCAAGGCAAGCCTTTGTTGAGCAGCGCCACACCGGTGTGCGCATCAAGAGCTTTATGCGCCCAGTGGAGGGTTGGGTACTCCTGCGTGTCGGAATGCCAAATGCTGAAGTCGAGTTTCGCCGGGTCGAATGTGCGGTTGATGAAGCCGAAAGGCACTTCGAAGGTGGCGTTGGCGTCCTGCGAATTCACCGGCACCACCACGCGGATACGCTTGCTACCGGTATCCCAGTCCATGTCAGTGGTGAAATCGAGGCGTTTGCCGTCAGCGGAGGAGGCTGCAGTGATGGTCCATTCCAAGCGTTTGACCTTCGGATCGCCGCCGGTATATTTACCGGTCCAGCGGATCGCAATCTCACTTGCTTCGACTTTCGTATGGTAATTACCGAGCAGCACTGAATAAAAATCGCCGCTGATGCCATCGGGGGCGCCGATGCGCTTGCCCCACTGGTCGCCGAGATCGGGTTCGAGAATCAACTCAGCGATGCGGGGGCGGCGATTGAGCGAGTTCCACGTCTTGCCGAATTGGCCGAAGACGTCGACGCCGTCGCGGGTAAGCGAGAGAATACCATGGCGGTCAAACTCCACGTCGAGGACACCGAGTTTTCGCCAGGCATGTGGTTCTTTCACCGTTGCCATCCTGCCGGTGGCGATTTTCGCCTTTGGCAACGGCAATAGTTTCGCCGCCGACGCTTCTGCGGCATCGAGCATATCCATTAACTCGACATTTGCATTGTCGATGTGCGTGCCAGTGATGGCGTCGTGGAACTGGTTGAAAGCCACCTTTCGCCAGGCCTCGGTGAGGTCGGCATGTTGTGCGATGGGAGTTCCGGCATGCCAGGCGGTGTTGGCGAGCGTGGCCTCAGCCGCCAGCAGGTGATAAGTAATGGCGCGCGTGCGCTGCTTAATCTTAATGCGGCTAACCATACACCCAGGCATAGCCGGGTTGAGATCGGCGGTAGGGGTATCATCACGTGCTGCCAGTGCGATGTCAAGGTTCGCCTTGTTGAGCTGGTAGATCTCCAGCGGATTGCCAAAGCGGATTTCTGAATCTGTATGTGTGGTGTTCCAGCGCGCGATGAAATCGATGATCGCCGGATCCGGCAGCGCTTCTTCGGCGAGGATACGGACGGTCATCCACGAGTTTTCT
>Ga0118677_10014992_pt1 | contig 10831 bp, 10 predicted proteins | sample AliMusrvi5mmetaG_FD_86154 | JGI IMG/M metagenome (GOLD analysis project Ga0118677, IMG submission 86154)
CGTAGGAGTCTGGGCCGTGTCTCAGTCCCAGTGTGGCTGATCGTCCTCTCAGACCAGCTATAGATCGTCGCCTTGGTAGGCCTTTACCCTACCAACTAGCTAATCTAACGCAGGCTCATCTGTTAGCGAAAGGTCCGAAGATCCCCTCCTTTCCCCCGTAGGGCGTATGCGGTATTAGCGTGGGTTTCCCCACGTTGTCCCCCACTAACAGGCAGATTCCTACGCGTTACTCACCCGTCCGCCACTCGTCAGCGCCCGAAGGCCTGTTACCGTTCGACTTGCATGTGTTAAGCATACCGCCAGCGTTCAATCTGAGCCATGATCAAACTCTTCAGTTTAAATCAGCTTTGCCACTCAATAAGATGAGTAGCCAATCTTGGCTCGACTACATAACTAAACGTTAAAAATTACTTCTTAATGTGTTGTTGTTGTGTCGATTATTTGTTAACATCACTAACAATCGCTACAAGCACCCACACAAATTATTTTGATCATATTTTTAAAGAGCGTGGAGCGAAAGCCCCGTTGAGTCGACCTATTATACAGAGCCGATTCAGCTTGTCAACTCCGTGTCGACTTTTATTTCTCAACCCAGAATCAAGTTTTCCTCAACCCCAAGTAGCCGGCTATTATATCAACCTCAGCCATCTTGTCAATCTTCCTTTTCAACTTAATCCCACTTCCTGTGCTTTCGATTTATGCTGCCTCCGAAAGAACTGCGTATTATACAGCCATACCCTCAGCCGTCAAGCACTATTCTTGTGCTTACTTACACTTTTATAATTCATCTATTTAATAGAATACTTCACTATTATATATAGTCTCCATGCCTATAACTTTCAAATGAATGCTTAATTCCGACAACCCTTTTTTGTAATCACTATTTTATAGAATAGATTGATAAAAATGCTACTATGCTAAATTAATTTGCAATCCGGTTTATTCATGCCCAATTCCTTAAAGCTCCCTATAGAGTCTCTGAAACTAAATGTCGACTTGACTGGTTTTGAATTTCCTATCGCTCCGCGCATTCAAACTACTATTTTAGGGCAACCCAGAGCACAATCAGCTCTTGAATTTGGTTTAGCTATGCCTAATCCCGGTTACAATATTTTTGTCATGGGTGAATCTGGTCTGGGTCGCCTATCTATGGTTACCAATCATTTATATGCACTCACTTCTGCCATGCCCGCACCCGCCTCTTATGCATATGTTGATAACTTTGATAATAATAGAGAACCTATTGCCATTGAATTACCTGTTGAACAGGGACTTATATTTGCTAAAGATATTGAAAAACTAATAGATGATCTTTTAGCAACTTTTCCCGCTGCTTTTGAAAGTCCTAGCTACCAACAAAAAAAATCAGCCCTAGAGCGTCATTTTAGCCAATGCTATAGCAACGCAATTGATTTAGTTGATAAACAAGCTCAGAATAATAAAATTGCTCTTTTTCGTGAAAGTGAAAATATTACCTTTGCTCCTCTTCGAAAAAACAAACCTCTTAATGAAGAGCAATTCTCACAGCTACCTCAATCTGAACGAGATTCATTTCATAAACAAGTTGAATCGTTAGAAGACTTTCTTGGCGAAGTATTACTGGAATTACCTCAGTGGCGCAGAACATTGGTTGATAAAATCAAACAACTAGATAATGACACCATCGCCCTAGCCATAGATCCGCTATTTTCTGAATTGAATAATACGTACCAAAATATTGATGATGTTATTACTTATTTAGCCGAAATTAGAAAAAACTTAAGCAATACTATTTCTGATTATTTAATGCCCAGTCGATCCTTAGAAGCCAGAGATAGCAATACCAAACGACTCATTTTAAATGAACAATATAAACCTAACATATTAATTGATAACAAATACGAAAATGGCGCCCCTGTTATTTATGAACCACATCCTATTTTTCAAAACTTGTTTGGCCGTATTGAATATGTCAGTGAACAAGGTACATTAATAACTAACTATCAAAAAATCTGTGCTGGCTCATTACATAAAGCTAATGGTGGTTATCTGATCTTAGATGCTGAAAAAATATTGACCTATCCTTATGTTTGGGAAGGACTTAAACGAGCACTACAATCAGGTCGCATTGAAATTGAATCTCCATATTCTGAGCTAGGTATTAACACCATGACCTTAAAGCCAGAAATCATTCCTTTAAATATCAAGGTTGTTTTGATTGGTTCTAGAGACATTTATTATCTCTTAGAAGAAATGGATAGTGAATTTAATGAAATGTTTAGAATTCTAGCAGATTTCGACAACTATATTCCCCGTAACAAAGAGTCCATGCAAGGCTTTGCTTCATTAATGATTAAACACGCTGCTGATTCAGGCGCTAAGCCTTTAACCCTAAGTTCTATAGAAGGTTTAATTGAACATAGCTGTCGATTATCAGAAAACCAGAAACATTTTTCTGCTCACATTAAGGATTCTTTAGATATTATTGCTGAAGCACATTTATTTTGTACTCAAGCTAAATACGTTGAGATCGACAGACCTCATATAGAACAAGCTTTAGCCGCTCGAGAATACCGTAATGGCCGCTTATCCCAAGCCATACTCGATGAAATGATAGAAGGTACTATACTTATCGATACTGATGGCATAGCTATTGGAAAAATTAACGGCTTAACTGTTTTAGAAATTGGTGGTAGCAGTTTTGGTGCGCCTGCCCGTATTACCACTACTGTTTCTCCTGGCTCCAGAGGCATAGTTGATATTGAGCGAGAAGCAGAATTAGGGCAAGCTATTCACTCCAAAGGTGTGATGATATTAACCGGCTATTTAGGACATATTTACGCCCAACAATTTCCTTTGGCAATTTCAGCCAGTATTGCCATTGAACAATCATACGGCTATATCGATGGCGATAGCGCCTCACTAGCTGAGCTATGCTGCCTTATTTCTGCGCTCACACGCACCCCTATCAAGCAAGCCTTTGCCGTTACCGGCTCTATTAATCAATATGGTGAAGTACAAGCCATCGGTGGTGTTAACGAAAAAATAGAAGGTTACTTTAGACTTTGTCAGGCACGAGGTCTAAATGGTGAGCATGCTGTTATCATCCCTGCTGCCAACAAAATAAATTTAATGTTAAAGCAGGAAGTCATTGATGCCGTGGCGCAAGGATTGTTCTCTGTTTATGCTGTAGCTACGGTAGATGAAACATTGGAATTACTCACTGGCCAACCAGCAGGTATCGTAGACGCCGAAGGCCTATATCCCGAAAACAGCATTAATGCCAGAGCAATCTTTCGATTAAAAGAGATTTCTGATATGGCTGGTGATGAAGATAAAGAAGAGGCCGCTTAGATATTATCTAATTTTCTTTAATATTACTAATTTTGGGCAGAAAAACACTTTTTTTCTGCCCGTCCCCTCAAAACAACCTGACACATTGTTAGTTTCAAATCGCTTAAGTTAATTTCATTTTTGCTAATGCAGCTCTTTTTTGTTTCGCACGCTCAGCTTTTTCAGCAACTTCCTGTTCTTTTCGTAAGCTCCGGACCTCATAACGCTGTTTAGCGTGTTGTGCAAACTCATATTGCGTAGTGCTTCTTCCTATTGGTGCTGTTTGAGGTATTAAAACAATACAGTCTACGGGACAAGGTGCAACACAAAGCTCACAACCAGTACATTCAGATGAAATAATCGTATGCATTTGTTTTGCCGCACCTAATATAGCGTCAACAGGGCAAGCAGCGATGCATTTAATGCAACCTATACAATCTTGCTCAATAATAAACGCTACACTTTTAGCTTTATGCTGACCAAATTGCGGATTAAGTGGCTTAGGATCTACGCCCAATAATGAAGCGAGTGCTGCGATACCGTCGTTACCACCTGGTGGACATTGATTAATATCGGCGGTACCTGAGGCAATGGCAAATGCATAAGGCTTACAACCTTGAAAACTACATTGCCTGCATTGAGTCTGAGGCAATATGTCATTTATTTGATCAATCAAGCTGGTGTCTGGCATCTCTAAATAGTATTGCTATCTTATTATGCTGATTTCAAATTAAGCTCATGCAACTGCATATTAACCAGCTTAAGTGTTGCTAAAATACCCGCAAAAACTTGATTAGAATGTACTGCACGAGTTTTTCGTAACTCACCAGCGCAATCCCAAGTAATTACACACTCCGTTAAAGCGTTAGTATGGCCGCCTCGAGGTATTCTAACTTCATAATCAAACAATGCCGGTACGCTATACTGATAGGCAGACATCACCTTATTTATGGCCACTATAAAAGCATCAAAGCCTCCATTACCAAAACCAGAAGCAATATGCGTTGTGCCCTTGACTTTAATTCTTATACTGGCAGTTGATTCTAAATCAAGACCGCTAGTAACAGAGCAATTTAATAACTTAATATGTTGGTAATCCTTTGTCTCAAGTACATCGGCAATTATAAATGGTAAATCGTCTGTCGTAATGGTCTGCTTTGAATCACCTAGACTAACTATGCGCTCTAGTACTTTTTTCTGATTCTCTTCTGATAAATCAAGATCTAACTGCTCAAGATTTTTTTTCAATGAAGCTTTACCGCTCATTTTTCCTAAAGCGTAACTACGAATGCGTGAAAAGCGTTCTGGTCCTAACTTGGTTTTATATAAACCGCCTTTTTGATCACCATCCGCATGTATCCCTGCGGTTTGTGTAAAGACATCAGCACCAATAATAGGTGCATTAGCCGAAACTCGTTTTCCAGAAAAGTTTTCAACCATGTTGCTGATGCGCACAATATAGCTTTCATCAATAGACAGCTCTTTATTCATTTTATCGCGCAATACAACTGCGACCTCAGCTAAGGAAGCATTACCGGCTCTTTCACCCAAGCAATTAACCGTACAATGTATAGACGTTACACCTGCACGAACAGCAGCCATTACATTAGCCGTTGCTAAGCCATAATCATTATGGGGATGAAAATCAAATTGCAATTCAGGATAACGACGGCACATATCATTCAAATTATTAAAAACCTCATCCGGCGACAAGACACCTAATGTATCAGGTAGCATAAAATGCCGGATGCCAGTATGCTGCAAACTATCCATTAAAGCATAAACATAATCCGGACTATTTTGATAACCATTAGACCAATCTTCTAGATATACATTAACCTTTAAATCTTTTTCTTGTGCGTAATTAACCGTTTGTAGTATGTCGGCGGTGTGCTGAGCCAAGGTTTTACCCAACTGTTCGCGGCAATGCTTTTCGCTGCCTTTAGTAAGTAAATTAATAACTTGACCACCCGTTTCTAAAATCCAGTCTACGCTTTTAGTATGATCAACAAAACCCAGCACTTCTACCGAACCGTTGTAGCCTTCCTGCTTGGCCCACTGATTGATATTGGTGACAGCTTCTTTTTCACCTTCTGAAACACGGGCTGAGGCAATTTCAATACGATCAACCCGAAGCGACTGTAATAATGCTTTAGCAATCGTTATTTTTTCAGTAGGCGTAAAAGAAACGCCTTGCGTTTGCTCACCATCACGCAAAGTGGTATCCATCAATTGAATAGTTCTGGAATCTTTGGGCATGAGTGTCGTCTATGTTTTGATTTTAGTTAATTGGAAATTCTAAGTCGTTAACAAGCAATGCACACAGTCAAAGCCAATATAGACGTAAAGGATAAAGCTGAGCAGGAAAAATGAATAAATAAGCCCCAAGGGGTAGAACAACCTTGGGATTTACTGACAGCAGCGTAGCTTAGATTTTTTTTTGGTAATCCAACCTATACACATTTGTTGGGTTGGCTACAGCCAACCCAACCTACAGGAATTAAGCCCAAAGCCAAGGATAATCTTGTTTATGCTGCAGTTCATACTCGGTGATTTTAGCTTCATGCTTCAAAGTAAGGCCGATGTCATCTAATCCACTTAACAAGTTGCCCTTACGAAATGGATCGATTTCAAAGCTGAAGCCATTACCCGCAGGTGTAATAACTTGCTGATTTTCTAGTTCAATAACAAATCTCACACCTTCGTTAGCGCTGATTTCTGCCATCAATTTATCTAATTGGTCTTTATTAACCTTTATCGCCAAGATGCCATTTTTAAAACAATTGTTATAAAAAATATCAGCATAGCTAGTTGAAATAATAGCATTAAAACCATAATCTGCAATCGCCCACGGCGCATGCTCGCGAGAAGAGCCACAACCAAAGTTATCGCCTGCTACTAAAATTTTTGCGCCTTTGAAGGCGGGTTTATTTAGTTCAAACTCGGCATTATCTGAGCCGTCATCATTAAATCGCCAGTCGTGGAATAAATGCACGCCAAAGCCACTGCGTTCAACTTTTTTTAGAAACTGCTTAGGGATAATCTGATCAGTATCAACATTGCTACGATCCATTAACGCAGCAATACTTTCATGTTTTTTATACGGTTCCATAATATTTCCGATTTTTAAAGTTTGCGTATGTCAACAAAATGACCTGCTGAAGCTGCCGCAGCGGCCATAGCGGGTGACACCAAATGCGTACGACCACCTTTGCCTTGTCGTCCTTCAAAATTTCGGTTAGACGTAGAGGCACTACGTTGGCCTTTAGTCAATTCATCACCGTTCATCGCTAGACACATAGAACATCCTGGATCACGCCATTCCCAACCCGCTTCAATAAAAATCTTATCCAGACCTTCGTCTTCGGCCTGTTGCTTAACATGATAAGATCCAGGTACAGCAATCGCAGTAACGCCTTCAGCTACCTTAGTACCTTTGGCCACTTCTGCTGCAATCCTAAAATCTTCTATCCGACCATTGGTACATGAGCCAATAAACACAAGATCAATAGCGATATCGGTTATTTTAGTGTTAGCGGTCAAGCCCATATAAGCCAATGCGCCTTCACACGCTTTACGTTTTATTTCATCAGCAAAGCTTTCTGGTGCTGGCACCAAACCATCCACACCAACTACTTGCTCAGGCGACGTGCCCCAAGAAACCTGCGGTGCAATATCGGAAGCATCTAATGTAATCGTTGTATCAAATACCGCACCATCATCACTAGGCAAACTTTTCCAGTAAGCTAAAGCTTGATCCCAATGTTGTGCAGAAGGCGCAAACTCGCGACCTTTCAGATATTCGTAAGTTTTCTCATCAGGCGCCACCAATCCAGCTCTGGCACCTGCTTCAATTGCCATATTACACAAGGTCATTCTACCTTCCATAGATAGATCACGAATTGCTTCACCAGTATATTCAATCACATGACCTGTACCGCCGGCTGTGCCGATCTTTCCAGTAATGGCTAGAGCAATATCTTTAGCAGAGGCGTATTTAGATAATGCGCCATTAACTACGACCTGCATAGTTTTGGATTTTTGCTGCGGCAAAGTTTGAGTTGCCATCACATGCTCAACTTCGGATGTACCAATGCCAAATGCCAATGCACCGAAAGCACCATGAGTTGCCGTATGGCTGTCTCCACAAACGACCACCATACCAGGATGAACAAAACCATGTTCAGGCACAACGACATGAATAACGCCGTTATTAGGGTTTTTCATGTCATATAAATTCAAACCGTTTTCAAGGCAATTTTCAGCCATTGTTTCAATTTGTTTACGTGCTATTGGATCTGCAATAGGCTGATCACGATTTTTAGTGGGCACACAGTGGTCCATCGTAGCTAATATGCTATGAGGATTACGTACCTTACGGCTGGATAATCTAAGACCCTCAAAGGCTTGAGGACTAGTTACTTCGTGCATTAAATGGCGGTCAACATAAAGTAAAGGCGCTTGGCCAGCCGCATCAACTACCAGATGGCTGTCCCAAATCTTTTCGTACATGGTCTTTTTCATTGCGTATTCCAAAGCTGACATACGGGCTTTATAGCTGTCGTATGGCGAGTTATAAGGTCTGTCGAAAGCATAGTAAACTATGCGTTGTATAATATTATCGCCCAGAATAGTCTTTATTTGCAATTTTAAGGGCTAGTTTTATTCCCTTAAAGTATCCAGCAGAAGGATTGGGCTGTGTTAGCTAAACCAGTAAATTAATCAATATCTGTTCATAAATGTCGCTCAAAATTTCCAAATCATCCAAGCTCACGTGTTCATTAATTTTATGTATACTTTCATTCAATGGCCCCAGTTCTATTACCTGTGCGCCGGTTGGAGAAATAAAGCGACCGTCTGACGTGCCGCCGCCTGTATCATCTATAGTATCTAAACCGGTTACTGTTCTAATGGCAGCATGGGTGGCATCAATTAATGCGCCTTTATTCGTCAAAAAAGGATTACCTGACAAACGCCACTGCAAATCATATTTAAATCCGTATTTATCGAGGATAGTACAAGTGCGTTGCTTGATGGTTTCTACATCCAACTCAGTGCAAAAACGCAAGTTAAACTGTACTTCAGCAGCACCCGGAATAATATTTTCCGCCCCAGTACCCGCATTAATATTAGATACTTGCAGGCTAGTCGGTGGAAAAAACTCGTTACCACTATCCCAAACTTCTTCTGTCAATGCTTTTAAAGCTGGAGCAAAAGTATGGATTGGGTTTTCAGCCAATTCAGGATATGCAACATGACCCTGAATACCGATGACTGTTAATTTGGCGCACAAAGATCCGCGTCGACCCACTCGTATCACATCACCAATTTTTTTATCGCTAGAGGGCTCTCCCACAAGACACCAATCTATTTTTTCCTGACGTTGTTCAAGTATATTCACCACTTTAACAACACCATTAGTGGCAATACCTTCTTCATCACTAGTCATCATGACGGCAATAGAACCTTGATGGTCAGGATGATTCGCAACAAAGCGCTCAACAGCAGTAATAAAACTAGCGATGCCGCCTTTCATATCTGCCGCACCACGCCCATAAAGCTTACCATCACGAATGGTCGGCTCAAAAGGCGGTGACAACCAAGCATCTAGTGGACCCGGGGGCACGACATCGGTGTGTCCTAAAAAAGTAAAAAGCGGCGATTTATCGCCACGTCTAAGCCAAATATTTTGTGTATCATCGAAATTCAAACGCTCTGCTTTGAAGCCTAATTTAGTTAAGCGTTCAGCAAGCACATCCTGGCAACCAGCATCTTCGGGTGTGACAGATGCCCGCTTGATAAGATCTTTAAGCAGCTTTAAGGTTTCACTCATAGTAATTCGGTTTGGTAATGGTCGGCTTTAAAACCGATAATCAGTTGATCGCCAGTATCTAAAACGGGGCGTTTAATCAGAGTGGGTGTGCTTAACATCAATGCGATAACTTTTTCCAAGGTCAGATCAGATTGTTGTTCTGCACTCAGTTGCCGCCAACTAGTGCTGCTACGGTTAAGTAACAAACTCCAGTCTTTACGAGCAGTAAAATCAATTAATTGAGTCAGCGTTAAACCATCTACTCGAAAATCATGAAACCGATAGACTATGCTGTTCTCATCTAACCACAGCCTTGCTTTTTTAACGGTATCGCAGTTTTTAATGCCGTAAAGTGTTTGCATAACGGAGCTTATAATTGACTAGTCAATAACTCATCTATGCTTGGCAATTGTTTGTCAGCTTTACAACGGATTTTATACAGATCAACAAACTCCATAAAAGCTTGTTCCAGATCAGCAAGAATTTCTTCTTCGTTTTCTCGCTCATTTTCAGGAACTTCATCAGACTCTAAATATTCTCGCTGTAAATCCACTTCGCTATTTAAAGCTAACGTGGCGTAAATGATGGCATTATTGGAAATAGATTCGTTCATAATTAATAATTGGTTAAAGTTAAAAAAACTTATTATGTATTTAAAGGTTAAAACTTAAATAATTTAAAAACATAGTAACGGCTAATATTACTGTTTAGCCAGAGCCATAAAAGAATAATCCACTACTTTTATCGAAACTTAGGAGATTATTTTACATCTAATGATTGTTTTAAAATCAATATACTAATGACGTCCTGTATGACCAAAGCCACCTTCACCTCTGTTAGTCATGGTAGTAAATTCTGCAACTAACTTCAGCGCAACTTGTACTACAGGCATAAACAATAATTGAGCAATCCTTTCACCAGGTTGAACAATATAATCAGCCAAACCATCATTATGCAAAATAACACCTATTTCACCGTGATAATCGGCATCAATAATACCCATACCCTGTCCAACTCGCATTTGGTTATTTAAACAAAGCCCACTACGACTTGCAACGACAGCCATTAAACCGGGATCCTGAATATTTACCGCTAAACCAGTCGCTATCAATTTATTTTTTCCGCCAGCAATGACGACAGGTGTATCAATACAAGCAACCAAATCCATACCTGCAGAACCCTCTGTCTTGTATGAGGGTATACCGTATTCTTCAAGTAATGGATTAACTACTCTTGCTTCTATGAGTCTTTTCATCTATTTCACTCTTTAAATTGAATAGTATAACCCAGTCAGTAATATTCTTATGGTCAGCTAGCTAATTATTAAATACATCAAATTAATTAACTAATACTTAAATACTACTCAAAAACTAAGCTATTTTAACCATCAAAGGGAATAAGCTTCTTTGGCCCTTCAATAAGCAAGTCATATAATTATAAAATTACTTTTAAAGATATTATTACTATTAGGCATTCATAATTCTATGCATAACGCCCTTTAAGTCTTTAATTTAAAGGGCTTAGAGTGAGTTATAAGTTGTTAATTAATACTCATTTAGCTTGTGTATACAAATTATTGAAAAAATTTATTCAACTTTATAATTAAGTTGAGACCTTTGCACGATGGCTCTTTATTAGTCCAATAATAGCTCAAAGGTGATTTTTAACTCATTTTACAAAAATAATAGCTAAATACTGTTCATTTAG
>Ga0118677_10014993_pt1 | contig 10830 bp, 9 predicted proteins | sample AliMusrvi5mmetaG_FD_86154 | JGI IMG/M metagenome (GOLD analysis project Ga0118677, IMG submission 86154)
GGATTATTATTTTTATTCTGCCCTGATTATTACCCTGCATATCCAGGGATACATCCGGAAGCGTTTGTGCTTCCCCCCCTGGCGCCTGAGATACTTTGTCGCAACATTCACTCGAAACTTTCAGTAAATCGCTCACAGCGCCGCGCCTGGTCAAGCTGCCTGCACTGCTCCTCTATAAATGTGTTTATCTTCCTCTTATGGGCATGGGACATTTTGACAAACTCTATGCCCATGCCTGACGGAGATTCAGGAGAAGACTGCTTTACCCAGACCACTCTGCCGGCAATATCCATCATCTCCAAATCCAGTGGCAGCCTGATCCTCAAGGCAAGTTCGGTATCGACGGAGAGCATGGTTTCAGTCTCTACAAAGACGCCGCTGCAGCTGATATCCTTTACATTGGCGAATAAAAAGTCACCGGCGCTGCTGAACGCGAGAACCATGCTGGCTTTAATGCGGGAAGCAATTCTTTTTTCCTCCATGTATCTTCTCCTTGAAAAAAAATTGTATGCCGTATAGTCACAACTAAAACAGAACCGCCATTGTACCTTATTGTTGCTGCTGGTAATGCACTCTGCAGCCCGCCACCGATGGCAAGGGGGAGGAAACCGCCGGTAACGGGTGCAGAGTGCTTTGCGTGCATTAATATTTCCCAAATTCCCGGTCATCAAGAGCAATTACCTGCTCGGGGGCATTGTGGCCGGCTTCTGCACCGCCCCAGGGAACTGCAGAAGCGCTGCTTGCAGTATCACGCCCTTGCGTGCTTGAGAGCAACATAGGCTGCCCAGCCTCAGGCGCCCTTATGGCCGCATGCATATCAACCTTAAATGCCGATACCAGCTGCTGCAGCACCAGTGCCTGGCTCGACAGCTCTTCGGCCGCCGATGCGCTTTCTTCGGCATGGGCCGTGTTCTGCTGCGTTACCTGGTCGATCTGCCCGAGCCCCGCGGTAATCTGAGATACGCCCTGGGCCTGCTCGTTTGACGCGGCTGCTATCTCGCCCACCAGATCCGTCACCTTTGACGCAGCAGCAACTATCTCCCTCAGCGCTTCGGCGGTCTTGTCGGCCATTTCCGTGCCGTCGGCCACCTGCTTGACCGAGTTCTCGATCAGGTCCTCCGTTTCTTTGGCCGCCCTGGCGCTGCGCGCGGCAAGATTTCTCACCTCTTCGGCTACCACGGCAAACCCCTTGCCATGCCTGCCGGCCCGGGCCGCCTCAACCGCGGCGTTCAGCGCCAATAGATTTGTCTGAAAGGCTATTTCATCGATCACCTTGATGATTTTGGAGATGCTGCGGCTCGACTCGCTGATCTCCTTCATGGCGCCCACCATGAGCTGCATCCGCGCATTGCCCTTTTCGGCAAGCGCCTTGGTATCGCCGGAGAGCCGGTTTGCCTGCGTGGCGTTCTCCGCGTTCTGCCTGGTCTGCGAGGCGATCTCATTCATGGAGCTTGAAATCTCCTCAAGCGAGCTTGCCTGCTCGGTGGCGCCCTGGCTCATGGCCTGGCTGGTCGAGTTCATCTGGCTGGCGCCTGCCGCCACATTGCTTGATGACAGGTTGATCTCTGCCATGGTTTCGGAAAGCTTTTCAACCATGTTCTTCAGCGCATGGCCCAGCGCGTCCTTTTCTGAAAGAGGGGCGACCCGCACGGTTAAATCTCCTGCCGCGATGAGCTCGGCGTTTTTCACCATCTGCCGCAGGTTATCCACCAGGGTATTCATGGAGTCGGCAAGAACGCCTATTTCATCCTGCTGGTCAATATCGAGGTGGGCCGAAACATCTCCAAGGGCAACCTGGCGGGTGTACTCAACACCCTTTACAATAGGACGCGTAATGATAACGGCAAGCACCATGGCTATCGCAACACCTATGACCACCGACAGCAGTATGGAAATGATGATGGCCGTATTGCTGTCGGCCACCTGCGTTGTGGCCGCCGTATCGGCCTCCTGCAGCGACTGGTAGCTTGCCGCCTCGGCCGACTGCGCCTGCTTAATGACGTTTTCTCCAAGGCTCTTCATGGCGGGCAGCACCTGCCCCTTAAGGGCAGTGTCGAGCCGCGCCCATGATTTCGCCGCGGCGCTGTATTTTGCCGAGGCTTCTTGTGCGCTGCGTATCAAGTCAACCAGCGAAGCGTCTTTCTGGACGGCTTCCATCTCATCATACATGGAAAGCAGCTGCTGCATCTTCTCCTGCATGGCATGCAGCGCCTTCTCATCGGCATGAGCGATGTATTCGTTCTCGAGAAACCGGATATCATTGGCAAGAGCGACGGCCCAGTCAGCCATGTTGGCCTGCTCATTGGTCGCCGCGAGCAGCTCCTTTACATTCATCTCGATGGCGTCATTCATCTCCTTAAGCATGGCGGTTTGGTATTTTGTCAGCAGGTCGATAACCGTGGCGCCGTCCTGGCTCATGACCTTCTCGGCCTCTGCAGCCTCCGTCATGAGCGACACGCCCTTTTTGAACTGCCCGGCATATTCGGCAATGGCCGTACGGGCGGTTTCGGCCTTCTGATGCAAGTCGGGGTTGCCGTATTGTTGTGCGATGCCATCGAGCTTAACAAGATAGCCGTTCAGCTCCTTTATGGCGGCTTCAGCCTCCCTGATGGGTTCCTCCTGCCGCCCCAGCAGGTAATTCTTCTCCTGCATGATCGCAGCCATGGCCATGCGCTCGACCCCTACGGCGTACTCCAGCGCCTTGGCCTGATTCTTGGTTATCCCGAACAGCGTTCCTGAAATTTTCCCCATATAGCTGTAGGCCAGCAGGCCGAAAATAAACGATACAAGCACAAGCGTCATTGAGCCGCCCAGGCTCTTGTACTTTATCGACAGATTCTTGAACTTCATGTTGTCACTCCTCAAGTGCCGTAATGCCAAAGATTTGCTTGTTCCCAAACAACCACGGTGCCGCAGGAATAACGGAAAACGGTTGCCTGCACCCCGGCCATCTCTGCAATTCAGTTTATTTCTTGTACACGCCGCATCCGACAATAATATCATCCACGCGCTCGATATACATTTCCTTTGGTTCGATCTTCTTGTTGAGAGGGTCCATGAACTTATAATCCTGCCAGGCTGAAGCCTGCTTTTTCATAAGCTCCACGCGCTCTTTTATGAACTCCTTGCCATCGGGGTCCTTCATGCCGATCAGGTCCTTTCCCACCATATTGGGCTTCTGGCCATGTGCCACGCATTTGCCGTTCATGTCATAAACTGCGATGTACAGGTCGCGGTCGACAAACTGGCCCTTGGTGTTGCTGAACTCGGCGAAGGCCTTGTCCCTGCCGTTGGCTTTTATGAACTGTATGGCCTTTTTCACCATGGCCATGGCCTCGTCTTTGGTGCCGGTGGTGCCGGCCAGCGCCGTGCCGGCGCATGCCAAACAAAAAATACAAACCATCAGTGCCGCGCATTTTTTTATCATGATTCCTCCTTGCTTCTAAGTTAAAGGTTATTTTAGCTGCATCAATATTTCCCGAACTCACGGTCATCAAGAACAATCACCGGCTCCGGAGTCTGGTTCCCGGCTGTTGCGCCTCCCCACGGCGCAGCCGGCTTCGACTTTGCCGCACTTTGCGCCCTGGCAGGGCACTGGTCCAGCATTTTCTGCCGGTACTGGCCGGTCAGGCGGTCTGTTCGCGCACCTTAAAAGCGCTCACCAGCTGTTGCGTCATCAGATCAGTTTTATCGATTTTTTTCCGACCCATGTCTTTTCCCAATCCTTGACTTTTGCCAGTTCATCCGGGGTATATGCGGCGCCCAGCACTTCATTTGCACCAGCCACTGCAGGCACAAAACCAAAGCGCTCCGAGCACACACAACCTGAACATCTGACACCATCCTTTACTCCTTCTCATTATTTTTCTTCGCATTTCTAAAGTGTATATAAACTTTGAACGTTCTCCAGTATCCTTTCGTCGACCATAAAGCCGCTCACCAGCTGCTGCAGAACCATGGCCTGACTGGATAGTTCTTCCGCCGCCGAGGCGCTCTCTTCGGCATGGGCCGTGTTCTGCTGCGTCACCTGATCCACCTGGCCAAGGCCCGTGGTTATCTGCGATATACCCTGCGCCTGTTCGTTTGAGGCAGCCGCTATCTCACCGACCAGGTCCGTCATCTTTGACGCTGCCGCCACGATTTCCCTCAGTGCCGCGGCGGTCTTGTCCGCCATATCCGTTCCGTCATCCGCCTTGCGCACCGAGCCCTCGATAAGATCGGCCGTTTCCTTTGCCGCCCTGGCGCTGCGGGCCGCAAGGGTGCGGACCTCTTCGGCAACAACCGCAAAGCCTTTGCCGTGTTTGCCGGCCCGGGCCGCCTCCACCGCGGCGTTCAGCGCGAGCAGGTTTGTCTGGAAGGCGATCTCGTCTATAACTTTGATGATCTTGGATATGTTCCTGCCCGATTCGTTGATCTCCTTCATGGCCCCCACCATATGGGCCATCCGCTCATTGCCGCGCTCGGCAAGCATTTTTGTTTCCCCGGCAAGCCTGTTGGCCTGGGAGGCGTTTTCCGCGTTTTGTATTGTCTGGGCGGCGATTTCATTCATGGAGCTTGAAATCTCCTCAAGCGAGCTTGCCTGCTCGGTTGCACCCTGGCTCATGGCCTGGCTCGTGGAGCTCATCTGCTTAGCTCCTGCCGCCACATTGTTGGCGGCTATATTAATATCGACCATATTTTGCGAGAGCATTTCAACCATTCCCTTCAGCGCATAGCCCAGGACATCCTGATCCGACAGCGGCCGTATCTTCACCGTCAGATCGCCCCCGGCAATGGACACCACCGTTGTCACCATCTGGCTGAGATTTTCCGTCATGGTTTTCATGGCGTCGGCAAGCACGCCGATTTCATCCTTCTGACACACGTCGATGGATTTAGTCACGTCACCGATGGCAACGGCGCTGGCCAGCTCGACGGCCCTCCCGAGAGGCACCGTAATGATCCGCATGATAAAAAGCGCTATGCCGACCGCCACAAGGATGCCGATGGGGAAAATAATTCTGGTTACGCTTATTGCCCTGTCGGCTACGCTGTTCAACGTCTTCGCGTTCTGGGCGTTTTCATCGACAAGCAATGTGCTGATTTTGGCAAGAGGCTCCATGGCCGCTGCCTTTTCATCGTCGATCAGCCTGTCAAGATCGCGGATTTTTTTCTCAAGATCGGCGGCGGCGTTCAGACCGGCATCACCTGTCTTGACAGCAATTTCTTCCCGCTGGGCAAGAAGAGGAAAGAGCTGCTTTTCAATCAAGGCAAGGTAGTGTTTGTATTTTTCGATAAACTGATCGGCCAATTGCCGCTCCTGGTCCGTGTCCATGCGGTTGTGGACGGCCTGCATGTCTTTCTGCGCTGCGGGCAAAAGTGTTTCAAACGCCTTCCTCGATTCGGCAAGATTTTGGCTGATGATGGCATGCGCGGCAATGGCGTAGGAGGAGGCTACGCACTTTTCAATATCACGTATGGCAAGAGAACCCTCAAAACTGCCGGAGCCTTTATCCTGCAGCTCGCGCAACCTGCTGAAGCTGGTGAGCTGATGGAGCGAGGCAAGGGCAAAAATCGCCACCACGGCAAAAAAACCCGAAATAAGTTTTACCCCGATTTTCATGTCCTTGAAATGCATTATCTCTATTCTCCCTTGTGTGCACAATTACACAGTCGCCGCTGCCGTGGCCTCCGTCCCGGGCGCATATCCGGCAATAGACCTCACAGCACCTGCATCCTCTTTACGTACAAGTCTTTCCACATCGAGCAGTATCTTCACCTCGTCACCGATTTTACCCAGCCCGCTGATGTAGTGATGAGTGCTGACTTCAGCCATCTCCGGCGGCAATTCGATATTGCTCTCGGGAATGTTCACCACTTCCTTTACCGTATCAACCACCAGCCCCACGGCCGTGCCGTTCACGCTCACCACCACGATACAGGTGCGCTCGTCGTACTCCCGCTCGGGCATCCGGAACCGCACCCGCACGTCCATCACCGGAACAACTTTGCCCCGCAGATTTATGACGCCCTTGATGTAGGTCGGCATGTCCGGCACATCGGTGATCTTCTGTATGCCGATGATCTCGGTGACGTGAAAGATCTCTATGCCGTAATCCTCACGGCCAACGGTAAACGTGAGATACTTGTCCTTCTGGGTGTCTTCATCGTCGTCGTCATAAAAATCATCGTCAATTTTTTCCCGGCCTTTTTGATCTGTCATAATGGCAATCTCTTCTCGTGATCTCTGTTTTTTGATCAATCAATTTCATATGTGCTGCAGGTACCGCGCCGGCCATTTCCTGCAGCCGGCCCGTCAGCCTGGCTGGTTTTTGCCGAAATCCCGGTCAGCACGAAAATTCGCCGCTGCCGGCTCAAGGCTTCCCTGCGTCACGCCGCCCCAGGGCGCGTCCGCCGCTGGAGGGGCTGCAACCATTGCCTCACCGATGCCCAGCATCCTCCGGCCATTCGCTTTTTCCGGATTGGCCGCCACCTGGTGGTCATTCATGCCGCGTTCAAGGGTAAACGTTGCCACCAGGTTCTGCAGCACCTGCGCTTGACATGACAGCTCCTCAGCCGTCGACGCGCTTTCTTCGGCATGCGCGGTGTTCTGCTGCGTTACCTGATCCACCTGTCCGAGGCCCTGGGTTATCTGGCTCACGCCCTGCGCCTGCTCATTGGAAGCGGCTGCAATCTCGGCTGCGAGGCCGGTCATTTTCACCGCTGCCGCCACAATCTCCCGCAGCGCCTCTGCCGTCTTGTCTGCCATCTGCGTGCCGTCATGCACCTTCCTGACCGAGTTCTCGATCAAGTCCTCCGTCTCTTTTGCCGCCCTGGCGCTGCGGGCGGCAAGACTCCTCACCTCTTCGGCAACCACGGCAAAGCCCTTGCCGTGCCTGCCCGCCCGCGCCGCCTCCACTGCAGCGTTCAGCGCGAGCAGGTTCGTCTGAAAAGCGATTTCATCTATCACCTTGATGATTTTTGATATGCTGCGGCTCGCCTCGGTAATATCTTTCATGGCGCCGACCATCAGGTCCATACGCTCATTGCCCCGCTCGGCAAGCATTCTCGCCTCATCGGCAAGACTGTGTGCCTGCCGCGCATTCTCCGCGGTATGCCTGGTCTGCGAGGCGATTTCATTCATGGAGCTTGAAATCTCCTCAAGCGAGCTGGCTTGCTCGGTTGCGCCCTGGCTCATGGCCTGGCTGGTGGAGCTCATCTGTTGTGCGCCTGCCGCCACATTGCCCGCCGCTACAGCAATTTCTGACATGGCATGGGAAAGCGTTTCAACCATGGACTGCAGCGAATACCCGAGAGCGTCTTTATTTGAGAGCGGCATGACGCTGACGGTTAAATCGCCTATCGAAATTTTTCTGGCCACCTCGACAAGCCCCTTCAGATTGTCCACCATCTTGCGCATCGCATCGGCAAGCCCCCCGATTTCATCATGCTGGTCTATGTCGATGCGCTCATCGAGATCTCCGAGGGAAACAGCCTGCGCAAGCTTCACCGTTTTTGCGACGGGGACGGTAATGATGCGCACCATGAAAAATACAATTACCAGGGCTGCACAGAAATCAAATACGCAGAGCCCCACGGTTACCTCGCTGCTGCGCGAGGCGGCTCCTGCGTGCATTTTCATCGCCTCTTCATTTTTGTCGCTGAAATTTTTTATTATGCTGTCAAGGGGTTTCTTGCATGCCGCGCGCTGCCTTGCCAGCGCCGTGTTCAACTCGCCGAGCAGCTTTTCCTGATCCTCGGATTTTTTTAAAGTCTCCCTGATTTTCTGTTCAACACTCCGAATCGGCGCAATAGCCCTGCCCAGAAAAATATCGAGTTCCTCCTCAAGCGGACGCAGCGCATCCATTGTTGCAGAGCCCGATTTCAGAGCTGGCAACAACTTGTTTTCTATGCTGCTGATATATCGCACGTACTCCTGCTTGACTGCTTCCACCAACCCTCTTTCATAGGAAGCCTGCGTTTGACCAACCCTCTCCAGTGACGACAGCAGCGCCTGGATCTGCTCCTTCATTTCAGGAAATTTCGCTGTAGCAACTTCCATATCTCCAGTAATAATGGCAGCCGAAGTCATGATGGACAGATCCGTCATTTTCTGCTCAAGTGTGGCAACGTCTATAACATCCTGCGCGCACTTCAGAGCATCTTCCCTCTCGGTGAGCAGCGGCAGGATCTGCGTATCGCAAATAGCTATATAACTTCTGTACTGCCGGAAAAAATCATCGGCCCACTGCTTCTCCTCTTCGGTTTCCACAATCCCGCGGATGGTCTCCATGTCCTTCTCGGCAACCTGCTTGAAATGCGTAAAAGCTTTTACTGCGGCTTTGATATTCCGGTTAATAACGGCATCGGCGATAATGGCATAGGAAGCCTCAAGGTTCATGTCGATTTCTTTTACAACAATCGCGTCATGGGCTCTTGTTCCCCCTTCCTTCTGCAGCGCCGACAGATTGTTCAGGCTTATTATCTGGTTCAGCGCGGCAAGGCAAAATAAAAAAATAACCAGGAGAAACCCGACGAGTATTTTGGTTCGTATTTTAATATCTCTGGCTCTCATGGAGGCACACCTCTCTTTTTTTCAATTACAGTTGCTTTGTCAGACCTGGGCTCGGCTGATCATTTTCTCAACGATCCTGCTGATGTCGGAAAAATCTTCATCCGCAAATGTCAGAAAGCGGGGGAAAATTTTGTATGCTGTTTTTATGAAATCCTTGTCCCTTTTGGGAAGCACCAGTATGATTTTCGTGCCGTTGAAAAGATCCTGCATTGCTATGATTCCATTTATTTCTTTCTTGTTTTTCAGATATAAAATAGCGACATAGTCGGAATTTTTAGGCTGGCAAAGCCGTCGATACAACTCATCAAGGCTTTTGTACCGCTCAATAGCAACACCATGGGCATTAAAATTCATGACCGACCCGCTTACCTTTTCCAGCATGGCCGTAGCAGATGCAAAACAAAGTATATTCATGTGGTGTGTCTCCTCCCGGCAAAAGCGGCTCTTTCGATTTTTCAAAACTAAAAAGAGTGCAATTGTTGTGCCGAGTGCACCGTTCCAACAAGTAAAGAAAATAAGCAAGCCAGTACGGACTGTTAAAAGGAAAGATGCTTGAACAGGCAAAAAAACGGCAGTGCCCGAGAGGATGGTTTTGTCCAATGGAATTAGACAATCTAATTGCACTGGACTTTGGACGGTGAAAAAGGCGGAATAGATACTGAACGACGCCACAGAGTGTAAATCTGGAAGTATCTACTTGCGAAAGCTCAGGCCATATTTTTTCAGCAGGCCGTAGAGGCGGGCGCGGGCAAGGCCGGATATTCGGCAGGCTGTTTCAATATCACCATTTGAGTGCGCCGCAAGGTCCTGCAGATACTGTCGCTCGACTTCCGCCAAAACGCTTTCGCGCAGGTTCTGCAGGGGTGGAAACTTTTCATACTCAGCCGCAGTTTTGACAGACGGCTTCTGTTTCTGATGTTTGCTTTTTACCGAGGCGCGGGCGATATGAATGCGTATATGCTCCGGCAATTGCTTCGGCATAAGCATCATATCATCGAGGGCCATGGAAGCCGCATGCTCGATGGCATTGATCAGCTCCCGTATATTGCCCGGCCAGTGATAGGCTGCAAGGGCCTCAAAAAACTCCGGGGAGATTCCCTTAATAGCGATTGCGTTGCGCTCGCAGAATTTTGAAACAGCGTATCTGGTGATATCCCGTATATCCTCAAGCCGCTGCCGAAGCGGCGGCACCGTGATGGTGATGGTCTGGAGGCGATAGAGAAGATCGCTTCTGAAGTCGCCCTTTTCAGCCATGGCCGAAAGATCGCGGTTGGTGGCGCAGATTACCCTGAAATCGCTGCCCTCTTCGTGCTTTGCGCCTAGGGGCCGGAAACGGCGCTCCTGCAACACGCGCAAAAAAACTTTCTGGAAGGCAAGCGGGAGTTCGCCGATTTCATCAAGAAAAAGAGCGCCTCCTGCCGCCTGCTTAATAAGGCCTTCACGGTCGTGGTCAGCGCCGGTAAACGAGCCTTTCGCGTATCCGAACAAAATGCTCTCAAGCAGCGTGTCGGGCAGCGAGGCGCAGTCAACAACGATAAAAGCATTGTCGCGCCGGGGGCTGTTTTCGTGAATGGCCCGGGCGAAAAGCTCTTTGCCCGTGCCGGTTTCACCGATGATCAGGACGCTGGCGTCACCCGATGAGGCCTGCACCAGCATGTCTATGCAGTCGGTGAGACGGGGGCTGCCGCCGATAATCCTTTCGCGGTTGAACGCGACCAGACGCCTGCTTTGCATCGCCTGCCGGTACTCCAGCGCCCGGTTTATTTGCAGAAGTATCCGCTCTTTTTTAAAAGGCTTTTCAATATAGTCCCATGCGCCGTTTTTTATTGCCAGCTCGGCGCCATCAGGGTCGCCCGCAGAGGTGATGATGATGACTTCGGGCACTAAGGGCAAACCCCGCAAATACGGCAGCAGATCCAGGCCGCTGCCGTCAGGGAGGCTGACGTCAAGAAAAATGATGTCATACAGGCCTGCCGCGGCGGCGGCTTTGCCCTCGGCTATCGTATGCGTCTGGGCGCTCTCATATCCCATGCCGACGATGATCTGGCTCAAAAGATTACACAAAGCTTTGTCATCATCTACGATAAGAATCTTGACCATGGAATCGCCATTTTATTGTTGTACGAACTTGTTGTAATAATCGTCCGGTTCGCTTTTAGTACAACGCCTTATAAATAAGGGGCCGGTTAAAATCCCCCTTAATCCCCCTTTAAAAAAGGGGGAAGAAAAAAGTCCTCCCCTTTAGCAAAGGGGAGTTAGAGGGGATTTGTAGTCTG
>Ga0118677_10008447_pt1 | contig 10829 bp, 4 predicted proteins | sample AliMusrvi5mmetaG_FD_86154 | JGI IMG/M metagenome (GOLD analysis project Ga0118677, IMG submission 86154)
CAGCTACACGCAAGAATGACTTGCCGCGTCTCGCGGCAAGTCATTCTTGCGTGTAGCTGCGCATCCAGCCCGCAGACTGCGAATTCTCGGGCCGTCGTCCGTTTGTTAGACCTGGCTGCGGGGTTTTGCTTTTCAAGCGGGCGGTCAGTCGCCACAGTGCGCCCCTTTCACGCTTATGTCCGACACCCGCAAGCCATTCCCCTTCAGCGAATTTGAGCCCGCCTGGCAGGCCCGCTGGGAAACCGAAAAAACCTTCCGCACGCCAGGGCCCGGCGATACCGGCTTTGATCCGGCCAAGCCGAAATACTACGTGCTGGACATGTTTCCGTATCCGAGCGGTGCCGGCCTCCACGTCGGTCACCCGGAAGGCTACACCGCCACCGACATCATCGGGCGCTACAAACGCATGCGCGGCTTCAACGTGCTCCATCCGATGGGCTACGATTCGTTCGGCTTGCCCGCCGAGCAATACGCGATCAAAACCGGCCAGCATCCCGCCATCACCACCGCCGCCAACATCGTCACCTTCCGGCGCCAGCTCAAAGCGCTTGGGTTTGCCTACGATTGGGACCGCGAAATCGCCACCACCGACCCCCAATACGTCCGCTGGACCCAATGGATTTTCCTCCAACTCTACGGCTCCTATTTTTGCGAGGAAGCGTGCAAGGCCAAACCCGTGGCCGAGCTCGTAGCCAAGGGCTGGACGCGCGAGCAAATCGATGCCGTGCGCCTGGCCTACGTCGCCGACACCCCCGTCTGGTGGTCGCCGGACCTCGGCACGGTGCTGGCCAACGAAGAGGTCGAGGAATGGAAAGGCAAAGGCCACACCGTCGAGCGCCGCCCGCTGCGCCAGTGGATGTTGCGCATCACCAGGTACGCCCAGCGGCTCATCGACGAACTCGATACGCTCGATTGGCCCGATGGCATCAAACTGTTGCAGAAAAATTGGATCGGCCGCAGCGAAGGGGCCACCGTGCGCTTTCAAATTGAAAATTTCGACTCCGATATCGAGGTGTTCACGACCCGCCCGGACACCTTGTTCGGGGCGACCTACATGGTGATGGCGCCCGAGCATCCGTTCGTCGCACCAATCACCACACCGCAACAGCGCGCCGCAGTCGAAGCCTATCAAAGAGCCTGCGTCTCCAAGTCCGACATGGATCGCGGCGACCTCAACAAGGACAAGTCCGGGGTCTTTACCGGGGCCTACGCCCTCAATCCGGTCAATGGCGGGCAACTGCCCATCTGGATCGCCGACTATGTCATGATGGGCTATGGCACCGGCGCGATCATGGCCGTGCCCGCCCACGACGAGCGCGACTTTGAATTCGCCGAGCGTTTCAACCTGCCGATTGTCGAGGTGGTCCAGCGGGGCGCCGGCGGCCCGCCCGTGCCCCGCTTGACGGAAGCGTTCTGCGAGCCGGGCGTCGCCGTGAACTCCGGCTTTCTCGACGGCCTGCCCACCACCGAGGCCAAGGCCATGATGATCGACTGGCTCGAATCTAACCATCTCGGCAGCCGCCGCATTCAATACAAACTTCGCGATTGGTTGTTCTCGCGCCAACGCTACTGGGGCGAGCCGTTTCCCATCGTGTGGAAAGACGGCCTCCACCAGGCCATCCCGGAATCCGAACTCCCGCTGCTGGCCCCGCCCCTCGACGACTATAAACCCAGTGGCACCCCCGAGCCGCTCTTTAGCAAGGCCCGCGAATGGGTGGAACTGCCCGATGGATTTATCCGGGAAACCAACACCATGCCGCAGTGGGCCGGCTCTTGCTGGTATTACCTGCGCTACTGCGACCCGTCCAACACCGATCGCTTCATCTCCCGCGCCGCCGAAGCCTATTGGACCGGCACGGGGGGCACGGGCGGCCCTCCCGTGTCTGCCTCCACCGGCATGATCGACCTCTATGTCGGCGGCACCGAACACGCCGTGCTGCATCTGCTCTATGCCCGGTTCTGGCACAAGGTCCTCTTCGACCTCGGCCACGTCACCACTCCCGAGCCGTTCCAGAAACTCGTCAACCAAGGGCTCATCCTCGGCGAGGACGGCCAGAAAATGTCCAAGTCACGCGGCAATGTCGTCAACCCCGACGACGTGGTGAGTGAATATGGTGCCGACGCCCTGCGCCTCTACGAAATGTTCATGGGTCCGCTCGAACAGGTGAAACCCTGGCAAATGAAAGGCGTCGAAGGCGTGTCGCGGTTTCTCGCCCGCGTCTGGCGCGTCGCCCTGGAGCAGGACCAGGCCGGCACCTGGCAGGTGTCTAACAAGCTAGCCGACATTCCCTGTGCCGACAAGGAACTGCGCCGGGTGGTGCACGAAACCATCAGGAAAGTCGGGGACGACATCGAGAAACTGAGTTTCAACACGGCCATCTCGCAGATGATGATTTGCACCAATGCCTTCACCCAGGCAGAGGTCGTCCCGCTGGCCGAGTTCATCCGGTTTCTAACGATTCTGAGTCCCTTTGCGCCACACCTTGCCGAGGAGATCCAGGCGCGTGTGGCGGTGACCTTCACGCTGCCGGCTGGGCTGCTCTCCGAAGCGACCTGGCCCACCTACGATCCGCTCGCGCTGATCCGCAGCACGATCGAACTCATCATCCAGGTGAATGGCAAACTGCGCGACCGCGTGATGCTTTCCAAAGATGCCGACGAGGCCGCTGCCACCGCCGCCGCCTTGGCCTGCGCCAAGGTCAAGGACCACACCGACGGCAAGACGATCCGCAAGATCGTCTACATCCAAGGCAAACTCTTGAATATCGTGGCAAACTGAACGGGCTCAATGCTCGCGGCAGAATTGCTCGAAGCGGGTGAGGCCTTCGTTGAGCACGTCCAAGGTGGTGCAATAGCTCAGGCGGATGCCCTCGTCGTAGCCAAAAGCCACGCCAGGCACCGCGGCAACCTTGTAGCGGGACAACAGTTTGTCACACAGGTTGAGGGATTTGAGTCCGGTGTTGCCGGTATACACAAAGAAATAGAACGCACCCTGCGGCTCCACCACCCGGATGTTGGGAATGGCCTTGAGCCGGGCAAACATGAATTGGCGCTTGACGTCGTATTCCCCGCGCAAATCGTCGATGAACGTCTGGTCGCCCTGCAGTGCGGCCAGCGCCCCGTATTGGGCAAAGGTCGTCGCATTCGACACCGTGTGACTTTGAATCTTGTCAATCGCCTCGGCAAACGCCTTGGGTGCCGCCGTGTATCCCAGCCGCCAACCGGTCATCGAGTAACACTTGGAAAACCCGTTCACGGTGATGGTCAGCTCGCGGATGGCATCACTGAGGGTGGCAATCGACACGTGCTTGGCCGCGCCGTAGACCAGCTTTTCGTAAATCTCGTCCGACAAAATCACAATCTCCTCGCCCACCGCAATGTCGCCGATCTCGCGAAGCTCTTGCGCAGTGTAGACCGCGCCGGTCGGGTTGCCCGGCGAATTGAGAATGACCATCTTGGTCGCCGGGGTCATCGCATCCTCGAATTGCGCGGCCGTCATTTTCCAGCCCGTCGACTCCTGGGTCTCCACGATCACCGGCACCCCGCCGGCCAAGCGCACCATTTCCGGATAGGACACCCAGTAAGGCGAGGGGATAATGACCTCATCACCGTCTTCCACCACTGCAAGAATGGCATTGAAACACGCCATTTTCGCCCCCGCCGTGAGGCAGATCTGCTTGGGGTCGAACTCCAAATCGTTGTCCACCAGCAGTTTCGCCGCAATCGCTTCCCGCAATTCAACAATCCCGCCGGCCGGCGTGTATTTCGTGCGCCCTTCGTGAATCGCCTGAATCGCGGCGGCCTTGATGTAGTCCGGGGTGTCGACTTCCGGCTCGCCCCCGGCGAGGGCATAAACTTCCTCGCCTTTGGCGATCATGGCTTTGGCCTGATTGGTGACGGCGAGGGTGAGGGACGGATTGACCTTGGCGATGCGGGATGAGATGCTTTCCATGGGAGCGCGCGTGTGAGGATGGGGTCCGCCCCACCGGAGGCTGCAACTGAAGTGCGCAACTCCCAACGGGCGGACCGCTTTTGTGGGGCATCCGCCCAGCCCTGGCAAGCGAAAAGCTGCCTGAAAATTTCCCCGGCCTCCTTCCCGACCCGCCTAAGCCACCTGCCACGATATTTATAGTGCGTCGCAATCGCAATACGACACCCGCCTCCTCAAGCCTCAATTCTCTCCGGCCCAGCGACGCGGCTGCCGGTGGGAGCGAGGGGTTGCGATCCTGGTTGCGGGAGGGGGCGCTTGCCTTTGCACACCCACCCGGCTCGAGCGGGATCGAGGCAAGCCCCTCGGTTCAGCTCACAAGCTCGGCCGGGTTGTCAGCTTGGCCTTGACCGGACCGGCATTTTTTGCTAGTTGGTGGGCATGAAGATTTGCGTCATTGGCATTCCCGGCATTCCCGCAGGCAGGCACAACATCAAGGACCCGCGCTTGGACCAGGCCGATGCGTTGGTCGAAGCCAAGAAAAAGGTCTATGCCCAGGTGGACGTGGTCGGCGAGGAGGGATCGGTCGATGCGGATGTCGTTCTGGTGAGCCGCGAACGGTTGCTAGATTTGTTGCTCAAGGATTTGGAGTTTATCGAGACGCGGTTGAGCCGCGATCCGGCCGCGGTGGAGCGCGCGGTGCTGTTGAAATTGCAGGCCCACGTTGAGAGCGAACAACCGGTGTCCAGCGCCGGTCTGAGCGACGAGGAATGGCAGGCTCTAACCGGTCACGGGTTTCACTCCAACAAGCCGGTGATCCTCGCCGAGGAGGACGAACTCGGCGAGCCCGAGGCGCTGATGGTGCGCGCCTTCAGGGGCAGCGGCCACATCTGCTTCCTGACGGTAGGCGGGCCGGAAAACCGCGCCTGGCCGATCCGCCAGGGCCTAACCGCAGCGGAGGCCGCGGGCAGCATCCATACCGAGCTGCAGAAAGGCTTCATCCGCGCCGAGGTCATCGGCTACGAAGACTTTATTGCAGCGGGCGGCGAGAAGCAGGCCAAACACGCTGGCAAACAACGCCTCGAAATGAAAACGTACGTGGTGCAGGACTACGATGTGATGAACATCCGGGCTAACAAATAGACCGGGCCCCGCCACATACGGCAGGCTAACCGGTGCCGGGCGCGCTTCGGCGGGTTAGGGAATATCGGGGGCAATGCGCGCTGGCTGCGGGCTGCCGATGGCACCAGGCAGGGTGCCGCTGATGCTTGGGAGATGGCGCGCCGCTCCGCAGCGGAAGAAAGCAATTGATGCGCTGCAATGGTCCTTGCAGGCAAAGGCGAGCGATGGTAGCTGCTGGATCGTGCGCCTATTTCCGGCAGCCGTCTATCCGTTAGCAAAAATCCAGCCTCGCCACCGTCATGAACCTCCGCCCGCTTGTCGTCGCGCTGCCGCGCCTCACGTTGCTGCTGTCCCTGGCCCTCGCGCCAAACCTTCGCGCCGCCTCCGACGTCACGGCCAGCGCTGGGGTGACCACTGGCGGCGCGTTCAGCGGCGGCAACCCAACCGTCTTCACACCCACCGCAAGTCCCGCCATTGCCAATACCGTCACTATCCAGAACGCGCTGAATGGCGGCAACGCCGTTACCCTAACCACCGCCAGCGCGGTCGCCGGCAATGGGGACCTGACGGTTTCCGACGCAATCACCAAATCCGCCGGAGCCTCGTCGCTATTGACTTTCAACGCGGTGCGCGACGTGGTGCTCAATGCGCCGCTGGGTGCCGGCGGCGGGTCGCTGCCCGTCACCGTGGTGGCCGGGCGCAATATCACCTTCGCCAGTTCGCTGGTCACCAATGGCGGAAATCTGACGATCTCGCCGGCCGCCACCGCCACCGTGAGTAGTGCCCTCAACGCCGGCAGTGGCCAGATTTTGATCGCGTCCGGCACTCTCGCCGCCACCACCGCCTACACGCTGAGCGCCAGCACCGTGCTGACATCTGCGGGCGCCGAGTTTCAGGGCGGGGTCTATGTCGCGGGCAACTTCACCTCCGGTGGCACCTTGAACCTCGGCGGTGCGTCCGTCGCCACCCTGAATGTCAGCCAGGCCGTCAGCCTGCAGCCCGGCAGCAGCACCCTGGTGGATCTGGCGAGTCCCTCCAGCGCCGACTGCATCACGGCCGGCGGCCCGGTGTCGCTGGCGGGAAGCCTGCAGGTGAACATGGGGGCCGCGCTGGAAACCACGATCTATCCGAGTGCCGCGTGGACCATTGTCAGCGGATCGGCGATTGCCGGCACCTTCGACGGTTTGCCTAACGGCAGCCGCATCACTTTTCCCAATGAACTCGGCTCCGTGCGCATCACCTACAATGCCACCAGCGTGGTGCTCGACAATTGGCAGCCGTACATCCGGGACCTGGCCTGGGACCCGGGTAGCGCCGAGGCCGGCACCCAACTCCTCGCCAACTCCAACACCCGCGGCGGCCGCCATTATTTCCGGGTCGTCACCCACACCACTGACATCGGCGCCTGGCGTACCCGCCTCGCCGTCGCCAGCGGTGAAGCCGACCTCTATCTGAGCCAGGGCGCCTATCCGGATATCTATAACTACAACTACCGTTCCAACAACCTTGGTGCGGACGGCCTGATGCTGCGCGACGACCAATTCGCCGACGCCCAGGAATGGTTCATCATGGTCAACGCCACGGCCGGCGCCCAATGGAGCGTGGTTTCGGGCCGCGCCTATGTCCACGATCTGGGCACTCTGGGGTTCACCGACAGCAACAACAATTCCCAGTATGATATTGGCGAAGCCGTCCAAGCCTCCAATGCGCCGGCCTTCCCGATGGGCCCGGAAGGAATTCGCTTCTATCGCGCGGTCACTCCGCTGGGCACCCCGGCCTGGAGCTTGTGGCTGCTTGGCAGCGCCCGCGACATCGCGCTGCGCAGCGCGAAAGTGCCGTTCCACACCTCGCCCTCCTACTACACGCGCAAGCAGACCGGTCAAATGTTGGTGGTGGCACCGGTGCTCGGCAGCGGATCTAACGCCTATTTCCTCAGCGTGGTGGCCCCCGCCGGCGAGGCCATCGGGCTGGACTCACGCATCCAAACCGTCACCGACATCGCCTTCAACTCCAGCGTCTCCAATGTCGACGTCAGCGCCGCGCCCTACCGCGTCTATCGGACCCAGGTGCCTGTCAATCAAATCGCCTGGGACGTGAGCACCACCGCCAACTCCGGCAATCCCAACGTCTGCGTGCGCAAGACTGATGTGCCCGCGGAGGATGACAACGACGCGTTTTCCGAGGCGCCTGGCGCGGCCACCGACAGCGTCACCCTGGTGCCGGATTTTCTAACAAACGGGACCTGGCTCATCACGGTGTGGGGCAACGCGCCGTACAATTTCACCCTCACCAGCGGCGACCCGCTCATCACGCCGATTCATTTCACCGATTTCAAGACCAACAACCAGCCGGCCCGCGCGGGGTGGCGGTTTTATGGTCTAACTGAAATACCGGCGCAAGTCGGTGCTTTGGGTTGGGAGTTGCTGCTGGCCAACCAGGCGCCGGGAAGCGCCATTGCGATCCGCCGCAACAAGGTGCCCGGCCGCTGGCAATACCGCGTTGGCGGCAACACCTATGCCAACGACACGGGCGCCCAGTATAGCGATTACTCCAGCAGCAGCGGATTTTTGCAACGCCCGGGCCATCAGGCGGACGTGTGGTATGTGGGCGTGTTTCTGCCGCAGGTGCCGTTAGGCGCGTTCGACCTGGACGTCCATCCGATCGTCCCGAGCGTGGCGGCTTTTGATGGCAGCAGCCTGCCGGTGGCGAATTTGCAGGCGGGACGCTGGGCGTATCAGCGGGTTGACGTGCCGTCCGGCGGGCTCGGCTTGGACGTCGGGCTGGGCAATGTGACGGGCGGCACGCCGCAACTGGTGGTGCGTCGCGACCAACTGCCCAGCGTGGCCTACACCAGCGGCTGGGGCTATCCGTCGTACACCCCGAATTGGCCCACCGGCTGCGCGTGGGGTGGTGGCATCGACTGGAGCGGCCGCAGCTATGACGTGTGGGCGCCGCCGATCTATCAGCCCGTCGGACCGCGGTTGCTCATGGGCATGGGGCGGCCGCTGGAGGCGGGCACCTATTACGTCGGCGTGTATAACAGCCATGCCACCGACAGCAGCGCCTACACGCTTGCCAGCCGTGGCATCGGCAGCGGGCTGACGTTGCCGGTCACCGCGCTGAATTTTGCCGCGGGCAGCAGCGCTCTGATCTCCAACCTGGCAGCGCGGGAGGCGGCGTATTTCAAGGTGACCATTCCGGCTAACACACCGAGCTGGGAGGTCACCCTGGTCGCTTCGGTCGGCGAAATGATGATGGCGATGCGGCGCGACACCATTCCGGATTTCAACTGCGGTGACTCCGGGGATGCGTACAATGCCAACGTCCAGTATACCGGCGGGGTCAACGGCGACCGCGAGGTGAAAATGCAAAAGAACGGGCCGGAACGATACCTGATGCTGCCGCTGGACGGGCAGGCCTATCTAACCGCCGGGGACTACTATCTGGCAGCTGTCAGCGAGGGGGTCAATCCACCAAACACCGCAACCGTCGGCAGCGGCACCAGCAGCGGCACGCTTGCCAGCAACGGGCCGCTGGCGACGCTCAACCTAGGCACCGCCAGCATCAGCGGGCTCGCCCAGGCGGTGAGCCTCGCCGCTGGCCAGGTCAAGTCGTACGCCTTCACGGTGCCGGCGGGCACTGCGAGCCTGGAGGTGCGGCTTGACAACCGCGTCGGCAATCCGGCGATGAGCCTGATGAGCGGCAGCGGCATCGTGCAGCCCGGGCTGACCAGCAACGGTTATAACGCCTACGGCTACAATGGCGGCCAATACAGCGTGAGTGCCGGCGGCGTGCCGCGCACTTGCAATAGCAACCTCATCACCCTCGCCAACCCTCCGCCGGGTGTGGTCAGTCTCACCGTGCGTGCCGAGCAAATCGGCGGCGACTGGCAGGACGCCACCGCCACTCTCGTGGTGGTGGCCAACGCGCCGGTGCCGCTGGCGTTCGACGGTGGCACCGCCGTTGTCACCAGTCAGGTGCCAGCGGCCTGGCGCTATTTCAGTTTCAGCGTGCCGCCCGGCGCGTTGGGTTGGGACGTGCGCCTCACGAACGTCGCCAGTGGCACGCCGCAATTGGTGGTGCGCCGCGACCAGCTGCCCGCCGCCACCTACACCAACGGCTGGAGTGCGCCCTCCTACACACCGAACTGGCCCACCGGCAACGCGTGGAGCGGCGGCACCGACTGGAGTGGGCGCGGCTATGACCTGTGGTTCCCGGCCTATCAGCCGGCCCCGTCGCGCCTGCTGATGGGCATGGGGCGGCCGCTGGAGGCGGGCACCTACTATGTTGGCGTTTACAACAGCGACGCGTCGGCCAACGCAGTCTATTCCATCGCAAGCCGCGGTATCGGCACGGGGATGAGCTTGCCCGTGACCCCGCTGAATTATGCGGCGGGTAGCACGACCCTCATCAGCAATCTGGCGGCGCGGGAAGCGGCATATTTCAAGGTCACCATCGCGCCTAACACGCCGAGCTGGGAAATTACGCTGGCTCCTTCCGCCGGCGAGATGATGTTGGCGATGCGGCGCGACACTCTTCCGGACTTCGACACCTACGACTCCGGGGATTCCTACAATGGCAACATCCAGTACAGCGGCGGCATCTATGGCGACCGTCAGGTGAAAATGCAAAAGAACGGACCCGAACGATACCTGGTACTGCCGCAGGACGGGCAGGATTTTATAACTGCCGGCGACTACTATCTGGCCGCTATCAGCGAGGGCGTCAATCCTCCGAATCCCTCGACTATCGGCATCGGCACCAGCAGCGGCACGCTTGCCAGCAACGGCCCGCTGGCGACGACCAACCTTGGCACCGCCAGCATTGGCGGGCTTACCCAGGCCGTGACCCTGGCCGCCGGCCAGGTCAAGTCCTATGCCTTCACGGTGCCCGCGGGCACCGCCAGCCTGGAGGTGCGGCTCGACAACCGCGTCGGCAATCCGGTGATGAGCCTGATGAGCGGCAGCCGCATCGTGCAGCCGGGGATCACCCCTGGCGGCTATAACTACTACGGCTTCAATGGCGGGCAATACAGCGTGGACGCCGGCGGCGTGGCACGTACCTACAATGCCAGTCTCATCACCCTCGCCAACCCACCGGCCGGCATCATCAGTCTCACCGTGCGCGCCGAGCAAGTCGGTGGCGACTGGCTGGACGCCACGGCGGACCTGGTGGTGGTGGCCAATTCGCCGCTGCCGCTGGCGTTCGACGGTGGCACTGCCAATGTGTCCAGCCAGGTGCCAGCGTCATGGCGCTATTTCAACGTCACGGTGCCGCCCGGCGCCCTCGGCTGGGACGTGCGCCTCAAGAATGTCTCCAGCGGCACGCCGCAACTGGTGGTGCGCCGCGACCAATTGCCAGCTTCCCCCAACACCAGCAACTGGGGCCCTCCCTCCTACGTCCCGAATTGGCCCACCGGCAACTCGTGGAGTGGCGGCACCGACTGGACCGGCCGCGGCTATGACCTCTGGTTCCCGGACTTTCTGCAAGTCCAGCCGCGTCTGCTCATGGGGATGGGACGCCCGCTTGAGCCGGGCTCCTACTTCGTCGGCGTTTTCAACAGCCACGCATCGGCCAACGCGCTCTATACCATCGAGAGCCGCGGTATCGGCAGCGCGATGACCTTGCCCGTGACCCCGTTGAATGATGCGGCGGGCAGCAGCGCCGTCATCTCGAATCTGGCCGCACGCGAGGCGGCGTATTACAAAGTCACCATCGCGCCTAACACGCCGAGCTGGGAAGTCATGCTGACCCCGGCCGCAGGGGAAATGATGATGGC
>Ga0118677_10014994_pt1 | contig 10828 bp, 8 predicted proteins | sample AliMusrvi5mmetaG_FD_86154 | JGI IMG/M metagenome (GOLD analysis project Ga0118677, IMG submission 86154)
CGGACGCAGCGTCCGCACAGAATGCACTTCTCCGGGTCACGAATGACCGGCGAGGACACGTCCTTCGCGAACCGCTTGCGCTCGCCCTGGAACAGGCGTTCCCGGACACCCAGGTCGTACGCCAGTTTCTGCAACTCGCAGGTCCCGTTCCGGACGCACGCCTGGCAATCCTGGGGATGGTTGTCCAGAATCAGCTCCACGATATCCCGACGGAGGCGTCGCAGCAGGGGCGACGAGGTCTTGACCTTCATTCCCTCGGCCACCGGATACGAACAGGAAGCCACCGGATTACGCTGGCCTTCGACTTCCACCACGCACACCCGGCAGGCGCCCGTCACGCTCAGGTCGGGGTGATAGCACAGGCTGGGAACATTGATATTGATGGAGTCCGCCGCCTGGAGAATGGTGGTCTTTTCAGACACCGTCACCTTGACGCCGTCAATCCACAGGGTAACTTTTTTTTCTGTTGTCATGACTAGCTCCTCTTTACCGCGTCAAACTTGCAAGCCTCGAAACACTGCCCGCACTTGATGCAGCGGGCCGGGTCAATTTCATGAACCTCCTTCGGCTTCCCCGCAATACAGGGAACCGGACATTTACGCTTGCAGGCTCCGCACCCGATGCACTTCTCCGGAATGATCGAAAAGGTCAGGAGTCCCGTGCAAACCCCCGCCGGACACCGTTTCTCCCGGATGTGCGCCTCATACTCCTCGCGAAAATGCTTGATCGTGCTGATCACCGGATTCGGCGAGGCCTGACCTAAACCGCACAAGGACGTCCGTTTGATCGTATCGCCCAGGCGAAGGAGTTTCTCAATATCGCCCTCCACGCCTTTCCCATTCACAATGCGCTGAAGGATCTCAAGCATGCGCTTGGTACCCTCGCGACAGGGGGTGCATTTTCCACAAGATTCATCCTGGGTGAAATCGAGGAAGAACCGGGCCATATCCACCATGCAGGAATCCTCATCAATCACGATCATGCCACCGCTACCCATCATGGAGCCTGCCGCAGAGAGTGACTCATAGTCCACCGGCGTATCGAGGCACGAATCCGGGAGACATCCACCGGCTGGCCCGCCCGTCTGAACTGCCTTGAATTTTTTGCCGTCCCGGATTCCGCCGCCAACCCCGTACACCACATCCCGCAGGGTAGTGCCCATGGGAACTTCAACCAAACCGGTATTACAAACCTTACCCGCCAAGGCAAACACCTTCGTTCCCTTGCTCTTCTCGGTGCCAATGGAGGCGAACCACTCGGGTCCGTCCAGAATCACTACGGGAATATTGGCGAAGGTCTCGACGTTGTTGATGACCGTGGGTTTCCCCCATAATCCACAAACCGCCGGGTACGGAGGACGAGGACGGGGCATGCCCCGCTCTCCCTCGATGGATCGGATCAGCGCCGTTTCCTCACCGCATACAAAAGCGCCTGCTCCCAGCCGGATCTCGATATCAAAATTGAAGTCGGTTCCGAAAATATTATTTCCCAAAAATCCCGCCTTACGAGCCGCGGCGATGGCGACCTCCAAGCGCTTGATGGCCAGCGGATACTCCGCCCGGATATAAACATAGCCCTGTTTGGCGCCAATCGCATATCCGCCGATAATCATTCCTTCCACCACCGTGTGGGGATCACCCTCAATGGTGCTACGATCCATGAAGGCACCCGGATCACCTTCATCGGCATTACAAATGATGTATTTTTCCTCACTCTTCTGGACTGAGGCAAAATTCCATTTCACACCGGTGGGGAAACCGCCGCCGCCGCGCCCACGCAGCCCGGACTTGGTTATTGAATTGACCACATCCTGGGGCTTCATCTCGGTCAGCACTTTAACCGCTGCCTGATAACCACGAACAACGAGGTATTCATCCAGATTTTCGGGATCAATCACACCGCAGTTCCGCAACGTCACGCGCATCTGCTTGCCGAAGAAATCCACATCACCGAAAACGGAGGAAAAACGATCTGCCAGCCGGGCATCCCCCCAAAGCTTCTCTTCCGCAAAACTGCCACCCGTCTTATCTTTGTGAGGCATTGAGAGTGATTGCACCGGAATGCCTTTAAGAATATGCGACTCAAAAACGGTCGCGATTTTGTCCGGATTCATGGAGATATACTTGACCGGCACGGAACCCTTGGCAAACACGGCGACCACCGGCTCCATGTCACAGCGTCCAGTACACCCCACACGGCTCAGGATGACATCCTTCACCTTGTGCTGCTGCATTAACTCTTCGAGCTTTTTGAAAACCTCATTGGCACCGGCGGCGTTTTCACAGGTGGCCGAGCCAACCGAAATCCGGATTTTTGAGCTCAACTTCTCCTTTTGAAGCCGCTGTTCGGCTTTCTGGCGAAGTTCAAGCAACTGTTCCATTGGTTTACTCATACTGTTCCTTTTTTATGAATCACTTCACACAAAATCCAGCGTCAGGCATCTTCAGCACAAGTCAATTCCCCAGAAGCCTGAAATAATTTGCGAATGATTATCGCATTTGCGCCGACAGTGTCAAATGTTTAACGTTAAACTTTTAACATTTATTAAAATTGGTAACTCGATACCTTTTTTCCTGACATTTAGGGACGTATCAGGCTTCTGTCGCTCTTTGGTAACCCGGTTTACCAACCCAACAACAACCGCATACTCACCCGGTGAGGTTGAAGCTGGGACACGAAGTCGACGGGTATAGCTATACACCTCGCTGAAAGGCTGGTACTCAATATTTTCGACCGGCAAGTCACCCATCAGCACATGGTCATCCTGAAAACGCTCACGCCCTTTTTGAAAGTTTACAAATACTTCATATAAACGCGTGTTAACCGAAGTTGAACATGTCCAGTAGTAGGTGATGTCAAAACTCTGGCCAGGCCGGATTTCATTGGTGGAAACCGTCATCCCAAGAAATTTAACTCCGATCGGGAAAGAAGCTTTTACGGATACCCCTGGCCGAGTCTGCCCGGATAGGATAGTCTCCTGAACTGCTGATTCAGTCGCCCGACCAGATGCCTTTAGGGCCGCCGCGAGTGCACGTCTGGCTGGCTGGTGCCACTCATAGAGCGATAGCGACCTTTCCAGCGTATCGATAATATTGTCAGCAGCAGCATCTTTAGCCTTTAGGGTCATTGCCTGCTGAAATACCCTTTCCGCTCTCTTCTTCATCGTCCGAGAAGGTTCTTCTGCAAAACACCCTTGTTCCGTCCAAAAAACAGGAGTATGCCGGATCCAATCCCCCTCATCAGTCGCCTTCGATACCACCATTAACGTCAACGATCCCAGTCGTGTCTCAGCCCATTGTTGGCCGCATTTTGCCAAAACAGATCGACTACGGGGAACATCACGGGAATCCATCAGCAACCCGGTCGTCTCCGTAAATAACACTTTTCTGGATCTACTTGAATCCACCATCGGCAAGTCTTGGACTGAACGGGAAACAAACGACGGACTCTCTACTTTCATTTGGCCAATATCCCTGCTTGCCAGACGTTCCGTCATCCAGCGTGGGCCAAAAAACTGTCTTACCCCGTTTCGCCGCAACACCGCCAGACACGCGTCCACGGAAGGCTCAGTCCCATTATTCGCGGGAGCCTGCTCCAGAAAGAGGATTTCATCCAGACTGATGGTGCGGGGGCGGCTGTCTGCCAGCCTGAATTTCATTTTCAACCGGGATATTCCCCCTGTCGGACTGGCAAAACGGAGTTCCTCGAATGTCTGAATTCCTTCCAGTTTAAGGTGGGAACCGGACCAGAAATAGCTCCCCGTCACAGTCCAGGGAAGCACCTCAACCCAATTCGTATCACCGGCAGATTGGGTTAAAATCTCAATACAGCTTGGGGGTGCCCCCTCCCTGCTGACAAAGCGAAGACCACACAGGGCATACGGCTTATCAAATTCAAAGTCCAATCCAGCTATCTCATCCCGCTTCAAAGTTACCATCCAGGACGTGTTCATCGTATTGTCATTGAGCGTCTTCCCCAAGGAGACCCCTTTATCATCCTTCACGGTAAGGATGGCCGACTCATCAAGATATCGCCAGTCATCCGGTGGCGGAGTCAGGCCATAATCCACATGTACCCCATCCACCTCCATTTCGCGGCTACGCCCACCGGAATAAGTGAGAAAGGCATGTAAACCGCAATAATCTGCCAAAATGGCAGGATGTTCAGCCAGTTCCACACGCCGGGCATAAGGGGCGTACCGCTCGAAAGGCAGGGTCGCAACGCACAATTTTTCACCCGAGGCAAAATTAAGCCAATGCCAACCATAATCCCCGTAACAAACCCCTTCGCACAGGGGTTGAACTGTCTTAATTATCGCTTCCCCATTCGCCCTGGCGCTTCGACCATAATCCAGATCCGCAACCAACCGCGGCAGGGAATACAGGTGTACCGGAATCAGTATGATTATTAACACCCACCCTAACCACGTCATCATTCTGTGCTTCATGATCCAATCGGCGCTCCACCCGATCATGACCGCCAAAGCCGGAAACAAGGGTAATAAGTACCTGCTATTTTCTCCTCCATCTATATATTTGGATGTCACGCTTACGGCTGCCAGGGAAAGACACATCACAGGAGCCGCCAGCCGGAAAAACAACCGGCCTTCATCCTTCCGGCGGACCCAATCATGAATGAGCCGGATCAGGAATAACAGCAACATGATGCCAGTCACGATCAGCGTCACGTTACCCCAGAGACTTCGTGGCTGCTGCAGATCCATGGCTTTCACATAGGTTTCGCAGAATGCGGCTATTCCCTTCGTAAGCGGCAAACGCCCCAAAGCCTCTTTGAAATCAAACGTACTCCACTGATGTGTTGCATTCCACAGCCACCAGGGAGCACTCCCAATAAAAAATGACAAAAGCGCTGGCAGGGCTCCCTCCCGCACCAGACGCCAGGAAAAACCCATGAGCAAGATCACCAGCGTCGTCAGGAGAAACACCACCGCCAACTGATTGGACCACCACCCCAGTCCCGCCAACAATCCGAGCAGCATGTAGGAAAACATCCCAACCCGCTGACCCGCCCGCATCTGCGTGACGATCCGACAGGCAAGATATACGGCACCCACACCACACACCATCATGACCATATAGCCACCACGGGGCGCCACGGAGAAATGAAAGTTAGTATTGGATCCAACCAGCGCCAACAGCAACCCTACAAGTCCGGCACGGCGACCACCCGCATTACGTCCCCATAAATAAATCAATGGCAACAGGGCAATCCCCGCCAGAACGGTCCCAAGACAAACATGAAATGAGGAGACCCCCAAGACCCGGCACACCAAAGCACTGATCGCGGGCTCCAGGCTCCCCATATAAGGCTGGCCATAGAAAAACGCAGGAAAATCAATCCCCTCAGCCATGTGTTTCGTCATCAGGAATACGATGCCATGATCAGGATCCGGGGCAAACTGGATGGTCCACGCCTTGTAAATGCGCAGTCCCAAACCGAGCATGACAAGTCCGCAGATCAGAAGCACCCACAGCACCTGCCGTATTCCTTTGTATGGTTGATCTTTATCCATAACGAGCGCCCACACTTTGCCTCAGTATTCCATCCCTGTAAAGTGCAGAGGGTAGACCAAAATCCTCGCTAAGGAACTGATACCGATATGTCGAAACGAGAACACCCCTTATACGACGGCTCCGTCTTCCGCTCTTAGGCGAGGATTTGGGGCAGAATGCGATATTGCAAAGGCTTTGGCACCTGCTTTCCCATATTCGGCCTTTCATTCGCTTTCGGTTTTCGATATTCATTTCCAACAATTCTTTGGAGAGCAATCTAATGGCCAGAACGACACGCTTAAATAAACGTCCCGAGTGGAAGGCATTGAAAAAAAATGCCGATCTCATCAAAAACACCCACCTTCGCGATCTATTCCGCGATGACCCCTCTCGTGGCAAACGCTTTGCCATGGAAGCCTGCGGCCTCTACCTTGACTATTCCAAAAACCGGATCACAGACGAATCCCTGAAACTGCTCATCGAACTCGCCCGTGCCTGCCACATTACCGAGGCCGCACAGGACATGTTCACGGGCAAGAAAATCAACCAGACCGAAAACCGCGCTGTCCTCCACATCGCCCTGCGGAATCGCGCGAATACTCCGATTCTGGTGGATCGCAAGGATGTCATGCCCGAGGTGAATGCTGTCCTCGACAAAATGATCGCCTTCTCCCGCAAAGTCCGCGCAGGGGAATGGCTTGGCTATACTGGCAAGCCTATTCGCACCATCGTCAACATCGGTATCGGCGGCTCGGATCTGGGCCCCGTGATGGCCTATGAAGCCTTGAAAGCCTATTCCGACCGAGCCCTTACCCTCCGCTTTATCTCCAATGTGGATGCCACCCATTTCGCGCCGCGCATCATCTTCCCCTACGAACCCCGCGCCATTTATCTGCGCGCCGGCGGCAACGACCTCTGGACCGGCCGCCCGGTCGATGCCGTGTTCGCGGATTTCAAGGAGTTCGTCGCCACCGTGCATGCCAAACTCCCCGCGACCGACATCATCTTCATTTCGCTCAGCCCGGCCATCTCACGCTGGAAACAGGCGGACATGACCAAGGATCTCAATCGGCTCATCGCCGGTTTCATCAAGGATAAACCCCACCTCCGCTATATCGAAACCTACGATGTTCCGTTGGATCCAGAGGGCAAGGCGCGCCCCGAACTTTTCCTCGGCGACAAACTCCACTTCAATGCCGAAGGGTATAAATTGTTAGCCGAAAGGGTCCGCACGGATCCCGGCCTCAGGAAATAATCCTACACCCTTTATCCCGCCGCAGCCATGGCGAGCGCTTCGCGGGTGAGGCGGGTGATCTCGGCCCACTTGCCGGCCTGGATGAGTTGTTTGTCCACCATCCACGAACCGCCGACGGCGGCGACCACCGGCAACTTCAGGTAGTCTGTTAGATTTATTGCGGACACGCTGCCGGTGGGGATGAACATGACGCCGGTATGGGCGTAGGGGCCGGCCAGGGCCTTGAGCATGTTCACGCCGCCGGCGGGTTCGGCGGGGAAGAACTTGAGCAGCTAGCAACCGCGGGCCAGCACCCGTGCGATCTCGCTGGGGGTCATCACGCCGGGCGCGAACAGCAGACCGGCAGCGCGGGCGGCGGCGACGATTTCCGGATTGAGGCCGGGTGCCAGGCCGAACACGGCACCGGCGTTTTTCGCGCGGACGACTTGTTCCGTTTCCAACAACGTGCCGGCACCGAGGAGGATCTCCGGAAAACGCCTGGCGATGCGGCCGATCGCCTCTTCGGCGGCGGCGGTACGCAAGGTGATTTCCAGGATGTCCAGGCCTCCGTCTAACAATGCTTCGGCCAGCGGTTCGGCGGCGTCCGCAGATTCGAGGACCACGATGGGGATGATGCGTTTGGCGAGGATGCGGGTGATCATGGCTCAGAGGTCATAGATGCGTTCGGCGTTGTCGTCAAGAATCGCGGCGGCCTCGTCGGCGCTGAGGCGCGCGACGAACCCCCGGACCATGGCGGTCCACGCCTGATAGGAATCGATGCGCAACAGGCAAACCGGCCAATCGGTGCCGACCATCAGGCGGTCCGCGCCGAAAATTTCAAGCGTTTCATCGAAGTAGGCGCGCAGGGTGGTTTCATCGGGTTGCGGGTCGGTCACTTCGTTGACCATGCCGGAGATTTTGACGCCGAGCACGTTGTCGCGTTTGGCGAGTTCGGTCATGTCGGTTTTCCACTGTGGATCGATGCGGCCCAAGCAAATCACCGGTTTGGCAATGTGGTCGATGATGATCGCCAGATCCGGCTGGCGGTCCACCAATCGGATCGCCACCGGCAGTTGCCGCTGGAAAAGCAGCAGATCAAAACGCAAATCCAGATCCGGCAGGAGTGCCAGCCCGCGGTGGAAATCATCGCGCAGGAAATACGAGTCCGGTTCGTCCTGCAGGACGTGCCGCACCCCCTTGAATTTCGGATAGGCCGCCAGCCGCGACAATGGCTCACCCACCTCCGGATCAATCAATGGCACCCAGCCAACCACCCCGCGGATCACCGGCGCGGATTCGGCCAGTTCTAACAACCAATGCGATTCCTCCAGGATCTGGCGTGCCTGGACGGCGACGGTGCCCGCCACGCCGGCGGCGGTGGTGGCCACATCCAGTTCGGCGATGAGATAGTCGCGGGTGAGCGCGGATCCCGGTGGAATCCAGCCGTATTCATCTGCGGTATATTTCCAGAGGTGGTGGTGGGTGTCGATCATGGGAATGGAGGGGCCGGGGTGTTGAAACGGCCGCATCAGGCCAGCCGGTCACGGAAATCCTGATAGCCGAATTCGCGGATGGTCTCCAGTCGGCCATCCTCGTGTTGCAGGGCGATGGGCGGGTGTTTCACCCCGTTGAAGGTGGTGGTCTTGACCATGGTGTAATGCGCCATGTCATCAAATACCAGCGTGTCCCCGACGATCAGTTCCCGCGGAAACGAAAAGTCGCCCGCCACATCGCCTGCCAGACAGGTCGGACCTCCTAACCGATAGGTATGTGTTCCGGATTGCGGCCCGTCGGCAAGATGATAGATTTCGCCGGGAAAGGTGACCGCGGGTTTGGCATTGCCGGCCGGGGTTGCGGGATCGACGAGGAAAACATCCGGGCGATAAGGCATTTCCAGCACGTCGGGCATGTGGGCGGTGGTGGAGATGCTGAGGATTGCGAGCCGGTGGCCGGCGGACTGGAACACATCCATGACCGTGGCGCGCAACACCCCAGTGTGGATGGCGATGGCCTCGCCGGGTTCCAACCAGACCTCCACGCCGAACTTGCCGCGGGTTTCCTCTATCAGGCGGATCAATCGCCGGCGGTCGTAATCGGGTTTGGTGATCCAATGGCCGCCGCCCATGTTGAGATAGGTGAATTGCGGCTTTTCTAACAGAAGTCCGAATTTTTCCCGCACGGCGGCGAGGGTGGTGGCCAGGGCGTCGGAGTTCTGTTCGCAGAGCGTGTGGAAATGGAGGCCCGACAATCCCGTTAGATCGGCGGTGGCAAGTTGATCGGCGGTGATGCCGAGGCGAGAGCCGGGGACGCACGGGTCATAGAGCGGCGTGTGGCCGGTGGAACATTCGGGATTGACCCGCAGGCCGCATTGCAGATTGCCGCTGCGGAACCGCGGGTGGGCCATGATTTGGTCGCGGAACCGATACCATTGCGACAACGAGTTGAAATCGACATGATGGGTGAACTCGCACAAGGCCGCGATATCCGCCTCGTCGTAGGCAGGCGAATACGTGAGGACGTGTTTCTGGAAATGATCGCGAGCCAACCAAGCTTCCCACAATCCCGAAGCGCAGCAGCCGTCCAGATCATCGCGCAGATAGGGGAACGCCTTCCAACAGGCGAACCCTTTCAGCGCCAGCACCAGCCGGCAACCCGCCGCTTCCTTCACCTCGCGCAGGATGGCGGTGTTGCGTCTCAGGGCGGCAATCGAAATGACAAACATGGGCGTGGCCACATACTGCACGCGGAACCGCGACGGAATCCAGCAGGTTTTATCCCGGAAAGGGAAATGAGCTTGGGGCGTCTGCGCCAAGGAGGCACCACACTCCTGTGGTGCAGGCGGAAGAGCGGCCCATGGCCTGGCGCTTCCGGCGCACTAACATGGGCTTGCCTTCCGCCGACGACAGGAGTGTCGTCGCTCCTTTGGAAAATCGCTCAAGGCAGCGTGACTAACAGCACCGTCGTGTCGGCCAGCGCCCTGAGCGGAGCCGTGCCGCGCGGCAGAAGGAGGAATTCTCCCTTACCGAAGCGGCGGCCGACGGCACTTTCCACCGCGCCCTCGACCACCGAAAGGATCGCGAATTTCCCCGCCTCGGGTGGTGCGACGGTCGCGCCGGCGGCGAGTGATTTGCGGTCGGTTTGGAAATACGCGCAGGACGCGAGCATGTCGCCGGCGGGATGGTCCATCGCGGGCTCGAAATCATTGAAGTCGATGCTGGCGAGCGACTGGGCGACGTGGAGGTCGCGGGGTCTGCCATCAAGGCCGACGCGGTTCCAATCGAAGACGCGGTAGGTGGTGTCCGAGTTCTGTTGGATTTCGTGGATGAGGAACCCGGCCCCGATGGCATGCAAGCGCCCGGAGGCGATGAAGATCGAATCACCCGGCCGGGGAGCGACGGCATGCACGCAATCGGCCACCGTGCCGCTGGCGATGGCGTGTTCGAAATCCGCCTTGGTGACCCCGAGTTTCAGGCCGACATAAAGTTTCGCGTCCGGCTCGCAATCGGCGATGAACCACATCTCGGTCTTGGGTTCGCCGCCAAACCCCGCCGCCAAATGCACCGGCGGGTGAACCTGGATCGAAAGGTCGTCGCGCGCGTCCAGCACCTTGATCAAAATCGGAAACCGCGGGTGTCCCCCGTAACCCGCGCCGAAGATTTCCTCGCGGCGGGTGGTCCACAGTTCATGCAAAGACGTGCCGGCCAGCGGTCCTTGATCGACCACCGATTGTTCGCGCTCGCGGTCCACGATTTCCCATGACTCGCCGTAGGGAACTGCGGGATCAGGCAACACACGGCCGTACGCGCGTTCAAGCTCGCGTCCGCCCCAGACGCGTTCCATATACAAGGGCTTGAAGGTGAGCGGTTCCACGCCCACGTCATAGATGCGCCGTCGGCCATTGGCAAGACCACAGAAAGGCCTGGTGGCGTGTTGGACCGCAAGTCTCCAGAATCGCCTCAAGATCGGATGGGGTCACGGGGATTTCGCCCCGTGACCCTTCCACACCACCGGACGTGCGGTTTTCCGCATCCGGCGGTTGAACCCGGCAACGGTCAGTTGCCTGCCGCTGCGAAGCTCCAAG
>Ga0118677_10014995_pt1 | contig 10827 bp, 9 predicted proteins | sample AliMusrvi5mmetaG_FD_86154 | JGI IMG/M metagenome (GOLD analysis project Ga0118677, IMG submission 86154)
GGATCGCAGCCATCAAGTTCGTGGCCGGAGTCCTCAGCATCGGCGGCGGCCAGAGCCTTGGCCGCGAAGGGCCCTCCGTGCAACTGGGCAGCAACACAGCCACCACCATGGCAGGGCTCCTCGGCGTCCCCAAACACAACCGGCGCGCCGCCAACGCGGCGGGCTCGGCGGCGGGGCTGGCGGCGGCATTCAACGCCCCCCTCGCGGCGGTGGCGTTTGTGTTGGAGGAGGTCATCGGCGACTTAAATAGCAGGTTTATCGGCGGCGTACTTTTGGCAGCTGTGATCGGCGCGTTCGTGGTTCACGCCGTCATCGGTCCGCAGCCCGCCTTTGAACTGGCGCGCATTGGCGAACCCACCTGGCGCGCCTATTCGCTCATGCCAATCGCGGCGGCATTGGCTGCCCTGGCGGGCGTTTATTTCCAGCGGCTGTGCCTGGCTTTGCGCGCCAAGGCGGCCCGCTTCCGCAGGCTCCCCAAATGGCTGCACCCACTGGGCGGCGGGCTGGCCACCTGGGCGATTGGCATTGCCGTTTTCGCCATGACGGGGCGGCTCGGGGTCTTTTCCCTCGGCTACGACGATCTTTCGGACGCACTCACGAACGGCATCGCGTGGCGTCTGGCCGCGCTGCTGCTGGCCGGGAAATTCGTGGCAACCATCCTCTCCTACGGCATGGGCGGATGCGGCGGTATTTTTTCGCCCAATCTTTTTTTTGGAGCGATGTGCGGGGCCTGCGTGGCGGGCATCAGCTCACACTTTCTTGCTCTGACCCATTCCGACCAGATCCTGCTGGCGGTGGGTGGCATGAGCGCCTGCCTGGGCGCGGTGGTGCAGGCACCGGTGACGGCGATCCTCATCATCTTCGAAATGACCCACCAATTCGCCCTGCTCCCCGGCCTGATGCTCGCGGGGTTGGTCAGCCAAGCCCTGGCGCGCACCATGAACCGTGTGAATTTTTACGATGGAGTGCTGCTGCAAGACGGCCACGCCTTGGCCCACCTCATCCCGCCACGCGACTTGCGAAGCTGGCAAAACCTCCCCATTTCGGCCATTGCCCATTTCGACCCGGTGACGCTTGCGGATTTGTCCGAGGCGGCGCTCGAAGCAGCGATGGCAACGCACCCGTACCGCTATTTTCCCATCATCGAGGATGGGCGGTTACGCGGCATCGCTCCCCGGACGGAGTTGCAGGCTGCGCTGGCGGAGCACCGTCCGCCCTGCATTCATCCGGCCATCACCTGCCGCCCCGGCGAGATCATCCGGGAAATCCAGAACCGTTTTATCGAGTCCAGCGACGGGCTCCTGGTATTGACAGACAAACCGGACGGGGCCGTGCTGGGTGTTATCACGCTCCACGATCTCTTGCGAGCGCAGGCCGCCATGAGCGAGCGGGAAAACGGGGACTAGCCTTAGCGTGCGCGCCGGTTCAGCCCGTAACGCAAGACCGCCATCGGCAAGGTCGCCACTGCCGCCACCGTCAGCGCCATCAGCCAGCCCGGGATCACCCGCGCACGGTCCGCCTCCACGGCGTGCAGGGCATCGGCGACCACTTTTTGGGCCGATACCCGCAAACACTCCGGCGCGGTGAGCGGTTCCGGCTTTTCCACCCGTTCCGCCACCCGGCCAAATTCCGTGAAAACCGGGCCGGGGCAAAGCGTCGTCACCCGCACACCCGAGCCCCGCAGTTCCGCCCGGATGCCTTCGGAAAAACTGCTGACATACGCTTTGGTCGCGGCGTACACCGCCATCTTCGGGATCGGGACAAAGCCCGCGGACGAGGAGACGTTCAGAATGGCGGCCCCGGCCTGCGCCTTCAGCGTCGGCAACAGCGCGTGGGTGAGCCGGGTCAACGCGCCGATATTCACATCCAGCATCTCGCGGACGCGCTCCCATTCGCCCGTTTCAAACCGGCCATGGTCGCCCAGCCCGGCATTGTTGATCAGGAAATTGAGCGGAATCCCCGCGCTGGCGAGCCACGCGATGAGGCTCTCCACCTCGGCGCGGTCGGAGAGATCGGCCTGGCGGCAATGGATCGTCAAGCCGGGGCGTTCCAGTTCGCTTTTGAGCACCTCCAGGCGCTCCGCCCGGCGGGCCACCAGGACGAGCGTCGCGGCGCGCGTGGCAAGCTGACGGGCAAACTCCCGCCCCAACCCGGACGATGCGCCGGTAATCAACACATGGCATTGGTCGAGCAAGTTCATGGCAATCTCCTATTTGTTGCGAACGTAGCGGCGCACCTCAAACTCCGGGTGAACCAACACGGTCTCGCGGAAAAATAAGTGCCCTTCAAACGCGGGGAAATACGCATCCCCCTCCACGTCGCCGGGCAGCAGCGTCAGCAATAATTCGTCGCAACGGGGCAAAAGCTGCGCGTAAATCTCCGCCCCGCCGATCACAAACACATCGGTCCCCGGGGCCGCATAGCGCGCCGGGTCGAACGCGGCCAGATCGCGGATGACCTCCACACCTTCGATCTCCGGCCCGCGCGTGACCACCAGGTTGCGGCGGTTGGGCAGCGGCCGCCCCAGCGACTCGAACGTCTTGCGGCCCATCAGGACGGTCTGCCCCGTGGTCGTCCGCTTGAACCAGCGGAAGTCGTCGGCAATGTGCCACGGGATCTTGCCGCCGCGCCCGATCACCCGGTTGCGTGCCATGGCGGCGATGGCTTTGAGTTGGGGCGCTTGGTCGCTCATAAAATGAGTGTTTGCTACACGGCCACGGGGGCTTTGATCCCCGGGTAGGGGTCGTAACCGCTGAGGGTGAAGTCCTCGAAGCGGAACTGGTGAATATCGCGCACCGCCGGGTTGAGCGTCATCGTCGGCAGGGGGCGGGGCTCGCGGGAGAGCTGGAGTTCCACCTGTTCCAAGTGGTTGGAGTAGACATGCAAATCGCCGAACGTGTGGACGAAATCGCCCGGCTTGAGCCCGCACACTTGCGCGACCATCAGGGTCAGAAGCGCATAGGAGGCGATGTTAAACGGCACCCCCAGGAAGAGATCCGCGCTCCGCTGGTAGAGCTGGCAGGAAAGCTCGCCGTCCTGCACGTAAAACTGGAACAGCACGTGGCAGGGGGGAAGCTTCATCGTCTCGATCTCCCCCGGGTTCCACGCGCTGACAATCAAGCGGCGGCTGTCCGGGGTCCGGCGGATCTGGTCGATCACCCCGTCGATCTGGTTGAGGGAACGCCCGTCGGCCGTGCGCCAGTCGCACCACTGCGCCCCGTAAACGCGGCCCAGGTTGCCCTCCGCGTCGGCCCACTCGTCCCAAATGCTGACCCCCGCCGCCTGGAGCGAGCGGATATTCGTCTCCCCGCGCAAAAACCAGAGTAACTCGTGGAGGATCGACTTCAAATGCACCTTCTTGGTCGTCAACAGGGGGAAGCTCTCCCGCAGATTGAACCGCGCTTGCGCCCCAAAAAGCGAGATCGTCCCCGTGCCGGTTCGGTCGGACTTGCGTTTACCTTCTTCAAGCACCAGACGGAGGAGATCAATATATGCGCGCACGGGATAAAAAAGAGTGGAAAGGAACGGGCATTGAGCTTACCCATCCCCCAGCGCGAAGCAAGCTTGGGGAATACTTTCCCCCACCCTGTGATTGAAACCACTGGCATAAAAGATGCTTTGTTTATCTATATTTGTCTCTGTTATGATCTCCCTTCCCACAGAACCTTCTCCCGGTCGCCTTGCCCCCCTGCGGGGAAAACGGAGGGAATGCGGTGCGTATCTTGTGGAAGTCTGCTTTGCCCTGACTATTTCCATCTTTATGGGGGTCTCCATCGTTACGAGCCTGGTCCACAGCCAGCGCTACGCGACCAGCGCGCGCCTGCTGACCAACGCCAGGGCCATCGTCCACAGAAATATTGACGCCTCCTCCGGCGTCGTCTTCACGAACAGCTCCATCCCCACCCTGCTGGGCATCACGAGCACGACAGGGACGGTTTGCGACGACGATGGCGTCACCACCGGAGGGATACCGGTTGAAAACATTCAGCTTTCGCAAAGCGGCACAGCCGTCGTTACCGGCACGCTTACTCGAATTGTGACGCAGCAATCGGTTTCGGAAAGCTCGGGCGCCAACGTCCTCCGCATCACGTATCAGATTGACTACGACTATCTTTCCAAGCACTGCACCTATGCCGAAACCACGTTAAGATCGGTCGATTCTAATTAGGATAGCCCTCCATGAAACAACGCCTGACACCCCGGCTCCGTTCGGCCTTTACGATCGTGGAAGTTCTCATCGCCGTGGCGGTATTGGGCCTGACGGTCGCAGGGCTTTACGCCATGGTCCGTTGCGCGAACATCCTCTTTGCCAAAAGCTACGCCATCAACGCAACCGGGACGGAAGTCCACAACGCCCTCGACCGCATCCAAAATTATTTACAGCAATCCTACACCCCCCCCGCCCCAATTGACAGCAACGGAGCGGTGGTGAGCGCGACCATCTCGGCCGCCAATGCTTACTCTACGGGCCTGGTCCCCGTGACTACGGGAGCTACTGCAACCACGGGCACGCTCGTGGGGCCGGCATCTGGCATCAAATTCTACCGTTACGTGGGGGGGCCTTACTTGATGACGCCGACCAATACCAACACCATTCCCGGCAACGTCGCCTCCCTGAATTTCGAATACGACCCCACGCTCCCGGCCGAGGTGCTACCCCCCAAGCCTCAGCCCGGAGATTTTCTCGTCATCAACACCACCGCGCTTCTGGGCGTGAGCGGAACCTATCAAGTTTGGGCGACCGTAGGGACAGGTGCCATCACCGCGGCCGTTTCCAGCACCAACAAAATGACCTACACAGTCCCCCTGGTCTCCCCGCTCAGAGTGGGACCCGACGCGACCAGCGGCACCGCCAGTATCCAGTATGTGTATGACAACACAGCCAAAAAAGCGATCACCTGGTCCACGATCCTTTTGCGACCCACGGCTTTCCTCTTCTACACAGGCACCTCCACCACCAGCGGCACCACGGCAGAGCTTAGGCTTTACGACCCCTTTACCCTGAACGGCAGCAACGTGAACGTGAGCGGCACCCACTCCACCCTCACCCGCGAACTGTACACGAGCACTACCACCCCCTCCCAATTCTGCATCGTCCCCTTTGGGAACAGCACATTCGTCAGCATGATCCTGCGGATGCGCTGCTCCGACTACGATCAATTCCTGACGAACAAGCAATCAAGCGGGTTTTCCACCTACATGGGAGTCAATTACATAGTCCACCTCAAATCCAACCCTCAACATTAGGGAACCGCTCATGAAAGCGACATTGAGACAGATGCTTAAAAAAAACAGCGGCAACGCGCTCCTGATCACCCTGGCTGTCTTGATGGTGACAGTCACCCTCGTTGAGATCGTGATGTCACAGACCTCCAGGGTGGCCAAGAACACCGAGCGGAGCCGCCAATACCAGGGGGCGGAGGCAGCGGCATCGGGAGCCATCGAATATGCCTACGGCGTCTGGCTGCGAAGCATCGCCAACAAGCACGATCTACTTTCCGGCTCGGCCGATCTCGCCGTCAGCAGCCCCAGCTTTTCGGGCACTGGCAACGCCCCTGCCGGCACCTTCGGCTTTATCTACAACAGCGGCACCAGTCCGCTTGCCGCCAGCGGATCGCTCACCATCCGCGCCCTAGACAAATACGGCAAAGTCCTCCCCCTGGGGAGCGCACCTGATCCCGTCATCAGCACCGTGCCCAAATACCCCGGGTGGTGGGGGCGCACCTACAGCTATGCCGCCACCGCCGAGATGCGCCCAAACAACGGCGATCCCAACGCCCCCGTGGCCAGGGTGCGGCAGCTTTTTTATTACACGGAAGTCCCCCTCTTCCAGTGCATGTATTTCTTTCAGCATGACCTGGAGATTATCAACCCGGCCACCATGACGCTCAACGGGCTCATTCACACCAATGCGAGATTGTACCTCGCGGCCCAGAGCGGGTCCCTGACCATCAATGGCCCTGCCACCTTCGTCAATTCCTACACAAGCACCAAAACAACGATGTCGGGCTCTTCAAATACCGCTCTCGGGAGCAGTTTCACCTTTTACGGCTACGCCACTTCCAGCCAAACGGACCCGACCTTCGCTTCGACCCCCAGCCAAGTCGCCAGCATCTCGGCCATGGGCGCGGACATGCAGGATCTTTTTAGCGGCTCGGGCGCCAGCACAAACCCGAACCTCAGCGGCACCTATCACGAACTGATTGAACTCCCCGTCAGCGGCTCGGACCCCCTCAGCGACCGACGACTCTGCAACATCGCAGCCAACACCAATAGTCAAACTGGCGATACCGGCGGGATCATCATCGACATCACCGGAGCAGCCCTCGCCGGGAGCACCACAATCATCACCACGGCCTCCACCAGCCAACTCCCCTCATCGGGCGCAACCATGACGGGCACCACCATGCTCATCTCCCTTGGCAAGGGAGCCGCGATTGCCACCACCTCCAACAGTACGGCCTTTATCAATGCCCTTGTCACCTCCGCAACCGCCGCCATCAGCAAGAAACTCGCCACCTCGGGGTCCAGCGTCCTCTCCGGGTCGTCGCATCTCTACGATTCCCGCGAAGGAACCCTGGTCAACGTCGTCGATATCGATGTAGCCAAACTCCAGGCCGCCATCGCCAGCTACGTCACGGGTTTTTCCAATATCATCTACATTTGCGACACCAGCTCCAACGGCAAACTCAATGTCGTGCGCTTGCTCAACGGCTCCACGATCTCCGGGTCAGACGGCCTGACCATCGCCAGCCTCAACCCGGTTTACGTTCAAGGCGACTTCAACACGGGAGGCACGGGCAACAGCGTCCCCTCCAATCTAGCCAATTCCTCTGGCAGCACTTCGGCGGTTACAAACTACACTACGCCACCCACGTCCATCGTCGCCGATGCCATCACCCTGCTTTCCAACGCATGGGCAGATTCCAAAAGCGTCACCAGCAGCACTGTCGGCTCCGGCCTCAGCGCCAGAATAGCTAACGACACCACCTATAATGTCGCCCTGCTGGGCGGGTACATCACCTCCTCAGGCACCGCTTGGGCCAGCGGCTCCAATTATTCCGGAGGCGCCATCAACTACCCCCGTTTCCTTGAAGACTGGACAAGCCAATATTGCACCTACCACGGCTCCATGGTAGAGCTCTTCCCCAGCAAAAGCATAACCAAGTGGTCCACGGGAAGCTACTACAGCCCGCCCGTCCGCCACTTTTTCTTCGACACCCAATTTTCCAGCAAATCGCCTCCCGGCTCTGTCAACGCCGTCATCTTAAGCCGGGGAATCTGGTCGAGATATTAGAAAAATGAAACACCCTCTTGCGCCTGCTTGCCTTGCCTGGTTGCTCGCTGTGGCAGCCAGCTCCGCCGTGGACCTCACCCCTCATTTTGTGACACGAGGCACCGGAGACGGAGCCGTCCAAGTCCCTTATTTTCTGGAGGGCGAAACCAGGTATTCGCTCGAAATCCCCCCCGGCGTCAGAACACTCGGCGGGGCGGGTGAAGTCACCTTCTTTTTCAACGAGTTGGACGGGGCCTCCTTTACCATGAAGGCTTCCCCCTTCAAGCCCGACGCACCCTTCACCGGGCCGTCGCTGGAAACTTACCGCCAGGCGCTTTCCCGCTATCTGCCGCCGGGCGCTCAAGCGCCGACGCCGAAAAGCGAGGACCCGGACCCCCTTCCCGGCCGCGGCTGGGCCGGCCACCGGTTCACCATCGACTACAAACTTCCGGGCCGCGCGTTCGTCCAGTCCGTCACCTATCTGAACTTCGGCGAGCGGCAACAAATCGTGCTCATTATCACGGCGCCCGCCCCTCTTTTCCAGCAGGCCGAGGAACTCTCCTTGCGGATGATGAACTCGTGGCACGACTTGTCGCCTCGCGAGGACCTGGCGGTTCCGCCGACTTCGTAGAACTTACGGCCTTATAACCCCAACGGCAGATCTTCCTGCCCGTCGGAGGGGGACTTCTTCTCTGGTTTGGACGGCGACTTTTCGCCATTTTTCGGGGCGGGATGCGCCACGGCAACCAGTTCCTGTTGGACAAAGGCGGACTGACCGATCACCAGTTCGCCTAAAAAGATGCCCCCTTTTTCCACCACGATCCCCTTGGAGTGGACCGTCCCTTCCAGCCGCCCGTGCTTGGTGATCTTCACGATCCCATCAATGTGGAGATTGGCCGAAACCGTCCCGGCGATCTCCATCGACTTTGCCTTGACCACGCGGACAAACTCCACCTCGGAGCGTTTGGCCACCACGATATTCCGGGCCTCCACGGAGCCGGATATTTTCCCCTTATACTTGACCGTCGCCGTGTTGGTGCAGAAGAGGTTGCCACGCAGCTTCCCTTGCACAAGGGCCTCGCGGCAGGCCACCTTGGAGCTGGTAACATCGGCGCTGGCCCCAATCGTCACCATCCCCTGCGTCTGGATCATCCGGCTGAACGCCGAATTGATCTTAAAGTCGCTGAGGTCGATGTACGCGCTACACTGGGGGCAGATGCTCGAGGTGGACGAGCTGCTGACCGTTTGGACAGCCCCGCAGTCAAAACAGGTGATCTCACGCGTTTTTTTGCGCGCGAGAAACTGGCTGACACGAGCGACGAGCGATGGACGTTCGTTGCGCAGGACCGGTTTCGCCTTTCCAGGCTCGTAATATTCGCCGCACTTGCGGCAAAACGTGCTCTTGGTATAAGGCGATTCGAGCTGTTTAAACCCGCAATGCGGGCATGTCAGGGCAACCTTGCCAGCAGATGGTGACGTCTGGCCGGACACTGTAGGAGGCTAAAGCGGGTTGGCGCGCCCCAAATTAACGCCCTAGAATGGACTGTTGCTTGACGGGCTCACCAGGGCGGGGAGCCTCGGGCTTCAGGGATGCGCGGTTCGGGGATACTTCGGATTTACCGACAAAAGTGGCCCCTTCCTCGATGACGAGACGGGCTGCCTTCAAGTCGCCGATCAATTGCGCGTGGCCTTTGAGCTCGCAGCGCTCTTCGACGGTAATGTTGCCCTGCACTTTGCCATGCACGGTGACGGACTTGGTCCTGATTTCGCCCTTGACCTCGGAGTTTTCGCCGATGACGAGAACGCCCGGAGAGGTGATTTCCCCTTCCACTTTGCCGTCAATGGTCAGTTCGTTCTGGAACTTGATGGAACCTTTGATTTCGACATCGGAAGAAAGGTGGTTTTTGATTGCGGAGGTTAAGTCTGCCATATTCTGTGTGATTTCGGGTGAAGAGATTACCGCTTGGTCGCGCGCCTCAGGCGTTTGTGATTTCTGGGGCAAAAGTCGGTTAAACACAAGAAACTATCGCGGCTTCAAAATCCGATGTCAACCGGGTTTCCAAAAAGTACAGCCCTGAAGTGGGATTAAGCTTTTCCCGCAAAGATTTTCCGCTACGGCGTGATGGCAAAGAGGCGACTTACATGCCCTCCGCCAGTTCTTCGGCAGGGTAGGTCCAGATTTCGCTCAAGGTCGGGTGGTAGTGCGGGATTTCCGCCAATTGGCGCGCTGTGGAGCGGAAACGCATGGCCACGACGATCTCGTGGATCAACTCCGAGGCCCGGGGACCCACCACAGCCCCTCCCACGATCTCGCCCGACTCTTCATTGGCCAGCAGTTTGACGAATCCGGCCGTTTCCTCCATCAGGATCGCCTTTCCGTGGTCCCCGAACGGATAGGACGCCACCCGATAGGGTACGCCTTCTCCCTGCAATTCCCGTTCGCTCACCCCCACCACGGCGATCTCCGGTTCCGCAAAGACAACGGCCAGCCGCAGGCGGTAATCCATCTCCTCCAGAGTGCGGCTCCCCTTGCCTTGCGCCTCCTGTATCAGGCGCGCTGCATTCCGGGCGGCCAGTTCCCCCTGTTGGATGGCGATGTGAACCACCTCATAGGGACCCGCCACGTCCCCCGCCGCGAACAGATGAGGCACGGCCGTCTGCTGGGTCGCATTCACAGCCAGATGGCCATGCGTCGTCTCCAACCCCGCGTTGGAGAGCTCCAGGCCCTCCAGTTGCGGCGTCCGCCCCAATGCGCAGACAATCTCTTCCACCTCTACCGTGCGCGTCTTCCCCGCCTGGGCAAAAACAACCTCTTTGCCCCCGGCCCGGCCCGGCTGCACGCGCAAAAGCTCCGTATGGCAGTAAACGTGCAGCCCCCGCTTGCGGAATGCCTCGGTAAGCGCATGCGCCACATCCCCGTCCATCTCCTTAAGGACCTGCTCGCTGCGTTGGATCAACGTCACCTGCGTCCCCAGTGCCGCATAATAGTGGGCAAACTCCACCGCCGTCGGCCCGCCACCCAGGATCGCCACCGAACGCGGCACCCGCGCCTGCGCGAGCACGGCATCGCTATCCAAATACCCCACTTCCGCCAATCCCGGCAGGGCGAGCACTTGCGTCCGCGAACCGGTCGCCAGCAGGAACGTCTCCCCGGTCAACCGCCGCGAAGTCCCGTCCGCCGCGCGGATTTCCACCGTATGCGGGTCCACAAACCCCGCCCAGCCCCGGATAAAAGCGAATCGGCCGCTCTCCAACTGTTTGGCCCGGTAGTCGGCAAACTCCGCCACATGCCGCGCCTTGCGGGCGTGGATCGCCTCCGGCAGCACTGTGGGAGGGCCCACCTCCAGGCCAAAAGTGCCCGCCCCGCGGACGGCGAGACAACGGTTGGCCGACTCAATGAGAGCCTTGCTGGGCATACAGCCGCGCAGAATGCACAGGCCGCCCACTTCCGCCCCGCCTTCGACCACCGCCACCCACAACCCCAGCGAGCTGGCCGTGCGAGCCGCCGCATACCCGGCGCTTCCTCCGCCCAAAACGATGAGGTCGAAGTC
>Ga0118677_10014996_pt1 | contig 10827 bp, 5 predicted proteins | sample AliMusrvi5mmetaG_FD_86154 | JGI IMG/M metagenome (GOLD analysis project Ga0118677, IMG submission 86154)
GCATTATGGATGATTCTTGTGAGTATTATATATTGGATGGCTGTAGTCAAGCTGGTGATTCCGTGGATTTCCGGACGGAACGTATATGACTATGCCGGGCGGTTTGATTATCTTGGTCATTCAATATGGGAAATTGCTTTATCGCCATTGCTTAAGCCTGCACTTTTCTGGGGGTATCTGTTCCGTCCGCAATGTATCCTTTTCGGCATACTGCTGCTGCTCCCGCTTTTTCTGCTTTGCCTGAGTCGCCCTGTCCTGCTGACCGGATGTATTATTTCTTTTGTTTTCATCTGCCTGCAGAGTAGTGATCAATTACAGAATATCTGTATGCAGTATCAAGCGGAAATACTGGTGTTAATCTTCATCAACTGTGTCTTCGCGCTGCAAAGGCTCAACAACCCCGATGAACGGAGCCTGCCGCTGATAAAATTTCTGGCCACAGCAACGGGGGCAAGCTGCAAATCCGGTCTTGCCGGTGCTGCGCTGGCGGGAACGATTGTGACATCACTGCTGGCATTTTATTTTTTCGGAGAGAACATCATCAGCAAAAATTCGTTTATGAGGATCATCGGAAAAAAGGGATGGGGTGATGAAATTGCCCGGATTAAAGAGCTTGTTCCGGAAAAAGTTCGATTAAACGCGACTATAAATCTGGCAGGTCATTTTATTCTTCGAAACGAAGTTTATCCGCAACTTACCCCGTTACAGGATTATGTGCTGATGGATTTGAACACGATTTTTGCCAGTAAGAAAGAAATCGACCAGTTGCGGCGGAAAATGCTGGCTGAAGGCTACAAAGTTATATTCTCTAAAGCAGCTCAGGATAAACACCTTGTATTGTTCTCCAAAACTGCGCAGCAAAGCCTGCCGGATAATATTTTCAACTTAAAAAATGAAGCGGAATGGGATTTATGCGGTAATTCGGTGGAAATTGCCAATCATGACTTCAAATTGAAAATGAATATAGAGGGTAAAAAATTGAAATTATATATCCGTCCGGCAGCGCAATTGAAATATGACGCGGATATTGCCATTATACTGGGTTGTTCTGAAGAGTAACTGTTCTTTAATAATACTTTTGGTGAGGGGGTCACTCCGGCATTTAATTCCAGCTGGAACCAGGTGTTTGTCATGACAATAAGTGTACCGGAAAATTGGAGCCGTCTGGACAAAATTCAGATAGAAATTATTCCGCGTCCGACAATAGACTGAAGAGCGTTTTTGCAGGTCTTAGCACCGGGCAGCAACAATAAATTAATGAGCAGAACATGAGAAGAATTTTTAAAAAATATTATAAGCATCGCCCTGAGGTTTTAAAAATAATAAAATTTCTTGTCACTGGCGCCTGGAATACCGCTTTTGGCGTTTTAGTGTATATTGTATTATATGAAGGACTGAAACAATGGGTAAATTATCTGGTGCTGCTGATTCCCGGCAATATCCTGGCGATTACCAATGCTTATATCTGCTACAAACTGTTTGTTTTCAAAACCCGTGGTAATATCCTTCGCGAATATTTACGCTTTTATGTGGTTTACGGCGGCGCGATGCTGCTGGGGTTTGTGCTGATGTTCGTCCTGGTTGACGGGCTCAAGCTGAACCCGGTCGCCGCGCAAGTTTTATGTGTGCCGATTTCGATAGTATTCAGTTACTGCAGTCACCGCAATTATTCTTTCCGCAAGCCGGAGGATAAAGTTCAGGAGGCGGAAGAAAGAATTCAGAAGTCAGGAGCCAGGAGTCAGAATAATACAGAAGACAGGAATAAAAAACTGAATATCCAATATCCAACAAGGAATATCCAACCGATGAAGGAAATACAGTAGAGAGATAATACGGAAGACTGAATAAATACAGCAAAAAGTTTTCTCCGTGTCTCTGTGTCTCTGTGGTTAATGGAGTAAAAATACATGGTGATTGGAATTACACATATTGAATATAAAATTCGGCTGTACCGGCTGGCGCTGACTGTTTTTTGTTTATGCTGCATCCCGGCTGCCGGGTTTGGCGGGGCGGATGCGGAGGAACGGCTGGCGGCGGTTAAACAGATTACGGATCAGGACGCGCTGGCGGCGGTTGCCTTGGAAGATCCGGAATGGAAAGTGCGCCGGGCGGCTTATGAAAAAATCACCAGTCCGGCGGCGCTGGCGAAACTGGCCGCGCGGGAAAAAAACTGGCGGGTGCGCGAGATCGCGGTGAAACGTCTTGCCGACCAGGCGCTGCTGGCGAAGCTGGCCGCGGAGGATACGGAAAAAAAGATTCGCGAACTGGCCGCGGAGAAAGTTACCGATCAGACGGCGCTGGCGAAACTGGCGGTTGAAGCCTGGGATATAGACGTCCGGCGCATTGCGACCGCGAAACTTAACGACCAGGCGCTGCTGGCGAAACTGGCGCTGGAGGATAAGGATTTTGATATCCGCAACAGCGCGATGAAAAATCTTACCGATCAGTCTCTCCTGACGAAAGTCGCCTTTGAGAGTTCGGCGCTGAATGTCCGGCAGGCGGCTGTGGAGAAACTTACCGACCAGAATCTGCTGGCCCGGCTTATCGTTGGCGACGCGAATCTGCTGCTGCGGGAAAGCGCCGTTAAAAACCTGACGAACCAGAGTCTGCTGTCGAAACTGGCCGCGGAGGATTCAATTGCCGGCGTCCGGAAAGCGGCCGTGAAAAATCTCACCGATCAGGGTCTGCTGGCGAAAGCCGCATTTAACGATATAGACGCCGGCGTCCGCCGGGCGGCCGTGGAAAAACTCGACAATCAGGAACTACTGTCCAGAGCGGCGGTCGAGGACAATGACGGCGGCGTCCGTCAGGCCGCGATGAAGCATCTTGCCGATCAGGAACTGCTGGCGAAAGTGGCGGTGGAGGATAAAGACGGCAGTGTCCGTCTGGCCGCCGTCAAATATCTTACCGATCAGAAGCAGCTGGCGGAACTGGCGCTGAAGGGCAGGGAGCGCAGTGTCCGTCTGGCCGCCGTCAGCAGACTCGCCGCTCAGGAAGTGCTGGGCAGACTGGCCGCCGGAGACCGCGATGAGAATGTCCGGCTGGCGGCGCTGGCGAAAGTCACCGATCAGAAGCTGCTGGAAAATCTTGCGCTTGATGATAAAAATAAGCGGATCCGGCTGGCGGCAATTCAAAAACTGACGGATCAGAATGTGCCGGCGCGGATTGCGGTGGAGGATTACGACGATGACATCCGCAGCGCCGCCATACAAAAACTGAATGATCAAAGTATTTTATCCAAACTGGCGCTGGAAGATAAATATGGCAATATCCGTAAAACCGCCGCGATGAATCTGACCGACCAGGCAGTGCTGGCAAAGCTGGCCGTCGACGACCGTGATCCGGATGTCCGCAAAGTGGCGGTTGCAAATCTGACCGATCAGGCGGCGTTGTCGAAACTGGCCACGGATGACCGGGATTACAGTGTGCGCAAAACGGCGGTCGCGAAGCTGACCGGCCAGGAACAGCTGGCAAAGCTCGCCTCCGCAGATAACGACTGGCGCATCCGCCGGATTGCCGTTAAAAACCTTGCCGGCCAGGAGCAGCTGGCGGGCATCGCAACTGCGGACAAGGTGAGTTTTGTCCGTTATTCTGCGTTGAAAAAGCTGGATGACCGGACGGTTCTGCCGAAGATCGCGGTCGAAGATAAGGATGGTTTTGTCCGCCGCCTGGCTTATGAAAAACTTACCGGCCGGGATTTGCTGGATAAACTGACCGCGAATTCTCCTGACGAGTATGACAATCCGGGGAAGGAAGTCTATGAACGCATTTCCGGGCTTAAAGTTTTTCCGAAGCAGGCCGGAGCTGAAGAAAAAAATGACATTCAAAGTGACGCGTTTGAAAAATTGATTGATCCGCAGGGCAGGGAACTGTACGCTAAAACCCTGGAGGACAGCACCAGACGGCTGAATGCCGCGAAATCCTCGCAGGACCAGAGTGAATTGGCGCAGTTTGCTGCATCTGATTCCTGGTGGAAAGTGCGCGCCGCCGCGGTGAAAAACCTCAGCGCGCGGGACGTGCTGGAAAAAGTGGCGCTGGAGGATAAAGATGCGGATGTGCGGCAGGCCGCCGCGGAAAAACTTACCGGCCTGATGGTGACGCCGGAATCGGATCAGAACAAGCTGGCTGAAATTGTCACTGATTATCCAGTGTGGGCAGTCCGGAAAGCGGCGTTTAATAAAATCACGGATCAGGCGGTACTGGAAAGTCTGGCCGCTCAGAAGAAAGACCCGTCGGTCGCGATGGCTGCCCGCGTTCTGCTGCGAAGATCTTCCTGGGAGAATATTTGCGAGCAGGAATCTGACAACCTGGTCCCGGCCGGCGTGGTGATCGGGGCGATGGCGCTGTTCGAGCGTCAGGGCAGCATGACTGACGCGGTTACCAAGCTTTTCCATAATTACCTGCGCAAGGACGGTTCCGACCGCATCCCGGAACTGGTCGAATTATTCAACCTCTACGGCTACAATATGCTGGCGGATGACTATCTGAACAGCGGCCGGAACGATTTGCAGGCCGTCGCCGCAAAATGGGCCGCCGAACACAATTATATCATTGACAACAAAGCACCGAAGAAGTGAGGAGTCTATCCGACTGGTCCGACTAGTCCGACTGGTCTGACACTGAATTTTTTTAAAAAAGATTGAATTAAAAAAATGATTTTTTACCGTCATACTTATAGAATCTCCGGAACCGTCCAGGGGATCGGGTTCCGCCCGCACCTCTACCGGCTGGCGGAGAAACACGGCGTCTGCGGCTGGGTGAAAAACCTTTCCGGCAGCGTCATGCTCTGTTTTGAGGGCGGCGAGGATGCCGTTAATTCATGTATCCGCGAACTGCTGGAACAGCCGCCGAAAGGCGCAAATTTCAAGACGGTCGAAACGGTTGAAATAAAGAAATCAGACCGGCGGGAGTTTGCGGATTTTCAGATTCTTGACAGCAATGCGGACGAGCACGCCCGGATCATCATTCCGGTGGATATTGCGCTCTGCGAACGCTGCCGCGCGGAGATTCTCAATCCGTCCGACCGGCGGTACCGTTATCCATTCACCACCTGCGTCGAATGCGGCCCGCGCTATACGGTTATTGACAGGATGCCTTACGACCGCGCCCGCACCGTAATGTCGGCATTTCCCTTATGTGTTAAATGTCAGAAGGAATATGCAAGCCCCGGCGACCGCCGTTTTCACGCTGAAACAATCGCCTGTCCGGAATGCGGCCCGCAGCTTTTTCTCGCTTCGCCGGACGGCGCCAGGCTGGAATGCGGCGACGTGCTGAAAGCCGCGGCGGCGGCCATCCGCGGCGGTAAAATCATTGCGCTGCGGGGGATTGGCGGCTATCAACTGGCGGCCGACGCCTGCAACCGGGAAACGCTGCAAACCTTGCGGTGCCGGAAAAACCGTCCGGAAAAACCTTTTGCGCTGATGGCCCGCGATCCGGCGGCGATAAAAAAATATTGTGTCGTGAGCGCGGAGGAGGAGCAACTGCTGGCCTCTGACGCCGCGCCGGTAGTCATTCTGGATTTACTGCCGGGAATAGAGCAGTTTCCCGCCGATCTTATCAGCCCGGATACCGGCAATGCCGGGTTCATGCTGCCGTATTCACCGCTGCATGCGCTGCTGTTCGCCGAGGATATTCCGCCCGTGCTGGTGGTCACCAGCGGCAACCGCGGCGGCGAACCGATCTGCCTGACCAATGAAGAGGCGTTTGAACGGCTCGGCGGCATTGCCGATCTGGTGCTCGGTCACAACCGCGACATCAATCTGCGCAATGACGATTCCGTGGCGGTGGTCTGTTATGGACAGCCGCAAGTCTGGCGTCGGGCCAGAGGGTATGTCCCGGAACCGCTGGAAATTGTCAATCCCGCCGGAAAATGTGTCGCCGCAATGGGCGCTGAACTGAAAAATACGCTTACGCTGGCCTATGAAAATGAAGCGGTGATTTCGCCGCACATCGGCGACCTGGAAAATCCGGAATCCCTGCAGGCCATGAAATTTGTCTATGAGAAGCTGGTCGAGTTCCTGAAACGCACTCCTGACGCGGTGGCGGTTGATCTGCATCCGGACATGCATTCCACCGCATACGGCGAGGCCGTTGCGGCGCAGCTCGGCGTGCCGGTGCACCGGATTCAGCACCATCACGCCCATGTCGCCGCCTGCATGGCGGAGCACGGCATCGAACAGGCGCTGGCGCTGGTGTTCGACGGCACCGGCTACGGCCCGGACGGCTCCATCTGGGGCGCGGAACTGCTGCTGGCGGAGTTCAAAGATTTTAAACGTCTGGCGACCTTCGCCCCGGCCGCGCTGCCCGGCGGCGACACTGCGGTAAAAAGACCGTCGCGGCAGCTCGCCGCCCGGCTGTTCCAGACCGGCGCGACGCCGGACTCAATCGCCGGATTTATGCCGCAGATTAAGCGCGCGGAACTGGAAACCTGGCAGGTGCAGTGCAGTAACAAGCTGAACGCTCCGCTGTCCCATGCCGCCGGACGGCTGTTCGACGCCTTTGCCGCCTTGATCGGCGTTGCGCCGGAAACTGTGTCTTTTGAAGGGCAGGCCGCCATCCGGCTCGAAACTTTTGCCCGCCGTGCAAACGGCATTGCCGCCCAACTGCCGGAAAAACCTTTTATATGCAGGCAGACCGGCGCGCTTTTGGAACTGGACTGGTCGCCGCTGTTCGCGGATTTCACACGTTTCCGCAACTTGGATATCGCTTCGAAAAATTCGCTGGCGCTGGCGTTTCATCATGCCGTCGCCGCTGCCTGTATAAGTATGATCAAACATGCTCTGGATGCCGGAATCCGTACTCCGGATGTAGTATTAAGCGGCGGCGTCTTTCAGAACCGCCTGCTGGTCTCCATCCTGGTTCCCAGTCTGGAAAAGTTAGGTCTCAATGTCCGGCTGCACCGCAAAGTTCCCCCGAATGACGGCGGCATCTCCCTCGGCCAGGCCGCTGTCGCCCTGCACCAGATCAAATAAATACTGGTTTGTCCACAAAACACACAAAAAAAGCACAAAAAGTACAGTTTCACCATGAAGTGCTTAGCGCGGCATAAAAATTACACCTTAACCACGAACCACACGAAAAGCACGAAAAAATCAAAGACACGAAAATGTTATCCACAGATGTCACAGATGGACACAGATGAAAGGCATGAAGATTTAACAGGGATGGACAGGATAGACAGGATAAGAATACTGTCTCGCCATGAAGTGCATGAAGATGCATGAAGGAAAACCCGGGAATGCCGCTCTCCGCAGCTACTTCAAAGCATTTCGCCTTTGGCGACCAACGCCCCGCCGTTGGATCACGTCCGGCGGGCCGCCGGTGGCAAGTTGCGGGAAACAATTATTTGTTTGCATGGGAAACCCGGACAGTTCCGGGTTCCCCCTCGCGACCCTCCTCCCGAACTTTTAATTCGGATAGTAGTATGGAGGTAATGAAGATAATACATGAAGTCAGCGTATAACTGTGATGCACACAGTTATACGCTGACTTCCGGTTTTTTCTCTGTGCCCTTGTGGTGAAAAATGCCCAGCAATGCAGTGGATAATTTTCGTCTCTTTAGCCGTCAAATTGAAGTTCCGGAGGAGGGATGCAAGGGGGAACCTGACTTCCGGGCAATTGCGCCGTTCGGGCATATCTTCCGCGTCAGCTTTGCCTTGCAGTATGCTTATACAGCATCGGTTTGCTTTCTTGAATCTACGCCCAAGCCTTCGCATTGACGAAAGTCAGGCGGAACTGTCCGTCCCGCAGTCACGGGACCTGCAAACAAATAATTGTTTGCCGTTACTTGCCACCGGCGGCCCGCCGGGCGTGATCCAACGGCGGGGCGTTGGTCGCCAAAGGCGAAATGCATAAAGCCGGTCAGGCGACCGGCGCTCCCGGGTTTTACTTCATTCACTTCATGCTCTTCATGGTGAAGTGTATTTGTCTTATTTCGTGCATTTCGTGTTTTTCGTGGTGAAATGCCTTGGTTTTCAGTTCCATAGACGGCATTTACCCCAGCCAGCAGCTGTCGCCGGTTTCCGCATGCTGACGCAGCAGATTCCGCTTGATCTTGCCGGAAGCGGTTTTCGGCATACTGTTGACAAACTCTATTTCGCGCGGGTATTTATAGGGGGCGGTGATGGTTTTGACGTGCTTCTGCAGTTCTTTCACCAGCGATTCGCGCGGTTCAAAGCCGGGATTTAGGACGACATACGCCTTGACTTTGGAACCCCGGAGCGGGTCGGGGGCGGCGACCGCCGCCACTTCATGCACCGCCGGATGGTCCATCATCGCCTGTTCCACCTCGGAAGGCCCGATCCGGTAGCCGGAACTCTTGATGATGTCATCAATGCGCCCGGTGAACCAGAAATAGCCGTCTTCATCCTGCCAGGCCTTGTCGCCGGTATAGTAATAGTCATTGACGAAAGCGGTGCTGTTGCTTTCCGGATTGTTGATATATTTAACGAACAGTCCGACCGGCCGCGGCTCCATTTTTACCGCGATTCTGCCTTCCCCGCCAGTTTTCACCGGTCTGCCGTTGTCATCATGGAGCTCGATCTGCCAGCCCGGACAGGCTTTGCCCATCGAGCCGGGGCGGTATTCCAGGCAGGGGAAATTGGCGATCATGCAGACGGTTTCGGTCTGGCCGTAAGCTTCATAAATATCCAGGCCGGTGCCCTCCTGCCAGAGCCGGACCGTATCATTGAACATCGGCTCCCCGGCGGAACAGCAGTGGCGCAGTTTACGGAAATCAAATTTGCTCAAATCAGAGAGCACCAGCATGCGGTAGATGGTCGGCGGAGCGCAGAACGTGGTGACTTCATATTTCTCCATCAGCGGCAGGATTTCCTCGGCTTTGAATTTTCCCCGCATATCGAGAACAAACACGCAGGCGCCTTCAATCCACTGCCCGTAGTACAGCCCCCATGAGCTTTTCGCCCAGCCGGTATCGGCAACCGTGTAATGCAGGTCGGTGCTCTTCAGGTCGTGCCAGAATCTGGCGGTGACCTGATGCCCCAGCGGATAACTGTAATCCTGCAGCACCATTTTCGGATGCTTATTCGTTCCGGAAGTGAAAAATATGCACATGGGATCGGACGATCTGGTTCTGACCGGACTTGCGGTTTTGACCATGTGATGGGAAAGCGCCAGCTTCGATTTGCATTGCTGCTGGTAACTTATCCAGCCGTCACGTTCGCCGTCAATAACCAGTTTGGCGCTGAGCGCCGGGCACTGTTCCTCCACTTCGTCAATCTTATGCGCGTTCTCCTGATCGGTAATGACCATTTTGAACTTTCCCGCATTCAGCCTGACCTGAATATCCTGGGCGGTCAGCATCGCCGGGGCCGGGCACTGCACCGCGCCCAGCTTGATCAGCGCGATCGAAAAGAACCACCATTCCGGCACTCGCGGCAGCATTAGAAAAACATGATCCCCCTTGCTGATGCCGCTTTTTATCAGCAGATTGGCCGCCTGATTCGAGTAATTAAGCAGATCCAGAAAAGAGAATTTCTTCTCCTCGCCGTTCTCTCCCACCCAGATCATCGCCAGTTTATTGCGATCTTTCTCCGCCCACTGGTCGATCACGTCATAGCCGAAATTGTAATACTCCGGGACTTCGATCTTAAACGCAGCGTACTCCCGTTCGTAGTCAGTCAGATTGTGGGCAGTTGTATTCATCGCTAAATCCCGCAGTTGAACAATAAGTTTATTTTGTTTAATAATGGAAAATTACAAAGTACAATATTTATTCGAAAAATCAACCGTAATCTTCATACTTCTCCATCTATTACTCGAACCAATCAAGCTTTTACCCCGAAGACAAATATACTTTTACCATGAAGAACATGAAGCTAAAGCCTGGGAGCGCCGGTCGCCTGACCGGCTTTATAATACATTAACCACGAAAAACACGAAAAGACACGAAAGAGAACCATTTTCACCACAGAGGACACGGAGAACACAGAGGAAAGACAAATACACTTTCACCATGAAGAGCATGAAGGTAGTGAAGATAATACATTGAAGTCAGCGCATAACTTCTATATGCAGTTATGCGCTGACTTCTGGTTTTTTCTCTATCCATTTTCGTGAGTTTCGTGCTTTTCGTGGTGGAAAATGTTTTATTGGTTTCAGGCTTTCCGGCTTTATCACTTTCAATTTTCAATTTTTGCCGCCATATTCTGTGTTTTTGCTGCTTGATAATATCTCATGCTCAATTATATTCCAACTTGACACGGAGTTAGCGTTGGCATCAAGCGAATAAGAAGAGGCGGAAAATCGAGGAGTTACTGCACGAAAACACTGAAGCTAAAGCATTGTACCACTGTATGTCATATTGAACCCAATTAGCACGGCGGAATCTTAAACATGGAGGACCAGGAAGTGGAACAAATTGATTTTGGACAATGGTTTTGCCAGAAGAAATATCGCAAGATAAATTATCAGTTGCGGTTTGACGGGAATTTATTTCATGATTTCGCTTATTTACAAAGTTATCTTGGTGATGCGGAGATATTTCTGGATAAATTGAAGTATCATAGAAAAGGACTCTCGTTGGAATTTGAAAGGCATTGCGATGAATGTACTACATTGGGTGAAAATAGAACAGTTGCATGTTTGCTTAAGCTGTACCCTGTACATGATTTTACATATACTTTTTCAGGCAAAAAACTGGAAGACTATTCCTTGCCTGCTCAAATAAGTGTTACAAGTATGTTATTGACACCTAATTACGACAAGTCTGGGTATTCTTTTTTAATTTCCAATTTTCTATTTGGATTTACAATGGAGATATTTATGAAAGGGGATTTTCCGAAAATAAGTTTACGGGACTACTAACCC
>Ga0118677_10015000_pt1 | contig 10825 bp, 2 predicted proteins | sample AliMusrvi5mmetaG_FD_86154 | JGI IMG/M metagenome (GOLD analysis project Ga0118677, IMG submission 86154)
CCATAGTACAGCTGCCTCCCCATGATAGTTTCCGGTACTGCGCGGACGTGTTAGGTAATGTTTTTTATTGTTTTTTGCATTAGTCCCTACACATACATTCATTACATCTCCATCCGGATTGACATTTGCGGCAAGCGCATTCCATCCTTTAAAAGCATTTTCGTTAAATTCATTTATTGATACCCAACCATTATCTATTCCAGAAGCAAGGGCAAAGATGAACATACCGGTGCATGACGATTCAGGATAGCTTTCCGGATCGTCCAATAGTTGGTGCCACATCCCATCTTTACCCTGAACCAAACGCAGTGTCTCCATCATTTTTTTGTAGGATGCGAGAATCGTGGCGTAATGCTGATGTGTTTTAGGTAGGACCAAAAGTAGTTCAGTCATTGCAGCGGCTGCCCATCCGTTACCTCGTCCCCAATAAAACGGTGCATCGTTACGGTGAAAGAAGAGTCCATTCGGGCGTTGCAGAGTGTCGCAATAGGTCTTCAATTGTAATGCCGCCCTGTCGAGGTAAATCGGATCCCTGGTTGCCTTATAAGCCTGCACCTGTAGTGATCCAACCATATACAAATCATCAACCCAAAAACGGGAAAGGCTGGTCAGACCGTCCTGACGTGGATTTTTATATTCATCATCAGCAAGCTTTTTGCCAATTTCAAGGTATTTGATGTCACCGGTCTGATGGTACAATTCAAAAGCCCATATGCCAAATACGTTATAATCGACATGACCCGAGTGAAGCTTTCTCTTATAATTGTAAAACGGGACAAAACCTTTAGCAATTTGAGCTGTGATGGTCCTATCGTTTATTGCGTCAGCAAATATCAGACTCCCATAAAAGGTGCAAACTTTTGGATAGCGCCAGCCGAATCGGTGCTTCACAATGTGGTTTACTATTCTCTTTCCAACACTTGAAGGAGTGGCTTCAATTCCAGCATTCCCTTTTTCATTTGGCTGACTAAAAAGTGCCTGAGAAGTTAGGGAAATTAGTATCAGAAACAGTATAATTTTAAAGTTGGTATGACTCATGACATTATACAAATATTAAAAATCTTTCGACAGGTTTTCCCATTTGACTTGCCATTTCCCATTTTTTGGGAACCCCGGGTTTTCTTTCTTGCAACCTTCCCATCCTGCGCACATAAGTGCTATTGCCTTCAGAAGACCTCCGTTACCTGGTAAATAAATACTTAACCGCGCATTTTGGTAGTTATATCCATTTTTTAAATAGGTATTCTTCTGAACATTCTTCAGCAAGGCTTCCAATGCAATTTCGGGTTCATTAAGGCGGGTGGCGCACATCGCAACCATTGGATAATCCCAGCCCCAGGTCGAAGGCCAGTTCCATTTTTGCATCACCATTTCCAGCGTGTTTCGCATCACAACAGGATCGATTTTATCCCATATGGGTAAAATACCAACCATACCGGTGACCATCGGATGGTCAGTCATATTTTTGGGATTGGTATATGAATCATGAGCATTTGCAACTCCCAGATAAACACCATTCTCCTGAACAGGTACTGCAAGCCTTTTGCGGACGTTCTCCCATTTCGTATCCTCAGGAAGGTTCAGCCGTCTTCGCCATTTCTGAGCGATTGTAAGTCCCCAATGCCAGTAAGCCAATTCGAAAGGGGGATTCATGGTGGTTGTGCGGTTCCAATGTTCCTGTGCAGGAATAAGCGGTGGTAAGAGATTATATACTTTTCCGGCGGAGTCGGGAACAGCAAAATCAGCCATAAAATCAGCAGTGGCAAAAACAAGTTCTTTGTATTTATTCAATATTTTAGAAGTAGGATTGTTGGTATACAACTGTTCGGCCATATATATTACGTGCGGCTGCTGCCAGATAAGAAAACTGCCTACATCTGACGGGCTGTTTTGTCCTTCAGGACCAACCATTTTGGGCCAGCGTACCCCTTTGAACCCCTGAATTTTGGCAGTTTCCAGGGCTTTGTAATAGATGGTCCGATACCATTCCAATTGTTTGTCCAGGTAGTCCGGATGATTCCAGTTGGCAAAATGCGCCGAATGCCAATAGTGCATTTCAAGATGAAATTTGCCATACCAGCTATTGTAAACTAATCCTGTTTCCTGTGGTGGATACGATCCTGAACTTTGAATCTTGGTAAGGTACTGGGATAGTATCACTCTTCGCTCCAGTTCCGCTGCGCGGAGATCGGTACTTCCGGAAAAGTCAACAATTCCACTACTTAACCAAAAATCTTTCCATCGTAGCTGATTGTTTAAAGTTGTAGCATCAAAATCGGGTAATTTTGCTGTAGTAACTTTTTGTGCAAACAGACAACTAAACGAAAACGCATGTTGCCCCTTATCGGGTTGAAGGTAAAATGAATGTTTCTGATGTTCAGCTATTTTTGCAGCACCTTTCCATTCAATCCTGACAATATAGGAAGTGGTGTCAATATCTCTGCGGATAAGGGCGGTGTTAACCGATTTGGTTAATGAAGAATTATGCTTTTCTGGCTGATTCCAGTTGCATCCGGAATCGGTAGGATTCCCTGTGGGATACGGGAAATCCAGTTTTATGCGGATTAACCCTTTTTCAATCAATGGAGAACTGATTTTGGAAGAAACCATATCAAGGTCCTGATGAACATATGTTGTAACCTCCACAGGAATACCGCGTATTTGAAATGAACTGTGGATTTCGCCATTCCAGGGATTTAAAGTCTGATTAATTGAACTGATTTCCTTTGCTTCAATCGGGGAGCCGTCTTTATTAAGAAAATCGAGTCCGACAATCCCTAAATGCAGCCGGTGAGGATTCTGGCGCAGATAATTTGCGGCATCCTGATTCCTTCCCTTTGTTCGTCCCTGAACAGCATACGGAACCACCCTATCGTGAAAGTTGTAATTTTCCAGGCTTTCTTCATATCGATAAGCTTCTTTATTAGGAAAAATGTGCCACCCCCATTCCGACAGACTTCCAAGTGGTATCCCTTTTTCATAAAGATCAGGAAACGATTGTAATCCGGTAAAATCAACCGTGAAGGCAAATTTCCCATTACCTGTAGATAGTGAAGAAAGGGAGTCAATACTATTCACATGGACGATATGTCGTAGGACCAATTTTTCACGGTCGATTTTATCAGCGCTGCAATTAGTTGTGCAACCGAAAACCAAAAGAGTAATTGCTACATAAAATATTGAATGTTTGGAATTTGACATAATTAGAAATGAATAGGATGATTTAAAGACCGACTTATTGTTGATTTTGTAAAGATGTACAAAATTCTACATTTAATAATCTGAATAATTTGTTGAATGAATAGGAGAATAAGTGAAACTTTTAGAAACAATAAACGTTAAATTTTGTATATTTACATAACAAGTTTGCAACAAGTAATTTTTTTACAAATTATTAAACTGTTTGATCACCCTAATATAGCAAACAATGAAAAAAATCATTACAATCTTATTGCTGGTAATTACGTTTCAAATCCAGGCACAGAATTACCCTATTTCAGGAATAACAATTACGCTACCTTCCAGCCCTGATGTCAATACAGCAAACTGGAGTAGTAGTACTCCACCCTTTTTAATCAAAGCTACGGCCAGACAAGGGGCTGCCGGCGTTGATAAATTGGTTATCGAAAGCAAAATACTGGTTACCATTAAAAAAGGTGGTGCAGTAGTTTGCGGCTCATATAACAGTACTTCTGCCCCTCCAAGTAATTTTAATACAGTGACTAAGGCTTGGATCGGAACAAATGCTGTTTCTCTTTTAGGGAAAGAGTGTACTTTATCACCCGGAGACTATGAGCTTTGTGTTCAATTTTTCGGAAGCCGGCAGGGAGCTGTGACCCCTTTTAGTGAAGAAAGTTGCAAGTCATTTACAATTCCTTCTGCTGAACAACAAGCTTACCAGGGTCCGCAGGCGCTCAGTCCGGCAAACGGCACAGCTATCAGTGAAAAAGATGCAAAAATGCCCATCACCTTCCGCTGGACACCTGTAGTTCCAAGACCAAAGGATCCGGTTACCTATAAATTAAGTGTATGGCAACTTTTGCAGGGTCAGAATGGTACTCAGGCTCAAAAAGCCAATCAGCCCATACTTTCCAAGGATTTTGTAAACCTTAATCAAACCGCAATAAATAATTTAATTATCGGTCCATGCAAACCACCTTATCTCTGCGATTTTGTCTGGAACGTACAGGCATTAAACAGAGAAGGGAAATTAATTGGTGGCAATAATGGCACCAGTGAATTATTTGCATTTAAAATTGCAAATAACACCCCATCGAATAATGGTCCAACACCATCGCCTCAAATGATGATGGGAGGCGCCAATGCTGAATTTAAAATTGATTCGGCTGTTTGCCTCAGAAAAGTAAACGGGCAGTTCAAATACCACATTTTCGCCCATTACAGCAATCTCACCGGAAGTGTTAACAGTATTCTATTGAATGATAATCTTTCGTTTGCAGGGTATCCAGCGAACCCCAATCCAGGTTCGGGAATAAACCTTCGCAATAATATCCGGATGAAATCGGGTACTTATAATGGAGCATTGACAATGAATGACATTCTGGAAGCAAGTTCGGGAACAATAAGTAATATCGTACCATTACCTGCCTCTGGGCTAACGCCTACATCACTGGTGCCTAACTCAATCCATAATTTTCAATTCGATTTTTCAACTCCTTCGAATACGCCTGTTCAGTTTACCTATTATGGATTGGTGGATGATGCGCTTAAAGACAAGGCTAATCGCAATGCCAGGAATGAAATAGACAGTCTTAAATACCCGATGTGTCCATGCAGCGCTTGTGATGAAATCAGAATAACAGCAACACAATCAGGAGAGATTCAAAACAACGGTAGTGGAAGTTTAGGTTTTTCTGTTAACCTCTCGGCCAGTCCTAAAAAGGTCAAACGAATCAAAGCTGAATTGGTAGACTTTGCTATGAAACCTGACAATGAGAATTGCCTGGTGTGCAATAGATCAAGTAATACCTTCGGAAATTTCACAACTGCAACCACCACTAACACTAATTTTACGGGTGGAGTAAATTATGGACATTCAGCACAATTTGATGCCTTTGGAAATATCGATATCAGCAATGGAATTCCAATAAAATTCACCATCAGTATACCACCATTGGTAAGTTGCTGTAATGCAACTGTTAACTTCTGCATTCGCTATGTAATTACATTTGAAGACTGTACGGTTTGCAATACCCTGGTTTGTTATCATTATTCAATCACCGGATGTCCAAAACAATAATTGGCATAAGCCTTAAAAATTCGACCATGAAAAATATAAAATACATCTTAGCAATCTGTTTCAGTTGGTTGTTAATATTATCTGCAACCGGACAAACACAAACTTTAGGCATCAGCCAAAGTCAGAATGCAGCGCCTCCCGTGATTTATTGTTATAGCTGCAATGGAGCAATTGACATATCAGTCCAATATTCTATAAGCATTATTGCGGCCACTGGTACAACAATTGTCGTAACAATCCCAAACAATATTTTTGATATTTGCAATTATGGTGGGGGTTCCCCTTCTACTGTTGGATCGACTACGACCCTCACCTTTAATCTGGGAAATCAGCCAACAAGTTCAAGCAGTGTAAGTTATCAGATCAGGTTTAAACCTGGTAAAACATGTAATGGAACTACAGGTTCGCTAACTGCAAAAATATTCACCAACGAACATCCTATTCCTGTTTTTCCGGTATTAGGTCCTTTAACACTCACGGCAACCGCAACTGAGGGATGGGCAATTGCAAAATATATTGCCACAAGTTATAACCAATGGATATCCGGATTCAATTCAGGTAACCCGTTTCAGTATACCGTATCTATTTGTGGTAGTAATGTAGATGTTTATTATCATATCCGGCTTTATAATACAGGATGTATCAACGACACCCTTGGGTCGATTACCGACAATCTCCCCGCAGGAGCTACAGTCGCAGGTGTCCATACGGGTTGGCCAACTACGGGCCTCAATTTAATAACGTACACTACTGCTCCAGGCACAGTAACATGGAAGGCCGGGAACACCGTCAATAAAAAACTGGATGTAAATGACTATGAATACAATTATTACGTTCACCTCACATTTCCTGTATCGAACTTAAATACAATGAAATGCAACACGGCTACCTTAAATGCAACAAATTTATGCACAAGCGTGGCTAAGGCGGTAAACTCGAATACAGAGTGCATAACTTTGATAGGGGCTTATCCGGGAACGGCATGCGGAGCTTTTGGCACCCCATATTATATCAATTATTCCTGGATCTATTTTATTGGCTGTCCGGCATGGCTTAACATCAGTCTTTCACAAACCAACCAATGTTCGGGTAGTACGACAACATTAAACAACATTGGCTATAACGCCCCGATACCTGTTCAGATGCATGTTGATTCGTTCAGGATGAATGCCATACCAGCCGGCAAAACGGTGACCATTACACTCAGCACTACCTGTGGACCATACACACAAACTTTCAATGGTTCATTACCTGCAACTACGATCAATTTTTACGCCCCTCCGTTTAATCTTCCGGGAGGTTGTGTGATCACCAATTTTAGTCTGACCTCCAATATGAGCATTTCGGGAAATGCTACCCAGGATTTTGGTCAGTTATATTTTACAATTCTGACCAATACCTGGAACACCAATGCTCCTGTTAATGCAGGTACCACTGTTTCCATGACAGGGGCCACCTATAATACTTCAACTGGACCAGTTGGTTGTACCCCTTCATTTGTAACCAGTAGTAAAGCACCTAAAATTGAAACGATTAAGAGTTTTTGCGATTACAATTACAGTTGCTTAAATCCCGGCGATACAATCAGATATTCAATTGCCGTACACAATTATGGTACTGGCAACTTTACCGGTGGCAGTATCAGGGATGTTTTACCCGTGGGATTGCAATATGTCCCCAACAGCAGTACTTTCGGGAAATACACCATTTATACGAGATGTAATTCAATTAATCAGAATACAACGGGTATAACTGTGGCCCATGCAGAGGCGACAAATACGACAAATTTACAGTGGAACCTTCCAACCCTGGCAGCCGACTGTAACAGCGGAAGCGATTGGTATGTGATCAATTTTAAAGCCGTCGTAACCGTTCTGGCACCTGCAGGTGCACTGGTCAATCATGAAGATTGTTATGATGGAAGTAATGTCGTAGTTCCTGAATACTGGGTATACGATAACAATGCAACCATCTACATTTGTGAGAGAAAAATACCTCTTGAAATCACCAAGGATGTGAGCGCCAATAATGTAACCTGGGATAGTTGTGTATCTGTCTCACCAGGTGCTACAGTTTACTACCGCTTAAAAGTGAAAAACGCAGGTAATGTTCCATTTTCACAAATTAGAATGATGGATCTACTGCCAACACCAGGTGACAAATATGTGGTCAGTTGTTTAAGCCGCGGCAGTACCATACCAATATATTTAACCAGTGCCTTACCGCTTGGAAATGCCAGTACAATTGAATACTCTACCAATTTCTTACCAACCCGCGGAGCCTACCTTAATTTAACTCCCGATAATACGATAGGTTGTAATTCAGCTGCCACATGGAATCCATATTCTCTTATTAGTCCGCCTTCCGCGATTCAAAATCAAAAAGCGATACGGATTGATTTTGCTTCCTACACGCTGGCTGCCGGCCAAACGGAAACTTATTTCTTCTCAGCTCAGGTTCCCCCTGGTGCAACTGTAGGTTCAGTAGGCTGGAATAGTTTTGCTGCAACAGCATCGCAAAATACCGTTCAAACCCTGGGCGCCGAATCGAGAAAGGTCTGTGTCAATATAGTAGATACCGGATGCGGATGTATCGGTAATTTTGTATGGTTTGACGCAAATAACAATGGATTGCAGGATCCGGGTGAATTGGGAATAAACGGTTGTACAATCACTTTGTTTGACGCCACAAATACGCAGGTTGGATTACCTCATATTTCAACAAATAATATTGGCGGTCAGCCGGGGTATTACCAGTTCTGTGGATTAACCGCCGGAACCTACCATCTGGTTGTAACACCACCTGCCGGCTATATGTTGACCAACATCAATAATTCGAATCCGGCATTGAACAGCGATATCAATCCGAATACCCTGATGAGCGCGAATTTCCAGTTCTCATGCCAGGACAACAACGATCTTGACATTGGCTTAATCAAGGATGACGGTTGCAGTTGCGATCAAAGCCACTGGGGTGGAATTTCCATTTCAGACAATCCAAAAGTGATTGACAATCCGAATGTTTTTAGTGGAATGGCTGTTAATAAGATGAACAAAATCGCTCCAACCGCCAATTCAGGGGGTTCACAACCAACCGACGCAGCAGCAATTCCGGTCAATAATTTCACTTTGAAATTGGATTGTGGTAAAAAGGATACAGTCACTTTACAATGCAAAACCATATACAACTTTACTGCCAATTATGTGTGCAACAAACCAAATTGTGGTTCATCACAGATTGTAATACATACACCTTCAGGAAGTTCTACAACGTTTACCAATACTGCAAGCTTTACAACAAACGATGCGGGTTATTATTTCGTAAATATTTATGGGAAATGTGGAAATAAAATCTGCGACAGCTGTAAATTTGTATTTAAAGTGATCTGTCCGATTTGTCCCTGCGAATATAAGCTGGGCGTGAAACCTGGAAAGTATTCACAGACCGCTATAGACACGGATCCTAAATACACTTTATACAATCAGGGATTTGTCATTACTGCACCTGCCGGCGCTTTGTTTACACAGGTTAGGGCTGAGGTTGTAAGCTATAATCTCACAAGTAATTACAATGACTGTATCGACTGTAAGAATTTGCCATATACCTGGGCAAGTATTTATAATGCGACAGATATCAATACGAATGCAGCAGTAGCGGATAGTATAACAATGGGCACGAATCCTCCTGTCATCCAGTTTACTCCGACATTAGCCAACACGCATCAGAATCCAAGGGAAACCATATGGGGTAACTACAGTGGTTTCACGCTGCCATCGACGTTGAATATGCAATTTATATTACCTCATCCCTCGACAATCGGATGCTGTACTTTGTACGCCAGAATATGCGTTAAATTTACTTTCAGAGACAGAAACTGTAAGGAGTGCGAGGTAATATCTTGTTTTACAGTTACGATTTCACCTCCAGCTCAAAATGGCAATGGAACACAGGTAGGAAAAAACCAGGAGGTTTTGCCGGAAATTACACCTGCCGGTACTGCTGGTACTGCCGGATGTGCAACCTGTGGCACTGCAAATAAAGGTGAAATTAACGCAACAGAAATTTCTTCAGCTAAAATTTCGGATGCCTCACAATCCGCCAGACAGGCAACTGATGAAGATATTATTAAGAATATAGAGCAAAAAATTAATGAACTTAAAAAGCTGAAAATAACAAAGGATATTCTGCATTTAACCTCGGCCGGTATCATTTCTATCCAGGAATTACTTGAAAAGTTGGCAGACAGAAATATTGAATTCCGAAAACTTCCGGAGATTAAAGCTGAATCAGAGATCAAGCCCCGGGAAGAGGTTTTGAACTCTTTGTTGGCTCTTATCGCAGAGGCAAAAATGCCCGGGAATAAAAAATTCCCATTCCTTTACCTGCAAATCCAGATATGGATCAGGGAGTTAAGCGGATTATTGCGTGAGGTAAGCGACACACCTTCTTTTACCTGGAAGGACAAAATAGCCGGAAAGGATGAGGCGAAGGCATTACCTCCCTGGTTTTGCCGCGAATGCGGTGCCAGTGGATGGCTGGGGCAAAAGAATGATAACGGTAACAGTTTTGAACAGGATCTGAGAACGATATACGATCATTTCTTCAGCAATCATAAAAACATCTATTTTGTAAATACGGCAGATGAAAATCACAAGCCATTGGATGAATATGAACCTACCGATTTATTAAATGACAAATATGTTGATCGTGTGGATTTGTCTATTCATGACAACGGTGGGAGTAATAGGATTAAGATAATTGCTGTCCGCAAATTGCAAAACAGCAAAGCCAAGCATGTTTGCCCGGAATGTAATACGGAAAACACTGTCAGTATCATCGGTACCCGTGTTGCAACAATGTCATCTATTACGGTCAGTCAGATTCTTGCATCAGATCTTGACAGCCGGGATGAAAAATATCGTAAAGTTCTTGCGTTTACCAATAGTGTGCAGGATGCCGCCCACCAGGCCCGCTTTATCATCTTCGCCAGCCGCTACGACCGGATGCGCCGGCGCCTCTTCCAAATCCTGCAAGCCAACCCCACTATCGGCCTACAGCGGGCCGTCGAGCTTCTGGGCGAGGCCGGCGTCCGCGCAAGCGACAACCCCCACGGCCCCGACGACCCCGAGCGCCGACTCACCGAAGACGAGCGCTTGCGCGTTCGCGCCTGGGAGGAAGCACCGCTCCTTGACGAAATCGCCGTCACCCCATTCTTCCGCGGAACCCTCGTCAACCTCGGCATCCTTGCCATCCGCTACGACGGCCTCGAAGCCGAAGCGCGTGACCGGGGTGCTGCCCTCTGCACCCGCTGGGGCATCACCCCCGACCAACTCATACACCTCTGCCGCTGTTTCCTCGACGAACTGCGCGTCCGCAGCATGCTTTCCCGCGAGATCATGCGGTATCACCCCCGATACACCGCCTGCCCGGATTACATCGCTCGCGCCGACTGGGAGCGCAAGGTCGCCCAGCCCAAAGGGCTCCCGGTTGACGCCGCCGATCACCCGGTGCCCTTCGCCGACGCACTTCGCGCCCCCTACGGCGTCAACCGGGAGCCCTTTGGGC